>Ga0207664_10003138_pt1 | contig 10979 bp, 10 predicted proteins | sample LARL83metaG_FD_184349 | JGI IMG/M metagenome (GOLD analysis project Ga0207664, IMG submission 184349) | Corn, switchgrass and miscanthus rhizosphere microbial communities from Kellogg Biological Station, Michigan, USA - LAR L8-3 metaG... | ecosystem: Host-associated > Plants > Roots >...
CGAGCTGCAAGCTGCCTTAGGCCTCGCGCACGACCTCGCCATACGGCTTCCGCTTCGCGCGCGCAGACCAGTCCTCCGCCGTGCGTGAGCTTGGATCGACAGGCCGCGCCGGATAGCCGAACGTCAGCACGATGCCAACCGGTCCGCCGACGATCCGCTCGGCGGCTTCGGCGTCGCTGACTCCGTTCGGGCACGAGCCGACGCCCTCGTTCCACGCCGCGAGCATCATGTTCTGCGCGGCGCGCGCTTTGTCGAACGGGAACGCCGAACCCGTGATCGCGACGGCGAGCTGCGAGCCGAGCACGTTCTGGGGTGCGTACACGAACTTCGACAGTCCCTCACGATCGTGCACGATGACGAAGCACCATTGCTGCGTGTTGCGCGACGAGCCTGCGAGACGGCCGGCGTCGAGGATGCGGTGCACGACGTCGTCCGGAATCGGCTGGTCGCTGTACTCGCGGACTTCGCGGCGACTCGCTATCGCCAGGAACGTGTCCATCGCCGTACGACTTTAACGAAAAGGCTGCAACCAGGTTGCTTCGCAACCTGGTTGCGGATTTTCGCGCGAGCGCTTTACCGAAGGAAGCTCGGAACGTCCACGTCGTCGCCACTTTCGGAGCGACGCGTCGGAACCGGCGCTTCGAACGGCGGCCGGCGCACTCGGGCGCCGCGGCCGATGCCGGTGGCGACGACCGTTACCCAGACCTGGCCGTTCAGCCGGTCGTCGACGGTAGCGCCGAAGATGATGTTCGTCTCTTCGGTCGCGGCCGAACGGATCGCCTCCGCGGCTTCGTTGACTTCGATCAGCGTCATGTCGTCTCCGCCGGCGATCGAGAGCAGGATCCCGGACGCACCCGTGATCTCCTCGTCGATCAGCGGCGAGCGCAGCGCACGCTCCGCGGCTTCCCGCGCGCGGTTCTCGCCGCTCGACGCGAAGCCGATGCCCATCAGGGCCGTGCCCGAGTTCTGCATGATCGTGCGCACGTCGGCGAAGTCGAGGTTGATCAGCCCGGGCATCGTGATCAGGTCGCAGATCCCCTGCACGCCCTGGCGGAGCACGTCGTCGGCGACCTTGAACGCGTCGAGCATCGAGGTCGAGCGATCGAGCACCTCGAGCAGCCGGTCGTTCGGGATCACGATCGTCGTGTCGCACGCCTGGCGCAGCATCTGCACGCCGATGTCCGACTGGCCGCGCCGCTTCGTTCCCTCGAACTTGAACGGCGTCGTCACGATCCCGACCGTCAGGGCGCCGAGATCGCGCGAGATCTTCGCGACGACGGGCGCCGCACCGGTGCCGGTACCGCCGCCTTCACCCGCCGCGACGAACACCATGTCGGCGCCGCGCAACGCGTGCTTCAGCTGGTCGTAGCCTTCGTCCGCCGCGCGGCGGCCGATGTCCGGATCAGCGCCCGAGCCGAGCCCCTTCGTCAGCTCACGGCCGATGTGGATCTTCACGGGCGCGTCGCTCATGTGCAGCGCCTGGATGTCGGTGTTCACCGCGATGAACTCGACCTGGTTGATGCCGGCGTCGATCATCCGGTTGACCGCGTTCAGTCCGGCGCCGCCGACGCCGACGACCTTGATCACCGCGAGATACGTGCCCGCGTCGCGCATCGGCGCGCGGTGCAGCCGCGCGGGCTGCTCCGGCAGCGCCTCGACGTACGGCGCAGGCGTGTGCACCGGCGCAGGCGAGACCGGCGGAGGCGGCGGCACCGCGCGGATCTGCGGCGGCGGCGGCTCGGGCGACGGCGGTGTCGGGACCGGCTGCGGCGCGGGCGGCGGCGGAGTCGGATCCGGGCGCGGAGACGGCGGGCCGGGCGGCGGCACCTCGCCGTACGCGGCCTCCTCCCAGCTCGGGACGTGATCGACCGTGCGCTCGTCCGGCTCCTCCGCCGGCGGTGCAGCAGCGGCCGGCTCACCGGCAGGTGGAGCCTCGCCCTCGGCCTGGCGCTGTGCAGCCTCGGTCGCGCGGAAGAGCTCCGCGAGCGGGCCCTCACGCATGCTCGCGCGGCGACGCGCCATTGAGCACCTCCTTCGCGAGGTCGCGGTACATGCTCGCAGCCTCTCCGGTCGGGTCGTATCTCAAGACCGACATTCCCTTCACGGGCGCCTCCGCATAGCGAACCGTTTTGCGAATCTTCGTATTGAGCACGAGATCGCCGAAATTCTCCTTCAGGATGTCCACTGCCTCGCGGGAATGCAAGAGCCGCTTGTCGAACATCGTAGGCAGGATGCCCTGGATCTCGACCGTCGGGTTGAGGTTCTCCCGGATCATCGAGAGCGTGTTCTCGAGCTGGACGAGCCCGCGGAGCGAGAGGTACTCGCACTGCACGGGCACGATCACGCCGGTGGCCGCGACGAACGCGTTGATCGTCAGCAGGCCGAGCGACGGCGGGGTGTCGATCATGATCCAGTCGTAGTCCTCGCGGATCGGGAGCAGCGCCTTCTCGAGCGCGCGCTCGCGGCCGATCATCGAGGAGAGCGCGAGCTCGGCGCCGGCCAGGTCGATCGAGGAGACGGCGACGTCGATCTCGCCCTGGCGGATGATCTCCGTGATCGGCAGCTTGTGGACGAGCACGTCGAACATCGAGCGGTCGATCTCGTCCGGGTTCCAGCCCTGCGACATCGTCAGGTTGCCCTGCGGGTCGAGATCGATCGCGAGGACCTTCTTGCCCTTCTCGGCGAGCGCGACGCCGAGGTTCAGCGTCGTGGTCGTCTTGGCGACCCCACCCTTTTGATTCGCGAAGGCGATGACCCGTGCCAGAGTTGGTCCCCTATCCGAGCGCGCCCGCGACGACGGGCGCGGGAGCAGCCGCGTGAGCGCCATAGTCGCTCACCTTTCGGATCAACGTAGCAGAGTCCTGCTCGAGTAGTTTCCAGCGAATGGAGCGCAAGTGGCGGGCCCTCATCATCGTCTGCGTGGCCATCTTCATGCTCCTCCTCGACATCACTGTCGTCAATGTCGCCCTCCCGAGCATCCAGCGTGACCTCCACAACTCCCTGACCGACCTCGAGTGGGTGGTCGACGCCTACGCCCTCCTCCTCGCCAGCTGCACGCTGAATGCCGGCTCGCTCGGCGACCTCCTCGGCCGCAAGCGGGTCTTCATCGGCGGCGTCGTCATCTTCACGCTGGCCTCGGCGCTCTGCGGCTCGGCCACCTCGCCGCTCTTCCTCGACCTCGCGCGCGGCCTGCAGGGAGTCGGCGGCGCGACGATGTTCGCCGTCTCGCTCGCGATCCTCACGCAGGAGTTCCACGGGCGCGAGCGCGGGACCGCATTCGGGATCTGGGGCGCGACGGTCGGCGCCGCGGTCGCGATCGGGCCGCTCGTCGGCGGCGCGCTGACCGAGTGGGCGGGCTGGCGGTGGATCTTCTTCGTCAACCTGCCGATCGGAGCCGCCTGCGTGCTCGGCGCAATGGCCTATCTGCACGAGTCGCGTGACGAGGCGCACGGCGGCTTCGACGCGCTCGGCTTCGCGTTCCTCACCGGCGGGCTCTTCGCGCTCGTGCTCGCGCTGCTGCGCGGCGGCGGCTGGGGCTGGGGCAGCGGACGGACACTCGGCCTCTTCGCGGCCGCCGTCGTCCTGCTTGCCGCCTTCGCCACCGCCGAGCTGCGACAGGAGCACCCGATGTTCGAGTTCACGCTCTTCCGCAAGCCGTCGTTCACCGGCGCGCAGATCATCGCGTTCACGATCTCCTCGTCGATGTTCGCGATGTTCCTGTTCCTGACGCTCTACATCCAGGAGCAGCTCCACTACTCGCCGCTTCAGGCCGGGCTTCGCTTCCTGCCGCTGTCGCTGCTTTCGTTCGTGACCGCTCCGATCGCGGGACGCCTCTCGACGCGCATCCCCGTCCGCATCCTCTTCGGGCTCGGCATGTCGCTCGTCGGCGCCGCGCTCCTGCTCATGCACGGCCTGACGCCGTCGTCAGGCTGGACGCACCTGCTGGCCGGCTTCATCATCGGCGGCATCGGCGTCGGTCTCGTCAACGCGCCGCTCGCGTCGACCGCTGTCGGCGTCGTCGATCCGCGGCGCGCGGGCATGGCCTCGGGCATCAACAACACGTTCCGGCAGGTCGGGATCGCGACCGGGATCGCCGGCCTCGGCGCGATCTTTCAGCATCAGGTACACGGACCCGGTCGCGCCGCGTTCGTCTCGGGGCTGAACACGATACTGCTCGTCGCGGCGATCGTCGCATTCTGCGGCGCAGCCGCGGGCGTCCTGCTCGTGCGCGGAGCCGACTTCGTCAGAACGCAGCCGCAGGCCGCGGCCTGAACCGCGCTGCGATGTGCCACGCTGCGACGAGCAGCATGACTGCGGCACCCGTCACGACGACAAGCGCCTGAGCCGCGACGGCGAACGCGATCGCGTCCCCCTTCGGCACGCCGGAGAGCGCGAGCAGCGTCGCGCCGGCGCCGGCCTGCATCGCCGCGCCGGCCGGCCCGATCGGCACCGCGGCCGAGGCCGCGGACGCGCAGAGGAAGCCGAGCGCGAGCGGGAACGAGCCCCGCAGCGCGAGCGCGTTCAGCAAGAGAAAGACTGCGGTACCGCGCAGCGCCCACGAGACCGAGATAAGAAGCAGCGCAGCGAGCGACTCTCTGCGGTTTTGCGTGTGCTCGGAGAGCCAGCGGCCGATCCGGTATTTCATGACGCGGCGCATGCCCGCGAACTTGGGAACCATCCCGACCACGATCGCGGCAAGCACACCGGCGACTGCCACGATCATGAACCCGGCGCGCACCGTCCACGAGCGCGCGTCCGTGATCGCCACTGACGCGAGCGGTGCGAGCGCCGCGTTGTCGAGCATGCCGACGATGATCAGGCTGAGCCCGATCGTGCCGAGCCCGGCGCGCGTTCCCGGGAAGCGTCTCACGCAGGCGATGCGGATCGCGTCGTCGACGCGGCCCGGCATCGCGACGCCGCCGACGCACGCTGCTCCGCCGGCGAACGCGAGCGCACCCGCGGCCGGCCGGTCGTTCGGCGCGAACAGCCGCTGCCAGCCCCATGCCTTGAAGGCGTAGGCGATCAGGAAGAGAACGGCCGCGGCGGCGACGAGGATCGGATCGGCGTGGTGCAGCGGCCAGCCGCCTTTCACGAAATGGCGCACGCTGAAGTAGGAGACAGCGAGCAGGCCCAGGCCGAGGCCCGCGTTCAGGACCACCTGCACCTTTCTATTGCGGAGTAGCACGCGCACCGGTGACTGAACGGTGCTATCGGCTCGTGAGGTGCGGAGGATTAGAGCGTGCCTTCTCTCGTTCGGGTGAACGCCGTCCACCCTAGCCTCGATCAGGCCGGCTCGCCGTCCATGTAGTCGAGCGGCTCGAGACGGGCGATCAGGCCGAGCCCGCGCCAGAAGATCTTGTTCGAGCGCGGGTAGTAACAGACGTCATTAGGATCGCGGGTGCCGAAGGCGAGATAGGTCAATCCCTGCGGTCCAGCACGAAAGCAGTGCGATGTGCTCGTGCCTGCGGGACGGGAAACGACATGGCCGCGACGGATGGGATGCCGTTCCGAGGCCTCGGTCGCGGGCGGCCGGCCGGGAGTCGGCCGGCCCCAGAGCTCGAGCGTGCCCTCGCCCTCGATCACGACGAAGACCTCCTCGTCGGCCGAGTGGCAGTGCGGCGGCGCCCCCTCCTCGTTCGGCGGCAGCTCGAAGAGATTGAGGCCGGTCTGCTTCGCGCCGGCGGCCGCTCCGACCCGCCTGACCAGGCCGCCGAAGGCGCCCTCGGCGTCGCCGGGTGCGATCACGTTCGCGGGCCGCTCGCCCGGCGTTCCGTCGGGCACGCCGAGCGCCGCTTCGGACTGCCAGGGATGCTGTTCGAGCACCGGCACGGGCGAGCGCGCGACCCACACCGCGTGCGTGCGGGGTAAGAGGCTCGACTCGGGCCGCAGGCGCTGGCCGAAGACGAGCAGCTCGGCCTCGCTGTCGCCGGCGATCACCGTGTGGGCCGGGCCGGCCGGGTTGAACACGATCGTGTCGCGCTCGTCGACCGTGCAGGTCGCGCCGTCCTGCCAGAGCGTCAACGATCCGCTGAGCACGAAGAAGATCTCCTCCTCGGCGCTATGCACGTGCGGCGGCGTCAGCATCTGGCCCGGTGCGAGGCGCGCACGCTGTGCGCCGACGCGTACGCTGCCGGCCGCATCGGCGAGCCGTTGCACGAAGCCGCCGAGCGGCTTCACGGACTCGGAGATGGTGAAACCCTCGACGTCGTCCCAGTGCGCGAGCGTCACACGTTGACTATCGCATGCTCGGCCAGCAGGCGTTCGCGTCTCGCCCAGACCTCAACTTCGCGGACGAGCTCGCGCAGCTCGTCGAGGATCGCGCCAGGCTCGGCGTCGGCGCGGTCGAGCGCCTCGATCCGTTCGAGTCGTTTGAGAACGGCGCGGGCTTCCTCCATGCAATCCACGCTAACGCGCGGCGTGTGTCAGCTGGCGCGCAGCTCTGCAACGCGTTCGGTGCCGAGCAGCGTCGCGTCGAGCTCGCGCAACAGTGCGCGGCGGTTGCCGTGCAGGAGCACTGCGACGAGCAGGCGGCGCACGAGATCGGCCGTCGGCTCGCGCGACGCTTCCACGAGGTGCGCGCGCTCCTGCGCGGTCTCCCCGAGCAGCGCCGCCGCGCGCATGCCGGCCGCCCAGGCGCCTTCGCCGTTGCCGAGCGCGGAGTCGAGCGCGTGGCGAAGCTGCTCCCCTCGGAACGGATCGTCCTGGAAAAGGGAGAGCTCCCAGCGATCGAGCGCGTCGCCGAGCTTCGCGTCCTCGTCGGCGAGCGCAAGCAACGGGCGCAGCTTCTGCGCGACCGAGGCGCGGAACGGATCGAGCCGCGTCGGCTCACCGGGCGGCGCGGTCGCCGCGATCTGCAGCACCGGGCGAATGCCGTAGGGGCGCCAGTCGAGCCGCTCGAAGAGGACGGGCCCGGCGGCGACCGGCGCGGCGGTCGCGAGGCGGAGCGCGGTCACGGCGTCGGCGAGCTCGCCCGGCGCGTCGGGCGCCTCCTCGGCGACCGAGCGCTCGAGCTCGAGCACGCACAGGCGATCCGGCTCGCGCCCGTACGCGCGCGGGAGCAGGCCCTGCGCCTCCGGCCACATCGCCGAGATCTCTCCCGTCGCCGCGACGCGCACGCGGATGCCGTCGCCGAGCTCGATCTGCTGGCCGCACGAGATGCCGATCAGCGGTGCGACCGCGCCGTAGGCGTGGCCGTCGCGGTAGAGCGACTCCTCGAGCTCCGTGTAGGCACGGTCGAACGCGCTGTCGTCCCAGTCGAAGCCGCCGCAGCCCTCCGCCGTGCGGACGAGCAGCGGCACGAGCACGCTGCGGTAGAGCGCGCGGGCCTCGTCCGGCGTATTGCCTTCGTGCGCGAGCGCGAAGATGCGGGCCGCCGGCTCGCGCTGGAGGTCGGCGACGGCCTCGCGCACGTCGTCGCGCAGGTAGAGGCGGTCGGCATGCGCCTCGATGAAGCCGCGCACGAGCGGGCGGTACTCGTAGAGCGTCGGGCGGCCGTACGTCCCGTGCTCCTCGAACGCGAACGGAAGGTCGGCGCCGTGGAAGGCCGCGAACGCGCCGAGGCAGAAGCGGCGGAGCGTGTCGTGTAGATGAGGCGAGCGCATCGCAACTTGCTGTCTACGCCGCCGGTTGCCGACCTCCTGTTTGACATCCGGGGCACCAGTAGGCCATGCGGGCGTTCTCGCCCTGAGGATACGAGCGGATCGTCGCACCGCAGCGCCCGCAGGCTCGGCCGGCGCGTCGGTAGACGCGGTGCAGCGGGCGAGCGCCGTCGAGCCGGCCCTGCATCAGGCGGTGCGCGGCGGCGAGCGTATCGCGCAGCTCCTCGTCGGAGACGTCGGCGACGCTGCGCCACGGCGAGAGGCGCGCGTGCCACAGCGCCTCCGCCTTCCACATGTTCCCGATTCCGGCGACGAGCCGCTGGTCGAGGAGCGCGTCGCCGACCGCGCGCTGCGGTTGCGTGCGCAGACGCTCGAGCATCGTCCCGTAGTCGGGCTCCGGGCCGAGGATGTCGGGGCCGAGCGGCGGCACCACGCCGCCCAGCTCGAGCACCGGCCCGTTCCAGAGCACGGCCTCGTGCTCGGCGCCGCGCAGGACGAGCCACGGCCTCCCGCGCCGCGCCGTCCCGCGCGGCTCGACCCGCCAGCGCCCGTTCATCCGCAGGTGGCTGCGCAGCACGAGCCCGCCCTCGAAGCGCAGCAGCACGTTCTTCCCCACCGCCTCGACCGACTCGAGCACACGGCCGTCCAGCCGTTCCTCGAGGTGCTTCAGCGCGGCGCGCGGATGCGGTGTCTCCACCTCCACGCGCTGGCCCGTAAGTACCTGCAATTGCCGGGCGGCACGATGGATCGCATCTCCCTCCGGCACGCCGAGAGGCTAGCCGTCATGCTCAAGCCGACAGTGTCCGCGGGCCTCAACATCGCGGCGCTCGCGCAGAGGACGGGGGTGCCGCCAGACACGCTGCGAAAGTGGGAGCAGCGCTACCAGATCCTGCAGCCCGATCGCACCGCGGGCGGGCAGCGGCGGTACTCGGAGCGGGATGTCGCGCGGGTGCAATGGCTGCGCGAGCGGATCGACGAGGGCTACCGGATCGGCGTCGCGGCCTCGCTCCTCGGTACGCTCGGCGACGAGCCCGCGCGCACGCCGCGCGATCATCTGCAGGCGATGCTGCGCGCGCTCGAGCGCGGCGAGACGTCGGAGGTCGGGCTGCACCTCGACCAGGCGTTCGCGCTGCTCGGCGTCGACGAGACGCTCGAACAGGTCGTGCGGCCGCTGCTCGAGACGGTCGGCGAGCGGTGGGCCGCGGGCGAGCTGACGGTGGCCGAGGAGCATCTCGTCAGCGAGGCCGTGCGCTCGCGGCTCGGGCATCTGCTCGGCGACCCGGGCGGCGGCGTGCACGGAGTCGCGGTGCTCGCGTGCGCGCCGGGCGAGCGCCACGAGCTCGGGCTGATGATGGCGGCGATCGCGCTTCGCCGCGACGGGTGGAAGGTGGTCTATCTCGGCGCCGACACGCCGCTCGCCGACGCGGTCGCTTTGGTGCGGCGGCTGGACGCGCGATTCCTCGGGCTGAGCATCGCGCTGCACGAGCATGCGCAGGGGCTCGAGCTTCCGGACGATGTCGCCCTGGTCATCGGCGGGCTCGGGTCGTCGGCCGCACTGGCGCGGCGGCTCGGCGGCCTCTGGGCAGGGCCGGACCTGCGGGGTGCGGTCGAGACGCTGCGCGCGCTCGCGGCGTAGCCTGTAGGCATGACCCGGCGCTTCATCGGCGTCCGCTGGTGGCTCGGAGCCGCGTTTGCCCTCGTGGCCGCCGTCTCGACGGCGATCGTCGTCTCGCAGTTCTCCTCCCGGTCCGAGAACGCGTTCCGGGTGCACGCGGAGTCGCTGGCCGTGCAGAGCGTCACGTTCGCGCGCGCGGAGGTCGCGGCGGCGGGCCGATCGGGAACGCTCGCGCAGAAGCTGCCGACGATCGCGCAGCACTTCGATCTCGACCTGTACGTCTACGACGCGCGCGGGCAGGTACTCGCGAAGGCGCCCGCGCGGACGAAGTTCGCACCGGCGCCCAGGGAGCTCGCGCGCGCGCTGGGCGCGGCGCGCGCCGATCAGCGCCGCGCGATCATGACGAGAAACGGCGGTGTCGTCGTCGTCGGCGAGCCGCTGCGCGCGCCGCCGGGGTCCTCGATCGTCGCCGTCAGCCGGCGTCCCGACGTCGCGGCGGCGATCGGGATCCTGAACGACCAGGCGCTCCGCGCGGGCGTGATCGCCGGTTTGATCGGCGTGCTTGTCGGGCTCATCTTCGCGCAGCTGATCGCATTGCGGCTGCGGCGGCTCACGTCGGCTGCGGAAGCGATCGCCGCCGGCGATTTCGAGCGCTCGGTGAGCTACAAGTTCCGCGACGAGTTCGGTGCCCTCGCGCAGAGCTTCGACCGGATGCGCCGGCAGCTCCGCCGCTCGTTCCGGCACATCGAGGGCGAGCGCGACCGGCTGCGCCTCCTGCTCGAGCGCCTCCACGAGGGCGTGGTCACGGTCGACAGCCAGCTCGTCGTCCAGTTCGCGAACATGGAAGCGCGGCGCGTGCTCGGGACGCGCCTGACCGAGGGCGACCAGTTGCCCGAGCCGTGGCCGGCGTTCTCCCTGCGCGAGTTCGCAGCCGGGCTCTTCGATCCGGGCTCGTCGGCGCTCGCACAGGCGCACGTTCGTCCCGACGACGAGCGCGCGCTCGCGCTCGTCGGCATCCCCGCGCAGCCGGAGAGCGACACGGTGATGATCGTCCTCGACGACCTGACCGAGCAGGAGCGGCGCGAGCTCGCCGAGCGGGAGTTCGTCTCGAACGCGGCGCACGAGCTGCGGACGCCGCTGACGACGATCATCGGCGCGGTCGAGGTGCTGCAGGCGGGCGCGAAGAACGATGCGCAGGCACGTGACCGCTTTCTCACGCACATCGAGCGCGAAGCCGAGCGGCTCGCAAGGCTCGCGCGGGCGCTGCTGACGCTGGCGCGCGCGCACGCGGGGCAGGAGCGGCCGCGGTTCGACGCGGTGCCTTTGGCGGCGCTACTGCAGGATCTCGCGGAGGGGACGCGCCCCGGCGACGGCGTTGTCGTCGCGGTGGAGTGCCCGCCGGATCTGGAGGCGAACGTGAACCGGGACTTGCTGGAGCAGGCGCTGCGGAACCTGGCGGACAACGCGGTCAAGCACACGCCGACCGGCAGGATCGTGCTGCGCGCGTACGCTGCCGGCACTGCCGTGAACGTCGAGGTCGAGGACACCGGTGTCGGGATGAGCGCGGAGACGCAGCAGCACGTCTTCGATCGCTTCTACCGCGGGCAGGATCGCGACGCCGAGGGCTTCGGGCTCGGGCTCGCGATCGTGCGGCAGACGGTGCGCACGCTCGGCGGGCACATCGAGCTCGACTCGGCGCCGGGCCAGGGAACGCGGGTGCGGATCGTCCTCGAGCGCGTGCGCGTGCGCGAGGAGGCGGTTGCGTG
>Ga0207664_10003140_pt1 | contig 10973 bp, 7 predicted proteins | sample LARL83metaG_FD_184349 | JGI IMG/M metagenome (GOLD analysis project Ga0207664, IMG submission 184349) | Corn, switchgrass and miscanthus rhizosphere microbial communities from Kellogg Biological Station, Michigan, USA - LAR L8-3 metaG... | ecosystem: Host-associated > Plants > Roots >...
ACCGGGGTGCCCGGAGCCCAGCGCTCGTGCAGCCCGCCGCAGCCGTTGGTGAGCACCACGGCCCGGCAGCCCGCCGCGGCGGCCGTCCGGACGTTGTGCACCACGGACCGGACGCCGTGCCCCTCGTACAAGTGGGTGCGGCCGAGGAGGACCATCAGGTTCACGCCTCCGGCGCGAATCGAGCGGATCCGGCCCGCGTGTCCCTCCACCGCCGGCGGCGCGAAGCCCGGCAGGTCGGTGGTGCTGATCTCCGCGGTGGCCGCGCCGAGTGCGTCCGCGGCCGGGACCCACCCCGATCCCATCACCAAGGCGATGTCGTGCCGCTTGATGCCGGTCAGCTCCCGCAGCCGGTCGGCGGCCGCGGATGCCTGGGTCTGCGCGGATTCCGTCGGAGAGCTCGTTGCCGGGGTCACCCGCGGCAGTCTAGGGCGTCCGGTTGCCAACGCGGTGCCGGATGCGGTGGAGTGCCACCCATGCTCATGTGTCGGCTGTTCGGTCACCGCTTGGCCTTCCGCAGCGAGGGCACCCGCATGGTGTGGGAGTGCGAGCGCGGCTGCGGTGCGGGCGGGTCCAAGGACTACCCGTCCGCCGCGGACGCGCAGCGCTACGCGGCCGCCTTCGATCGACGGGACTCCGACGACCTGGGCCGCCGGGCGCCGCTGTTCGGGCTGCTCCCGCTGCGGCTGTGGAGGTGGCTGCGCGACCGCTGGTCGTGAATGAAATTCTCGTCGCGCGGGCATAACTCCTTCGTCTGACCCAGGAGGAGGCCGGGATGAGTACTGCCGTGGAGACGGGAACCATCACGACCAAGGTGCCTGCCCGGCTGGACCGGCTGCCCTGGTCGAAGTTCCACTGGATGGTGGTGGCCGGCCTCGGGGGTGTGTGGATCCTCGACGGTCTCGAGGTCACGATGGTGGGAAGCGTCGCCCCCGCGATGACCGAGAAGGGCAGCGGGATCGCGATCACCGCCGCCCAGGTCGGGGTGGCCGGGTCCGTCTACATCATCGGGGCGTGCCTGGGCGCGTTGTTCTTCGGGCAGCTCACCGACCGGTACGGCCGGAAGAAGCTGTTCCTGCTCACCCTGGGGCTCTACATCCTGGCCACGGTTGCCACCGGGTTCTCGATGTCGGTGTGGTGGTTCTACGCCGCCCGGTTCTTCACCGGTGCCGGTATCGGTGGTGAGTACGCCGCGATCAACTCGGCCATCGACGAGCTGATCCCGGCCCGGGTGCGGGGCCGGGTCGACCTGGCGATCAACGGGTCCTACTGGATCGGCTCCGCGGCTGGTGCGGGCGCCGCGCTCGCGCTGCTGAACTTCCTGCCCGGTGACTGGGGCTGGCGGATCGCGTTCTTCGTCGGCGCGGTGCTCGGGTTCACCATCCTCGTCGTACGACGCCACGTGCCGGAGAGCCCGCGGTGGCTGTTCATCCACGGTCGCGAGGACGAGGCCGAGCGGATCGTCGACGACATCGAGCGGGCGGTCCGCGAGGAGACCGGGCAGGACCTGGAGGAGCCCCGCAAGGAGCTCAGGGTCCGCCAGCGCACCTCCATCCCCTTCCGGGAGATCGGCAAGGTCGCGTTCAGCACCTATCCGAAGCGCGCCATCCTCGGTCTCGCCCTTTTCGTCGGGCAGGCGTTCATCTACAACGGCGTCACCTTCGACCTGGGGACGCTCTACACCGGCTTCTACAACATCTCGTCGTCGATGGTGCCGATGTTCATCATCATCTGGGCGCTGGGCAACTTCGCCGGGCCGGTGCTGCTCGGGCACCTGTTCGACACCATCGGCCGCAAGCCGATGATCTCGGGGACCTACATCGGCTCCGCGGTCGTCACGGTGGCCCTGGCGCTGGTCTTCGTCAACCAGGTGGGCGGTCCGTGGCTGTTCCTGGGCATCCTGGTCGTCGCGTTCTTCCTGGCCTCGGCGGGGGCCAGCGCGGCGTACCTGACGGTCAGTGAGATCTTCCCGATGGAGACCCGGGCGCTCGCCATCGCGTTCTTCTACGCGATCGGCACCGCGGTCGGTGGGATCTCCGGGCCGCTGCTGTTCGGGCACTTCATCGACTCCGGCAGCCGGCACCTGGTCTCGATCGCCTTCTACATCGGCGCGGCGGTGATGACGTTGGGCGGCGTGGTCGAGATCTTCTACGGGGTCAAGGCCGAACGGGCCCAGCTCGAGGACATCGCCCAGCCGCTCACCGCGTCGGAGGCCGAGGAGGAGACGTCCGGGGAGTCCTCGGCGGAGGACCAGGAGCGTCGCGAGCGGATCGCCTCCCGGGAGCGCCGGCACCGCGAGCAGGCCAGCCAGGGGCTGCGCAGGTACCAGCCCGGCCCGGGCCGGGTCAGCAGCTCGTGGCTCTCGTCGACGTCGCCGCAGGTCAACGCCGAGCAGCTCGACCACGAGATCGACGCGATCGCCAACGCCGTGCAGGAGCGCGGGCCGATGGACCTGCGCGAGCTGCGGCGCACGGTGGCCGCCCGCTACTGGGGACCGGGCCGGTTCGGTCCGGCGGTGCGCGAGGCGGTCGAGGAGGGCCGGATCGTCCGGGTCGGCCGCGGCAAGGTCGGCCCGCCCTCGGAGGAGTCCTGACTCACAGGCCGGCCGAGCGGCAGGGTCGCGCCCGCAACGCGGCCACGTAGTCGGCAGGGGCGTCGGCTGCCTCGGCGGCGTCCGCGAGCACGCCGAGGTAGCCGGCCGAGGGCAGCCCGCCCTCGTAGGCGTCGAGCACGTAGGCCCAGGCCACCTGGTCTCCGGTGAGGGTGTTCACGCGCACCTTCGTCTTGCGGTACAGCCCCGTGTCGGCGCTCTCCCACCCGTCGAGCACCGCGACGTCCTCGTCGGTGACGTCGTACAACGCCACGAAGACCTGCTCGAACGGATCCTGGACGATCGTCGCGAGCGCACCGTCCCAGCCGTGCTCCTCCCCGCCGAAGGTGAGCCGCCACCCGATCAGCCACCCGGTGCCCTGGAGCGGGGAGTGCGGGCAGCGCTCACCCATCCGTCGAGGGTCAAGGTTGGAGCCGTAGGCGGCGTACAGCGGCACGGCAACCGAGCGTATCGCCCCCGCGGCCTCCCGACCGCCCCGGCGGGCCGCGACGCCTGCGCGGGCGGATGGAACAATGCAGGGCGTGAATCGAGTGGTGATCGTGGGCGGCGGACCGGGCGGATACGAGTCGGCGTTGGTGGCAGCCCAGCTCGGGGCAGAGGTGACCGTGGTGGAGAACGCGGGCCTCGGCGGCTCGGCAGTGCTCACCGACTGCGTGCCGAGCAAGACGCTGATCGCCACCGCGGAGCTGATGGCGGACATGGAGGACGCCGCGGAGCTCGGGATCAGCTTCTCCGCCCCGGACGACGGTGGCCGCGGCGTGGCCAGCGTGGACCTGGCCCGCGTGAACAAGCGCGTGAAGGGCCTCGCGCAGGCGCAGTCGGAGGACATCGAGCGCCGGCTGACCCGCGACGGGGTGCGTTTCGTGCGCGGTCGCGGCCGCCTCGACGGACCGCAGCGGGTGGTCGCCGAGCTCGCCGGCGGCGGCGAGGAGGTCCTCGACGCCGACGCGGTCCTGATCGCCACCGGGGCGAGCCCCCGGATCCAGGAGTCCGCGCAGCCGGACGGCGAGCGGATCCTCACCTGGGAACAGGTCTACGACCTCGACGAGGTGCCCGAGCGGCTGGTCGTGGTCGGCTCCGGCGTGACCGGAGCGGAGTTCGCCGGTGCCTACAACGCCCTGGGCGTCGACGTGGTGCTGGTGTCCAGCCGGGACCACGTGCTGCCCGGCGAGGACGCCGACGCCGCGCAGGTGATCGAGGAGGTGTTCACCCGGCGGGGCATGACGGTGCTCTCCCGGTCCCGGATGGCCTCGGCGAGCCGGTGCGGCGACGGGGTCACCGTCACCCTCACCGACGGCCGCGTGGTGGAGGGGTCGCACTGCCTGCTCGCGGTCGGGTCGGTGCCGAACACGGCGGGGCTCGGGCTCGAGGAGGCCGGAGTGCGGCTGGGGGAGCGCGGGTTCATCGAGGTGGACAAGGTGTCCCGCACCTCCGCGCGCAGCGTGTACGCCGCGGGCGACTGCACGGGCGTGCTGATGCTCGCGTCCGTCGCGGCGATGCAGGGCCGGATCGCCATGTGGCACTTCCTCGGCGACGCCGTCACGCCGCTGGACCTGGACACGGTGTCGTCGAACGTGTTCACCGCGCCCGAGATCGCCACGGTCGGCTGCTCGCAGGCCGACGTGGACTCCGGCCGGATCGAGGCCGAGGTGGTGACCCTGCCGTTGGCCGGGAACGCGCGCGCGAAGATGCAGGGGGTCCGCGACGGCTTCGTGAAGCTGTTCAGCCGGCCCGGCACGGGCATCGTGGTCCGCGGCGTGGTGGTGGCGCCGCGCGCCAGCGAGCTGATCCACCCGGTTGCCATCGCGGTCTCCGAGCGGCTGACCGTCGACCAGCTGGCGCACGCGTTCACCGTCTACCCGTCGATGAGCGGGTCGCTGGCCGAGGCCGCCCGGCGGCTGCACCGCGTGCTGTGAATCACGTCAAAGTAATTTCATTCCGGTAATTCTTCGTATTCTCGAAAAACTGGACACCCGCGCTTCCGGTCTGCGCATAATCTCCTGCCACAGAGCTATTCACCTTTCACATACGTAGCAGCCAGGCGGCGTTGGGTCGGGAAGCCGGACGCCCGCACGGCAGGGGAAGAAGCGTTGATGACCACATCTGCGCGGGCGGTCGCCCGTGCGCTGGTCCCGACGGTGGCGGCGACGCTGGTCGCCGCCGGCGCCGCGATGCCGGCGCACGCGGTGTCGACCGACCAGTCCTACTGGGTGCCGGTCGACGGCCAGATCGTCGTCGAGGGCCACGGTTTCGGCCACGGGCACGGGATGTCGCAGTACGGCGCGGAGGGCGCCGCGCTGGCCGGCAAGACCTACACCGACATCCTGGACTTCTACTACCCCGGCACCACCTGGTCGAAGGTGCGCGGCCAGGTGCGGGTGCTGATCGGCGAGAACGGCACCTCACCCCTGGCGGTGAGCCCGACCCCGGGGCTGACGCTCACCGACCTCGGCGACGGGGCGACGTACCCACTCCCGGACAGCAACGGCGCGACCCGGTGGCGGATCAGCGTGGCGCCCGACGGAGCAAGCGTGGTCGCGTACCTGAGCGGCCGCTGGCACCGCTACCGCCCGGGCGGCAAGGACGAGCTGGTCGGCGACGGCCAGTTCTCCGCGGACGGGCCGCTGACGCTGTGGACGCCCTCCGGGCCGCGGGAGTACCGCGGTGCCCTGCGGGCGGCCACGCCGACCCCGGGCGCCACCTACCGCGACACCGTGAACGTGCTGTCCATGGACGACTACGTGAAGGGTGTCGTGCCCTCCGAGATGCCTGCCTCCTGGGACCCGCAGGCCGTCGAGGCGCAGGCCGTGGCGGCCCGCACCTACGCCACCTGGTCGCGCAACCAGTACCCGCGTCGCTACTACCAGATCTGCGACACCAGCGCGTGCCAGGTGTACGGCGGGGTGGCCGCAGAGGACCCCCGCAGCAACGCGGCGGTGGACGCCACCCGCAGGCAGATCCTCACCTACGACGGCAAGCCGGCATTCACCCAGTTCTCCTCCAGCGACGGCGGCTGGACGTCCGCGGGCAGCGAGCCGTACCTGCCTGCCCAGGCCGACCCGTACGACGGGTGGACCGGCAACACGATGCACGACTGGACCGCGACCGTCGACGCCGACCGCCTGGAGAGCGCCTACCCGTCGATCGGCCGGCTGCGCCGGCTGCTGGTCACCGAGCGGGACGGCAACGGCGACTGGGAGGGCCGGGTGGAGACGATGGTCCTCGACGGCACCCGGTCCAGCGTGACCATCTCCGGTGACTCGTTCCGCTGGGAGTTCGGCCTGCGGTCGGACTGGTTCACCATCCAGCCCACGCCGATCATCGCCCGCTGGTCCCGCATCGGCGGCGACCGGTCGACACTGGGCCCGGTGAAGAGCGCGGAGTACCCGGTCCACGACGGGTCGGCACAGGCCTTCGACGGCGGCCGGATCTACTACTCCCGCGCGACCGGCGCGCACGAGCTCTACGGCCCGATCCTGGCCGCCTACCGCGCGGGCGGCGGCCCGAAGTCCACGCTGGGCCTGCCGACCTCCCCGGTCCGGGCTCGGGCCGGAGGCTTCCGCGCCGGCTTCCAGAACGGCGTGATCTACTCCCGCTCCGACCTGGGCACGATGGCGCTGACCGGTCCCGTCGCCGACGCCTACGTGGCGGCCGGCGGGCTCCGGAAGTCCGGGCTGGGCTGGCCGACCGAAGGGACGTTCGCGACCCGGGCCGGCCAGCGCGCCAACTTCGAGCACGGTTACATCGTCTGGCAGCGGGCCAGCGACAGCACCCGCGTGGTGGTCACCAGCCCGTAGCCGCACCGGTCAGCCGACGACCACCTTGCCCTTCATGCCCATCGTGTCGTGCAGAGCGCAGATGTAGGGGAAGGTGCCTGCCTTCGTGAACGTGACCGTGAAGCTCTTGCCAGGTAGCAGGATCCCGGAGTTCAGCGCGCCTCCGGAGTAGTGCGTAGGGTCCCCGGACGGTGTCAGGACCGCCGGGCCGGGTGGCTCGCGCCCGAACGTGACGGTGTGGGGCACTTCCCTGGTGATGTTCTCGAACGTCACCTTGGTGCCGACCGTGACGTGCACGGTGCCGTGCAGGAACCGCATCACCAGCACCTTGTTGTCCTCGGCCCCGGCGAACACGTGGTGCGCGCTTGCCCCCGCCGCGGTGCGGGTCAGCAGCTTCTGCCCGTGCGCCACCAGCTGGCCGGCCTGCCGGCTGGCCTGGGCGTCGTACTGCGCCTGGGTGAACGGGTACGGCGTGCCGTCGGTCCTGACGTGGATGGTGCCGGTCATCATCACGCCGTGCACCAGGCAGTAGTAGGTGAAGGTGCCGTCCTGGGGGAACTTCAGGGTGTAGCTGCGGTAGACCTTGATCGAGGGGAAAGCGCTGATCGGGCCGCCGGTGGTGAGCACCCCGGAGTTGAACGCCTTCGACGGGTTGTAGACCCTGCCCGCCGTTCGGCTGGTCTGCTGCGTGCTGGTGGGGTCGAAGGGCGGCAGGCTGGTCTGCTTCTTGCCGCCGCGCAGGAACGTGACCGTGTGGATCTCCGCGGCGTTCGCGGTCCAGGTGACGGTGTCGCCCTGGTCCACCCAGACCTGCCCGGGCAGGAAGCGCATGCCCTGGACGGCCATGTTGCGGGACTGGTTGCCCACCAGCACCCGCCAGTGGTGCGGCGGCGGGGAGTCGGCGTGGGCAGAGGTGACGCTCGCGCCGAGTCCGAACGCGGTGAGAGCTGTGGTGAGAAGTACGGCGACCAGGCGCCGCGGCTGGGATCTGAGACGGGATGCCATGGGTCCTCCAGAGAGCCTGCCCCTGACGAGCCGATGGTGCTCGTCCCAGAGGGGGCCCGCCATGAGGTCATGAGGGCATTGCCCCGTAGCCCGCTCGGACCTGCGCTCAGTCCTTGATCTCGCAGATCACCTCGCCGTTGGCGACCGAGGAGCCGACCGTGGCGGACAGCCCGGCCACGGTGCCGGACTTGTGCGCCTTCAACGGCTGCTCCATCTTCATCGCCTCCAGGACCACGATCATGTCGCCCTCGGCGACGCTCGCGCCGTCCTCGACACCGACCTTGACGATGGTGCCCTGCATCGGGGAGGTGAGCGCGTCGCCGCTGACGGCCGCGGCGGCCTTCTTGCGGGCCCGCTTCGGCTTCTTGGTCGCGGCGGCCGGCGCGGTGCCCATGGCCAGGCCGGCCGGAAGGACCACCTCGAGGCGGTGCCCGCCGACCTCCACGGTGACCGCCTGCCGCTCCTCGGGCTCGGCGTCGTCCTGCGCGCCGGGCCCGGCGTACGGCTCGATCTGGTTGTCGAACTCCGTCTCGATCCAGGAGGTGTAGACACTGAACTTCTCGCCGTCGCCGATGAAGGCGGGGTCGTCGACCACCACACGGTGGAACGGGATCACCGTCGGCATGCCCTCGACGACGAACTCGGCGAGCGCCCGCCGGGACCGCTCCAGGGTCTGGGTGCGGTCGCGACCGTAGACGACGAGCTTGGCCACCAGGGAGTCGAACGAGCCGGGCACCGTCTCGCCCTGGTCGTAGCCGCCGTCGACCCGCACCCCGGGGCCGGAGGGGGCGTGCCAACGGGTCAGCGTGCCGGGAGCGGGCATGAAGTTGCGGCCGGCGTCCTCGGCGTTGATCCGGAACTCGATGGCGTGACCCTCGATGCGCGGGTCGTCGTAGCCGAGCTCCTCACCGGCCGCGACCCGGAACATCTCCCGCACCAGGTCGATGCCGGTGACCTCCTCGCTGACGGGGTGCTCGACCTGCAGGCGGGTGTTCACCTCCAGGAACGAGATGGTGCCGTCCTGACCGACCAGGAACTCGCAGGTGCCCGCACCGACGTACCCGGCCGCCTTCAAGATGGCCTTGGAGGAGTCGTAGAGGATCGTCATCTGCTCCTCGGAGAGGAACGGCGCGGGGGCCTCCTCCACGAGCTTCTGGTGCCGCCGCTGAAGCGAGCAGTCCCGGGTGGAGACCACGACCACGTTGCCGTGCTGGTCGGCCAGGCACTGGGTCTCGACGTGCCGGGGCTTGTCGAGGTACCGCTCGACGAAGCACTCGCCGCGGCCGAACGCGGCCACCGCCTCGCGGACCGCCGACTCGTAGAGCTCGGCGACCTCCTCCTCCTTGCGGGCCACCTTCAGGCCGCGCCCACCGCCGCCGAACGCGGCCTTGATCGCGATCGGCAGGCCGTGCTCGCGGGCGAACTCCAGGACCTCACCGGCGTCGGCCACCGGGTCCGCGGTGCCGGCGACCAGCGGGGCACCGACCTTCTGCGCGATGTGCCGGGCCTGCACCTTGTCGCCGAGCGCCATGATCGCGGACGGCGGGGGACCGATCCAGACGAGGCCGGCGTCGATCACCGCCTGCGCGAAGTCGGCGTTCTCGGCCAGGAACCCGTAGCCGGGGTGCACCGAGTCCGCGCCGGACTGCTTCGCCGCGGCCACGATCTTCTCGATGGACAGGTAGGAGTCGGCCGGGGTGGCGCCGCCCAGGCTGTAGGCCTCCTCGGCCAGCCGCACGAACAGCGCGTCGCGGTCGGGCTCGGCGTACACCGCCACACTCCCGAGGCCGGCGTCCCGGCAGGCCCGGATGACCCGCACCGCGATCTCGCCGCGGTTGGCGATGAGGACCTTCTTCAGTGGCTTGATGTCGGGCGTACCGGACACGCGTCGCTCCTGGGTCGTCTCTTGGCGTCGGTTACCCGGAGTCTAGAGCCCGCCGCACGGTCAGTCCGCGACCAGGTCGCGGCGCCGGAACCCGGCCAGGCCCGCGACGCCGAGCAGCACCGCGACCAGCACCAGGGTCACCACGGCGGCGGGATCGACAAAGCCACCGGGCAGCTGCGGCACCCGGGTGTACGGCGACAGGTGCTGCACCCAGCCGGGCAGACCCATCAGCGGGCCGAACTCGCCGACCACCACGCAGCCGACGAGCGCCGCCCAGGCCACCGTCCCCCGACGCCCGGCCAGCCCGAACAGCGCGACGGTGAGCGCCACCAGCACCCACACCGCCGGCAGCCGGGCCAAGGCGGCCAGCAGGTCCCGGCCCAGCACGGCGGCGTCGCCGACCGACGCCGCGTGCGCGATGCCCGTGGTGGCGCCGACGGCGACGGTGAGAACCACCGTGCCGGCAACGGCCACGAGCAGGTGGCTGGCCGCGAACCGCACCCGGCCTACCGAGGTCGCCAGCACCGCCTCGGCGCGCCCGGTCGCCTCCTCGGTGTGCAGCCGGAGCACCGTGCTGATCCCGAACACGGTCAGGAACAGGGCCACGAACCCGAGCTCGGCCGACAAGAACGCGTCGGTCAGCCGCGGGACGCCACCGAGCTGGACCATCAGCCGGCGGGCCTGCGGCGTGGTGAGAACGGAGCCCACGTTGCCGGCGATGCTGCCCAGCACCAGACCCAGCAGCGCGAACCCCACTGTCCACGCCAGCGACGCCGCGCGGTCCAGCCGCCAGGCCAGCGCGAGCGGCGTGGACAGCCCGCGGGCCCGAGCGCGCCCGGTCCGGTCCGCCAGCACGCCGCTGCCCAGGTCGCGGCTGGCCTGCAGCGCGGCCGCGCCGGCGGCCAGCGCCAGGGCGCCCGCGAGCAGCACCGGTACGACGTACCAACGGTCACCGGCGAACGGTCGCACCTGCTGCGCCCAGCCGATCGGCGAGAGCCAGGAGATCCAGCGGGCCCCGGGGGCGGAGGTGTCCCCGGCGGCGCGGACGACGTACGCCACCACCAGCGCGGCGGAGGCCAGGCCGCGCGCGGTGCGGGCGCTGGTGGACAGCTGGGCGCACACCGCGGCCACCCCCGCGAACACCAGACCGGCGCCCGCCCAGCTCGCCCCGAACGCAGCGGCACCGGCCACCGGAAGGCCGCTCACCGCCAGCACGGCGGCCGTGAGCGCACCGAGCGCGAGGCAGGCCCCGGTGGCCAGCAGCAGGGCCGCGGCGAGCGGCGCGTGCCGGCCCACGACCCCGGACCCGGCCAGCTCGGTGCGCCCGCTCTCCTCGTCGGCGCGCGTGTGGCGCACCACCAGCAGCAGCGTGAAGACGGCCACGAGGACGCTGCCCACGCCGATCAGCTTGAACATCGCCACCGCGCCGAGGGAGGTCGGGTCGTAGATCCGGCCGTAGAGCGCCACCAGCGCGGGCGTGGCGTTGACCAGACCGGCCGCGCCCGCGCGCGAGGCCTCCGTCGGGTAGAGGTCCACGGTCGCCCGGGCCGAGAAGCCGGCCACGATGACGAAGGTCGCGATGGTGGCCGGCAGCAGCTCCCGGTCCCGGCGCAGCGCCATCCGCAGCAGGGTGCCGGTGCCGGCGACCGCCGTCATCGGACCGGGCCGGGCGAGGCGGGCAACGATGGCTCCGGCGCGC
>Ga0207664_10003145_pt1 | contig 10967 bp, 8 predicted proteins | sample LARL83metaG_FD_184349 | JGI IMG/M metagenome (GOLD analysis project Ga0207664, IMG submission 184349) | Corn, switchgrass and miscanthus rhizosphere microbial communities from Kellogg Biological Station, Michigan, USA - LAR L8-3 metaG... | ecosystem: Host-associated > Plants > Roots >...
CGGCGCGAGTGCGAAGGAATCCGCCGGGACCCCGGCGGGCGGTGCCGCCGCCGGGCCGCCCGCCGGGACATGCTCGTCCGGCCCGGGCACCGCGGGTACGGGCACCGCCGGCCCGGCCGCGGACGGCGACACCCTCACCGGCAAGGCGCCCCGCCCGGCCGGGGGCGCGTCGAGCGCCGGGTCCATCGCGAGCAGCCGCTCGTGCAGCCTGGTCAGCTCGGCGCCAGGGCTGATGCCGAGTTCATCGGCGAGCCGCTCCCGTGCCTCGCGGAAGGCCCGCAGCGCCTCCGCCTGGCGCCCGGACCGGTACAGGGCGAGCATCAGCAGCCCGCGCGCCCGCTCGCGCAGCGGGTGCTCGGCCGTCAGCGCGGTCAGTTCGGGCACCGCCGCCACGTGCTGCCCCTGCTCGAGCATCAGGCCGGCCCGCTCTTCGGCCGCGGTGGTGCGCAACTCGGCGAGCCGCTGCCGCTCCGCCTCGGCGAACGGGCCCGGCACCCCGGCGAACGGCTGGCCGCGCCACAGCGCGAGCGCCTCGTTCACGGCGCACGCCGCGGCGTCCGTGTCGCCCGCCGCGCGCAGCCCGCGCGCCCGGTCAAGGCAGTCCTCGAAGTGCCCGGCGTCGAGCCCCCCCGGACCTAGGCGCAGCAGGTAGCCGCCGCCGGCTGAGACGAGCACCAGGCCGGGGCCGCGCCGCGGCCGGGCGGAACCCCCGTCGGGCCCGTCCGGCTCGAGCACGCGGCGCAGCCCGGCCACGTACGTGTAAATGCCGTTCTCCGCGCTGGCCGGCGGGTCCTCGCCCCACACCGCGTCGACCAGCTCGCCGCGCGAGACCACCCGGTTGGCCCGGCTGGCAAGCACGCCGAGTACCGCGAGCTGCCTTGGCTGGCCCGCTCCCAGCTCCTGACCCTCGCGCCAGACCGTGACCGGCCCGAGCACTCCGACCCGCAGCGGCGCCACGTCCCGCGGCCCCCCTTCGCTCCGGACCCTGGCCGGCTTACGGCTACGCCGTGCAGCCAAGTGGTACCGCTACGGAGATTACCGCCCCGCAAGGGCGGGCATCTAGAAAATATCCAGATCACCTATAGATAGTCCCGCTATCACTAGACAAGCGATCATGCGGCCGGGCCCCCCCGACCCAGGCCAGGCCGCCCGCTACGTCCGGTGCGTGACGTCACTGACCACCACCGGGCAGGCAAGGGCACACCCCCCTGGTGCCCTGCCGCATACAGCCGGCCCCCACGGTTCCCCCTCACTCCATCCGTGGGGGCCGGCACCTTTCCCCGAGCGTTCAGGCCCCCGCTCGGTCGGCACTCCCATAGTCAACTACAATCCGAATCTGATCAGTAACTGATAGTGACATTACGGGAGCTGTTCGGGATGGGTAAGTCGAGCGCCGGGCCCGGCGATGACCGGCGGGCACGGATCGCGGCGCAACGGGCCGCGCAGCAGCGGGCGCAGCGGCGCAACCGGCTGCTCATCGCGGGCGGCGCGATCGTCGTGGTGGTGGCCGTGGCGCTCGCGCTCGTGCTGACCCACCGGGGCAGCGGCGGCCAGGCATCGGGCAGCGCGTCGCCCGGGCCGGCCGGGACCGAACTCGCCGGCCTCACCGCGCAGGTCACCTCGGTACCCGCCGCGGCGCTCGACCAGGTAGCCGGAGGCCGGGTCACCTCGGTGCCGTCCGCGATCACCGGCGACCCGCTGACCAGCGGCGGCAAGCCGGAGATGCTCTACATCGGCGCGGAGTACTGCCCGTACTGCGCGGCCGAGCGGTGGCCGATGATCGTGGCGCTGAGCCGGTTCGGCACGTTCACCGGCCTGGCCACCACCCGTTCCGCGGCGCGCAACGGCGCGGGCACCGCCGAGCCGTACCCGAACACCGCGACCTGGACGTTCGCGAACGCCAAGTACACAAGCGACTACGTCACGTTCACGTCAGTCGAGGAGTACACCAACATCCCCGACGCGTCCACCGGCGGGTACACCACGCTGCAGACCCCCACCGCGGAACAGCAGGCGCTGCTCCAGAAGTACGACGCCGCCAACAACGGCGCGATCCCGTTCATCGACTTCGGCAACCGGTACATGAGCGTCGGCGCGTCCTACGACCCCGGCGTGCTCCAGGGCCTTACCTGGTCGCAGATCGCGACGGACCTGCACGACCCGACGACTACGGTAGCCAAGTCGGCACTCGGCGCGGCCAACTACATCACCGCGGCCCTGTGCAAGCTCACCAGCAACAAGCCCGTGACCGCATGCACCCAGACCGTTCAGGCCCTCCAGGCAAAAATCTGAGCTTTCTCTCAGGTTGAGCCGAGCAGAACCCTCGCAAACCCCCCTACGATATTGGCCATGGGCAAAGCCAGCAGGACCAAGCAGGACGTCGACCGGCGCGCGCGCATCGCCGCGCAGCGTGAGGCGCAGCGCCGCGCCGAGCAGCGCAAGCGGATCTACCTCGGCGGCGGGGCGGTACTCGCCGTCGTCATCGTGGTCGTCGCGTTCGTCCTGGTCAAGCTGAACAGCAGCGGCGGCACCGCCCCGGTCGCGAGCAACGGCCCGACCGGCACCGCGCTCACCGCGGTCACCAAGCAGGTCACCGGCATCCCCACCAGCGTCACCGACCAGGTCGCGGGCGGCGGGGTCAACACGGGCATCTTCGTCGCCGCGACCACGCAAAGCGCCATCTCATCGGCGGCCAGCCAGCTCGGGTCCTACTTCGCCACCGTCAACGGCACCGCCCTCACCTCGAACGGCAAGCCCGAACTGCTCTACATCGGCGGCGAGTACTGCCCGTACTGCGCCGCGGAGCGGTGGTCCATGGTCAACGCGCTCAGCCGGTTCGGCACCTTCACCGGGCTGGCCACCACGCACTCCTCGACGTCCGACGTTTACCCGGACACGCCGACCTACACGTTCACCAAGGCGAAGTACACGAGCAGCTACCTCACCTTCACCTCGGTCGAGGAGTTCGGCAACGAGCGGCAGGGGAACTCGTCCAACACCTCCACCCCGTACGTGACGCTGCAGACCCCGACCACCGCGGAGTCGGCGCTCGCGGCGGCCTACAACCCAAGCGGCTCGATCCCGTTCCTCGACTTCGGCAACAAGTACGTCGAGGTCGGCAACCTCTCGCCGCTCAGCCCGTCGATGCTCACGGGCAAGACGTGGGCTCAGGTCGCCGCGGCGATGAACGACCCGTCGTCCGCGCTGGGCAAGGCCCTGGTCGGCAACGCGAACTACATCACCGCCGGCATCTGCAAGCTCACCAATAACCTGCCGGCCTCGGCCTGCACGCCGATCATCCAGCAGCTCGAAACGCACCTCGCCGCTTAAAATGGCGTTGCACGGTAACCGCTAGATCCCCGGAGACGTCCGCGATGGCAAACTCAAAGGCCCGCTCCAAGCGCCCGGCGCCCGCGCAGGGCGCCCGGTCGTCCGCCGCCGCGTCCACTAGGTCAGCCAGAACGGTCGCGGCCGTCTCCGCCACGCCCACTAGGTCCAAGGCGGCCCGGCCGGCCGTCAAGGCGCCGGCTCCCGAGCCGGTCCCGGACGACGTCCCCGTCCAGCAGCAGGCCCGGCCCGCCGGGATGCCGCTGTGGCTCCAGGTCACCTCCCTGGTGCTCGCCGTGGCCGGCCTGGCGATCTCCGCGTACGAGACGTACGCGCACTTCAACGGCAACCACCTGGCGGGCTGCCCCACCGGGGGCGGCACGTTCAACTGCAGCGCCGTCATCACCAGCTCGCAGTCGATGGTCTTCGGGGTCATCCCCGTCGCCATACTCGGCCTGGCGTTCTACGTGGCCGCCGTCCCGCTGTTCTCCCCGTGGGGCTGGCGCCTTGAGCGGCGCGCGGTGCACCAGCTGCGCCTCGCGTCCGTGATCGTGGGCATGGGCTTCGTCATGTACCTGATCTACGCCGAGCTGCAGATCGGCTCGATCTGCGAGTACTGCACCGGCGTGCACGTGGTGACGTTCCTGCTGTTCTGCATCACCGTGTTCAGCGCCGCCATCTGGGGGTTCGGCGGCGGGCGCGAGGCATCGGACCGCCGCGGGTAATTTGCGGGTAATTTGGTGTGATTTGGCCGATAACCTCGCATTCCGGCCAAACATGACATTATCTTCACGTTTACTCGCGTGCCTGGGCGCGGGCCCCCTGCGTCGATAAGGTGACCGCATGCCTGGCATGACCTCGAACTCCGGGTCGGGCAGCACTGTCCTCGTGTCCGCGTTCCAGTCCGCGCTGCTGCATCAGTGGCTGGTCGTCCTGGTCGTGTTCGCTGTGCTGCTCCTTGCCTGGGGCACCGTCCGGACCCTGAATCCAGGGGCGGGGACCTCCCGGGCGAACGGCCGCGCGTGGCGCGAGCCCCGCGCCCGCCTGCTGCTCCGGGTCGGCTTCGGTGTCCTCTGGCTGTTCGACGGGCTGCTCCAGGCGCAGCCGCAGATGCCTGGCGGCCTCGCCGACCAGGTGATCACGCCGGCCGCGTCAAGCTCACCCGGCTGGGTGCAGCACCTGGTGAACTACGGTGCCAGCGTCTGGGACTACCACCCGGTCCAGGCCGCCGCGTCGGCGGTGTGGATCCAGGTCGGCATCGGGGTGTGGCTGCTGGTCGCAGCGCGCGGCTGGCCCGCCCGGCTGGCGGGGCTTTCCTCGGTTGCCTGGGGGCTGGTCATCTGGGTGTTCGGCGAGGCGTTCGGCGGCATCTTCGCGCCGGGCCTCACCGCGCTGTTCGGCGCGCCGGGCGCGGCGCTCATCTACGTCGTGGCCGGGGCACTGCTCGCGCTCCCCGAGCGGACCTGGGACCGGCCGGAACGGCTCGGCCAGCTGCTGCTCGGCGGGACCGGCGCGTTCTTCCTCGGCATGGCGCTCCTCCAGGCATGGCCCGGGCGCGGCTTCTGGCAGGGCACGACGGACCGCCAGCCTGGGTCGCTCACCAGCATGGTCAAGTCCATGGCGCAGACGAGCCAGCCGCACCCGCTCGCGGTGATCGTCTCCTGGTTCGGCAACTTCACCGCCGGGCACGGGTTCGCGGTCAACCTGGTCGCGGTGATCGCGCTCGCCGCCATCGGCACGGGCCTGTGCGCGGCCGCGGTGCGCGCGGACGCACGGCTCGCGCGCATCGTGGTCGTCGCCGGGACCGTGTTCTGCCTCGCCGACTGGCTGCTCGTTGAGGATCTCGGGTTCTTCGGCGGGCTCGGCACCGACCCGAACTCGATGATCCCGTTTATCCTGCTGCTTGCCGCGGGGTACCTGGCGGTGGCCCCCGTCCCCGTTCCCGCGGCCGCGCCGTCCGCCGTGTCCGCCGCGTCGGCCGGCATCGCTCAGGCGCCCGTGATGCTGAGCGCGCCGGTGCCGGAGAATCCGGATTCGCGCGCGGACGGCGCATCGCCGGCCAGCGAAGGGCCGGCGCCGGCGCAGGACGCTGCTGAGCCGGCCGAAGCCTCGGAGCAGGCCGAGGACGCTGCTGAGCCGGCCGAAGCCTCGGAGCAGGCCGAGGACGCTGCTGAGCCGGCCGAAGTACCGGAGCAGGCCGAGGACGCGACGGAGCCGGCCGAAGTACCGGAGCAGGCCGAGGACGCGACGGAGCCGGCCGAAGTACCGGAGCAGGCCGAGGACGCGACGGAGCCGGCCGAAGTACCGGAGCAGGCCGAGGACGCGACGGAGCCGCCCGGGGTAGCGGAGCCGGGCACGGGCGCTCCCGAGCCGGCCGCACCGCCCGCGCGACCCGGCCGGGTGCGGGAACTGCTGCGGGCATTCGCCCAGGCGGACGCGCGAGTCATCGCCGGGATCGGGGCGCTCGGGGTCATCCTGGTAGGGGCCGCGCCGATGGCCGCCGCCTCCGTCAACCGGAACGCCGACACGATCGTCGCCCGGTCCATCGCGGGCGATAACGGCCTGCTCGACTCGCCCGCGCCGAGCTTCACGCTGACCAGCCAGGACGGGCGCCAGGTCTCGCTCGCCAGCCTGCGCGGCAAGGTCGTGCTGCTGACCTTCCTCGACCCGGTCTGCACCACCGACTGCCCGCTCATCGCCCAGGAGATGCGCTCGGCGAACACGATGCTCGGCGGCAACGCGAGCAACACCGAGCTCGTCGCGGTGGTCGCCAACCCGACCTACCTGTCCACCGCGTACACCAAGGCGTTCACCAGCCAGGAGAACCTCGGCCAGCTGCCCAACTGGCTGTTCCTCACCGGGTCGCTCAGCCAGCTCACCGCCGTCTGGCATGACTACGGCATCGAGGTCGAGGACCTGCCCGCCGGGGCGATGGCCGCGCACAACGACCTCGCCTTCGTGATCGACTCGGGCGGCCAGATGAAGCAGGAGATCAGCATCGATCCCGGGCCGGGCACGGCGGCGACCAAGTCCTCGTTCGCCGGGCTGCTCGCCGACAGCGTGATGCAGACGATGGGCAAGTCATGAGACGCCGCCTCGGCAGCCCGGTGACCTGGCGGGCAGTGCGCGGTCGCGCCGTCACCGCCGCGGGGGCGCTGGCGGTCGCCGGGACGCTCGCCGCGTGCAGTTCCGCGTCTTCCGCGGCGCCGGCCGCGTCGTCTTCGGCGGCGGCGGGTGAGCCGAGTGCCTCCATGGCCACGTCGGTCTCGACAAGCGCGGACAGTTGGGCGGTGCTGCCGATGTCCGCCGACCCCGCTTTCTGGGAGGTGTTCGTCCGTCCCGCGAACTCGGCGTCGTGGAAGCTGGTCACGCCGCCCGGTGTCGCGGACAACGGCGGGCTTGTCGTCTCGGCCAGCGGGGCCAGCTCGCTCGCCGTCGCGGTCCGGCCCAGCCAGGACCTCATATTCTCTCCGCTCGCCACGACGGCGGACGGCGGCGCCTCCTGGTCAGCGGGACCGCCGCTCCACGCGGGCGTGGCGGCGTCACCCGACGCGTTCGCCGCCTCGGGCACCAAGCTCGCCGCTCTGCTCACCGATGGGGCCGTGGAGGCGAGCGCCGACAGCGGCACCACCTGGTCGGTGATCGCCAAGCCAGGGGCCATCGCGGCGTCGGCCGCGGGAAAGGGGTGCGGCGGCGCGGTCCGGGTCACCTCCGTCTCGTTCGGACTGGCCACTGTCGAACCGAACACCACGGACGTGCTCGCGGGCGGCACCTGCGGTACCAGCGGCGCCGCCGCGCTGTTCGCTTACTCCCCCGGGGCCGGCTGGCAGCGGGTGAGCCTCCCTGTCGCCGGGCAGCTGATACGGATGTCCGGCGGCATGGCGCTTGTGCAGGGCAAGTCAGGGCTGAGCGCGCTCTGGCGCGGGTTCGGCTGGTACGCGTACGCCCCCCTATCCTCGGGGAGCACGCCACAGCCCGCCCCGACCGACTGGTCCGCGCCCGCGGCGCTGCCGGTGTCCGGACCGGTCGTCGCGTCGGGGACGCTGGCGCTCGGCGGGGCGTGGGTGCTGCTGCCAGGCGGCCGGGCGGCGACGATCGGCGGGCCGGGGCAGCAGTGGACGCTGCTGCCGCCGGCGCCGGAGAAAACCACCGTGCTCGCCGCCGGGCCGGACGGCGCCACCGACGCCCTCGCCGCGAGCGGTAGGACGCTGACCGTGTGGCGGCTGGCCCTCAAGGCGACCGTGTGGCAAAAGGTCCAGGCAGTCAGCGTGCCGATCCAAGTCGGCTCCTCCGGTTAGGTCGGGTACCGCGGTGCACTACATCCTGGACAACTGGTCATTCGACCCGTTCATCATCGTCGTGGCGCTCGTCGTCGCCTGGCACGAGATCGGGCTTGCCCGCCTCGCCCGGCGGTCCCGGCCGGAGCGGACCAGGGAACGGCGGATCCGGTCGGTCTGGTTCTACTCCGGGCTGGCGGTGCTGCTGATCGCCGTCACGTCGCCGGTGGACTACTGGGCCGATTCCTATTTCATGGTCCACATGGTGCAGCACCTGCTGCTGATGTTCGCCGCGCCGTCGCTCGTCGTCGCGGGCGCGCCCGGGCAGCCGCTGCTCGACGCGCTGCCCGGGCGGTCTGGGCAGGCGGTGACCAGGGAGGTGCTGGCCGGCGGCTGGTCGCGGCCGCTGCGCGCGGCCTGGCGGTTCCTCGCCGCCCCGCTGGTCGCGGTGGCGCTGTTCAACCTGGTGATGATCGTCTGGCATATCCCGGCCGCGTTCGACCTGGCGCAGAACAACCAGCTGGTGCACATCTACCTGATGCACGCCTCGTTCTTCCTCGCTGGCGTGCTGTTCTGGCTGCAGTTCATCCCGTCGCCGCCGTTCCGCTCGCGGATGCCGCTGCTCGGCCGGGCCGCGGCGCTCCTGGCCACCAACGTGGTGATGATCTTCATCGCGATGACCTTGTCCATCTTCGCCTCGCACTCGATCTACCCGGTGTACGACCACGTACCGGGCGTGACGCTGCCGGCGTTCGCCGACCAGCAGATCGGCGCGGCGATCCTGTGGGTGTGCGGTGACTTCTGGGCGCTGCCCACGATGATCGTCACCGTCAGGAAGCTGCTCAACGACGAGACCGGGGTCGGGTCCGCGCTGGACCGGTTCGTCAGCCGCGGTAGCCGCTCGGCGGCGGCGCGCGCCTGGGCCGCGCGCGCCCCGCGCTAAGCCCGTGCCGTCACGGTCAGCGGCGGGCTCGCGGGCCGGGCTTGGCCCGGGGTCTGGGTGGCCGGCCGGCTCGGGCCCCTCGCTCGCGCGCCGTCGCGTCCAGTTGCCGTGACCGCGGCGGTGGCCATGACGGTGGCCGTGGCCAGGCAGCGCGGACAAGTTGGGCAAGCTGGGCAGGCTAGGCAGGTTGTCCGTGATGTGCGTCAGCGCCGGCGGTGTCCAGGCGCGCAGCTGCGACAGTGCCGGGGCGCGGGCGACCAGGATCACGCCCGCCACCAGCGCAACGATGCCGCCGGCCTGCATTGCCAGCTCGCCGGGGCTGATCTGGATCCGGTCACCGAAAACGAGCGCGCCGAGCAGCAAGCCGACCAGGGGCTCGCCCGCCGCGATGGCGGGCAGGGAGTCCTGCAGCGGCCCGGCGTTGAACGCGCTCTGCATCAGCCAGATGCCGATCGCGCCCGCGCCGACAAGCGCGTACGGCGCCCACGTGGTGAACATCGCGGCGACGCCATCCGCGCCGAGGATCTGCAGCGTCTGCCTGGTCAGCGCGTCCTGGATGCCGAACACGAGGCCGGCGGCGGCCCCGGTCAGCATCGCCCGCGTCCGGCCGGGATGCCGGCGGCCCGCCTGCACGGCGGCGAACGCGATCGCCGCGATCACCGCGGCGGCGGGCCAGTGCGAGACCGAGCCGAACGACAGGCCGATGGGCTTGGGCGAGCGCGACGCGGACAGCAGGGCCACCCCGGTGCACAGCACCGCCGCGCCGAGAATCTCCCGCACCCGCAGCGACGCCTTCGCGATCGGCACGGCGAGCACCAGGGCGAACACGAGGTAGGTGGCGAGCAGCGGCTCCACGAACGCGAGCGACAGGTTGCCGATCGACCACGCGGCGAGCACCATGCCGGCGACCATGCAGCCGATGCCCGCCAGCCAGCGCGGCTGGTGCAGCAGGTCGGTGATCAGCCGCAGCGACAAAAACCGCGAAGCAGGCTCGCGCTGCGCGGACTGCTGCTGCAGCACGAACCCGGTGCCGACCAGCAGCGCCGCCAGCAGCGTGAGCCCGTAATCGAGGCTGACGTCGACGTCCACGGCACCCTTCTGGAAGTCGCTGCGCCTGAAAAAGACTCTAAGTATGGTAGCCGCGCCCAGGCCGCTCGGCCGGCAGGCGCGACGGCGCACGTCACCTGCCTGCACGTCTTCTACCCGCAGCGTCGGGCGTCAACTGCTCGGAATCATAACGTTCCGGGTTCCCGGGCATTTAATCCCAAATCAACGCGTTAGCCCTCTGGACCGTCTTCTAGCGCAAATAACGCCAGGTCGGGCCTTACTATCATCTTGACGGCAGGAGGGTGCCGTCATGTATCGGTTAGGGAGTGCTCGGTGGGGGAAACAGCCGCAGTGTCCAGGTCCGTGCGGGCCGACACCAGACTGGCGGGCAACAGGCGCCGCGCCGTAGGAACAAGAGACCGGATCATCGCGCATCTCGCGCTCGTCGCCGAGGTCGCCGACGGAACCGGGATGGCAAGCACCAGGCTGGCCGAGGCGGTGGGCTACCCAGGGTCAAGCGTGGCCTTCGCGCAGCTGCTGTCCGGCATGGAACGCGACGGCCTGATCAACCGCGAGGTCCGGGGCAAGCGCACCTACCGGATCGCGTTGTCGGCGCCGACCGCCGCCGGACGCGGCACCGAGCCGCCGCTTCGGGCGGAGGGCGGCGGCCTGCCCGCCTTCCCTGGCAGCGTCGACTTCGACGAGCTCGCCGACCGGGTGATCATCCGGCTGGTCCGGCGGCTCGCGGAGCTGAGCCCGGCCGAACTCGCGGTGCTCGAGCGGCTGCTCGTCCCGGCGGACAAGGGCTCGCTCAAGATCGTCTAAGAGTGCGCTGAATCCGGCCGTTCCCGGAACGGCCATTCCGCCCGCGAGCGGCGGATTCAGCGGGCTCTCACCGGATGCGGCGCAGGCCGGTCCGGTGGTGCCTGGCGGTCGCGATGTAGTTCTGCACGGCGCTCTGGGTCCACCTGGTGTCCACGTCCGACCGCTTGACGGTGGCCGGCACCCCGGCCACCAGGGACCCTGGCGGCACGACGAAGCCCTCGGCGAGCACCGCCCCCGCCGCGACGATCGAGCCCCGGCCGACCATCACCCGGTTCAGCGTCACCGAGCCGGACCCGATCAGGCACCCCGGCTCCACGACGCAGCCCTCCAGGTGCGCGTTGTGGCCGACCACGCAGTCGTCGCCGATGATCGTGGGGCACCTGGCGGTGCAGTGCACGATCGTGCCGTCCTGCACCGAGGTCCGCGCGCCCACCGTGATGTACCCGTGGTCACCGCGCAGCACCGCGCCCGGCCAGACCGAGGCCTCCGGGCCGATCGTGACACGTCCGATGACAACGGCATCAGGGGCGACATAGGCCGTTTCGTCG
>Ga0207664_10003146_pt1 | contig 10964 bp, 9 predicted proteins | sample LARL83metaG_FD_184349 | JGI IMG/M metagenome (GOLD analysis project Ga0207664, IMG submission 184349) | Corn, switchgrass and miscanthus rhizosphere microbial communities from Kellogg Biological Station, Michigan, USA - LAR L8-3 metaG... | ecosystem: Host-associated > Plants > Roots >...
CTGGAACTGAAGATCGAGGACGGGACCACGCTCGATGTGCCGCTCTACGACTGCCCCGACATCCCCGAGGTGCGGTTCGCCTCGCTGCTCCTGCCCCGGGACGTGACCCTGGAGTCGGTGACCGGGTTCGGCGCGAAGAACGAGGAACTGGAACGGGCCGACCTCCGCTTCTACCAGGCGCGCTGGGAGGAGAGCCACTGACGCCGGAGCGGCGGCCGGGCTGCGCGGTAGGGGTTCCCAACGTCGGCTCCTTTGGTGACCCGCGGCTGCTGGTCGACCTGGCGGTGGCCGCCGAGGAGGCGGGCTGGGACGGCTTTTTCCTCTGGGACCATCTGCTCTGGGATGAGCCGGAAGGCCACGTCGCCGATCCCACCGTCGTGATCAGCGCGGTCGCCGCCCGCACCGAGCGGATCCGGATCGCGATCATGGTGAACTCGCTGGCGCGGCGGCGCGCCGCTAAGGTGGCGCGCGAGACCGCCACCCTGGATGTGCTGACCGCGGGTCGGCTCATCGTCGGTGCCGGGCTCGGGACGATGTCCTCCGAGTTCACGGCGTTCGGCGAGTCCGGCGACCCCCGGGTGCGCGCCGCCCGGCTGGATGAGTGCCTGGACCTGCTGGACGCCCTCTGGACCGGCCGGCCGGTGACCTTCCACGGCGAGTACCTGACCGCCGTCGACGTCACCATGCTGCCGCGGCCCATGCAGCGGCCGCGGATCCCGATCTGGTGCGGCGGCCGCTGGCCGAATAAGCGGCCGTTTCGCCGTGCCGCCCGGTGGGACGGCGTGATGCCCATCCACACCGGCTACGGCCTGGGCGAGACCATGCCCCCGGCCGAGCTGCGGGCGATCCTGGCCTACACGCGGGAGCACAGGAAGGAGACCGGGCAGTTCGACGTCGCGCTGGAGGGGCGTACCGACGGCTCGGCCGCGGACCGCGGCGGGCAGCTTGTCGCGTCCTACGTCCGCGCGGGGCTGACCTGGTGGGTCGAGGCGCTGGGCTGGTGGCGGGGCACCCCGGCCGACGCGATGAGCCGGGTCCGCCAGGGCCCACCGGCCGTCGGCTGAGCCGTCATCGCCGGTGCGGCGGATGAGAGGAAAGCTGCCGCCGAGTCGTCGTCACTGATACGGCGCGTGAGAGGAAAGCTGCCGCCGAGTCGTCATCACTGATACGGCGTTTGAGAGGAGAGCTGCCGGCGAGTCGTCATTCACTAGTACGGCGGATAGGGGTGGAGCCACCGGCGGGCCTTCATCGCGGGCACGGCGGCGACGGGGGAGTCGCCAGCGGGATCCGCCAGGCGCTCGCGGCGGCGGCCACGATCTCGGCGGTGGTGCGCATCCCCGCCGTCCGGGCCACCCGGTGGTGGGTCAGGAAGTCGCGGACCATCTGCAGCGCCGCCTGGTCGCCGAGCAGGCTGCCGTGCAGCGCCGGCACCACCAGCACGTTGGGCGGCAGGCTGCAGGTCGGCAGGGTGACGGCGTCGGCCAGCGGGACCAGCGCCATCCAGCGCAACTGGTGGTGGCGGGCCGCCTGCGCCGCGAACCGCGCGCCCACCTGGTTGACCGACCCGATCAGCGTCTGGGCCCCGGAGGTGCCGAACGGGGAGAGGCCCCCGACGAACCAGACCACCCCCTGCAGCTCGCTCCCGGGCAGCTCCGCCGACCCGCCGCCGACCGGGTAGCTCGCCTGCCCGGGCGCGACGATCGGGCTCAGCAGCACCACGGTGCCGAGCGGGACGTGGGGGTGCAGGGCGAGCATCGCGTACACGCCCAGCGTGCCCTCGCTCTCGGCGACGACGTCCACCCGCCGGCCGGTCTTGGCGTGCAGCCGCCATACCTGGGCCGCGATGCGGTCGCCCAGCACCGGCAAGGGCAGGTTGCTGTCCGCGGGGCCATACGGGAGCGGGTTGCCCGCCCGGTCCAGCCCCCGGTAGGAGAACGTCTGCACCAGCGTGTCCGGCATGGCCCGGGCCAGCGACTGGCCATGCGAGCAGCAGTAGGACCCGAACCCGGGGACAACCAGCACCGGCGGACGCCGCGACCACTCGGGGCGGATGGGAGCGATGGCCGCCTGCTGCGCGACCGCGACGCTGCCCACCGCGGCCGTGCCTGATCCTGGGCCGCCTTGGGTGGCGTGGACCGCGGGCACGCCCACCAGGAACACCAGCCGGATCGCCAGGATCACCACCGCTATCGCGGCGACCATGGCCAGCGGCACCGATGGGATGCGGTGCAGCCGGGCCAGCGGGCCGTTGCCGCGAGCGGCGGCGGGCGCGCGGGCGACCACGGCGGTCAGGCCGTACCAGGCGCGGGCGTTGACGAGGCCGGCCAGCCCGGCGACCGGGACCGCGGCGGCGACGGGCAGCTGGCCGGTGACCGCGGCCGCCACCGACAGGACCGCGAAGTCGGTGAGCAGCCATCCGGCGGCCGCCGGCGAGGGCAGCCTCTGCCACCAGGCGCTCGCCATTCCGCCGTGACTGATCGGCAACGCGATCAGCAGCATGACCGGCAGCGTGGCGAGGAAGGGCCAGGAGAAGGGGAGGATCGCCACGCCGAGCGCCAGGCTGGCGACCGGGGATATGAGCAGGCAGGCGAACACGGTGAAGCCGAGGGCGCAGCGCAGGGCCGCCAGCGGCGCGGGCGCCTTCCCGGCGGCGGGCCAGGCCAGCCGGACGAGCACCGCGTTCACCGCCGAGCGGGCCAGGACCAGCCCGGCCAGCAGCAGGGCGAACTCCAGCCAGGACCGCTGCGCGCTGTAAAGCCAGCGCAGATCGTGGAAGACCGCCAGCGGTGGCACGGCGGTGACCTGAGGCGCCAGCGCGCGCGCCGCGGGCGCAAAGGCGATCAGCAGGCCTGCCTCGGCCATGGCGGCCCCGGCGGCGAACGCGATCAGCCCGCGATGCGCCAGAAACCCCCTGGCTCCTTCAGGCCTGCTGCCCATGCATCCCCGCAAGAGGATCGACTGCCCGCGCCCTGGGCGCCGGCCCGCCGACGCCCCCACGGGCCGGTCCCGGCCACGTGGCCATGAGCCACGTGGATTGCCTTCTCAATTCTCTCAGTGCTCGACCCTGGCCACGTATTCCGGCGCGCCCCTTCCAAATACCGGGACGGGCGGAACCCGCGGCGGCCGTGCCCGGTCAGAGGCGGCCAGCGTCCACGATGCGGCGCAGGAAGCGCTGGGTGCGCTCGTCCTTGGGGCTGCTGAACAGCTCGGCCGGCGGGGCGTCCTCGATGATCTTGCCCTCTTCGAGGAAGCACACCCGGTGGGCGATGTCACGCGCGAATCCCATCTCATGGGTGGCGATGAGCATCGTCATGCCGCCGGTGGCCAGCTCGCGGATGACGTCGAGAACCTCGGCCACCAGTTCCGGGTCGAGCGCGCTCGTGACCTCATCCAGCAGCATGATCTGCGGCTTCATGGCGAGCGCCCGTACGATCGCGACCCGCTGCTGCTGGCCGCCGGACAGCCGGTCGGGGTAGTCGCCCGCCTTCTCCAGCAGGCCGAACCGGTCCAGCAGCGCCCGGGCTTCCTCCTCCGCCTGGGCCCGAGGCGTGCGCAGCACCTTCACCGGGGCCAGCGTGATGTTCCGCAGCACCGTCATGTGCGGGAACAGGTTGAAGGACTGGAACACGATCCCGACGTGCCGGCGCACCAGGTTCTGGTCGATGCCGGGCCCGGTGACCCGGCTGCCCCAGAGCCAGATGGTGCCCGCGTCGGCGGTCTCCAGCAGGTTGGCGCAGCGCAGCAGCGTTGACTTGCCCGAGCCGGAGGCCCCGATCAAGCACACCACCTCGTGGGTCGCGACCGAGAGGTCGACGCCCTTGAGCACCTCGTTCGCGCCGAACGACTTGCGCAGTCCCTCGATCCTGATCGCCTCGGCACCGTCCGGCCGAGCACCGTCCGGCCGGGCCTCCGCACCGCCGCCACGCTCGCTCATGTCGTCGCCCCGGCCAGCCGCCGCCTGCGGTCACGCTCGATGAGGTGATCGGTGAACCGGGCGAGCGGGATGGTGAGGAGGAGGAACAGGATGGCCGCCACGGTGAAGCTCGAGTAGTTGAAGACGGTGCTGCCGTAGATCTGGGCGGCGTTGTTCGCCTCGATCGCGCCGAGCACGCCGACCAGCGCGGTGTCCTTCTGGAGGCTGATGAAGTCGTTCAGCAGCGGGGGGATGATGTTGCGCACCGCCTGCGGCAGGATCACGTACCGCAGCGCCGCCGGCTGTGACAGCCCGAGCGAGCGCGCGGCCGCCACCTGGCTGCGGTGGACCGAGTTCAGCCCGGCCCGGTACACCTCGGAGACGTAGGCGGAGTAGGACAGGACCAGCGCCGTCACCCCGTAGACCGGCAGCGGCTGGTGCGAGACGACCGGCAGGTTGAGCGCGGGCACCCCGAAGCCGATGGCCAGGATCACCAGGAGCAGCGGGACGCCGCGGAAGAAGTCCACGTAGATCACGGCGAGCACCCGGAGCGGGAACAGCACCGGGCCGGTGGACTGCCGGACCAGCGCTATGACCAGCGAGAACGCCAGGATCAGCACCTCGGCCACCAGGAACATCCTGATGTTCAGCCAGATGGCCGCGCCGACCGAGTAGTAGCCCGCCTTGGGGTTGCCGATGAACGACTGCCACATGTCGTGCGGGTCGAAGAACGTGTGGCGCACCTCGGCGCTGCCCGGGGCGAGCAGGAAGATCGCCACCAGGGCGCCGACCACCACCAGCGTGCTGGCCGTCGAGATGGCGGTCGCCCGGCGGCCGCCGCCGGCCAGCAGCCGCGGGCCGCGGCTGGTGGTGCCGAACGAGCCGGGCGTCGGCGAGCCGCCCAGGCCGGCCAGCGGCCCCCCGGGGCCGGACGGGCCACCCTGCTGGCCGCCGTAGTCACTGTCGCTCATGCCGGCGCGGGCCGGAGCCCTGGGTCAGCCCGGCTCAGGGCTTGAGGGTCGGAACGCTCAGGTAGATTTTCAGGTACTTCTTCTGCAGCGCCTTCAGGGTGCCGTCGCTGCTCAGCGTGGCCAGCGCCTGATTGACGCAGGTGACGAGCGGGTTGCCCTTGCTGAACAGCAGCCCGTAATGCTCGCCGGTGCTGGCGAACTGCCCGACCATGACCGAGTTCTTGATCTCGGAGGAGGAGATGAACTGCGCGGTCGGCGTGTCGGTGACCAGCGCCGCGATCTGGTGGGTCTGGAGCGCCTGCTTCACGTCGTTGAGCGTGTTGTAGACCTTGGGCTGCTTCTTAGGCTGGATCACGGTGTTGATGAAGGCGAGGCTGGTCGTCCCGACCTGGTCGCCGTACACATAGCGCTTGAGCTGGAACGGCTGATGCTGGGTCACGATGGGGGTGCCGGCCAGCGCCACCAGCGCCTGCTGCACGTCGTAGTAGCTGGCCGAGAACCAGACGGCCTGCGCCCGCTGCGGGGTCGCCGAGATCTCGTTGACGTCGAAGTCGAACTTCTTGGGCCCGGGCGCGTAGGAGTTGTTGAACGGCTCGTACACCCACTTCACCTGAGAGTTGCTGAAACCGAGCTGCTTGGCGACCGCGTACGTGACGGCACTCTCGTAGCCCTTGCCGTTGGACGGGTTGTTGCCGATGAACCAGGGCGGGTAGACCGGCTTGTCGGTCGCCACGGTCAGCACGCCGGGCTGGTAGAGGAGCTTGCCGATCGATGCCTTCGCGCAGATGTTGACCGGGCTGGCCGAAGCGGCCGAACTCCCGCCGGAACTGGAACTGCCGCAGGCGACCAGAGTGGTGCCGATGGCCGCGGCGGCAGCCGCAATCATGATGCGCCGCATGGGAAACCGTCCTGCCCGCGGGGGAGCGCTGATTTGCGCCCGGAGACCGTAGGCGCGAAAGCCTACCGGTTCGGCCACGTTTACCCAACTGCCGGACCGGGGTCGAGGGCGAAGCGCAAGTAGCGCTCGGCCGAGCGTTCCACCGCGGCGGCGCCGTCGGCCGCGACCACCCGGTGCCACCAGGCGCCGTAGACGCGCTCGAACGGGTACGGGCCCAGCAGGGACACCGCCCGGCGGATGACGTTCGGACGCTCCGGGATCAGGTTGGGGTAGCTGTACATGAAGCTGACCCAGCGCCGGTCCTGGACCACCGTGACGATGTCGCCGGACATGAGCGCGCCGGCCCCGCCCTCCCCGTCCGCCCAGTGCAGCACCTGGCCGCCCGCGAAGTGGACGCCGAGGTTGATGAGCGTGAGGCCGTCGCCGATCTGCCTCGTGTCCCCCTCCCAGAACTCCACCGCCGGGTCGGGCCGGGCGACCCACGCGCGGTCATTGGCGTGGATGTAGACCGGGGCGCCGAACGCGTGCGCATATTCGATCATCGAGCCGTAGAAGTGGGGATGGCTGATCGCGATCGCGCTCACCCCGCCCAGCTCACCGACCTGGCGGATCAGTTCGTCGTCCAGATAGGTGATCATGTCCCAGAGCACGTTGCCGCCCGGGGTGGTGATCAGCAGCGCCCGCTGGCCGATCGCGGTGGCCGGCTCGGCCCCGATGCCGATCACCCCCGGGCCCTCCTCGGCGATGTGGCCACGGTGCCCGGCGCCCGCGAGATCGGCCAGCGTGGTCCACTGCTGCCCGTCCCAGCCGACGTACTGGCGCTCGTCCAGGCAGATCGGGCAGTCGTCGCGGGGCGCGGCATATTGCACCCCGCAGGTCCGGCAGATCGGAAGGTCGGTACGCATAACCCAGGTATAGCGAAACGATGATGCCGGGCCGGCCCCGGTGCCTTGTTAACCGTCCTGCGAGGCTGCCCTGTGCAGACTGCCCTGTACTGGCCGCCAGTGCTGACTGTGCTGTGCTGACTGCACTGGACTGGCCGCACTGTGCTGGCTGTCCTGTGCTGCTGCCCGGTGCTGGCTGTATGGGGCTAGCCGCCGATGCGGGCCAGGCCGCGCGGGTACCGGTGCAGCGGCTCCCAGCCCGACTCGGTGACCAGCACCAGCTCGCCGGTCTGGACGCCCGCCCGCTCGTCGGGCGTGATCACGTTCGGCTGGAGGACGACCGTCATGCCCGCCGCGAAGGTGAAGCTCCCGGCCGATGGCGGCCGGGCCGGTGCCGCAGAGGTGAAGTTCCCGGCCGATGGCCGCCGGGCCGGCGGCGCAGCCGTCCGGCCCGACTCCAGGTTGGCCCGCGAGATCACCGGGGGCAGGTAGCCGCCCCCGAAGCCGTGCACCAGGTCGTCGTAGATCGTGTATCCGGCGCCGAGGATGATCTCCGTGGCCGCCGCGGCGAGGTCGCTGGCTGCGGCGCCGGCCCGCAGCCGCGCAGCCATGGCGCCGAACGCCGCCTCGGCGACGCGGTGCAGGTCGCCGTACAGCGACGTAGCGGGCGCGGCGATGGTGAAGGTGCGCAGCAGCTGCCCCGGGTAGCCCTGGTAGCTGGCGCTGACCTCACAGGTCAGCACGTCCCCGGCGCGCAGGCGGCGCGGCGACGGCCATTGCGCGGGCACGCACAGATCGGGCTCCGCCATCGCGGTGACGCCCAGATAGTGGATGTGGGTGAGACCGCCGGCGGCGATGTACGCGCCTTCCAGGCTGGCGCAGCATTCCGCCTCGGTCATGCCCGGTCGCGCGGCGGCGGCCAGGGCGGCGACCGCGTCGTCGCTCATCGCCGCGCCGGTGCGCATCCGGGCGAGCTCCTCGGCCGATTTCACCAGCCGCAGCACCGTGTATTCGCGGTCGAGGAACACGATCCGGCCGACGGCGGCAAGCCGGTCGCTGGCGCGGGCGGGGACGGGACCGATCACGCCGAGCCGGGCCGGCCGGGCTGGACGTCGCGGCCGTCCCGGGCCAGACGGAGTGGGTGCCATGGCCCTCCGGTCCGCCCGGGTGGCCAGGGCGTCGAGGGCGGCGTCGAGGGCCGACGCGTTACCGGGCCGGACGTCGGCGTCCGGGGCGAGCCGGCGGGCGTTGGGAACGTGGTTGTTGAAGCAGACGAACAGCAGGTCGCGCTGGCCGGGGCGCAGCAGCAGCGCGGCTTCGCGGGTGACCGGCCAGCCGGTGAGCCACTCGACGGCCGACCCGGACCGGTCGAAGCCGTAGACCAGCGCCTGCTCGGCCCGTGCTCCACGGAGCATGCCGGTCAGGGCTTCCCGCCGCCGCGCCATCTCCGCCGGCGAGAAGACGGGGTAGCGGTCTGGCACCAGCGGGATTGGGTCCGGCGGCTGGGAGCCCGGTGGCTGTGGACCCGGGCGGTACAGGCCGGGGCGATGGCGGCGCGGGCCGGGCGGGTGGTGCGGGACCGGTGGCTGGCTCAGTGCTTGGCCCAGTAGTCGTCGGCGGCCATGGCCGCCGCCATGTCCTCGGGGGTCTCGAAGCCGGGCGCGAGGGAGGCGGTGGTGCCCGGCATCACCTCGTGGTGCCCGATGTTCAGCATCCGGAGCCAGCTCTGCTGGCCGAAGGTGAGCCCGATGGCGCAGCCGAGCTCCACCAGCTCCGGCTCGCTGAAGTGACGGTGCAGGCGCGCCCAGAAGGCGTCGTCGGTGGGCAGCTTCCAGGCGATCGCCTCCGCGTAGGCGAGCGCCGCCTTCTCCCGTTCGGTGTAACGGTCCGACTTCTCGAAATTCAGCAGCTCGTCGTACTTGCCCTCGGTGAGGCCCTGCGCCGCCGCCTGGACCGAACGCTGGTTGCCGCAGTACTCACAGTTCACCGAGCGGGAGATGTAGACCCGGCACAGTTCCTTGACCTGGTGGTCGCAGACGCCGTGCCGGAAGATCTCGTCCCATGACCGGGCGAAGAACCAGAAGCACGCGGGCACGTGCGCCCGGACCGCGGAGCTCTCGGGGCGCGGGGTTCCCTCGCGGCTGCACCGCTCCATCTCGGCCCGCATCTGTTCGTCCATCGCCTCGAGCGGCACGTAGCTGATGCGCTGGCGGTCCGCCATCGTGGGTCTCCTTCCCGCCGTGGCCGGGTGCCCGTATACCGAGTGTGGCCACCGGCGGGAGCCGCTGGCAAACGTGGCCCGGGTGCCGGTAACCGCGCGTGGCTACCGGCGGGAGGCGCTGGCAGCCATCAGCGCGCGCGCCGCGTCCCGGACCTCGCGGGCGAGCGCCGCCGGGTCGGCGGTGCGCAGCTGCCCGCCCTCCACCACCGGCAGGCCGGCCACCGTCAGCAGCTCCAGCCGGGCGGGCGGGCCGCACACCAGCGCCCACACCGGGTCGGCGATGGGGGAGTGGCCCAGGTCATCCAGGCGCCACAGCGCCACGTCGGCCTGCTTGCCCACCTCGAGCGAGCCGATCTCGTCCTGGCGTCCGAGGCACCGGGCGCCGCCCATGGTGGCGACCGCGAGCGCCTGCCGCGCGCTGAGCGCGGTGGCGCCCTGCCGGGCGCGGGCGGCCAGCAGCGACTGCCTCATCTCGGCGGCCAGCCCCCCGTTGTCGTTCGCCGCGGCGCCGTCCACGCCCAGGCCCACCGGGGCGCGGGCGGCGAGCAGCTCGGGCACCGGGGCTATGCCCGCGCCCAGCCGCGCGTTCGAGGTCGGGCAGTGCGCGACGCCGGTGCCGGTCTTGCCCAGCCGGGTGATGCCCACCCGGTCCAGGTGGACGCCGTGGGCCACCCAGACGTCGCCGCCCAGCCAGCCCAGGGATTCCAGGTATTCCGCTGGCGTGCAGCCGAACCGCTCCTGGCAGAAGTCGTGCTCGTCCCGCGTCTCCGCCAGGTGGGTGTGCAGCCGGACCCCCTTGCGCCGGGCCAGCTCCGCCGACTCGCGCATCAGCTGCTCGCTCACGGTGAACGGCGCGCAAGGCGCCACCGCCACCCGGGTCATCGCGCCCGGGCCATCGTCGTGGAAGCTGTCGATCGCCCGTTCGGTGGCGGCCAGGATCTCGTCCCGGTCCTCGGTCACGTCGTCCGGCGGCAGCCCGCCCGTGGACGCGCCGATGTCCAGGGAACCGCGGCAGGCGTGCAGGCGCAGCCCGATCTGCCGCGCCGCGCCGACCCCGGCGGCCAGCAGGTCGCCGCCGCCGCGCGGGAACAGGTAATGGTGATCGGCAATGGCCGAGCAGCCGGACAGCGCGAGCGTGGCCAGGCCGGCCCGCGCGGCCGCCCCGTGCCGGTCGGGGTCCAGCCGGGCCCATTGCGGGTAGAGCGTCGCCAGCCAGCGCACCAGGCTGCCGTCCTGTGCCTGGCCGCGGGTGAGCCCCTGGAAGAGGTGGTGGTGGGTGCCGATCAGGCCCGGGGTGGCCAGGCAGCCGCCGCCGTCCACCACCCGCGCCCCCGCGACGGTGGGCGCGGGTCCCGCCCCGACGGCGGTGATCCGCCCATCCTGGAGGACGAGATGACCCGACTCGTACTCGGCGCCCGTGTCCGCGGCGGTGATCACGCCCGCCGCGGTGCCGTCGACGGTGGCTACCGCGCAGCCCTCGATCACCAGGCTGTCCATCCCGGCACCCTCCCCTGCGCGGACCCCGTGCTGATCCACCTGGGGCCAGAGGTATCGGTGGTGCAGCAGAGGCGCTTTTCTGTGAGATAGGCCATAGCACTATTGCCCAGTTTTGGCGAAGGCAGGCGGCGGGATGGTCCATGCTTGAAAATTCAAGCGCCCAGTGCGCGTGAGGCCGCGAACGATCCGGCATGGTGCCCTGAACCGCACCCATCACGCGCGCCGCTGCCCTGGCCCCCGTCGCTGGTGGTCGGCAGACGTTCCCGGGCGGAAGCGAGCGCGTTGCAGCGCGCCCGACCACAAGGTTCCTCTTGTCCGCCTTAAGGACTGTCCGTAACCGCATACCCTCTAAGCTCACCCCCTCCGGCTGGCCGGCTCGGCGATCGCCGTCGCGGCGTTCGCCTCCGGAGCTACCGCCACGGCACTGGCCGGGCCCGCCGGGCCGACGGTCGCGTCACGTGCGGCTGATATCCCGGCGGGCCCGGTCGGCGTGGCCGGCCAGCCCGCCGCCAGCGCGGCCAGCTTCACCAGCCCGGTTGCCGGCTCCGGCCACATCGTGCTGCTCGCCGCGGCCCGCACC
>Ga0207664_10003147_pt1 | contig 10964 bp, 10 predicted proteins | sample LARL83metaG_FD_184349 | JGI IMG/M metagenome (GOLD analysis project Ga0207664, IMG submission 184349) | Corn, switchgrass and miscanthus rhizosphere microbial communities from Kellogg Biological Station, Michigan, USA - LAR L8-3 metaG... | ecosystem: Host-associated > Plants > Roots >...
TCACCTGTCCGTCGATAAGTCGATAAGGGGGCGCGACCGGAGCGATCGCAGTGAAGCCGACATCTTCCAGTGTGACACCATCAAGCTCGGAAACCGAGCCACACAAGAGCACGCGATCGAGGTGACCGGGACTATGCGGGCAGCGCTGGCGGAGGAATTCGGCGGGATCGACAGCGTGCGGCTGGGTGAACTGCCGGAGCCGGCCGCTGGTCCGGGACAGGTGCTTGTCCGGGTCCACGGCGCGGGTGTCGGCCCGTGGGACGTGGGGCTGCTTGGCGGCGGCTTCCCAGGGGTCACGCTTCCGTTCGTGCCCGGTCAGGAGATCGCCGGGGTGGTCGAGGCAGCCGGCGAAGGGGCCGGCGTCCAGCCGGGTGACCGCGTGTACGGCAGCCTGTTCCCGGCGGGCGGCGGGTTCGCCGAGCTAGCCCTCGCCGCGGCCGAGCGGGTCGCGCCCATGCCCGGGCGGGCGAGCTTCACCGAGGCGGCCGGGCTGGTGATCGGCGCCGGGACCGCCCACGAAGGCCTGGTCGACCGGGGGCAGTTGCGGGCGGGCCAGACCGTCCTGATCACCGCCGCCGCGGGCGGCGTGGGCAGCGCCGCGGTGCAGATCGCCGCGGCCGTGGGCGCCAGGGCGCTGGGGGTGGCCAGCGCGGGCAACCACGACTACCTCAAGAGCCTGGGTGCCAGCGAGGTGTTCGACTACCACGATGCCGACTGGCCGCAGCAGGTGCGCGCGGCGGTACCCGGTGGCGTTGACCTGCTATTCGACGGGGCCGGCGGCCAGACCGGCGACCAGGCCGTCGGCGCGGTCCGCGACGGCGGCCGGGCGGCCTTCATCGTGCTGCAGGGCCCGCCGGCGCGGCTGGAGCGCGGCATCACCGGCGAGCCGTTCGCGGCCCGCGTCATGCGGCCGCGGCTTGAGGCACTCAGCCGCCTGGTGGACGCCGGCGCGCTGCGCCCCCAGGTGTCCGCGGTCCTGCCGCTTGACCAGGCCCGCGAGGCGCTGGCGCAGGTCGCGGCCAGGCACGCGCGCGGCAAGGTCGTGCTGCAGATCGGGCGGTAACGGGCGGACGGTGGTGAGCGGGGCCAGAACGAGCCGCGCGGGACTCGCCGCGCCCAGGATCAGCCGGGTCACCCCCGACCCGGTGCGCACCGGGAAGCCCGGTAGTACTTTGCCAGGCCTCAGGGCGCCTGCTCAGGGTCGGGGCCGTTGGCAGCCCGGCCGCCGTCGACCGCGAGGACGGCGCCGCTGATGAAGCTGGCCTCGTCCGACAGCAGGTAGCGGACCGCGTCGGCGGCCTCCGTGGGCCGTCCGGCCCGGCCGAGCGGGTGCAAGGCGCGTACCTGGTCGCGCGCGCGGTCCGCGGCGGGGCCGCCCCCGGCCAGCAGCTCATCGAGCCGGCCGGTGGCGATGGTGCCGAGCGCGACGGCGTTGACCCGGATGCCCCGCGGCCCGTAGTCGACCGCGAGGGCGCGGGTGAGGCCCTCGATAGCGGCCTTCGCCGTCGCGTACGGCAGGGCGCCGCGCACGGGCCGCTGCGCCTGATGGGAGGAGACGTTGACGATCGCGCCGCCGGACCCGGCCGTGAGGAACCGGCGGACCGCGGTGGCGCAGCCGGTGACCGCCAGGGCGAGATTGGCCGTGATCAGGCCGGTTACCTCGCTGGCGGGGACCTCGTCCAGCCAGGCGTCCCGGAACACGGCGGCGTTGTTCACCCACCCGGCGAGCCGGCCGGCCCGCTGCGCCAGGTCGGCGGCCTGTCCGGTGACGGCCTCGTCCGCGGCGTCCCCGGTCAGCGCCATCACCCGCCCCCTAGCCTGGTGGGCCAGCGTCCAGCTAAGCGCCGCCTCGTCCCGGTCGAGAACCACGACGGCGTCGCCGTCGGCCAGCAGCCGCTCGGCCACGGCCCGGCCGATCCCCTGGCCGCCTCCGGTCACCACGTGCGAACGGGTCACGCCCGGCAACCTACCCGGCCGCGCAGCAGCGAAGCCGGGCTCTGCGCGGTACCAGGCGCCCCGGTCCCGTCGATGGCCATCAGGGCGAATTGTGCCGCCTTGGCCGCCCGCATCCTCATCCGGCCGGGCGCGCGGGCGCGTACGCCTGCGGCAGGAATGGCCGGAAGACGGCCAGCGACAGCGCGAGCGCCGAGTAGTAGCCGACCAGCCAGGTCAGGTCGCCGAGGCGCTCCCGGCCGAGCACGGCGAGGCCCGCCTCGTAGTCCTCATCCGACAGCGTCCGCTCCGCGGTCATCACCCGGGCGAGCCGGCTGACAAGCGCCTCCGAGCCGGTCAGGCCGTCCGGGACCCGGCCGGTCAGCGCCGCGTTGACCTGAGCCTGGGTGAGGCCGGCCGCGCGGGCGGCCGGCTCGTGCGCCAGGCGCTCGAAGTCGCTCCGCAGGACTCCGGCGACGTTCAGGATGGCCAGCTCCCGTTCTCGGGCGGTAAGCGCGGCGGCGAACCGGATCTTCGCGCCGACCTGCTGCATCGCGTTGCCGACCTCAGGGGTGAGCTGCATGACCGCGAAGGGCCCGAGCAGCCGGCCCGCGTCGTCGGTGACCGGCACGGTGCCCGCCTGGCTGGCCCGGGGGCCGCCGGTGATCGCGTCGTAGACGGCACGCTGCGCGTCGTCCAGGTCCGCCGGGTCGATCAGGTCGAGGCGGGGCGGCAGGTTCTCGTAGGCGGGCGCGGCGCCAGTGTCGGTCTCCGCGCTCATCAGGCGATGGTGTTGCGCAGCGCGCCGACGCCGGTCACCTCGACGGTGACCACGTCGCCAGACTTGAGGAACAGCGGCGGGGTACGCCGGGCCCCGACGCCGGACGGGGTGCCGGTAAGGATCACGTCGCCGGTGCGCAGCTCGGTGAACTCGGAGATCGTGGCGATGAGCCGCGGGATCGGGAAGATCAGCAGCGAGATCGTGGAGTCCTGCACCTTCTCGCCGTTGACGGTGGTGGAGATGGACGCCGCGGTGATGTCCACCTCGTCGGCCGTGACCAGGTACGGGCCGAGCGGCGTGCACTCATCCCAGGCCTTGCCCTGCATCCACTGGTGCGTCTTGTACTGGTAGTCGCGCATGCTGATGTCGTTGGCGACGGCGTACCCGAGCACGTGGCCCGCCGCGTCCGCCTCGCTGATCCGGCGGCCCGGCCTGCCGATGATGACGGCGAGCTCGCCCTCGTAGTCCACCTGGGCGGACTCCCGCGGCAGGTCGAGCGCGGCGTACGGCCCGGTCAGGCTGCTGGCGAACTTGGGGAACAGCACCGGGTAGTCGGAGTCGGCGCGCCCGGTCTCCTCGATGTGCGCCTTGTAGTTGAGGCCGATGCAGATGACCTTGGCCGGGTTCGGCACCACGGCGCGCAGTTCCGCCTCGGCGGCCGGGAAGGCGTCCGCCGTGCGCCGTTCGGCGGACGCGAGCACCTCCGCGGTGGTGCCCGCGCCAAGCTCGGTCAGCCCGCCGAGCGGGACAAGCAGGTCCCCCTGGAGCTCAGCGACGACGGGCGCGCCGCTCTTGTCGTAGGTGGACGCGTAGCGCATGGCTGGGCAACCTCCCGGTGTCACGGCGTAGCTTTCCTGTACTGCAGGCCTCAAAGAGCGTATTACGGGACAGGACACAGCAGGCAGGAAGGGGTGCGCGATGCCCGTGATCGGATTTGGCCGCCCTCGGAAGGCGAGGACGTTCCGCACCGCGTCGTCGAACGACCCGCCGCCTGTCAGCTCGTCGTCGGCGAGCGCGACGAAGCCGGCCGCGCGGCCGTCACCGGGCACCGGGTCCGCGAGCGCGCCCAGCCGTACCGGCACGAGCGCCGCCGTTCCCCGCGCGACCAGCCCGCGGGCGGGCGGCAGCAGCACGAAGGCGTCGCCGAGCAGGTCACCGTCGAGGTCGCCGAGCCCGAGCCCGACCGGGTCGCCGGCCAGCTCGCCGAGCACCAGCCCGAGCGGGTCGCACCCCGTGCCGCCTTCCCCGAGCGGGTCCTCTTGCGTGCTCGGTATCTGCGTCTAATCGACTGCGCCGCGCTCTTGCCGGCGCGTGGGCCGCTGCACCAGACTCTCCTTGTATCGTCAACCACTTCAGGGCCGAGGTGAGGCTGCCGTGTCTGGTGATTCCCCGCGCACGTTTCCGGTGGATGAGTTCGTTAAGGAAGAGCTGTACCCGGGGTACCGGCAGGCCTTCGGCAGCCAGCCGTTCGTGGCGGGCCCGGTGCGGCCGTTCTCCCTCGCGGACAACGAGCGCTACTGGCTGCGGGACTCGCTGCACTTCAGCGAGGGCATGGTGCCCGCGTCGATCGCCACGCTCGATGACGCGCAGACCTGGGGCGCGCAGCTCGGCGCGGAGATCGTCGGGGTGCCGCCGACGCGGGGTTCGGTGAACCGGCTGGCCGGCACGCACGTGTACCTCGGCACGATCGACGTGGACACGCAGTGGCAGGTGCAGGCGCGGGCCGCCCGGTTCGGCACCTACGTGTCGCCGATCCTGGCCGACTTCAACGCGTACTGGACGATGCGGGCGGGCGAGCTCACCGCCGCCTACGAGCACTTCGACCACCTGGACCTGACGGCGATGTCGCCCGCCGAGCTGTGGACGACGCTCAAGGACGCGTACGCGTTCCACCGGCGCGCCTGGTTCATCCACTTTGAGGTCATGTACGTGCTGACCGCGAACTACCTCGCGTTCTACGCCCTGGCCGAGGAGATCGGGCTGTCCGGGGCGCAGGTCTCGTCGTTCCTCGCCGGGGAGCAGACGTTCTACTCGCGGACGGATGAGGAGCTGTGGCGGCTGGCCGGCCGGGCGCGCGAGCTCGGCGTGGACGCGGCGCTGCTGCACGGGTCGCCGCTGGACATGCGGGCGAGGATCGCCGCGCTCGGCGGCGGCACGACGTGGCTCGCGGAGCTCGACGCCTTCCTCGCCGTCTACGGGCAGCGGATGGAAGAGACCTGCCGGATCGACATCCCGTCCTGGGTTGAGGACCCGACCCCGGCGCTGTACTCGATCGGCGCGTTCCTCGCCAAGCCGGCCGGCTTCGACTTCAACGTGGCCCGCGCGGCCGCCATCGCCGAGCGGGACCAGCAGATCGACGAGGCGCGGCGCGCCGTGAACGGCGCCGACCTGGCCAGGTTCAACGCGGCGCTCGCATCCAACCAGGCCGCCAACTTCGCCTGGTGGAACGAGGAGCACAACTACCTGATCGACCGGCGGGCCGGCATCCCGGTGCGGCGCGCCACCCTTGAGCTCGGCGCGCGGCTGGCCGACGCGGGCCGCGTCGCGGACCCGACGGACTTGTTCTACCTGTTCAAGCCGGAGCTGTTCGAGGTGATGGAGGCCGATCCCGCGGTGTCGGGCAGTGGCGGCGGCGGACGGTGGGCCGACCTCGCCGCGATGGTCCCGGACCGGCGGGCCTACTTCGAGTACTGGCGAGAGCGGGGACCGTCGCTGCCCACCATGCTCGGCACGATCCCCGACACCGTGCCCGACCCGATCATGATCGAGGTGTTCGGGCTGTCCGGCCACTTCCTCGAGACGCTGCGCGGCGACGGGGCATCCGGGCCCGCGGCGGTTACCGAGATCCGCGGGTTCCCGGCGGCGAAGGGAACCGCCGAGGGCACGGCCCGGGTGATCACCACGGTCGGTGACCTGCACCTGGTGCAGCCGGGCGAGATCCTCGTATGCGGCGGGACGACGACGGAATGGACGCCCGCGTTCGGCATCATCACCGCGTGCGTCTGCGACACCGGCGGCTCGCTGACGCACGCGGCGATCGTCAGCCGCGAGTACGGCATCCCCTGCGTGGTCGGCACCGCTATCGCCACCCAGGTCGTCAAGACCGGAGACCGGATCCGGGTCGACGGCCGGGCGGGCACGGTCCAGGTCCTCGCGTGACGGACCCGGCGGTCATCAGCCTCGGAGACATCCGGGGCGCCGACGCGGCGCGCGTCGGGCCGAAGATGGCGCGGCTCGGGCAGCTCGCGGCCGACGGGTGGCGGGTACCCGACGGGTACGCGGTCACCGCACAGGCGCTCGACGGGTGGCTGCCCGAGGCGGCGCGCGGCGAGCTCGCCCGGATGTTCAGCGTTGCGGTGTCCGGGACGGCCGAGCTGTCGGCCCTGGCGGTACAGGCTCGCGCGCTCATCGACGCGCAGCCGCTGCCGTCGCGGCTTGCGGACGCGGTCGCCGGCGCGCACGGCCGGCTCGCGGACCGGACCGGGCACGGAGAGTCGCTGCGCGTGGCCGTCCGGTCGTCGGCGGTGAGCGAGGACGGGCACGCGGCGAGCTTCGCCGGGCAGTACGAGACTTACCTCGGCGTGTCGGGCGTGGAGGAGGTGCTGCTGCACATCAGGCGGTGCTGGGCGAGCGGGTTCTCCGCACCCGCCCTGGCCTACCGGAGCCGCTTCGGTGGCCCCTCGCCGCTGCGGGTGCACGACCTCGCGGTCGGCGTGCTCGAACTGGTGGATGCGCGTTCCGCGGGCGTCGCGTTCACCCTCGACCCGGTCACCGGTGACCGCTCCACCCTGGTGGTGGAGGGTAACTGGGGGCTCGGCGAGTCGGTGGTGTCCGGGCACGTCACGCCGGACCACTGGACGGTGGACCGGGCGTCGGGGCAGGTGCTGACGGCGCGGACTGGCGCCAAGCGGGCCTGGACGGCCTACGACGCCGCCGCGGGCCGGGCCGTGCTCGCGCCGCTCCCCGATGAGCTCGCCGCGCAGATGTGCCTGACCGACGAGGAGGTGCGGTACCTCTGCGCGCAGGCGGTCGCCATCGAGTCGGCGGCGGGCGGCGTGCCGCAGGACGTGGAGTGGGCCGTCGCGCGCGACCTGCCCTTCCCGGACAGCGTGTTCTTCCTGCAGCACCGGCCGGAGACCACCTGGACCGGTGGCCCAGGGGGGCCGGCCCGGCCGGCCTCCGCCGCTCCCGCGCCGCCCGAGCCGGAGGCGGAACCCGCCTTCGACCCTGTGCAGTACGCGCTGCGCAACGTCTTCAAGGTGCCGGAGAAATGACGTCATCACCGGAAGAACCACAGACCGGGCCGCAGTGGCGGCCGCTGCCTGGTTCCCTCCCCGCGGCCGGCGCATGGCCGGGCGGCCCGGAGCTACGGGTTGCCATCGGCGCGGCCCGGGCGGGCGGCGCGGCGGTGATGAGGCGGCTGGGCGGGGCCGGGGACCTGGAGATCCGGTACAAAGACGCGCGCGCGAACCTGGTCACGCTCGCGGACACCGACTCGCAGCGGGCGGTCACGGCGACCATCCACGCGACGTTCCCCTGGCACGCCGTCATCGGGGAGGAAGGCACGAGCGGAGATCCGGGAGCCGACCGTGCCTGGTACGTGGACCCGCTCGACGGGACTACCAACTTCTCCCACGGCCTGCCGTTCTTCTGCGTCTCGGTGGCGTTGCGCGCGTACGGCGCGACCGTGGCCGGGGCGGTTTACGACCCGGTGCACGACGAGATGTTCGCTGCGTCCGCGGGCGGTGGCGCCACGCTGAACGGCGAGCGGCTGCGGGTCTCCGCGGTAAGCCGGCTCGACCGGGCGCTCGTGGTCGCGCAGGCGCAGACGGTCGACCCGGATGAGATCCGGGCCTACGCGCGGCTAGTGGAGCGGCTCATGTCGGTGACCGGCGGGGTACGGTCGCTCGGCTCCCCCGCGCTGACGCTGTGCCATATCGCGGCGGGCCGCCTCGACGCGTACTGCGAGTACACGATGGACGCCTGGGACATCCTCGCCGGGCAGCTGATCCTCACGGAGGCGGGCGGCCTGCTGACGCTGTTCAGCGGACAGCCGCACGCCACCGCCGACCGGGCGGATGTCATCGCCTCGAACGGCTACATCCACCCGGCCCTCACCGACGCGCTACGCGGCCTTGACCAGGAGGCTTGACCATGAGCGAGCTTGCGAGCGAATCAGTAAGTACAGTGCGTCCGCGAATGCGGACTCCGAGCGCCAGCGAGGTGGCCGTATGAGCGACTACACGTACCCGGCGGCCCTGCCGGTCACCACCACCGGCGGCTGGGCGCGGCCGGGCTGGTGGGACGTGGTGGCGGACGGCGAGAAAGCGGGCCGGTTCGGGCCCGCCGACCGGCAAGAGCTGCTCGACGACTACTGCCAGCTGGCCGTCTACGACCAGGAGGCGGCCGGGCTCGACATCCTCACCGACGGCGAGCACCGGCGGGGCGGCTGGATCGAGGGCATAACCGGGCAGATGGCGGGCCTGGCGCTCAAGCCGGCGCCGCGCAGGCTCGGCGCGATCGGCTGGGACCAGCTGCCGGTCTACGAGGTCCGCGAGCCGCTCGACCAGGTGAACTCAATCTGGGATTACACCGCCGAGTACCAGTTCCTGCGCGCACGGACCGGCCGGCGGCCCAAGATCGGCATGCCGGGCCCGTACGGCATCACCACCGAGCTCGACTTCTCCCCTGTCTACAAGACCCGCCGCGAGTGCGCCGACGCGCTGGTGCCCGCCATCCGTTCGGACATCCAGCGGCTCGTCGCGGCGGGCTGCGACTACATCCAGATCGAGGAGCCGCTCACCCCGTCGCACGCCGCCGAGGACCGGACGCCGCAGAACCTGGTCGAGACGATCAACGAGGTCGTCGACGGGATCACCGGGTGCACGTTCGTCGTGCACATCTGCTTCGGGTCGTTCCGGCGGCTGCCGTACGCCAAGCGGACTTACCGCTGGCTGTTCCCCACGCTGCTCGACGCGCACGTCCACGGGTTCAGCCTGGAGTTCGGCGCGCGCGAGATGGCGGAAATCGACCTGGTCGGGAAATGGGACCGCGACCGCATCCTGTCGGCCGGGCTGATCGACATCAAGACCCACTATTCCGAGACGCCGGACGACATCATCGAGCGGGTCCGCACCTGCCTTCAGTACCGCGACGCGGACCGGCTCGAGATATCCACCGACTGCGGGCTGCGCCGGGTACCCCGCTACCTGGCGATGAGCAAGATGACCGCGGCCGCCGTGGCGGCCAGGCACCTGCGTGAGACCGGCTGACATCACCAGGTAGCAGGGTCCGGCATTCACGTTTACTTCCCGGGCGGGCGAAAGCGCGTATTCTTGTCTCACTTATCGCGAATCGCAATCCGTGCTGGCGGGGGAACACATAGCCGCGGCTGGGTACTCCGTGCCGTAAGCCCGCGCGAAATGCCGGCGTCCCGTCACCGAATTGATATCTGGCGCTATTACAGGGGTGCGGGGGAAGTCGCTCATGCCGACATTGCGCGACCTTGGGTCTGAGCCGTTCGAGAGCATGCCGGCCGATCCGCGGCCGGTCACCGCGCCAGACGACCGGTGGGTGGTCCTCGCCGGCGAGGCGGGCCCGGTCTGCGCCATCCAGCCGGCCACCACCCTGGCGGACGGCGACCGGCCGCCAGGGATCCTCGTCGCGTCGGCGGACACGGACCTGGCGGACGCGCTCCAATCGGACGCCTTCGAGCAGTTCGCCGACGTCGCCGCGCTCGTCCTTACCGAGCCCGACCAGGACCGGGCTGGCCAGCTGCGTATCGCGGGCGTGGTGAGCGGGCGGACGCTGACCCGGATGATGCTGCGCGGGCCCACGCGGAGCACGTTCGGCATAACCGGCCCGATGCTGCCCGGGCCGCCACAGATCCTGATCGCGCGGTCGTGCGGTTATGTGGAGGCCGGGACCACGTGCGGGACCCCGAAGTCGTTCCGCCTCAGGCCCGCCGTGATGCCGGGCTGCCCTAACCAGCGTGCCCTCACCGCGCACCTGTTCAGCTGGTAGCCGCCGGCCATGCTAGGCACCCTCTTCGACAAGGTCACCGGCCTGTTCGACAGCCGGTTCGTCCTCGCGCTGCTGCTTCCGGTGTTCGCGCTCGCCGCGGGCACCGCCGCGCTCGCCGCGACGATAACCGGGTGGCACCAGGCGTCCGCCTGGTGGACGAGCCTGGATGCCGCGCGCCAGGTGGCACTCGGTGTCGCCGCGGCCGCGGCGGTCGTCGTGCTCGCTGTCATCATCGGCACGCAGGTCGTGGCGATGACCCGGGTGCTCGAGGGCTACTGGCGCGGGGAGTGGGTCAACGCGACCCTGGGCAGGCTGGGCCGCTGGCGCGAGGACAAGCGCAGGGCCGGCCTTGCGGCCGCGGCAGACACGTCCGCCCTCGCCGCCCTGCACAGCTACCTGGCTTTCCCGCCGGACGGCGGGACGTTGCCAACCCGGCTCGGCAACGCGCTGCGGGCCGCCGAGTCCTATCCGGGCGACCAGCAGCGCTGGGGACTCGACGCCGCGTTCTGGTGGCCGCGGCTGTACCTGATCTTGCCGGACAGCGCGCGCGCCCAGGTCGACAACGCGCGCGCCTCACTCGACCAGCTCGTGGTGCTGACCATGCTATCGGCCGCGTTCGGGGTGGTCGGCCTCGCGCTGAGCTGCGCCGGGCTGAACCTGGCGGTCGGCCTCGGCTGCGCGGCCGGCGCGCTACTGTTGTCGCGGTGCAGCTACCTGGCCGCGGTGGCCGCCGCCGGGGTGTTCGGCGAACTGGTCAGGTCCAGCTACGACCTGTTCCGCGGTGACCTCCTCGCCAAGCTCGGGTGGCCGATGCCGTCAACCCTGGCCGCTGAGCGCCAGCTGTGGACCGCCCTCAGCGAGCAGCTCTATGGCCGCGGGACCACGCCGCAGGGCGAGGCCTGGCTGAACGCCCCGCGCAAGCCTCCCGCCGCCCCGTAGCCTGCGCGCGGGGCGGATCCAAGGTGATCACCTGGTCGGCCTGGGCCGCGACCACGGAGGCGTCTCTTAAGACGACAGCCGCGCTTCGTGACGTCCCACCGGCCGGCGCCGCCTGGCGCACCCGGGATGACCAGCTTTCATAGCTGGGGACCACGGGAAACGCTCCTTGCATAGCGGGGGCCCGTAATCACCGGCTCTGTTCCAAATCTCGTGATGGTAACTCCCCTGGATGAGGAGACGGCTGACGCCACTGGCTCGCAGGCCCGGTCTCGCGGTAGCACCACGCCCG
>Ga0207664_10003149_pt1 | contig 10962 bp, 7 predicted proteins | sample LARL83metaG_FD_184349 | JGI IMG/M metagenome (GOLD analysis project Ga0207664, IMG submission 184349) | Corn, switchgrass and miscanthus rhizosphere microbial communities from Kellogg Biological Station, Michigan, USA - LAR L8-3 metaG... | ecosystem: Host-associated > Plants > Roots >...
TGTCGCCCAGGATCTCCCGCGTCGCCTCCACTGGGCGGGAGATCTCCAGGTCGAAGTTGTAGTCGCTGCCGTTGGAGGAGGCCCACGGGAAGCTCCACCCCATCCGCCGCTGGTACGCCAGGAGCTTGTCTAGCGGTGCCCGGGAAATGCAGGAGAACGTCACGCCGCGCGCGTTCAGGTGAGCAACCGCACCGTTGAAGGTGTCTGCTGCCGACGAGCAGACCGGGCAGCCCGCGGTGTACGAAGGGCCGAACATGAAGTGGTACACGAGTAGCTGGGAGCGGCCGTCAAACAGCTCCGGCAGCGTCTTGGGCCCGCTGCCGGTGTCGAAGCGGTACTCCTTGTCGATCGGCACCCACGGCAGGCTGCGCCGCTCCTCCGCGAGCTGGTCGTTCCGCCTCGTCAGTTCCTTCTCCTTGGCCAGCAGCTCGCTGCGGGCGGCCAGCCACTCCTCGCGAGTCCCGACTTTGTGCTTTTCCACCTGAAATCTCCTTCTCTGTCGCTTTCGCTGCGGGCCGGTCAGAGCATCACGATCAGCATCGCCGCCATGCCAGCGCTCATCGCGGCCTGACCAGCGGCAGCAGTATCAGCCACCCGCACCCCCGGGCCAACGGCCCGGGCCGCCCACGGCAGGGCGGCAGCCGCGCAGCAGGCCGCAACCAGGCCGCTGACCGCGAGCACCGGAATGGACGGGCCAGCACTGGACATGGCCGTCATCCCGGCCATTGCGTCCTGGCCACTGCCGGGTGGCCGGATCCCGGCCACGCCGGACAGCGCGACGAGCATCCAGATCATCGCGCCTCCCATCAGCGCATGATGCAAGCCGACCAGACGGGGCTGGCGGAACTGCCCAAACCTGTCCCAGCTGGCCAGCCCGAACCAGAGCGCCGCGCACCCGAACCCGGCTACCTGCAGCCATGTCACGGCGGCCGGCTCCGGCCACCACGTCATGGCGATCAATGCTGCGCACATCACGACGCAGAACGCCACTGCGGGCTGGTCTGCCCGCCGCGCCTGCCCGGCTGGCTGCCGCCACCGCCACACGGTACCCAGCGCCGCCGCCGCGAACACCGCTGTAAGCAGCCATCTGGCCGTCTCTGACTCGATCATCATGACCGGTCCCCAGCGGGTCTCATGCCGCCCTCCCGGGTAACGTGCAACCTTCGGTTGCGTGTACTGGCAGGCTAACCCGGCCCGGGCTAACGCGCAACTGATTGGTTGCAGTTTCTCAGCGCCGGGCCATCAGGGCGGCGAAGCCCCGGATCCCGACCAGGCGCACGATCGTCCGCGGTGACATGAACTGGCGCAGCGGCACCGAACCGGTCAGCGCGCCGAGGAACTGATCCGCGACCTCCTGCCGCCGCGCGATCGCCCGGAACAGCGCCATCTCGGCGGGCCGCGGTGGGGTGATCGCCGCCAGCCGGGCGGTGAAGTCGTACATCGGCCGGGCCGCCCGGTCCCGCGCCCGGTGATAGCGGCGGAGTGCCTCATCGAGTGGGCGGATACCGCCGAGCCCGTCGGCGACCGCGTCGGCCAGCAGTTCCGCGTCGCGGAACGCGTACCCGATGCCCTGGCCGGTGATCGGGTCCAGCAGCAGGCCGGCGTCACCGACCAGCGCCCAGCCGGGACCGTGCGGCTGGCGGAAGTAACTGGGCAGGTCAGGAGTGCCGCGGAACCGCTCGGCCCGGCGCCCGGCCCGGATGCGCTTGCCCATCCCGACCGCATCGAGGGTGCGCAGGAAGTTGCCCTCCACATCGCGGCGGAATTCCCCGAACCGGGCGATCGGCCAGGCCAGGTAGGTCATCAGCAGGCCGTCGCTGGTCGGCCAGGCCCCCACGGCGCAGCCCGGCCGGCCATATATCTCGCCCGCCGGGCCGTCCCCGGCCGGCAGATCGGGGTGGCCGGGCACGTCGGCCCAGTACGTGTAGAAGGCGATCGACTGGGGTGGCCGGGCCCGGTAGCTGCGGGCCTGCACGGCCGTGGCCACCACCGAATGCTTGCCGTCCGCGCCGATGACCAGCGGCGCCTGCTCGGTGACGGCGGGCCCGCCCTTTTCCTGGCCGCGGATGCCGGTGACCGGCCCGTCGCCCAGCAGGCCCCCGACCGTGAAGTTCTCCCTGACCTCGGCCCCGGCGGCCCGGGCCGCGTCGACCAGCACCTGGTCCAGCACGGTGCGCCGCGGGCTGCACATCGCACCGGTCCCGTACGCCTGGTACCGCCCGGTGAACGCCGCCTCGCCCTGGTCGAATCGGGCGCTGCGGGTCAGCGGGGTGCCCGCAGCCAGCACCTGGCCGAGCACGCCCCACCGGGCCAGCCGGGCCACCCCCGGCACCTGCACCTGGTGCGTGGACAGGGTGTCGCTGGGGAAGGTGGCCCGGTCCACGACCAGCACCCGCAGGCCCCGCCGGGCCAGCAGCATGGCGGTCGCGGAACCGGCCACCCGGGCGCCCACAATGATCACGTCGTACATCGCTGCCTCCTCAGCTGATCGGTCGAGAGGAAGGCGCGAGATCCCCGCCAGAATTCGCTAGACGCGGATCAGAGCCGCCAGATCACCGGGGTCGCCGGCGCATAGGCACAGCGGGTGCCGGTGGTCACGCTGGCCCGCAGGTGGGCACCGAGCGCCGGGTGCACCTGGTCGATCCGCCCGATGACGTCCCGGATCCGGGCGGTGACCGCCTTGCGCGCGCGCTCGGACTGGTCGCCCAGCAGCCGGGTCCGCCCGCTCAGCCCGGTCGCCGCGGCCACCTCGTGCAGCAGCCCGTCCCGCTCGGCCCGGGCCCGGGCGGCCCGCTCCGGGTCGTTCCAGCTCTCCGCTTCCGCGATGTCCTCACCCAGCTCGGCCAGCCGCGCCCGGATCTGCTGGCGGGCGGTCGCATCGAGCACCTCGTCCGCGCCCAGCAGCAGGTCGGCCCGCCCGGCCCGGCCCGCGCCCGCCGCTGCGACCAGGTCGGCGGCGGCGATGTGCTGGCCGGGCGCGGCCAGCAGCGCGGCCAGGTCGGCCAGACCTTTGGCGTCACGCAGCTGGACGGTCACACCGCCGTAGCCCAGCGTCCATGCTGCGCCGTCCCGGGTGAACACGCCGCTGGTCACCGGCGCCTGCCCGGCCGCGAAGCCGGCCGCCTCGGCATCCTGGGCCAGCTGGGTCATGCCCAGCCGGTGCGCCGCCTGGGCCACGCTGCCCAGCGCGGACAGCGCGGCGCCGCGCTGCACTGGCTCGCCCAGCTGGACCCGGGCCAGCTCGTACTGGCTGCGCAATGTCCAGGGCAGCGCGCCGAGCCGCTCGTGCACCGCGACCGCCTCGGCCAGATGGCCTGCGGCCGCACCGGCCCGGCCGAGCACGGCGGCCAGGACGCCGAGATAGTGCGCAACCGAGCCCTTGAACGTGATCGCGGCCCCGGACACGACCGCCTGGCCGGCGTACGGCAGCAGCGCGGTATAGAGCACCTCCGCAGCGGGGCGCGTCCCGAGCGCCGCGACAATTTCGGTGGCGTACGCCACGCCGAGCAGCCATTGGTGGTTGCGGGGGGCCGCGGCGGGATTCCGGTTCGCGAGCGGGGCCATCGCGTCGGCCGCCGCGTCCCGCGCCCCGGCGGCGAGCAGCACCAGCGCCCGCGTGCCGAGCGCCTGGCTGGACTCCGGGTCGGGGAACATCTCCGGCAGCGACCCGGCCAGCTCACCGAGCCGTCCCTGCCCGGCCAGCAGGTCCCAGCCCTGGTCATAGCGGACGTCCCGGGCGCCTGGCTCGCCGCACTCCTCGCCCAGCGTCCCCGCCCGGTCGATCAGCCGCCCGGCCGCCGCAAACTGGCCCGCGAGCAGGGCCAGCGTGGCGTGCCGGACCAGCGCGGCGTACCGGAACCGGGGCTGACGGGCCGTGCCAGCCAGCCGCAGGAACTCCTCGAGCTCGCCGCGGAACGCCGGGTCGGCCAGCTCCAGCCGGTCGGCCGCGGCCAGCAGCCGGGCCTCCAGCAGCACCTCGCGGTCGCCGGTGCGCTCGGCCAGGTCTGCGATCTCAGCGGCCATGTGCAGCCGTTCCTGCGCCGTGCCCGGGCCCCAGACCGCGTGGTGCTGGGCGAGCAGGCAGGCGCCCAGTGTCATCTGGTCGCCGGCTGAGCGGGCCCCGTCCACCGCCTCGCTGGCCAGCGCCCGGGCCCGGGGCAGGTCGAGCCCGTGCCAGGCGAGCACCCGGGCCATGCTGGCCATGACCCGCAGCCGCAGCAGGGCCCGGTCACGGCCGTGGCCGGTGGCCGGCAGCGCGTCCAGCGCCTCGGCCAGCAGCGCCACCACCTCGGTCGGCGGAAACCACGCCCGGCTGCCGATGGCCTGCACGCCCAGCGCGGCCCGGGCCAGCGCACGGGCGTCCCCCTCGGACCGGGCCAGCCCGGCCACCCGCAGGTAGACCTGGCCGGCGGCCTGGCCGTCCCCGGCCCGCCGCTGCGCCTCGGCCAGCTCCAGCAGCATCTCGGTTACCGCGGGCGTGCCCTCGCCCGCGGCGCCGAGTGCGTGCTCCCAGTGCCGCGCCGCTTCCTCATAGGCGAGGCGGCGGGCCGCCTCCCGCGCGGCCGCGACGCTGTACCGCCCGGCCGCAGGCGAAGCCGGGTCGGCCTGCACGAAGTGCCGGGCCAGCTCGGCCACGGAGACATCGCCGCCGCGCGCCCGGCGCGCTTCCAGCTGCCCGCCGATCCGCTGGTGCAGCGCGGCCCGCTCCGCCGCGGGCAGCTGCTCGTAGGCGTACTCGCGGAACAGGTCGTGCGCGAACCGGTAGGTCCCGGACCCGTCGCGGCTGACCACCCGGGCCCGCAGCGCCTCGGTGAGTGACCCGGTCACCGCCCCGGGCGGCTCGCCCGCGGCCACCGCCACCAGATCGGCCGGGAATTGCTGGCCAACCACCGCGGCAATACGCAGCGCCGTGGTACATGCCGCAGGCAGGCCGGCGAACCTGCGGCCCAGTGCCTCCTGTACGCCGGGCGGGACCCCGCTTTGCCCTGCTTTCAGCAGCCAGCACACTTGCTGGGCGAAGAACGGGTTGCCCCCGGTACGCCGGTGCACGTCGGCGGCCACACTGGCGGCGCGCTGGTCCCCGACGATGTCGGCGGCCAGCTGGGCCACCGCGCCCGCGGCCAGCCCGGTCAGCGGCAGCACCACGGTCCGGGCGGCCAGTCCGGCCAGCACCGGCCCGGGCGCTGGATCGACGTCGCGGTAGCTGCCGACCACGGCGGCCGCGCCGGCCGGCAGCCGGCGGGCCACGAAGTCGAGGAGCAGCTGGGATGGCTGGTCGGCCCACTGGAGATCGTCGAGCAGCACCAGCAGCGGCTGGATCCGGGACTCGGCCAGCAGCGCCGAGGTCACCTCGTCGAACAGCTGGAACCGGTCGGTGGCCGGGGCGTCGTCCAGCGCGCCTGGATCCGTGTCGCCCGGCCAGGGCATGTCCAGGCCGAGCGCCCGGATGACCTGGACCCACGGCCAGTACCCCGGTGCGCCTGCGCCGGGGTAGCCCCAGCCCCAGGCGACCCGGACACCGCGGCTTTCCGCGTACCTGGCCGTCTCCGTGAGCATCGTGGTCTTCCCGATGCCCGCCTCGCCGGCCAGCAGCATCAGCTGGCCGTGCCCGGTCACGGCCTGGTCCACCACGCCGCGCAGCCGGGCCAGGACGTCGTCCCGGCCCACCGGGCCTGCCGCACCGCCCGGGGCCGCTTTCCGCGTCGCCACGTCTCCCACCGTAACCCCCGGTGAGCTGGGACAAGGGGCGCTGGCCGAGGTCAGATGGGCATTTATCGCACCGCCTTGCGGGGCTGACCGCGTGGGCCGACAATTGGTGCGCTCGTCATAACGGGGCGATTTAGGGGTGGGTATGGATGGCTTTGTCGACCGCGGCCACGGTGGCGTCACTGAGCTGCGGATCCACGGCGTTTCTGGAACGCCGCCGTCCGAGACGCTGAATGACCCGCAGGTCATTTGCGTGTCTGGCGATTCAACGGCCGGGTTTTTCCGGCGGGTGTGGCTCGGTGGCCCGCCGCCTGCGACCCTGGCTGACGCGGACGTCCCAGCCGCCGGGGACCGGGCGGCGTTCCGCCGGGAGGCCTATTCCTGGGGTGGGCTGACCTCGGGCTCCGGCAGCCGGGCGCTGTGGATGCTGCTGCTGCCGTTCATGCTGGCCAACCTCGCCTTCTGGATGTACCCGGAAGCGCGGCCGTCCGAGCCGCGATTGCGCCGGCCCCGGGATTCGTCGGCCGCGTTGCAGCGCCTCTTCTCGCTGAGCCTGACCGTGACGCTGATCCTGGTCGCCGTTAACCTATCGACCGATCTGGTCGGCTGGCAGTGCGGCGGATCATCGGCCTGCCTGGCCAGTCATGGCTTCCTGCACTTTCTGTCCATGAGCTTCTTCCAGCCGCCCGGCCATCGGCTGGCCGTGGCCACGCTGGTCCCGCTGGCGGTGGTGGCCTTGCTGTGGGTGCTGGGCAACAAGTCCTGGAACAACTACGAGCGGATTCAGGTGCCCCGCGCCAATTCCGGTGTGGCGGACAGATTCAGCCCGCCGCCTATCGGTGAGCGCAAGATGTGGAATGGCGCCAAGCCGGTGCGCAAGCTGCGCTCGCTGCATGTCAGCACCGGCTTCGCGACCGCGGGAATCTTCCTGCTGGCCCCGCTGGCCAGCAACCGGTCCGGCTGGGGCGTGGTCATCATCGTGCTGCTGGTCCTGCTGCTCGCCGTAGTGGCCGGCGCCGTGCTTGTCCTGCTGGTTCCCCGGCTATGGCGGCGGACGGACCCGGGCACCCAGGAGACTCCCCAATCTGGGGGGATGCTCAGGTCGCGCGGGATCGACCAATGGACCTTGCTCCCGTGGCTAACCCTGGTCCTGGTCATAGCCGGTGGCGTCGTGGCGCTGTGCACCCGGGCCGGGCCGGTGTTCGCCATCGGCCCGCTGCCGTGGTTCAGCGGGGCATTTGGCTGGACCCTGCTGGCCCAGATGGCACTGCTCACGGCGATCGCCGTGATTCTCGCGGCGGTGGCCCTGCGCAGCCGCCAGCGGAACCAGGGCTCAGCCGAACCGGCCGGGGCTGGCTCCACCGGTGGCCCAGCACGGCGTTACCGGCGGGCCCTGGGCGGCCTCGCCGGGCCGGTGCTGATGCTGCTGTCCTGGATGCTGGCCGTGGGGTTCGCCGCCGGGCTTATCCTGCGGGCCGCGGACTACCTGGGTACGCCGGCGGTGGTGGGCGGCCCGCGGGTCAGTCCCGACGCACTGCTGGTGCCGAGCTCTTTGTACTGGATTGCGGCCGGCGCGTTCTGTTTCCTGGCGGCGACGGTCCTGGTGGCCGCCGCCGCGGTGGGCTGGGCCTGGTTCCATCCGGGCCAGCAGCTGGTCAAGGACATCTATGGTGAGGCGGCGGATGCGCCGAGGGGAAGCAGCGCCAGCCAGCGGGCCCGGGCGATCGCAAAGGACTGGACCCTGGCCGGCCTCAGCGACCGTGCGCCACTACTGCTGGCCCTTATGGCGGGGGTGCTGGTCGCCGTGACCGTGGCTGGTGTCGTGGGCTACCTGCCAGCAACGGGCTTCCCCGGACACCAAGCCCACGGCCTGTGGCTGTGGCAGAACGCCTCGTGGCTGGCCACCGCCGGCAGCTGGGCCATTGGTGCCCTGGCGGTCGCGCTCATCGCGCTCGGCCGCGCCGCGTACAGCAACGCCAATACTCGCCGTACCGTGGGCATCCTCTGGGATCTCGGTACCTTCTGGCCGCGGGCCACCCATCCGCTGGCGCCGCCCTGCTATTCCGAGCGGACCATGCCCGACCTGATCAACCGGACCAGGTGGCTCGCGCCAGGCCAGCCGGATCTCGTCGTGCTGTCCGCACATAGTCAGGGGGCGGTGATCGCCGCGGCCCTGGTCCTCCAGCTGGATCCGGAACAGCAGGAGCGGACTGCACTGCTGACCTATGGTAATCCGCTGGCGCGGCTCTATTCCCGCTATTTCCCGGCCTATTTCGGGCGCCAGGTCATCGACGAAACTGGATGGAGGCTCGCGGCGGGGCCCACCGGCCATCGGGCGGTGCCTTCTGATCAGCAGGAGCGGAGCGGCTGGCCGTGGCGGAATCTGTACCGGGCCAGCGACCCCATCGGTGGCCCGGTCTTCCGTGATTACCTGGCCGTCGAAGCCCTGTACCGGCCCGGTGTCAACGGCAGGGGCGGGGACAATGACGATGTGGACCGCCAGTTCCTCGATCCCTTGTTCAATCCCCCGGATGGGGACACGGCCAGTCCGCCCATACTGGGCCATTCGGGGTACTTCGACGATCGCTATTTCAGTTCGTGTTTGCAGAAGGTGATTCTGCTGGCCGCCAGCCGGGGGACCGCCCGGGTCACGCTGCCTGCGGACGGTGCTGGGGGAGCGGGACCTGGATCGTGACGCAGTCCGCGGAGAAGTCCGTGCGCATCTCGGTCCAGTGACTGGCGATCATCGACCGGACCCGGTGGTTGTCATGCAGCACATCCATCTGCAGGGACGTCACCCCGCGGGCCTGGGCCCGGGACATCAGCGTGCGGATCAGCGCGGACCCCACGCCCTGGCTCTGCCAGGCGTCGGCGACCACCACGCCAATGTCAGTCGCCGGGTCCGCACTGGGCCCGTCCTGGTCCACGGCCATGCCGTGCCCGATGATGACCCCGCCGCGCACCGCGACCACCGCGTCCACGCTGGCCGGCTCGCCTGCCAGGCTGCGGAGCATGGCCGCGGTCGGGGTGAGCGGGGCGAAGAATCTCAGCACCCGGGTGCGCACTGAGAGCCGGGCGAAGAAGTCGCGCAGCCCGGCACCGTCGGCCGCGTTCGCCGGCCGGATCTCGGCCCCATCCGGGCCGGGTGCCAGGCGCTTCTGGGTTCGGTCCACAGACCCAGCATGCGGGCGGATTGCTGAGTCTGTCAAGCAGATTTAGGATGTGGTCATGGGACGGCCCTGGATCCTGGACTACGACTCGGCCAACTGCGCGATCGGCGCGGCGGTGGCCGTCATCGGTGAGCGGTCGACGTTCCTCGTGCTGCGCGAGGCGTTCAACGGCGTGCGCCGCTTCGATGACATGCAGCGCCGCACCGGCATGGCCCGGCAGGTGCTCAGTGACCGGCTGGCCCGGCTGGTCCAGGAAGACCTGCTGCGCAAGGTGCCCTACCAGGCCAGCGGCCAGCGCACCCGGCACGAGTACCGGCTCACCCAGAAGGGCCTGGACCTGTACCCGGTGCTGGTCGCGATGATGGAGTGGGGCAACCAGCACGCGGTCGGCGCGGCTGGCCCGCAGGTCGAGCTGCTGCACCGGGACTGCGGGGAGCCGGTGCACCTGCAGCTGGCCTGCCGGACCGGGCACGTCCTGGAATCCCCCCGGGAGATCACCCCGGTGCCTGGCCCGGGCGCCCGTAAGATCGCGTGATTGCCCGGCGCCCGCCGTGGTCGCTCGCGGCCAGCAGCCAGAAGGTGGCAGCCTGCGGGTATGCAGAAGGTTTCCGTGTACCTGGAAAACGGCTTCGATCATGACCATGTGACACTGGCCGCGGGCGACCAGCTGCTCGACGAGCAGTTCGATGTGAGCACGCGGTACCAGATCGGCCTGGCCCGCAAGCTCGATGTCGTGATCCCCGGCGGTGCGCCACGCGTGCTCCGGGTCGCATTGCCCGACCGGGGCCTGACCGCGGATGTGCCCCTGGACCCGGTGTCCGGCCCGCACATCAGGGTGAATGTGGCCGGGGACCAGCTGGTCGCCGAGGCGGATCCGGACCCGCCCAGATTCGCCTGACCGCGGGACCTCAAGTATAGAGCTGGTAAAGCCGGCGTATCAGGAGCGCAAAGCCGGCCTCCCCTCCAGGTAGCACCGGTCGACATGAGGGGAGTTCCGATGCCACGCACGCGCACCACCACTACCCGCTCAGCCACCCGCAGCCGGGGCGCTGCCAACGGCGCCACCGCGCTGCAGCGTTACCGCTCGGCCCGCGACAGCCAGGCACAGGTCAGCGCCGTCGCTGACACCGCATCGTGGACCGTCACCCCCGGTGATGGAAACGCCGAGGCCGCTATCGAGACCGTCAGCCCGCCTGCGCTCGGCTGGCCATTCCCGCCCGTGCGCTGGTCGGGTATTTACCGGCACGGGGGAATTAACTGGCCGCTGCCCGTGGCGTCAGCGGAGCCAGCGCCGCCGGCCGGGCAGGGCCAGCAGCCGGATGCCGCCGACGGCATGGACGGCGCCGCGGCCGAGGCCAGCCCGCCGGCCGAAGCCGCCGCGGCCGGGTTCCCGTTCCGCACCGAAGAGCTGCGGGTGGACGTGGACGGCCTGTTCCCGACCATGACCGTGAGCGGGACCATCAGCGGGCTCTTCATCGGCCACCTGACCTGGATCGCCCGGGTGACCAGGCAGCCGAATGGCGCCTACACCGGGGCGATCAGCTACCGCGACGGCAACGCCGCACTACGCCCCCATGCGAACGTGTCGGTCACGCTGCACGGGCTGCCGCTCCTGCCGCCGTTCCTCCGCTACGCCAAGGCCCGGTTCACCGGCGGCCCCGCGCCGGACGTCGTGCTCCACTACGGGTTCACCCAGGCACACTTCCGCGACGTCGCGTTCGAATACGACACGGTCAGTGACGCGACCTCGGTCACCAGCTACAACCCGACCAGCCACCCGAACCACCCGCCCACGGTGCCGAATACCACCCTGAGCCTGGAGTCGGCCTACGCCCGGCTGGGCATCCGGGTCACCAAGACTGGCGGCGACAGCGCCGTCCCGATCGCTGGGGCCGGGCCCAACACGACCTGGTCCGACCAGGAGATGCACGACGCCATGGAGGCCCACTGGTCCCGCTGGAAGGACGCACCGCAATGGGCGGTCTGGGTGCTCTTCGCCCGCCAGCACGACATGGGCACCGGGCTGGGCGGGATCATGTTCGATGACATCGGGACGGCCCAGCGGCAGGGCTGCGCCATCTTCAGC
>Ga0207664_10003151_pt1 | contig 10960 bp, 11 predicted proteins | sample LARL83metaG_FD_184349 | JGI IMG/M metagenome (GOLD analysis project Ga0207664, IMG submission 184349) | Corn, switchgrass and miscanthus rhizosphere microbial communities from Kellogg Biological Station, Michigan, USA - LAR L8-3 metaG... | ecosystem: Host-associated > Plants > Roots >...
GGCGGATCGTGCTGATCGGCGCAGAGCCAGAGCGCCCGTATGAGCGCCCGCCGCTGACCAAGGACTACCTCCGCGGCGAGTCGCCGCGCGAGAAGGCCTACGTCCACGAGGCGGACTTCTACGCCGGGCACGAGATCGACCTGCTGACCGGCACCACGGTGGCCGCGCTCGACCCCGGCGCATCGAGGATCACGCTCGCCGACGGTCGAGAGCGCGGGTTCGACCGCCTGCTGCTGACGACCGGGGCGGAGCCACGGCGGCTCGCGATGCCCGGCGCGGATCTGGAGGGCGTGCACTACCTGCGCTCGCTGGCCGACTGCGATCAGCTGCGTGAGCGGATCGATGCCGGCGGGCACGTGGTGGTGGTAGGCGCGGGTTGGATCGGTAGCGAGTTCGCCGCCTCCGCCCGCCAGCGGGGGCTCGAGGTGACCGTGATCGACCCCGTGGTGCTGCCCAACGAGCGGATCTTCGGTCCGGAGATCGGGGCCTTCTATCGCGACGTCCACGCTCAGCATGGCGTCGAGCTGTTGCTCGGCGTCGGCGTCGAATCGTTCGAAGGCGACGGCGCGGTGTCTCGCGTGCGCACCGCCGGTGGCCGGGCGGTCGACTGCGACTTCGTCGTCGTCGGGATCGGCGTCGTACCGCGGGTCGCGCTTGCCGAGGACGCCAGGCTGGGAATCGACAACGGTGTGGTCGTCGACGAGCGGCTTCAGACCTCCGTGCCGAACGTATTCGCCGCCGGCGACATTGCGCGGGCTTGGCATCCATTCTTCGGGGAGCGGATACGAGTGGAGCACTGGGCAAACGCGCTCCACCAGGGTCCTGCGGCCGCACGGGCGATGCTCGGCGAGGCGGTCAGCTTTGATCGGACCCCGTACTTCTTCTCAGACCAGTACGACGTTGGCATGGAATACTCGGGCTACGCCCCGCACTGGGACAAGGTCGTGTTCCGCGGCGACCGTGACGACGGCGAGTTCGTCGCCTTCTGGCTGCAAGACGACCACGTGATCGCGGGCATGAACGTCAACGTGTGGGATGTCAACGAACACGTCCAAGCGCTGATCCGCTCGCGCCAGGCCGTCGATGTCGCCGCGCTCACCGACTCCGACACGCCGCTCGAGTCGCTAATCGGCCAACCCGCTACTTGACGCCGACGGGAGGTATGAACATGGCACCCAACCCCAATCTCACGCGACTGCACGACGCGGGGGTCTCGATCTGGCTGGACACGCTGTCGCGCGAGCTGCTCGACACCGGGGAGTTCGCGTCGCTGATCCGCGATTTCAGCGTCACGGGCGCGACGTCGAACCCGACGATCTTCGCCAAGGCGATCACCAGCTCGGACCGGTATGACGAGCAGCTGCGGAGCGTCGCCTCGCGAGGCACGCGCGATGCGCAGGAGCTGTTCTTCACCCTCGCGCTCGACGACGTTCGCGAGGCCGCCCGGGGGCTCCGCCCGGCGTACGACGCAAGCGATGGGCGCGACGGGTTCATCTCGTTCGAGTGCACCCCCGACCTCGCCGATGACACCGGGGGCACGATCGCGCAAGCCACCGACCTGTGGCAGCGACTGGGAGAGCGGAACGTGATGATCAAGGTTCCTGGCACCGCAGCGGGGCTGCCGGCGATCGAGGAGCTCACCCGCCGCGGGGTGAACGTCAACATCACACTGCTCTTCGCCGTCGAGCGCTACGAGCAGGTCATCGACGCGTACCTGCGCGGCCTGACCGCGCGCGCGGAGGCCGGCGAGCCCCTGACGGGGATGGCGTCGGTCGCGTCGTTCTTCCTCTCGCGGATCGACACCAAGGTCGACGGCCAGCTGACCGAACAGTCACCGCTGCGCGGACGCGTCGCGATCGCCAGCGCCCGCATCGCCTACCAGCGCTATCTCGCTAAGTTCGCCGGCCCCGAGTGGGAGAGGCTGAAAGCGCTCGGAGCCCGAGCGCAACGTCCGCTGTGGGCCAGCACCGGAACCAAGAACCCGGCGTATTCCGACGTGCTCTACGTCGCCGAGCTGGTCGGCCGCGACGTGGTCAATACGATGCCCGAGCAGACGCTCCGTGCGTTCGCCGACCACGGCGAGGTCGCCCCGACGCTCGACACCGACCCGGCCGAGCCGGCGCAGGTTCTCGCCGAACTCGCACGCGCCGGGATCAAGCTCGACGCCGTCACGGCCGAGCTCGAACGCGAAGGCGTGCAATCGTTCTGTGACTCCTATCGACAGCTGCTCGGCTGCATCGAGAGCAAGCTGGGCGCTGTCGCGTCAACCACCGCCGGCGGATAGCCCCCGCCGAGCGATAGCCAGCACGCAAAGCTCTGCCGCAAGCTGAGCTGCGCGCGATGCCCACCGCCTCTCGCTCGCGGTCACCTATGCCTCGGCTGCGCTGGTGCTTCAGATCCTGGTGCTGCTGGCCGGGGCTCATCCGAGCGAGATGAAGCCACCCACGATCGTGCCGTAGGCGACATGGGCAAGGATCGTCGCCAGCGGGGTACGGCGGCCGTAGTTGAGCATCATGAATCCGGGCGGTTCGAGCAGCGGCCGCTCGGCGGCGGCGCTCGAAGGCGTGCCCATCCGAGGATGGATGACCGGGAGCAGCACGTTGACCAGGGCTGTCCCGGCGAACAGGCCGTGAGCGAGGCCAAACGCTGCTCCCAGCCACCAGCCGCTGCGGCCGATGGCCGAGAAGATCCCGAGGTAGACCATGGCGAAGAGCAGTCCGACGACGAAGTGCATGATGTAGCCGAGCGCCTTCGCGCGTGCACGATCAGCGGTGACGATCGTCCCCAGCAAGAAGGGCAGATCCATGCGCGTCAGCCCGAGCTCCCCCGCGGTGCTCAACGCGGTGGTCAGGACCAGCGTACCCACGAAACCCCCAGCTACGGCGCCCCAGACGTTCACGCCCGTGGGCCCTTGCTTACTGATACGGCCGCGTTGATCAGCGCGAGATGAACCAGGCCCTGAGGGAGGTTTCCGAGGAATTCACCGCTGTCCTGATCCACTTCCTCTGAGTAGAGGCCGACGTCGTTGGCGAGAGCAAGGAGTTGCTCCATCAACTCTGTCGCTTCGTCGATGCGTCTGGCGCGAGCGAGCGCATCAACCAGCCAGAACGAGCAGCACAGGAACGCTCCCTCGCCGCCGGCGAGCCCGTCCTCGCCGGCGTAGCGATCCAACAGCGGGCCGTGTCCCAGCTCCCGCCGTATTGCGGCGATCGTGGCCGTCATCAAGGGGTCTCGCCGCGCGGGATAGTCCATCAGGGCGCCAAGCAGCAGGCTCGCGTCGACCTCGCGGCTGTCTGGCGATCGGACGTAACTGCGAACCTCCTCTGACCAGCAGCGCTCGTCAACGAATGCACAGATCGCCTCGGCCTGCGCACGCCAGTTCGCGGCGTGAGCTGGCGGGATCTGGCCGTCCTCGGCGAGGCGCACTGCCCGGTCGAGAGCCACCCAGCACATGATCTTGGAGTGGGTGAAGTGAAGCGGCTCGCTACGCACCTCCCAGATGCCGGAGTCGGGCTGGCGCCACAGCTCGCACACGAGATCGGCGATCTGCGCCAGGCGGCGGCCCGTGTCTGAGTCGAGCCCACCAGCCGCGACCGAGTAGGTCCAGGCGCTCTGCATCAGGTCGCCGTAGATGTCGAGTTGCTCCTGACCGGCGGCACCGTTGCCGACTCGCACCGGGATCGAACCGCGGTAGCCAGCCAGCCGGAGCGTGGACTCCGGTGCGCGCTCCCCGCCATTGAGGCGGTAGAGGACGCGCAGCCGAGGATGCGTCAGCTGTGATGCGTGCAGCAGCCACCAGAAGAAGGAGTCGCCCTCGCGCGGGCAGCCGAGCTGCATCAGCGCGTGCAGCGTGAACGCGGAGTCGCGCACCCAGCAGAAGCGATAGTCCCAGTTGCGCTCGCCGCCGATCTGCTCGGGCAGCGATGCGGTCGCCGCGGCCGCGATCGCGCCGGAGGGTGAGTGGATGAGCAGCTTCAGCGCCAGCGCGCTGCGGATCACGGCATCCCGCCACGGCCCGGCATACGTCCGGTCGGCTGTCCACTGTCGCCAGAAGGCGATCGTCTCTTGCAGTCGGACCTCCACCTCGGTGCGCGACGGGAACACGAGCGGCTCCTGATGGGCAGCGCTCAAAACCAGCATGGCCACATGACCGGGCGCGGCGGCGAAGCAGCCGCTGATCGAGCTCTTGTCGAGCACTGGGTCACCCGCTCCCCAGGAGGACACCGCCAGCGCGTCGTTGCCCCCCGTTGCGACCGGCCTGCTGCCGTGACGCGCGATTCGTGGGCCCCGGCCGCCGTATTGAAACCGGGGTTCGACCCGCCAGCGCATGGGGACTGACCCCGCCAGGCCCTCGACCCGCCGAGCGAGCTCGCGGGAGGGGGACAGGCCAGAGCTGGGCAGCAGCATCGCGTCGGTCACCCGCACCGCACCTTGCTCGGTCGCAAAGGTCGTCTCGAGCACGTTGGTGTCCGGCAGGTAGCGCCGGGTCGTGGTGAAAGGAGGCTCGGGCGCCAAGCTGAAACTGCCGCCCTTCTCGGCATCGAGAATCGCGCCGAACGCACTGGGCGAGTCCAGGTCTGGCAGGCACAGCCAATCGAGCGACCCGTCGCTCGCGATCAGGGCAACGGTGCGTCCATCGCCAACCGCTGCGTACTCGCGAAGCGGTGTATAGCCGCCGGCCCGCACGCAGCGACGATAGCTCGAAGATGGCATCGACACGAGCGAAGTCGGTCTCGCCGCCGGCGCGGGACTGGCGAAATCACGATGTTCGACAGGCGACCTCGACCGGCCAGCGGACCAGCTCTCACGCGCTCGAGCATCGCGGTCAGCGCATCCGGTAGCACGTCTCGATAGTTCAGTCGCATTGCGGCCTCCGAGTCGATGGTGGATGTGTGACGGGTGTTCCTCCAGCGTCATGACCCGGCGCAGCCCTTACGCCAGGCGACTCATTGCCTCCTCGTGGCCGTACGATCGGTCGCACCCGGCGGGCCGCGCTGCTCAGGCGCGAGGCGGCTTGGCACTGGCCTGGGCATCAGCCCGCGCGGCTGACGGAGGTCGCCGAATTCTCCGCCGTAAGATGTCGGCATCGGGGCGACGCTAGGTAGGTATGAGCCTGTCGTCAGCCGCCGCGTCCCTCCAACGCTCACGCGATCCAGCAGGTCCGCGAGTGCTGATCGCCGGCGGCGGAGTCGCGGGCCTGCAGACGCTGCCGGCGCTGCGCGCACTGGCAGGAGACCGCCTTGAGATCGCGATCCCAGCGGCGGACCTGAAGTTCAGCAACCGTCCGACCTCCGCGCCAACGCCGTTCAATCCGAAGGCGGAATGAGAGAGGGAACCAACCATGCTGCGAAATCCTCTAGAAGACAGAGAAGAGACGGTCGACCAGGACCCCACGCAGGGGCGCCGCCCCTGCCAACGGTCCGATGAGGACCCGACGCAAGGGCGCCCACATGGCCAGCGGCCCGACGAGGACCCGACACAGGGGCGCCCACATGGCCAGCGGCCCGACGAGGACCCCACGCAGGGGCGCCCACATGGCCAGCGGCCCGACGAGGACCCCACGCAGGGGCGCCAACACGGCCAGCGGCCCGGCGAGGACCCCACCGTGGGAGGCTGAGTGGCTCACCGACCCACCCAGAAACCAGATCCTGGACAAGTTGCTCGTCATGCTGCGCCACCCGAACTGTCGGGCCTCGTGACCAACGAGATCAAGCCTATTTGCGCTTTGCGCCTGGCGGCCCGGGAACCGGGCTGAAGGTGGTGAGATGACATGCCAACGGTGGCGATCAACGGCTTGGGGAGAATCGGGCGGGCCGCGCTCAAGGCTCTGACCGATGCCGACGGCCTCGACCTGGTGGCGGCCAATGACATCGTGGATGCGGAAAACCTCGCGTACCTGATCAAGTACGACACTGTCTACGGGCGCTACCACCGCGACGTCGGCGCTACCGAGGGAGCGTTGGTCCTAGATGGGAAGCGGATCCCGGTCCTCGCCGAGCGTGACCCGGCGAAGCTGCCCTGGGGCGACCTTGGGGTCGACCTGGTGCTCGAGTGCTCGGGCGTCTTCACCACTGCTGAAGAGCTGGAGAAGCACGTGCGGGCCGGCGCGTCGTACGTGATCCTGTCCGCGCCGACGGAGTCGGAGGCCATTCCCACTGTCGTGCATGGCGTGAACCGAGCGGATGGCAGGCCGCAGATCGTCTCGTGTGCGAGCTGTACAACGAACTGCATCACCCCCGTGATCGAGGTCGCCCAGCGGCGGCTCGGGGTCGAGCGGGCGGTGATGACGACCGTCCACGCCTATACCGCAGGCCAGCGGCTGGTCGACGGGCCGAGCAAGCGCTTCCGGCGTGGGCGGGCGGGGGCGGCCAACCTCGTGCCGACATCGACCGGCGCGGCGCGGGCCACCGTCCGCGCCGTGCCGGAGCTCGCCGGACGGTTCGACGGCATCGCGGTCCGCGCCCCCATCCCGGTGGGCTCGGTCGCGGACATCGTGTTCGTGACCAGCCGGCGGACACGGACCGAAGTGGTCAACGAGGCGTTCCGACAAGAGGCCGCGACGCCCCGCTACGAAGGCATCCTCGGAGTCTCGGAGGACCCGCTGGTCTCTTCCGACATCATCGGCGACCCCCGCGCTGCCGTCGTCGACCTCGAGCTGACCATGGTCGTGGACGGCACTCTGGTCAAGGTGATGGCCTGGTATGACAATGAATGGGGGTTCACCCAGCAGATGATCCGCGAGGCGCGGAGCATCCTCGGTGTTTCCGACACCACGTGACATCCAGGCATCGTCGTCACGTGCGCGAGGCGATCCGTATCGATACCACCGGGCACAGCAACGAATGCCGCGATCGTGCTCGCCGCGCACCGCTGCGCGACGTCGGGCCCTCGTCCACGGTTCTCGGCCTGGACGAGCAGGAGCTCGCGCGGCGTCACACGGTCGTCGGTATCGGGGCCTCAGGGCTGATCCCGTAGCGAGTGAGTCACCCCGAGGTGGAGTCCATGCCGCACGCACCGCATGGATCTCTCGTGGCGGCACGAATGGGTGGCGATCCCCATAGGCGCGCGGGCCGGCATAGGACAGGATGAAACCATCACCGTGCGCGACATCCAGATCCGGTGTGGTCCGGATATCGCGGTCCGGTGACCGCTGCACGACACAGAGGAGTTACGCCATGTCTAGGTCAACATCCAGGGCCACGCCACGCGGAGGTGCGAAGGTGAGCGGGCGTCCTGGCCCGGTGGATCCGTCGCGGGCGAGCCGCGGCGCCGTGCCACCCCGCTCGGCCGGCTCTGGTGGACCGGAATGGATGACCGAGCAGTGGAAGGTCCAAGTGGAAGCGGAGGCGCGCCGGCGGCTGAAGAAGAACATGCGACATGGCGCGCCCGGTGGGTAGGCAGCCGACGCTGCTCGTCGGCGATGGCGCAGCGGCGGCTGCGCTGGCTGGGCGGGGTCGGCCACGATCGCTCCTTGATCCATGGCGCGGTGACCGACGACGACGAACTGTCACCGCCGCAACACACCGTATTACGCGCCGTGGCGCCTGGATGGTCCCGGCCCTGGCGACACCCGCCTTCCCCGGATGGGAGTGACTCCATGATCCTCATTGCCTATGACGGCTCCGACGACGCCAAGTCCGCCATCGAGCACACCGCACAGCTCATGCCCGGGCACCCCGCGATTGTGACGACAGTATGGGAGCCCTACATGCAGGTCGCCACCCGCTACCCCGGCCCAGACGGGCTCCTGATCGGCGACGACTACAGCGACATCGACGACTCCAGCCGCACGGCCGCCGAGGAGCGGGCCGAAGAGGGTGTCGCGCTGGCGCGCTCGTACGGCTTGGAGGCCGGCTCACGCGCCGTCGCTCGTCGGGACTCCATCGCGCAGACGCTGCTGGCCGAGGCCGACCGCGCGAATGCGAGCGCGGTCGTCGTAGGGTCCAGGGGACTCGGTGGCTTGGGTTCGTTGATACTGGGCAGCGTGTCGCATGCGCTCATCCAGCACGCCGACCGCACCGTGGTCATCGTGCCCTCGCCCAAGGTGGCGCTGCGGCGCAAGGAGAAGCGGCGCGCCCTGGGTGAGACGCGGCACTAGAAACACGCGCCTATCGAGTCGAATCCACCAGCGTGCCGGGGGCACGTCGCGATCCGCAGTCGCCGTCAGTCGCCGATGGCCGACTGGTGGTCGCTTTACCGTGCGCCGCGCCGTCGAGGAGCGCCGCTCCCGGAGTCGCTGGTCCACCGTCGGGACCGAGCATCTCGAATGCGCTGGCGATTTGATGTTTTGCGAGCTCAGCCGCGAGACACAGCGAGAGCAGGACGCGTGCCTTCAGCCCGTCGAGCGCACCGGCGCGGACCACGCCGAGCTCGAGCAACTCTATTTCGCTGCCGGGGTAGCGGTAGGTGCGGCTCAGTACCTCGCCCGAGCCGGTGCGAGAGGCGAGCACGACGGGCATGCGCGCGGCGAGGCTCTCGATGAGCGGCACCGTGGCAGGCGCCACGTGACCGCCACCAAAGCCTTCAAGGACAGCGCCGGCGTAACCAAGTGACGGAAGCGTCGTGAGGATCCGTCCGTCATCGCCCAATGCGAGGCGAACCAGCGCCACTGGCGGGACATTCGCGTCCGACGGCACGGTGAGATGGAGGCGTCTGGCGGGGATCGTGGCGATGACCGGACGTCCCTCGGTGACCCAGCCGAGTGGACCAAGCTGCCGGGACCGGAAAGCCGCGGGGCTGGAGGTGTGGGCCTTGGCGACGAATCGCGCGGCGTGGATCTCATCTCCGAACACGACGAGCGCGCCGAGGTCGCGGGCCGCAGGGCTCGCCGCGACCTGCACGGCGGCGAGGAGGTTGGCGGGACCGTCGGCGCCGGGCGCGCCAGGGGCCCGCATCGCGCCGGTCACCACGATCGGCGCGCGGGCTGACCACAGGAGATCGAGCGCAAACGCGGTCTCCTCGATGGTGTCGGTTCCTTGGGTGATCACGACTCCGGCGGAGCCCTCGTCGACGCGCTGTGCGGCCTTGTCGCGCAGCGTCAGCAAGTCGGCGAAGGTGAGAGAGGGGGAGGCGCGCTGCGCGATCTGCTCGGTTCGCAGGTCTGCCACCTCCTCGATCTCGTGCACCGTGGCAACGATCTCCGCGATGTCGAGCGCGGGCGTGGCTCCTTGGGTCCCCGGAACAGCGATACTCGCGATTGTTCCTCCGGTGGCGAGACAGTCAACGCGCGGTCGGATGATCGACGATCCGACGATCCTTGAAGCAGCCGGTCGGACTGAAATGCCGTGCGCATCCATAGATTCAGCTTGGCGGCCGCCGCGGCGGGGTGGAATGGGTGAATTCCCTCATTCGGGCCTATGGCCGGCCCGGCGCATGCGAATCGCTTGATGGCCATTCCTGGTGGCGTCGGCTCCCGCTCCACGGGAAGCGGTTCGGAGCGGTAGGCGGTCGAGTCGGTCACGAGCTGGCAGCGAATAGCCACCGGCCGGCACCTGAACGGCGTGAGGTTGGGCCCCGCGTCGCGAGCGCTTAGTCCGGGAGCGGACTGCATCTTCCCCTGGTTTGGAGGTGGCACCTGCCGACGAGCAACGGCGACGACGGCGGCGCGACGACCCAACGCGCTCGGCTCTGATGCGCATCATCCCTCGCGGGCCGCTCAGACTCACACGGTGCTCGACGGGGCTGTGACCGCCGCGCGCGTCACGAACCGGGCTCTGCCACAGCGGCGCGCGGAACGATGACCAGGGGGCAGCGGGCCTCGCGGGTCAGCTGCAAGGAGGCGCTACCGAGGACCAGCCGTCGCAGCGGCCCGTGACCGCGTGACCCCACGATGAGCAGGTCCACCTCGTCGCCGAAGGCGAGGAGCTCCACGGCGGCCTCACCGACAGCGACTCGCCCTTCCACGCCGTCGAGCGACCGCAAACGATCACGGGCCTGTCCTTGAAGCCTGCGAGTCGCGCCCCGGTCTTCCCCGTGGTCCAGCGCACCCCCGGCGTTCACGACGGTCAGAGCGAGAATGCGTGCTCCGGTGGCACGAGCGAGGCAGCGCCCGACGGCGAGCGCGGCGCTCGCCTCGACGCTGCCGTCGTACGCAACTCCGACGGTGGTGATCTGATGCGCCTGATCCGTGTAGCCGTGGGGGGCGACGGCGACCGGACAGGTGGCGCCGGTGACCGTGGCGCGGGCGTCGTCAGCGACCAGCACCCGGCCGATGCGGCCTCGGCCACTGGAGCCGACAACCAGCAGGTCGGCGTCGCAGTCCTCGGCCAGCCAGTGCAGCCCACTCCCCACCGAGGCGGCGAACATTCCGGTGAGCTCGGCGGTCACTCCGATCGCCGCGCGCTCGCGTGCGAGCATGGCTCGCCTGTCCTTCCACACCGGGGTGGCGTGGAAATTGCGGTAGGTCGGCGACTGGGCCAGGACGACATGGGCGAGCGTCAGCTGCCCGCCGTGAGCCCGTAGGCGCTGTGCCAGGGCGATCGCGTCGCGTCCGGTCGAGGTGCCATCGACGCCGACGAGAACGTTCAGGAATGGAGACGGTTCGGACACGGCGAGCTCCTCTCGGGTTCGCTCGGCGGCATCGCCACGGTGCAAGTCATACTCTCTCGAACCTCCGGGCGCACGCGTACGATTCCTGACCACGAGACGGGAGGCCGATGGGCTACGGGAGTGATCCCGGCGGTTCGCAAGGCGTCTTTGCCTCGAGTCGGCCGCAGCCGCCGGCCGGACGAAGCTGGCTGGGGCCATTTCCAAGCGCCCGATGGACGTCTTCACCCATTCCGTCAACGCCGCCGGGGTGCGATGCTGACATCACGCCATCCGGAGCACCCGCGAGGCCGAGTCACCACTACTAGGTGCAGTGACAATGGGGTGCGCCTGACGGCGAAACAGCCAAGCGGTGGTCGGCGCGTCATGGGTCGCCGACCACCGCATCGGCGGATCAAAGGAGGACCGGTGGCAC
>Ga0207664_10003152_pt1 | contig 10955 bp, 10 predicted proteins | sample LARL83metaG_FD_184349 | JGI IMG/M metagenome (GOLD analysis project Ga0207664, IMG submission 184349) | Corn, switchgrass and miscanthus rhizosphere microbial communities from Kellogg Biological Station, Michigan, USA - LAR L8-3 metaG... | ecosystem: Host-associated > Plants > Roots >...
CTGGGTGGTGACGGGGGCGGCGCGCTACGACCTGCAGGCCAACAAGATCAACCAGTACACGATCGGCGCCGGCTACGTGGACGACTGCTTCGTGCTGGCGGCCAATTACGTGACGTCCTATACCTATCAAGTCAATGCCCCGCCGGTGCTGGGGCATACCTACATGTTCTCGGTCGGCCTGCGAACGATTGCCACGACATCCTCGACCGGAGGCGCCGGCGGCCTTCAATAGATCGTCGCAGGCGGGTCGACGCTGTTCCTGCGTAGCCCCGGCTGTTCAAATCGGATCGGTTGACATAGCGAATTTGATCATGACGACCGCTTTCTCTTCCCGCTTTCCCACCCTGGCGCGGTTTTGCGTCGCCGGATGTGTCCTCGCTCTCTGCGGTTCGTCCGCACAGGCGCAAACCGTGTGCGTGATGGTGAACGGCGAACCCATCACCGGGTATGACATCGACCAGCGCAGCAAGCTCGATTTCCTCTCGACCCACAAGGCGGCCAACCGTCAGGACATCCTCAACGAACTGATCGACGAGAAGGTGAAGATCAGGGAGGCCAAGAAATTCGGCGTCGATCCCTCCGACTCGGATATCGACCAGTCCTACGCGCAGGTGGGCTCGCGGATGCACATCTCGGCGGACCAACTGACCAAGACGCTGGAATTGCAGGGCATGCGGCCGGACACGCTGAAGGCCCGTCTCAAGGCCGAACTGGTCTGGGGCAGCCTGGTGCGCGGTCGTTTCAAGGAGCGCCTCCAGGTCGGCGAGCGAGACGTCATGGCGGCGGTCAAGGCCGAGGGCGGTGAGTTGCAGCAATCGGACGCGTTCGAATACACGATGCAGCCGGTCGTCCTGATCGTCCCCCGGGGATCGCCGCCGTCGGCGACCGAGTTGCGGCAGAAGGAAGCGGAGACTTTGCGGGGGCGCGTGCAGTCCTGCGATGACGCCAATTCGTACTTCAAAACCATGCAGAATGCGGTGATCCGCGAATCCGTGGTGAAGACCTCCGCCGACATCCCGGCCAACCTGCGCAAGGTACTGGACGACACGCCGATCGGGCACCTCACGCCGCCCGAGGTGACCAAGGACGGTATCCAGATGGTGGCGCTGTGCTCCCGCAAGGCGACGACGATCGACACGCCGAAAAAGCAGGAAATCCGCAACAAGATGTTCGCCCAGAAATTCGAGACGCAGTCGAAAGCCTACCTGCAGGAAGTCCGCAAGGCGGCGATGATCGAATATCGCGAGTGCGCCGGCCCGATGTCGGCGCACGGGGAGAGCAGCAAATAGCGCGCGAATGGCGGCGGGGCAGAACGAAGTCCGGCCGGCCGGTTCCGAGTTTGGATTTGACATTCCCCTTGCAAGACCCCTTCTAGGGGAATGGATCCGACGTTCGCGACCAAGGTCGTGATGCGCATGTCAAATCCACCATTCCACTGGCACCCGCGTGGCCCATTGACCGGTCAGCGCTCAAATCATCTCCTTGCTTCATGGCAAAGCCGCTCGCGCTGACATCAGGCGAACCCGCAGGCATCGGGCCCGACATCACCATCAAGGCCTGGCAGCGCCGCAAGCAGGAGGCGCTGCCGCCATTCTATCTGCTCGGTGATGCCGATTTGGTGCATCGCCGGGCCAAGGCGATGGGCGCCGCAATTCCGCTCGTCGAGATCAACTGCCCCGAGGATGCGATCACGGCGTTCGCGGATCATCTGCCGGTGCTTGCAACAGGACACAGCGCGACCGCCGGGCCCGGCCGGCCGGACGATTCCAGCGCGGAGGCCGTCCTCGCCTCGATCCGCCAGGCGGTCAGCGACGTCACCAGCGGCAGAGCCGGCGCCGTGGTCACCAATCCCATTGCAAAGGCCGTGCTCTATCGTGCCGGTTTCCGGCATCCCGGCCATACCGAATTTCTTGCCGAGCTTGCGGCCGAGAACGGCCTGATACCGCAACCCGTGATGCTTCTGTGGTCGCCGACGCTCGCCGTGGTGCCGGTCACGATCCACGTGTCGCTCAGCGAAGCCATCGCACAATTGTCGACCGAGCTGATCGTTGCGACATGCCGCATCGCCGTGCGCGACCTGCACCGCCGCTTCGGCATCGCAGGGCCGCGGCTCGCCCTCACGGGTCTCAATCCGCACGCCGGAGAGGACGGCACGATCGGCAGCGAGGAACGGACGATCATCGCCCCCGCCGTCGACGCGCTGCGTGCCGAGGGCATCGACGCCCGGGGTCCCCTGCCGGCCGATACCATGTTTCACGATGCGGCCCGCCGGACCTATGACTGCGCCATCTGCATGTACCATGACCAGGCACTGATCCCGATCAAGACGCTGGCCTTCGACGATGCCGTCAACGTCACGCTTGGCCTGCCCTTCGTGCGCACCTCGCCCGACCATGGCACCGCCTTCGACATCGCCGGCAGCGGTCGCGCGAACCCGGCAAGCCTGATCGCGGCGCTCCACCTCGCTGCACGAATGGCGGCGACCTCCGCGCCGCCCGAAGCACGATGAGCGCGATCGACGACCTGCCGCCGCTGCGCGAGGTCATCCGCGCGCATGCGTTGTCGGCGCGCAAATCGCTCGGCCAGAATTTTCTGCTCGACCTCAACCTCACCGCAAAGATCGCACGCGCGGCCGCTCCGCTCGAGGAGGCCGTCATCGTCGAGATCGGCCCCGGTCCCGGCGGGCTGACACGCGCGCTGCTCGCACTCGGCGCGCGGCGCGTCATCGCGGTCGAGCACGATGCGCGCGCGCTGCCGGCACTGCAGCAGATCGCCGCACGCTATCCCGGACGCCTCGACATCGTCTGCGCCGACGCTCAAGCCTTCGATCCGCGGCCGCTGCTATCAGGCGAACGCGCAAGGATCGTCGCCAACCTGCCCTACAATATCGCAACGCCGCTGCTGGTCGGCTGGCTGTCGGTCGAGCCGTGGCCGCCCTGGTACGACATGATGGTCTTGATGTTCCAGCGCGAGGTCGCGGAACGCATCGTCGCGCGCGAGAACGAGGAGGCCTATGGCCGTCTCGGCGTGCTCGCCAACTGGCGGGCCGAGACAAGGATCCTGTTCGACATTTCGCCGGCCGCCTTCGTGCCTCAGCCTCAGGTCACCTCCTCGGTGGTGCGGCTGATCCCGCGCCCGGCGCCGGAGCCGTGCGACCGCCGCGCGCTCGAGCAGGTCGCGGCGGCTGCCTTCAATCAGCGGCGAAAGATGCTAAGGCAGAGTCTCAAATCGCTGCCTGCTGATCCGGCGCGCCTCACCGCCGCAGCAAAAATCGATCCGACGCGGCGTGCCGAAACCGTGCCCGTGAGCGGCTTTGTTGCCATGGCCCGCGAATTGGCCGATATACGCAGCGAAAAGCGGAACACGCCTTAAATAATAAGAGGAGAACAAGGATGGCGTTGATGCGCAGGCAATCCCTCGTCAAGTTCGATGCGCCGCTCTGCGAAACCATCGTCGAGACGCCGAAGCCGGTGGGCCGCGAGGTGCTGGTGCGGATCGAGCGTTGCGGGCTGTGTCATTCCGACCTGCACATCCAGGATGGCTACGCCGATCTCGGCGGCGGCAAGCGGCTCGACACCACGCGCGGCATGACGCTGCCGTTCACGCTGGGACACGAGATCGCGGGTGTCGTCGAGGACGTCGGCGCGGACATCGCACGGGATCTGGTCGGTGCCAGAAAGGCGGTGTTTCCCTGGATCGGCTGCGGCCAGTGCCGCGAGTGCCTGGCCGGTGACGAGAATCTCTGCGCCCGGCAGCGCTTTCTCGGCGTCTCGATCGACGGCGGATTTGCCAGCCACGTGCTGGTGCCCGACGCAAAATACCTGCTCGACTACGATCCGCTGCCGGTCAACCAGGCGGCGACGCTAATGTGCTCCGGCGTGACAGCGTACGGCGCGCTGAAACGCCTCGTCGAGCGGCCCCGGCAACGCAACCTGCTGCTGATCGGGCTCGGCGGCGTCGGCCAGATGGGGCTTGCCTTCGCACAGGCGATGTTCAACCAGCCCATTTCCGTTGCGGATCTCAGCAGCGCCGCGCGCGACAGCGCGCTCAAGAACGGCGCAGCAGTCGCCTACGATCCGGCCGAGCCCGAGATCGCAAGGCGCATCATCAAGGAGACCGACGGCGGTTTTGACGGCATCGTCGATTTTGCCGGCAACGACAAGTCGATCGCATTTGCCGTCTCGGTGCTGGCGCGCGGCGGCAAGATCGTGGTCTCCGGACTGATGGGCGGCAATTTCAGCCTGCCGATGGTGCAATGGGTCTACAAGCGCATGACCGTTGAAGGCTTCATGACCGGAACGCTCGCCGAGGCGCACGAACTGATGGCGCTCGCGCGCAGCGGTAAGATCAAGCCGACGCCGATGCAGGAACAGCCGATGGCCGACGTGCAGACATGGATCGACGCGCTGCGCGCCGGCAAGGTGATCGGGCGGATCGTGCTGACGAACTGACGCGCACTCCGCCCGTTCCGGCAAGCTCGGCAAAGGCGCCACAGTCAAGAAGAATCGGCGTGCAGCTGATGTTGCTTTTGCCAGCCGGCGAGATGCGCATGTCGAGCGCGACAATTCGTCCCGAATTGTCGCCGGGTCGAGGCAGAATTTAGTCAAACCCTCTCCGAATTTGCGACCCAATGTCACCCAAGTTTTCGCGCAAGTTGAAAACAGCGACGTGTTGCGTGTGCGTATCCGGGGGGCTTTATGGCGAAAGGAGCGGCGAGATTCGTATTGGCCGTCTTCGCCAGCTTGATCGCAACCGCGCCGATCGCAAGCAGAGCCCAGAACGCCGTCGACTTTCCCCCTGAAGCTCCGCCGCCGCCCCCGGAAAAGACCGAGAAGGCGGCCGACGATTGCCTGGCCGCTCCGGGCGGCGAGGTCCCGTCGGGACAGCGCTGGGTCTATCGCATCGAGCGCGGCACCCAGCGCCGCTGCTGGTATTTGCGCGACAAGGTCGCGCAAACGGCACCATCGCTCGTCGCGGCGCCGAAACCGCTCGGCAGGATCGGGATCACGCCGCCGCGGCAGAACAACGAGGCGCGCGCCGAACTGCCGACCGCCAAAGGCCGCTTCGAGGGCGACAACGCGGCCATGCCGAGGGGGGCGCCGGGCACATTCGGGAACAGGTCCCCGCCGATTACGGCCGCGGATGACGATGTCCGAGGAACGCAGGGGATGGTGCGCACGCCGCAGCCGCTGGACACATTTTCAGCGCCGCCGCCCGCCGCCGACGCGCCGGTCGCCGCTGCGAACGATGCGGTCCCGGACGGCAGCGCGGACCCAGGTCCATCCGCCGCTGCCCCGTCCGCACTGGACGCAAGCCCGCGCCCCGATGCCGCGCCGCCAAAAACCTCGCTGCAAAGGCTGCTGGTCGCAATTTTTGGCGCACTCGGCTTTGCCGGCGTCACGGCGAGCCTGATCCACCGCTTCGCCTTCATCTGGCAAAAGCGCAACGCCCGGCTGCGCCGGCGCACACTGTGGCAATCGGCCAAAAAGGCGCGGACCCACCCACCTCAGGCCGCGAGCGCACCAGCTTCACGCGGGCAGGCACCGAGCGCACCGGCTGCGAGCGTGCAGGCTCCAAGCGTATCGGTTCCGAACGTAAAGGCTGCAAACGTACAGGCTGCAAACGTACAGGTTCCAAACGTACCGGCTCCGAACGCACCGAACGTCGCCGCGAACCAGGCCCGCGCAAACGCCCGCAAGGGGCAGGACGACGACGCGCAGGGGCAGATCGAGGAACTGCTGGGACTGGTCGCCCAGCGCGGGAAGCATGAGGCGCCGGTCCCGGCGCTCGCCAAGCTCGCTAACTCTCAAGCTGCTGCTGTAGCGAGCGTACGAAGGTCGTCAGCCCCACGCGGCGCTCGCGCTTGAGCCGCTCCGCCTTCAGGATCGATTGCACCTCCGCGAACGCCTCGTCGATATCGCGATTGATGACGATGTAGTCGTACTCGGCCCAGTGGCTCATCTCGTGGCTGGCGCGGCTCATCCGCTTGCGGATGACATCCTGGGAATCCTGCGCGCGCGAGTGCAGGCGCTTTTCGAGATCGGCCGCGGACGGCGGCAGGATGAAGACGCTGACGACGTCGGCACGCGCCTTTTCGCGCAGTTGCTGAGTGCCTTGCCAGTCGATGTCGAACAACACGTCCTGTCCCGCGGACAGCGCGGCCTCGACCGGCGCCCGCGGCGTGCCGTAGCGGTTCTCGAACACGACGGCCCACTCCAGGAGTTCGTGCCGGCCGACCATCTGCTCGAAACGGGCGCTATCCACGAACAGATAGTCACGGCCCTCGACCTCGCCGGGCCGCATCGGACGCGTGGTCGCCGAGACCGACATTCTCAGTCCGGGCATGCGCTCGAGCAAGAGGCGGGACAGCGTCGTCTTGCCCGCGCCCGAGGGCGAGGACAGCACGAACATCAATCCGCGCCGTGCGACACCATCGAGATCCGGGCCGTGAACGGTCATCATCACTCCAGATTTTGCACCTGTTCGCGGAACTGCTCGACCACGTTCTTCATCTCGAGACTGGTATTGGTCAGCTCGAGATCGATCGACTTCGAGCAGCAGGTGTTGACCTCGCGGTGAAACTCCTGCGCCAGGAAGTCGAGCCGGCGCCCGACCGCACCGCCCTTGGCGATCAGCTCGCGCGCCTGGGTGACGTGCGAGGCGATGCGGTCGAGCTCCTCGCGGATGTCGGCTTTCGCGGCCATCAGGAGCGCCTCCTGGCTGAGGCGGTCGGCATCAAACCGGTCGGACGCTTCCAGCAGCATCGCCACCTGCTCGGCCAGGCGCGCCCGGATCGCCTCCGGCTTGCGGCCCGGCGTCGCCTCGGCTTTCCCTGCCAACGCTGCGACCTCGTCCATGCGCTGCGTGAGAATCTGCCCGAGCGTCACGCCCTCGCGGCGTCGCATCGCGACGAGATCGGCGAGCGCGACGTCGAAAGCCGCCGCCGCTGCGGCCTTCGCGGCCTTGTCTTCCTCCTCGTTGCTCTCGGGTTCGACCACCTCGACCACGCCCCTGATCGCCAGCAGGCCATCGATGCTCGGCGCCACCGCGTCGATCCTGCTCGCGAGCTGGCCCGCGACCCTGACGACCGAGGCGAGCACCGCCTCATTGATCTTGATCGCGGATTGCGCGTTGGCGCGCTTGACGTTCAAGGTCGCGTAGACGGTGCCGCGCGCAAGCCCTTCGCCGGCACGCTTCTTGGCGTAGGTCTCGAGCTCGTCCCATCCGGGCGGCAGCCGCAGCCGGAGATCAAGACCCTTGGCGTTGACCGACTTCAATTCCCATTCGAACGAGTACGGCCCGCTCGCGCCGTGACTTCGGGCAAAGCCCGTCATGCTCGACAGCGCCATTAATTTCTCCGCAGGTCAGGCAAGTCTCGGATTCGGGTTCGCCCGAGGAACGCGCGAACCATAAGGTTTTTTCGCAAAAAGTTAAGTCCGGCTACTGCTGCTGGACCGGAGCCGCGGCAGGTGGCGCATTGCGCGCGGCCGCGCCTTGCGCGCTCTGCTGGGCGCTGCCCGGCCTGGCACCCGCCGCAGCGGGCGCGCGCGGCTTCTTCGCTGGTTTGGGCACACCGGGAGCCGCTGGCGTATCGACGGATGCGTTGGCGGCCGCCGGCGGGTTGTCGTCGGCCGCCGGTTCGACTGTATCGTTCTGCACCTGTTTCTCCATCGCCCGCAGCCGCGCGACGTTCTTCTGGTGCTGGTCGTAGGTCTCGGTGAAGGCGTGGCCGCCGGTGCCGTCGGCAACGAAATACAGGTCGCGGGTGCGGGCCGGATTGGCGGTCGCTTCCAGCGAGGCGCGGCCGGGATTGGAGATCGGTCCGGGCGGCAGCCCGTCGATCACATAGGTGTTGTAGGGCGAAGGCTGGGTGATCTCGCTGCGCTTGATCGGCCGACCCAGCGTTCCCTTGCCGCCGACGAGGCCGTAGATGATGGTCGGATCGGACTGCAGCTTGATCTTCTGCTTCAGGCGGTTGAGGAACACCGCTGCGACCCGGCTGCGCTCGTCGGGCTTGCCGGTCTCCTTTTCGACGATGGACGCCATCGTCACCAATTGCTCCGGAGTCTTGAACGGCAGGTCCGGGCTGCGGTGCTCCCAGATCTCGGCGAGGATCCGTTTCTGCGCCTGCTGCATGCGCTGGACGACCTGCTCGCGCGAGGTGCCGCGTGGAAATTTGTAGGTCTCCGGCAACAGCGTCCCCTCGCGCGGCATTTCCGTAACCGACCCGGTGAAGATGTCGTTGTCGGACAGGCGGGCGACGATCTGCTCGGATGTGAGCCCCTCGGGAACCGTCACGGCGTGCTGCACCACCTTGCCTTCGACGATGGTGGCGATGACCTCGCGGAGCGACGCGTTCTTCTGGAAGGCATATTCGCCAGGCTTCAGGTCCGAGCTCGCCTTCAGCGCGTACACGCCGCCGATGAAGAACCAGGGATTGACGTCGATCACCCCTTCCCGGGTCAGCACGTCGGCGATGTCACGCTTGCCGGCGCGCTGCGGAATATTGACGATCTTCTCTTCCTGCAGCGGTCCGGCCGCTTCCAGCATCTGCTTGCCGTAATAGTACGCGGCGCCGGCGCCGAGCATGGCGATCAGAAGGATGGTGATGATGGCGTTGCCGACCACGATGAAAGGATTGCGCGCACGCTCCGACCGCCTGGGCGGCGGTGGAACCTGCTCGGGCTCGAGCGCGGCGCGCGGACTGCGCGGTGAAATGGGCGGTCTCTCGCTCATCGATGCAACCTGAATGCTGTCGCTTCAATCGTCGCGCTTCGCGAATCATCGCACAAGCGGTCTCAAGTTTCCGCGCCACGGCTTAAGGATGTCCCGCCGAATACGGCGAAACGGTGGATTTTTAGTTAGCCGGGCGCCGCAGTATCACCGATGCGTTGGTCCCCCCGAAACCGAATGAATTGGACAGCGCGACGTTGATCTCGCGCTTGCGCGGCAACTCCGGCACGAGGTCGATGGCCGTCTGCACCGAAGGGTTGTCGAGGTTGATGGTCGGCGGCGCGATATTGTCGCGGATCGCCAGGATGGAGAAGATCGCTTCGATCGCACCGGCGGCGCCCAGAAGGTGTCCGGTGGACGATTTCGTCGACGACATCGAGACGCGCGAGGCGACGTTGCCGAGCAGCCGTTCCACCGCGCCGAGTTCGATCTCGTCGCCGACCTGCGTCGAGGTGCCGTGGGCGTTGATGTAGTCGATGTCCGATACCGCAAGCCCTGCACGCTTAAGCGCCGCGCTCATGCTGCGGAACCCGCCATCGCCGTCCGGCGACGGCGAAGTGATGTGATAGGCGTCGCCGGAGAGACCGTAGCCGATCACCTCGGCATAGATCTTGGCCCCGCGGCTTCTCGCATGCTCGTACGCCTCAAGCACCAAGATACCGGCCCCCTCGCCCATGACAAAGCCATCGCGATCCTTGTCGTAGGGACGCGAGGCCTTTTCGGGCGTCTCGTTGAAGCCGGTGGAGAGCGCGCGTGCGGCGCAGAAGCCCGCCATCCCGATGCGGCAGATCGGCGATTCGGTGCCGCCGGCCAGCATCACGTCGGCATCGCCGAGCGCGATCAACCGGCTCGCATCCCCGATCGCATGGGCGCCGGTCGAGCACGCGGTCACCACGGCGTGGTTCGGCCCCTTGAGCCCGTGCTCGATCGAGACATAGCCGGAGGCCAGATTGATCAGCCGCCCCGGAATGAAGAACGGCGAGACCTTGCGCGGCCCGCGCTCCTTCAGCAGCACCGCCGTATCGGCGATGCCAGAGAGCCCGCCGATCCCGGAGCCGATCATGGTCCCGGTCGCGCAGCGCTCCTCCTCGGTTGCCGGATGCCAGTTCGCATCATCGAGCGCCTGACGCGCCGCGGCCATCGCGAAGATGATGAAGTCGTCGACCTTGCGCTGGTCCTTCGGCTCCATCCATTGATCCGCGTTGAACGTGCCGTTCGTGCCGTCGCCGCGCGGAACCACGCAGGCGATCTTGCTCGGCAGGTCCGACACGTCGAACGTGTCGATCCTTTTGGCGCCGCTCTCGCCGCTGAGGATGCGCTTCCAGGTCGGCTCGACGCCACAGCCAAGTGGCGACACCATGCCGAGGCCTGTCACGACAACCCGCCTCATTCCATCAACTCCCGCCCGACGGACCCGACCCGCCGCATCACGCCGGTTACGGACCCGAGCGAGCGCGATCGGGCCGGCGCTATCGATGCGGCGCGGCGGCCTTCAGCTCTTCGCGTTTTTTTCAAGAAACTTGGTGGCGTCACCGACGGTCAGGATGGTCTCCGCTGCGTCGTCGGGGATCTCGCAACCGAACTCTTCTTCGAAGGCCATGACCAGCTCAACGGTGTCGAGACTGTCGGCGCCGAGGTCGTCAATGAAGCTCGCACTGTCGACCACTTTCTCGGGCTCGACACCAAGATGCTCGACCACGATCTTCTTAACCCGCTCGCCAATCTCACTCATCGTTCAACCTCGTGCTTTTTCCCCTGGATCCGACCCCGCGATGATCTGAACCATCGCGGTCGTAAAACTTTCCTTCGCAATCGCGCAATTACTGGATTGGCCCCGTGTCGATGGGAGGCCCGGCGAACGACGGCAAGCTCCGCCCCGGCAATATACAGGGTTTCGAAATCCTGCAATGGCGTTCTTTGCTCATCCCTAGGCCGGTCCGGTTATCATACTTCCCGGGCCTTGACCATAAGACCCGGCTTTGTCCGTAAACGGCCTTTCGCCGCATTGGTTCAGACCCGCTCAGGGCGGTTCAGATCATGGCCATGCCGCCATTGACGTGAATGGTCTGCCCGGTGACGTAGCCGGCCTCGTTGGAGCTCAGAAAGACGGCTGCGGCCGCGATGTCCTGCGGCGTTCCGAGCCGTGCCGCCGGAACCCTGGAGAGGATGGATTCGCGCTGCTTGTCGTTCAGCGCATCCGTCATCGGCGTCTTGATGAATCC
>Ga0207664_10003153_pt1 | contig 10954 bp, 7 predicted proteins | sample LARL83metaG_FD_184349 | JGI IMG/M metagenome (GOLD analysis project Ga0207664, IMG submission 184349) | Corn, switchgrass and miscanthus rhizosphere microbial communities from Kellogg Biological Station, Michigan, USA - LAR L8-3 metaG... | ecosystem: Host-associated > Plants > Roots >...
CGAGCATGGCCGACGCCGAGGCGTTGGCCGAACCGTTCGCGCAGGCCGGTTTCCCGCCGTGGCCGTTCACCCAGGACGCCCCCCATCCGCCGGACGACGACCCGGAGCGGTGGCGCAAGCGGATGGCCGTGGCCGCCGACCCGGGCCGCTGGTGCAACGTCCACCTGCGCGTCGTGGACTCGCCGAACTGGCGCACGACACTGCTGTTCCGCGACTGGCTGCGCGCGCAGCCGGAGCGCCGGGCGGACTACCAGCGGATGAAGGAGCGGACGGCGGCCGATCACGCGGCCGGCACGATCTACGAGTACGGCGTCGGAAAAGAGCCCTGGTTCGACCGGGCGTGGGTCGACATGGCCAAGTGGGCCGATGAGACCGACTGGCGCGCCTGATCCCCTTAGAGGGGCGGCCAGGGGGTCGTGATCTGCTGGTACATCAGCCACGGCACCACGTCGTGGTAGCAGTGGGACAGCTCCTCCAGCGTCCGGTGCACGGTACGCAGTGCCATGTCCGCGTCGTCCGGGCGCAGCACCCGGCCGGAGACGGCTGCCGCGAACTCCTCGGAGCCGACGATCCGGGCCGTCGTGTTGCCGGGCACGGACAGGCCCAGCAGGAGATCGGTGGTCCGCCACGATCGGGTGTCCCGTTGGACCCGGACCGCGGTCAACGTGCACGGACCGCTGCGGGCGTGCCGGGATCGGGGCCGCTTGTGGGTGAGCTTGAGGCCCGCGTCCGGTATCAGCCAGGTGACCTCGCTGTCCACGAACGGATCTTCCGGCGTGGGACATTCCATCCGCAGCCCCCACGATTCGACCTGACAGAAGGTCAACCGGACGCAGCCACCGGACGAGTAGCTGCGCTCTGCGGTGAACGTGTCGACTATGTCCACCAACTGGGGCGTTATGGCGGTTCCCACCGGGCCGAGGGTAGCGGTGTGTGTGCGAGTGGTGACATCCGGGGTCGATTTGTAATGAAACGACTTGGGTACGACTTGGTCTCGATTACGCATCGGCAGACCTAGCCCCTGGATGGCGGTTGCACCTTGCACGCGGCCGCGCTATCAGGCTCGATGCCGTTTCCAGGCCAGTTCGATACCAAGATCGGCGAGCCACGCGGCCAGATCGTAGCCGTGTGCGGCGATGGCCTCCACTGTCCGGTATGTCGCATCGAGTGCGCGCTGGGCGGTGGCCCGGTTGATCAAGCCCTCACCGAGCGCGCCGAGCAGCTCGTCGGTGTCCTGCACGGCCAGCCCGTGACCGGTCCGCAACTCGATGTCGACGTACAGGTCCACCAGTTGCCAGGTGCGCTCCCCCGGCCGGACCAGCGCGATGTCCAGGTAGAGGTCGTGGTCCACCTCGTGCCCCGGATGGCGGTACCAGTCGGTGACGGCAAGGTCGAGCTCGGGCAGCAGCCACGTCTCGCGGTAGGCCAGGTCGGCCCGGTCGATCACCGGCCGCGCCATGTAGAGACCGAACGGCTCGACCCGGTACTCGTCGACCGGGCGCACGAACCCCTTCGGGTCGACGTTCGCCATCGCCGGGACGTCGAACGTCTCGATCTTGGGCGGATGCACGTCCAGCGTGGGCGCGTCGCCCCGGCGGGCGGTCGGCAGCAGGTGCGAGCCGGTGCGCATGCCACCATCGTGCCCGCGCTCGAAGCGGCTGTCCCAGAGTCTCGATCGAGTGTCACCCATGTGAGTGTCAATCGGCTCGGACGCCCGGCGACTTGAGACGTCCACTACCTCGAAGTCTGTCGGTAGGTCGGCCTACCCTCGATGTCGTGGCATTCGCGACCGAGCTTCCCGTTACCGCACACTCCGAGTTCCGGCCGATCGGCGACATCCCGCGCTCCGACGGCACCTTCCGCGTCGTGGCCGACTACCAGCCGGCCGGCGACCAGCCACAGGCCGTGGCCGAACTGGAACGGCGCGTGCGGGCCGGCGAGAAGGACGTCGTGCTGCTCGGCGCGACCGGCACCGGCAAGTCGGCCACCACGGCGTGGCTGATCGAGAAGGTGCAGCGGCCGACGCTGGTCATGGTGCCGAACAAGACGCTGGCCGCGCAGTTGGCCAACGAGCTGCGCGAGTTCTTCCCGCACAACGCGGTCGAGTACTTCGTCAGCTACTACGACTACTACCAGCCAGAGGCGTACGTGCCGCAGACCGACACGTACATCGAGAAGGACTCGTCGATCAACGAGGACGTCGAGCGGCTGCGTCACTCGGCCACGATGAGCCTGCTGTCCCGGCGGGACGTCATCGTGGTGTCGACCGTGTCGTGCATCTACGGCCTCGGCACGCCGCAGTCGTACCTGGACCGCTCGATCCAGCTCACCGTCGGCGGCTCGATCGAGCGCGACCTGCTGCTGCGCGCCCTGGTCGACGTCCAGTACACCCGGAACGACCTGGCGTTCTCGCGCGGCACGTTCCGGGTGCGCGGCGACACCGTCGAGGTCATCCCGGCGTACGAGGAGCTCGCGATCCGGATCGAGATGTTCGGCGACGAGATCGACAAGCTCTACTACCTGCACCCGCTGACCGGCGAGATCGTGCGTGAGGAGCGGGAACTGCGGATCTTCCCGGCGACGCACTACGTGGCCGGGCCGGAACGGCTGGAGAAGGCCATCCGCGCCATCGAGGCCGAACTGGAGGGGCGGCTGTCCGAACTGGAGGGCCAGGGCAAGCTGCTGGAGGCGCAGCGGCTGCGGATGCGCACGTCGTACGACGTGGAGATGATGCGCCAGGTCGGTTTCTGCAGCGGCATCGAGAACTACTCGCGGCACATCGACGGCCGCGCGGCGGGCACCGCGCCGGCGACGCTGATCGACTACTTCCCGGACGACTTCCTGCTGGTCATCGACGAATCGCACAACACCGTCCCGCAGATCGGCGGCATGTACGAGGGCGACGCGTCGCGCAAGCGGACCCTGGTCGACCACGGGTTCCGGCTGCCGAGCGCGCTGGACAACCGGCCGCTGACCTGGGAGGAGTTCAGCGACCGGATCGGCCAGACGCTGTACCTGTCGGCAACGCCGGGTCCGTACGAGATGGGCCAGGCCGGCGGCGAGTTCGTGGAACAGGTGATCCGGCCGACCGGCCTGGTCGACCCACAGGTCATCGTGAAGCCGACCGAGGGCCAGATCGACGACCTGGTGCACGAGATCCGCGCCCGCGCCGAACGCGACGAGCGGGTCCTCGTCACCACGCTGACCAAGAAGATGGCCGAGGACCTCACCGACTATCTGCTGGAACTGGGCATCCGCGTCCGCTACCTGCACTCCGAAGTGGACACACTGCGACGCGTTGAACTGTTGCGGCAACTGCGGTTGGGTGAGTACGACGTGCTCGTCGGCATCAACCTGCTGCGCGAGGGGCTGGACCTGCCCGAGGTGTCACTGGTGTCCATTCTGGACGCCGACAAGGAGGGCTTCCTGCGTAGCGGCACGTCGCTGATCCAGACAATCGGCCGGGCGGCGCGGAACGTGTCCGGCGAGGTGCACATGTACGCGGACACGATCACGCAGTCGATGCAGCGCGCGATCGACGAGACGAACCGCAGGCGCGCCAAGCAGATCGCGTACAACGAGGAGCGCGGCATCGACCCGCAGCCGTTGCGCAAGCGCATCGCGGACATTCTCGATCGCGTGTACGCGGAGGCGGAGGACTCCGACCGCACGCCGGTCGGCGGTTCCGGCCGCAACACGTCCCGGGGCAAGCGGGCGACCGGCGAGCCGGGTGGTTCGCCGCAGGCGCGCAGTGCCGGCGTGATCGAGGCCGGGCGTGATCCCAAGAACATGCCTCGTGCGGAACTGGCCGACCTGATCGGCCGGCTCACCGAGCAGATGATGAACGCGGCCCGGGATCTCCAGTTCGAGTTGGCGGCCCGACTGCGGGACGAGATCTCGGATCTGAAGAAGGAGTTGCGCGGTATGGACGCGGCCGGACTGCGGTAGGCCGCTGGCTACAGTGGGATCATGACGTTCCCCGATCCCCCGTTCGTCCTCGACCCTCCGTCCGACGGCATCCACTACGAACGCCGCGACCGCCACGACGTCTATCGCACGGCGGGCGATGGTCCGCGACCGGCCGTGGTGTTCGTCCACGGCCCGTGGCCGGCCGAGGCGCCTCCGCTGCGGGACAGCCAGATCTACCGTGGCTACGGCCGGCTCGTGGCGAACGCGGGACTGCTGGCCGTCGTGCCGGCGCTGCCGTTCCATGCCCCGACCGACGTCCCCGCCGCAGAGGCGGCGCTGGCCGAGATCGTGGACGCGGTCCGCGCCGATCCCGCCGTGGACGCGGATCGCGTGGCCATCTGGGCGTTCTCCGGTGGTGGCTGGCTGATCGGCCGGTGGTTGTCCGGGTCGCCGGAGTGGCTGCGGTGCCTCGCGCTGACATATCCGGCGCTGCGCGACGACCCGGTGGTGCCGGGCCGGCCGATCGTGCTGACGCGGGTCGGCCTGGAACGCCAGGAACTCCAGACGAAGGTGGACGACTTCCTGGCGCGGGCCAAGGACGTCGGCGCGGACGTGCAGGTGATCGACGTTCCGGACGGACACCACGGATTCGACGCACTCGACCACACCGACCAGTCCCGGGACGCTGTTCGCGCGGCAATGGCGGCGGTGGCCGAGAAATTGATGCGCAGGTCTTAGACCAAGTCGCCAACTAAATGGCGGACCGGACCAGCGAACGTTCCGGTCCGCCAGCATTATCGATAGTCGAATATTGGTCCAGTCCACTGGAAAGCGCTTGCCGTAGGCCAACTTCCGCAACCCGACGACGCCACCCGGCGGCATACCGGCCGGCATTGTTGACGCGCCGGCCGGAAGCGGAGTACGTACTTCGATGGATTCCGGTATCGAATTCGATTACCGGCCACATCGAAAGGAACCCACCCCGGTGAGCACCGATTTACCCAGTGATCATGGGTTATCCGGCGATCACGGCCTGAGCCGGCGGCGATTCCTCGCCGGCATCGGAGCGAGCGCCAGCTTGGTCGCGCTGCGCCCACAAGGCGCCGCGGCGACCCTGATCAACAAGCCATTCGCCAGCACATCGACCCTCGGCAGCCGCTTCGGCCGCATCTTCGCGATTCCGTCCTTCGCCCAGGCCAACAGCCGTACGCAGTCGGCCTGCCTGCAGATCGGCCAGACCGGCGGCCTGCTCGACGCGAAGGACGACCTGGCCGCCGGCCCGATCCTGCTGATCACCGACCCGACCCTGCGGGTCGACAATCCCGACAACCCGACGCAGACCGCTGGTGTGCACTTCCTGGGCCAGTTCATCGATCACGACCTGACCCTCGACCAGGTGTCCCAGCTCGGCGTCCCGGCAGTGCCCGAACAGACGACGAACACCCGCACCCCGGCCCTGGATCTCGACTCCGTCTACGGCGGCGGCCCGGGCGTCAGCCCCCAGCTCTACAACCCCGCTGACCCGGCCAAGTTCCTGGTGGGCAACAACGGCGTGTTCGAGGACCTGCCCCGGCGGGCCGACGGCACCGCGATCATCGGCGATCCGCGCAACGACGAGAACCTGATGCTCGCGGGCCTCACCTGCGCGTTCCTGTTGTTCCACAACAACGTCGTCGATCTGCTGCGCAGCCAGGGCAAGTCCGGCGTGTTCGCGGCGGCCCGACAGCTCGTGCTGTGGCACTACCAGTGGATCATCCTGCACCAGTTCCTGCCGCTGAACATCGGCCAGGCCATGGTCGACGACATCGTCTTCGGCAACCCGCAGTTCTTCGACCCGTTCCCGGGCGCCTTCATCCCGATCGAGTTCTCGGCGGCGGCCTACCGCTTCGGACACAGCCAGATCCTGCCGTCCTACCGGGCGAACCTGGCCGGCGACAACGGAAAACCGTTCTTCGGCATGATCTTCTCGCCGGACGCGGCCGGTCAGTCCGATCCGATCGACCTGCGCGGCGGTTTCCGCGCGCCACGCCGGTTCATCGGCTGGCAGACGTTCTTCGACTTCGGCGGCAGCCAGACGGCGAACGTGAAGCCCAACAAACTCATCGACACCAGCATCTCCACCCCGCTGTTCCAACTGCCGCCGGCGGCGATCGTCGGCGGGCAGCCACCGGTCTCGTTGATGCAGCGCGACCTGCTCCGGCACCTGACCTGGTCGATCCCGTCCGGCCAGGACATCGCCCAGTACATGGGCGCGCCGATCATGGACGCGTCGTTCTTCCCGGAGCTGAAACCGTTCGGCTTCGATGCCAGCACACCGCTGATGTACTACGTCATGCGCGAGGCCGCCGAGGTCAACAACGGCACGTTCCTCGGACCGGTCGGCGGCCGCATCGTCGGCGAGACGATCATCGGGTTGATGCTGGTCGACCCGGGCGCCTTCCTCAACACCAACCCGACGTGGACGCCGACCCTGCCCGGTACGACACCCGGCGACTTCACGATGTCGGACCTGTTGCGGTTCGCCAAGGTCGATCCGGCCAGCCGAGGCCAGTAACCACAGGAGGAGCCGGCGGCCCTCGCCAGGCCGCAGTGCTGAATTGGGCCGCTCAGCCTTCGCGGCCCGAGGGCCGCCGGTGTCAGCTCATCAGCTGGTGATGTCCTTCGAACGGAAGCGCCGCACCGTGAACACGGCGAAGATCGCCGCGTACACCAGGGCCGACAGCACGCCGCGCGACAGATCTCCCCAGTCGATGTCGGGGGCGAGAAGGTCGGACCACGCGTAGACGAAGTGCGTCGGCAGGTACTCGCGCAGGCCGCCCAGCGCGGTGATCGAGTCCAGGATCTGCGACAGGATCGACACCAGCACCGCGCCACCGACCGCACCCAGCGGCGCGTCCGTGGACACCGACAGCAGCAGCGCCAGGCCCGCCACCCACAGGAAGTGCACCATCAGATACACCACGGACAGCCCGATCCGGCCGATCGCGGTGGCGAAGGGCAACGCGTCACCGGCCGGGCTGACCATGTCGCCCGTCCCGTACCACACCACGCCGACCAGCAGCGACACCGCCGGCAGGATCACCAGCCCGATCACGGTCAGAATCCCGGCCACGATCGCCTTCTGCCGCAACAGCCGCCCGCGCGGCACGGGCGCCGCGAGCAGGTACTTCAGGCTCGACCACGAGGCCTCGCTGGCGACCGTGTCGCCGAAGAACAGCGCCACCACGACGACCAGGAGGAAACTCGCGGACGCGAACAGCGCGAACACAGTGAAGTTGGCGGCGCTGCTGGTGGCCAGGTCGACGAGTTGGCCGGAGTCGCGGTTGCTGTTGCCGTTGCCGATCTTGAACGCGATCAGCAGCAGGAACGGCAGGATCACGAGGAATCCCAACGCGATCTGGGTGCGCCGCCGCCGCAGTTGCCGCACGAGCTCCACCCGGACCGGCAGTGTCCTGCTCGGCCGATAGTCCAGCGCCGTCATTTCGCACCTCCGCCGACCAGATGCAGGAACGCGTCCTCCAGCCGCCCGCGCGGGCCGACCTGGTCGACGGCGACACCCGCGCGGACCAGGGCGTCGACGGCCGCAGAGCGCGGCACCCCGTTCAGTCGCGCGTGCACCTGACCGTCCACGAGTTCCACGTCCGGCACCAACTCGCGCAGCACGCCGACGGCGCGGTCGCTGTCGTCGACACGGAAGGACGTTTCGCCGCTGCCGCCGACGATCTCGCGTACCTCGCCGGCCGCGACCAGCCGGCCCTGGTGCATGACGACGACGTGCGTGCACGTCTGCTCGACCTCGGTCAGCAGGTGGCTGGACACCAGCACGGTCCGGCCGCCGGCCGCGTAGTCGCGCAGCACGCCCCGCATGTCGCGGATCTGCGGCGGGTCGAGGCCGTTCGTGGGTTCGTCCAGGATCAACAGGTCCGGCAGGCCGAGCATGGCCTGCGCGATCGCCAGCCGCTGCCGCATGCCCTGGCTGTACGTGCCGACACGCCGCCGTACCGCGTCACCGAGCCCGGCGATCGCCAGCGCCTCGTCGAAGCGCGCGTGTTCGGTCGGCCGTCCGGTCGCGGCCCAGTACAGCTTCAGGTTCGCCATGCCGGACAGGTGCGGCAGGAAGCCCGGCCCCTCCACGAACGAACCGATCCGCGACAGCACCGGCGCGCCCGGCCGCACGAGATGGCCGAACAGCCGGATCGAACCCGCGGACGGGTGCACGAGGCCCATCATCATCCGCAACGCCGTGGTCTTGCCGGCGCCGTTCGGCCCGAGCAACCCGACGACCTGGCCCTGGAGCACGTCGAACGACAGGTCGTCGACCGCGACCACCCCGCCCGGATACGACTTGCTCAGTCCTTTCAGGACCAACGGCGTGTCGGCGAGGTCCGCGTCGACCGGATCCGCGCGGCGCCGCCGGATCAGCAGGTATCCGCCGGTGAGCAGGCACAGCAACAGCACGACACCGATCCCGACCAACTGCGGCACCGGCAGCGCCACCGATCCGGTACGGCCGGGCACGACCGGCACGGACAGGCCGTCCGACGCGAGCCCGACGCCGAACACCCCGGGCGTGGTGACGTTCGCGTAGCTCTGGTCCGTTGTGGACACCACGAGTTGCAGCCGGTGTCCGGCCTGCACCGGTTGCACGATGCCGGCCAGCGTCACCGTCACGTCGACCGGCGTGCCGTCGGCGGGCAGCGTGACGCGGACCGGAGCGACGGCCGCGCCCGGCAGCGTGTGGGTGCCGTTGGGCGCGATGTCGTACAGCTTGACGAACAGCACCGCCTGGCCCGGGCTGCCGCTGATCCGCAGGGTCACCGTTGGCGCGCCGGCCACCAGTACCTGACCGGTCAGCGGCGCCGTGACGAACGACGCGTTCTCGCCCGGGATGTCCGACGCCAACCGACTGGCCGCGGCACCGCCGAGCGCGCCGCCGACCCCGGGCAGCCCACTGACCGCGGCCGGGCTGCCGCCGGGCGGGTTCAACACGGGCTGTTGCGGCGGGCCTTGCAGCGCAAGCGTTTGCCGTTGTGTGGTGCTGTCGCCGGTCAGACCCGGGTATGCGGGCGCGATGACCGTGCGTACCGACGGGACGCCGTTCGCCCGGACCGAGCCCTGCACGTCGTAGGAGAAGGCCGTGCCCGGGTTCGGTCCCGTGCCGGCCAGGTAGTACTGGAACCACGCGGTGATCTGCGCGTCCACGTTGCTGTTCGGCGCACCGGCGTCGTGGCCGCCGTTGAACCAGGTCATCTTCACGGGCGCGCCGGTCGCGGCGATCTGGCGGGCGTTCGCGTCGGCCTGGTCGAGGCCGAACAGCGTGTCCTGCTCGCCCTGCACCAGCAGCGTCGGCACGTGGATGTGGCCGGTCACGCTGACCGGCGAGTCTCGGCGCAGCAGGTCGATCGTCTGTTGCGTGGCGCGGCCGGTCGTGGCGATCTCCTCGTACGCCTGGCACACCTCGGGCACGAACCGGCCGCAGGTGGCCGACGGCGGATCGGCGCTCGACGTGGTCGGCGCCCGCTGGCCAAGGCCGGTGCCAAAGAGGATGCCGGCCCAGGACTTCTTGAACACACCGTCCGCCGCGAACGCGCCCGGCACGGGTGTCGCGCCATCCACCACACCCGTGGTGGATGCGTTCGGTACCAGCGCCTGGGACAGGTCGTTGTACGTGATCACCGGCGCGATCGCGTCGATCCGGGGATCGGTGCCGGCCAGCAGGAGTGCGAGGGCGCCGCCGTACGAGCCGCCGGTGACCCCGATCCGGGGATCGTTCGGCCCGTCCTTGCGCACCTCCGGCCGCGCGGCCAGCCAGTCCACCAACTGGTGGGCGTCGGCCACCTCGTAGTCCGGCGAGTTCAGCGCGATCAGGCCGGTGCTGTGTCCGAATCCGCGCGGCGTGTACGCGAGTACCACGAAGCCCTGCCGCGCCAGGTCCTGTGCCTGCCCATCCACGGCCGACTTGGTCTCGCCGAACCCGGGCGCGATCAGCACGGCCGGCGCGGGCGTCCGCGACGGGAAGTACACCGTCGAGTCGATCAACACGTGCTGGTCGTGCGCCGGCCCGTCCACGACCGGGATGAGCTGGCTGTCCGAACGGACCACGGCCGGCCGGTTCAGCCGGTTGACCAGCACGCCGACACCGACCGCGACCAACACGACAACCAGCCCGAACAGCAGCCAGCGGACCAGCGTCCGGCGAGATCGAGGCACGAATCCGACATTAACGGGAGTCAGCTGAGAAACCCTCAGCGGACCCGCACTCCCACGCGCGGGCCGCATGCACCACAATGACAGGCGCAGTGGAGGGGAGTACTCCCTCGCGGCGGTGTCGTCAGCACGGAGCATCACATGCTCCCGGTGCCGTCGGTCGGCGTAGCGGTGGTGGCGTCGGCGGAGGAGACCTCCGGACGGTGGCGTATGCCCGGATCCGGAGGTCGAGTGACGTGTTCGTTCCAGGATGGCTCTGGCTCGCGACGATCGTCGGCTTGCTGGCCGTCTTCGGAATAGACCTCTTCCTGGTCAACCGGAACCCGCGCCGCATCACCACGCGGCAGGCCGCCCTGTCGATCGGCGGGTATGTCCTCGCGGCCGGCGTGTTCGGGCTGCTGCTGTGGGTGTTCGCCGGTGAGCGGTACGCGGGCGAGTTCTTCTCGGGTTACCTCACCGAGTACTCGCTGTCGGTCGACAACCTGTTCGTGTTCCTCGTGATCATGACCGCGTTCGCGGTGCCCGAGATGTACCAGCACCGCGTGCTGCTGCTCGGGATCCTCCTGGCACTCGTGTTGCGCGGAACGTTGATCATGCTGGGCGCCGCGTTGATCGACCGGTTCATCTCGGTCTTCTACGTATTCGGCGCGTTCCTCATCTACACGGCGTATCGACTGCTGCGCTCGCCCGGCCAGAACGACGAGCCGGAGTACGTGGAGAACCGGGTGCTGCGGCTGCTCCGGCGGGTCGTGCCGGTGACCCGGCAGTACCACGGAGCGAAGTCGTTCGTGCGGGTCGACGGGCGGCGCATGGTCACGCCGATGCTCGTGGTGATCAT
>Ga0207664_10003154_pt1 | contig 10948 bp, 7 predicted proteins | sample LARL83metaG_FD_184349 | JGI IMG/M metagenome (GOLD analysis project Ga0207664, IMG submission 184349) | Corn, switchgrass and miscanthus rhizosphere microbial communities from Kellogg Biological Station, Michigan, USA - LAR L8-3 metaG... | ecosystem: Host-associated > Plants > Roots >...
AGGTCACCGCGGCGCGCGCCGCGGTCCGCACGTTCGTCATCGCCGCTCGCGAGGACCGGCAGATCGCCGCCGAGGTCCGCTCGGTGCTGCGGTAGCGCCGTCACTGCCACAGCGCGCCCGCTGCTTACACGCTGCGGAACTGCATCTGGTACGTGGAGGCGGCGCACCCCTGCCGGGGCGGCACGTCCAAGGTCAGCGCTCCGGTGAATGACGTGATGGCCTGCTGCGTGTGCTGATACTGGGTGCCCGCGGTCTTGCCCGTCAGCGTGATGTACACGGTGCCGTCCAGGTAATAAGGATTGCCGGTACAGTCCAAGTCGCCATTGACCGTCGCGCTGCCTGAGTAAACGGCGCCTTGGCGAGACAGGACGGCGTGAAAGTCGAGGTCGTCAACTTCCCCATCGAGGGTGGTGGTGCACGGCTTCGCCCCGCAATTCGAGTTGAAAGTCCAGCTGCCGTCCCAGGTGTCCCCGACCGCCTTGAAGTATGAGTCAGAGCTCGCGGTCTCGCGGTAAACGACATAGCCGTGCCAGTTCAGGGGGGCAGCGGCGACCAGCGAAGGAGACGAGACGTACGTGCTGACGGTAATCGCGCTCGACGGAGCGGACCGCCTGGTGCCGCTGACCGCGACGACGCTGAACCGGTAAGCGGTGCCGGGGCTCAACCCGGTCACCACGTAGTTCGCTGTGTAGCCCGGGACAGAAGTGACTTCCTGGCCGTCCTTCAGGATCTGAAAACTGGCAGGCTCCGGGTCGCTCGTGCTCCAGCCGATCTCTATCGAGGACACCGTCTGGGTAACCGCCACCAAATCAGTGGGCTGCGCGGGTGCGGCAGCGGCAAGCGGGCTGGTTGCCGCCGGTGACGGGCTGCTGGCCGCGAGCGGCGCGCTGGTGGCACCGGACGGCACGACTAGCAGGCCGAGGGCCGTCCCGAGTACGGCCAGGGTTGCGACAGCGCCGGTGGTCCAGATGCGTGACCCCGGCCACGGCCTGCGCGGGGACCGGCCCGCCGGGGCGGCCACCATCCCCCCGGGGGCGCGGGCCATCACATATGGCGGCACCGCGACCCCAGGGCCGGAGTTCGCCGTCCCTGCGGGCAGCGGCCGCTGGCGGATCTCGGCGAGGATCGGGGCCGGCAGCCAGTCGTCCCGGTCGCTGGCGGCCTCCGGGCAGGCCGCGACCAGGTCGGCGAGAAACGCGCCGGCCGTCGGGCGCCCGGCCGGGTCCTTGGCCAGGCACCGCTCGAGCAGCGGCCGCAGCTCACCGGGAACCTTCTCCAGGTCCGGGGCGAGATACAGCACGCGGAGGGTGCGCGCGTCGGCCGGGCCCACCCCGAACGGGTACTCGCCCGTGGCCGCGTACGCCAGCACCGCTCCCATCGTGAACACGTCACTGGCCGGCCCGACCGGCCCGCCCTGGACCAGCTCCGGCGCGATGAACCCCGGCGTGCCGAGCACCGAGGTCGGCGAGGTCACCTGGGCGAAGTCCGCGGCCTGGGAGATGCCGAAGTCGATCAGCCGCGGCCCGTCCTGCGCCAGCAGCACGTTCGCCGGCTTGAGGTCCCGGTGGATGACCCCCGCCGCGTGCACCGCGGCCAGCCCCTCGGCCAGCCGCGCCGCCAGGGTCAGCACGGCCGGGAGCGGCAGCGCCCCGTGCCTGGCGACCGCGTCACCGAGCGACGGGCCGGGCACGTAGTCGGTGACCAGCCACGGCACCGCCGCGTCCGGGTCGGCGTCGATCACCGGCGCGGTGAACGCGCCGCTCACCCGGCGCGCCGCCGCCACCTCCCGCGCGAACCGGGCACGGAAACTCTGGTCTTGCGCCAGATCGCCCCGGATCACCTTCACCGCCACATGACGTCCACCAGGTGACCGGCCAAGGTAAACGTCGCCCATGCCGCCCGACCCCAGGCGCGCGAGCAGGGTATACCTGCCTACCTGCCGGGGATCGCCGGCCCGCAGCTCGTCCAAACCGCCCCCAGAAACTCAGGCCAAGGCGGAGGTAAATGACGAACAAATCATAGCGATAAGGGATATCGCCGGGCGTAACGAAATAGGTGCTAAGGGACCACGGTGACCGGCCATTTTCCGGCCCGGACCAGGCGGACCGCGAGGGAGCCCATCAGCCGGTGGCCTGCCTTGAGCGAGGCGCCGACCACGATCGCGTCGGCCCGGGTCTCCTTGGCGACGCGGGTGATCTCGGTGTACGGGTCGCCGTGGGCGGCGATGAAGGTGACCGAGAGGCCGAGCTCGCGAGCCATCAGGTCGGCCCGCCCGGCCAGTTCCTTGGCGACCTCATCGTGCGCCTCGGCCTCCGCCACCAGCACGGCCGGCCCGGCCGAGCTGGCCAGGGCCATCCCCGCGACCGGCGCCACGTACACCGCGATTACCCGCGCCCGCTGCCTGCGGGCGAGCCCGGCGGCGTACGCGGAGGCCCGCAGGCCGGTGACCGAATCATCGACGCCGACCAGGATCGCGGAAGGCCCGTCGGTGCCAAGCTCGAACTCGCCTTGCTCCACGGGATCGAGTCTACGGTTTCCCGCCGGCGCTCCAGGCCCCGTGGAGGTAGGCGGGGATCGTGAAGTCGAGCAGCCGCGCCTCCCCCGGCGTCGCCTCGGCCCACGGGCCGGGCAGCCCGAGAACCGCGGTGAAGGCGGTCGGGTACCCCGCGGCCAGGTCGGCGTCCGGGCCTGCCAGGCCCGCGGTCAGCTCGGCGAGGCCGGGGTTGTGCCCGACGATCAGCGCGGTGCGCCACCCGGAGTCGAACTCACGGACCAGCATGAGCAGCCCGAGTACCGTCGCCTCGTACACCCGCGGCTCGTAGCGGACGGCGGGCGCCGCGCCCGGCGCGGCCGCGGCGAGCCCCGCCGAGGCGAGATCCCACGTCTCCCGGGCCCGGGCAGCAGTCGAGCAAACCACCGCGTCAGGGATGTACCCCGAGGTCCCCAGCCAGCGGCCAACCACGGGGGCATCCCGCCTGCCGCGCTTGGCGAGCGGGCGCTCGTGGTCCGCTACGTCCGGCCAGTCGGACTTGGCATGCCGCAGCAGGACAAGCCGGCGACCGGCCTCACCCCGCGACCCGCCCGCGCTCACCGTCGCATCACGCCCACACAACCAAGGTAGTCCTCCGCGCAACCCAGGGGCGCGGGACCCGGCCCCGCTCTCGTATTCTCGGAGGTAACCGTCAGACCTCCTGCTCTCCGTGGTAACCATCAGCGGCTACGCTCGATGGGATGCAACGAGTGGCGCTCAGGGACGTCGACCTCGCATCCTTCCGCGCGGCCGTCGGGCCGGAGGGATGCGCGGACGGTGCCAGCGCCGTTGCCCGCGGCGCCGTCGTGCAGATGGCCTGGGAAGCGTCACAGCAGCTCCTCACCGGGACGGTCCGCGAAAGCGGTACCGAGAACCGGGGCGAGATCAGGACCGTGTCCGCCTCGTTCCGCGCCTCCCCCGGGTTCCCGCTGCGGTTCCGCCAGGGCTACTGCAGCTGCGCCACGGGGACCAACTGCGTGCACGTCGCCGCGCTCGTGCTCGCCGCGACCGACGAGACGCTGCTGCCCGCGGCCGCGCCGGACGGGACCGCGGCGCGGCGCTCCGCGCTGCCCTGGGAGCAGTCGCTCGACTCGCTGCTTGCCGCTCCGCAGGCCCGCGCCGCCGCCAGCGGCGACGTCGCGCGCGCGCCGCTCGCGATCGAGCTTTCCCTGCTGCGGAACACGCCGGAGCGGGGCCGCCCCAGCTACACGACGGACAACGGCCTGCACGAGCCGGTCGTCGACGACGCCATCCGCAAGTTCAAGCTCCAGGCGCGGCTGGTGCAGCCGGGCCGCCTCGGCGGCTGGGTGGCCGGCACCCTCTCCTGGTCCCGCCTTGACTACCTGCTGCTACGCGGCGATTTCCCCGACGCGCACATTCGCCTGCTGCACGAGCTCTTCGCCCTTCACCGGGCAAGCTCCGCCGCACAGCGGGCCGGTTACCACTGGCATCCCGCACCGGGCTACGGCGACCAGAAGTACCTGGACCTGTCCGCGTGCGAGTCCCGCCAGCTCTGGCCCGTCCTCGACCAGGCGCACGTTGCCGGGCTCCCCTTCGTCTACCGGGGCAAGCAGGGCGCCGTGCCGCCGCCAGGCACGGCCGAGCTTTGCCTCGACGTGACAACCGAGGGAACCACGTTGCTCATCGCGCCGGTCATCAAAGCCGGCGACGGCGTGGACGCCGTACCGCTGCGGTTCATCGGCACCGAGGGCCATGGCGTCATCTACGCCGAGCGGGACCAGGCCGACCAGGGCGAGCTCGCCCTGTTCCGGCTCGCCCGGCTGACCCATCCGGTGCCCGCGCAGCTGCAGCAGCTGGCACTCGCGGACGAGCGGCTCGTCGTCCCCGAGGCCGGACAGGCCGCCTTCCTGTCCAGGTATTACCCGCGGCTGCGCCGTCAGGCCACCGTTACCTCGTCCGACGGCTCGTTCACCGCGCCGGAGATCTCCGGTCCGTCGCTCGTGGTCCAGGCCGCCTACACGAGCGGCCATCGCGTCGACGTCCGCTGGGAGTGGGCGTACCAGGTCGGCGACACCGAATTGCGGTCGGCCCTCGGGACCGGCCGTGACCCGTTCCGTGACCCGGACGCCGAAGCACGCGTCCTCGCCGGAATCGGCTTGCCCGCCGGCTCGCTCGGGGTGCCGCGCGAGGCAACCGTCCGCGTGCTGCCCCCGGCCTACGCCGGCTTGCCGTTCGGCGCGCTCGCCGACGGCCCGCAGTCCGCCCTGGCCACCGCAGGCAAACAGGGCGCCACGGTCACCCTGCGGGGCCTCGACGCCATGGCGTTCTCCACCGAGGTGCTGCCCTTGCTCGAGGGGCGCGACGACGTGCGCGTCGAGGTGACCGGCCAGGTGCCCGACTATCATGAGGCCGGCGACTCGCTGGAGATCGGCCTTTCCACCGGCCAGCGGGACGGCGACCGCGACTGGTTCGACCTCGGCATCACGATCACCGTCGAGGGCCGCGAGGTGCCGTTCACCGACCTCTTCGTGGCGCTCGCGCACGGCCAGTCGCACCTGCTGCTCGCCGACGGCGCCTACTTCTCCCTGGACAAGCCGGAGCTCACCGCGCTCGCCCGGCTCATCGGGGAGGCGCGCGCGCTGCAAGATCAGCCGGATGACGGCCTGCGGATCAGCCGGTTCCAGGCCGGCCTGTGGGAGGAGCTGTCCGCTCTCGGCGTGGTAGGCCACCAGGCGGCCGCGTGGCAGGCCCAGGTGCACGGGCTGCTGGCGGTCGACCAGATCGACGCGGTGCCGGTACCCGCCGCGATCAACGCGCGGCTGCGGCCTTACCAGCTGGCCGGGTTCCAGTGGCTGGCGTTCCTGTGGTCGCACGGGCTCGGCGGCATCCTGGCCGATGACATGGGGCTCGGCAAGACGCTGCAGACGCTGGCGCTGCTCCAGCACGCCAAGGACACCTGGCGGGACGGGGAGAACCGTCCGCCGTTCCTCATCATCGCGCCCACCTCAGTGCTCGCCAACTGGTCCGCCGAGGCGGGCCGGTTCGCGCCAGACCTGGCGGTGACGGTCGTCTCCGACACACTCGGCAGGCGCGGCGGCACCCTCGCCGACGTGACCCGCGGGGCGGACGCGGTGGTTACCTCCTACACGCTGCTCCGGCTCGACTTCGAGGCCTACGGCGCCCAGCGGTGGGCCGGGCTGATCCTGGACGAGGCGCAGTACGTCAAGAACTACCTGTCCAAGGCGTACCAGTGCGCGCGCCGGGTGCCCGCCCCGTTCAAGGTGGCGATCACCGGCACGCCGATGGAGAACAACCTCATGGAGCTGTGGTCGCTGCTGTCGATCGCCGCGCCCGGGCTGTTCCCGAGCCCGGACCGGTTCAGGGACTACTACGCCCGGCCGATCGAGAAGCTGGCGAACGCCGAGCTGCTCGGCCAGCTGCGCCGCCGGATCCGGCCGCTGATCATGCGCAGGACCAAGGAGCAGGTCGCCGCGGACCTGCCGGAGAAGCAGGAGCAGGTGCTCGCGGTCGAGCTGCACCCGAGGCACAGGAAGCTGTACCAGACTCACCTGCAGCGCGAGCGGCAGAAGGTGCTCGGCCTCCTCGACGACGTCAACCACAACCGGTTCACCATCCTGCGGTCGCTGACCCTGCTGCGGCAGCTGTCACTGCACGCCGCCCTGGTCGACGCCGACCACGCGGACGTGCCGTCCGCGAAGATCGACTCGCTGCTCGAGCAGGTCGAGGACGTGGTGGGCGGCGGGCACAGGGCGCTGGTGTTCAGCCAGTTCACCCGCTTCCTGCGGATAGCGCGGGCCAAGCTCGAGGCCAACGGCGTGGAGTGCTGCTACCTGGACGGCTCCACCGTCAACCGCGGGGCGGTGATCTCGTCGTTCAAGGAGGGAACGGCCCCGGTGTTCCTGATCTCGCTCAAGGCGGGCGGCTTCGGGCTCAACCTCACCGAGGCGGACTACTGCTTCCTGCTCGACCCGTGGTGGAATCCCGCGACTGAGGCGCAGGCGGTGGACCGTACCCACCGAATCGGGCAGACAAGGCACGTCATGGTGTACCGGCTGATCGCCTCCGGCACCATCGAGGAGAAGGTGATGGCGCTCAAGGCGCGCAAGGCCGAGCTGTTCTCCTCGGTGATCGACAGCGAAGGCGCGTTCTCGTCCGCGCTTTCCGCGGACGACATCCGCGCGCTGTTCGGCTAGCCGGTGTGGACAGCAGGGCAGCTGACTGATGCCGCAGCGGCTCGCGCCGCCCCACCCCACTAAAGATGGTGGACATTTAGGCGAGGGCCGGTCACTAGCGGCGTTCGCGACCGACCCGCCCCCGGCCCGCGCACGGCCGGGGCGGGTCATTTCACAGGCGGCGGACTCCCAGCTAGTCGCACTGTGACTACCACCTCTTGTGGGGGACCACAAAAGCGGAGCATGCCTCCGTTCGCGATAGCCTGAGGCTGATCCTCCGGTTTGACCAGGCTGGCCGGGGGCGAGTTGGATCGGCCTTAGCGATTACCGCGACCAGGTCGCGATGCCTGCAAGAGGAGCGAACACGGCGTGAGCATGAGGGGCAGCATTCTCGGCACCCGGGTCCTGCGGACCGAAGATCCCGGCTTCCTGTCCACGGGGGCCATCTACACAGAGGACGTCCAGGACGAGCGGCTGGCCGGCGCCTGCTACGTGCACTTCGTCCGCTCGACTGTCGCGCACGCGAAGATCAACGGCATCGACGTCAGCGCGGCGCTCGAGGCGCCCGGCGTGCTCGCCGTGTACACCGCCAGGGACCTGGCGGACGCGGGGCTCAAGCCGGTGAACCCGATGATGCCGAACATGAACCAGGCCATGAAGCAGCCGCTGCTGGCCGATGAGGTGGTCCGCTTCGTGGGCGAGCCCGTCGCCGCCGTGGTCACCGAGGAGATGTACCAGGGCGAGGACGCCATCGAGCTCGTGGACGTCGACTACGACATCCTCCCCGCGGTCGCCACCGTGCACCAGGCGCTGAGCGGCGAGCGCGGCCTGCTCTTCCCCGACGCGGGAACCAACGTCGTCTGCACCCACGGCGACGCGAGCAAGAGCAGCCCGGACCTGTTCGAGGGCTGCGAGGTCGTCGCCTCCGCGGTCATCCAGAACCAGCGGGTCGCGGCGGCGCCCATGGAGAGCCGGTCCGGCGCGGCCGCCTGGGGCGAGGACGGCCGGCTGACCGCCTGGATCCCCAACCAGGGCGCGCAGGGCACCAAGGGCGCCATCATGGGGATGCTCGGGCTTAAGCCGGAGGACGTCCGGATCATCACGCCCGATGTCGGCGGGGCGTTCGGCGCCAAGTTCGGCGCGGACGCCGAGCACGCGGTCGTGTGCTGGGTCGCCCGCCAGCTCGGCCGCCCGGCCCGCTGGTCGGAGACGCGCATGGAGAACCTGCTGGTGATGCCCCACGGCCGGGCGCAGGAGCAGAAGATCACGATCGGCGGCACGAAAGACGGAACAGTGCTCGCCTACCGGATCGAGATCACCCAGGACGCCGGCGCCTACCCCAAGGCGGGCGCGTTCCTGCCGATGCTGACCATCCTGATGACCCCCGGGCCCTATCACATCCCGCGCGCCGAGGCGTGGTCCAGCTCGGTGGCGACCAACACCACCCCGGTCGGCGCCTACCGGGGCGCCGGGCGCCCCGAGGCCGCCGCCGCCATCGACCGGGCCATGGACCTGTTCGCCGACGCGGCCGGGGTCGACCCCGCCGAGGTACGGCGGAAGAACCTGCTGCCCAAGTTCACCGAGCCGCACACCACGGCGTTCGGCGCGAAGTACGACTCGGGCGACTACGTGACCGCGCTGGAGAAGGCGCTGGCGGCGGCCGGCTACGCGGACCTGCGCGCCGAGCAGGCGAAGCGCCGCGCCAGCGGCGACCCGCTGCAGCTGGGCATTGGCCTGTCCTCCTACGTGGAGATCACCGGCCCGGGCGGCGAGGCCGGCGGCCCTAACGAGAACGGCACCGTTGAGGTGCACCCGGACGGCACCGCCACCGTGCTGACCGGCACCTCGCCGCACGGCCAGGGCCACCAGACGGTGTGGGCGATGCTGGTCAGCGAGGAGCTCGGCATCCCGATCGAGAAGATCACCGTCAAGTGGGGCGACACCGACCTGGTGCCTAAGGGCGGCGGCACCGGCGGCTCCCGGTCGCTGCAGCTCGGCGGCGCGGCGGTGCAGCAGGCATCCCGCGAACTGCTCGACGTGGCCAGGGAACGGGCCGCGGCAGCGCTGGAGGCCGCGGCCGCCGACCTGGTCTTCGACACCGAGACCAGCGCGTTCTCGGTCAAGGGCGACCCGGACGTCTCGGTACCGCTGTCAGCGCTCGCGGAGTCGGAGCGGCTGTTCGTCCGCTCCGTGTTCACCGCACCCGGGCCGACGTTCCCCTTCGGCAGCCACGTCGCCGTCGTCGAGGTAGACACCGAGACGGGCAAGGTGTTCCTGCGCCGCATGGTCACCGTCGACGACGCCGGCACGGTCATGAACCCGCTGCTCGCCGAGGGGCAGCGGCACGGCGGCATCGCCCAGGGCGCCGCGCAGGCGTTCCTCGAGGAGGTCGTCTACGACGACGACGGCAACCCGCTGACCGCGACGTTCGCCGACTACCCGTTCCTGTCCGCGACCGAGGTGCCGAGCTTCGAGCTGGTCGACATGGAGACGCCGACGTCCTACAACCCGCTCGGCGCAAAGGGCATCGGCGAGGCCGGCTCCATCGGCTCGACCCCCGCGGTGCAGAACGCCGTCATCGACGCGGTGTCCCACCTCGGCGTCACGCACATCGACATGCCCACGTCCCCGCAGCGCGTCTGGCGCGCGATCCAAGCCGCTAGCGGCTCGAAGGAGGCCTGATCCGGTGACGGAGATCAAGCTCACAGTCAACGGGACCACCCGCAGCGACGAGGTCGAGCCGCGGCTGCTGCTCGTCCACTACCTGCGCGAGACCCTCGGCCTGCGCGCCGCCAACGTCGGGTGCGACACCACCTCCTGCGGCGCCTGCACGGTGCTGCTCGACGGCGAGTCAGTCAAGTCCTGCACGGTGCTCGCGGTGCAGGCCAGCGGCCGCTCGGTGACCACCGCGGAGGGGCTCGTCGCCGAGGACGGCACGATGAGCGCCGTGCAGCAGGCGTTCCGCGAGAACCACGGCCTGCAGTGCGGCTTCTGCACGCCGGGCATGGTCATGGCCTCGACGAGCCTGCTCGCCGAGAACCCGCACCCCACGGAGCAGGAGGTCCGGGAGGGCCTTGAGGGCAACTTCTGCCGCTGCACCGGCTACCACAACATCGTCCGCGCCGTGCTCGCCGCGGCGGACAAGCTGTCCGGTGGCTCCGCGCCGGCCGAGCCCGAGGTGACCGCATGATCCCCGCGTCATTCGACTACGAGGTCGCCGACTCCGCCGCGCACGCCCTTGCGCTGCTCGCCGAGCACGGCGAGGACGCCAAGCTGCTCGCGGGCGGCCATTCCCTGCTGCCGATGATGAAGGTAAGGCTGGCCCAGCCCGCGGTGCTCATCGACATCGCCCGGGTGCCCGAGCTGGCCGGGATCAGGGTGGAGGGCGACGAGGTGGTCATCGGCGCCACCACCAGGCACGCCGACCTGGCCGATTCCGAGCTGCTCAAGGCCGAGGTGCCGATACTCGCCTACGCCGCCGCGCAGGTCGGCGACCCGCAGATCAGGCACCGCGGCACGATCGGCGGCTCGCTCGCGCACGCCGACCCGTCCGCCGACCTGCCGATGACCCTGCTCGCGCTCGGCGGTTCCGTCGAGATCACCGGGCCGGCCGGCGTGCGCCTGGTCGGCGCGGACGACTTCTTCGTCGGGCCGTTCGAGTCGGTGCTCGGCCCCGACGAGCTCCTGTCCGCCGTCCGCGTGCCGCGCGACGGCTCGGTCAAGTGGGGTTACCAGAAGTTCGTCAGGCGAGCCAACGACTGGGCGATCGTCGGCGTCGCCGCCTACGGCGGCCGCGTCGCGCTTGCCTCCATGGGCGGCACGCCGCTGCGGGCCACCGCGACCGAGGAGGCGCTCAGGTCGGGCGCGTCGGCCGCGGACGCCGCCCAGCTCGCCGCCGACGGGACCTCCCCCGGCTACGACTTCCACGCCGACGCGGACTACCGCGAGCACCTCGCGCGCGTCCTCACCAGGCGGGCCCTGGAGGGCAAGGCCGGCTAACGTTCCCGCCGGAAAGCAGAACGGGCAGCGCCGCCCCCAAGCGGTGGCGCTGCCCGCCTGCCGCCGTGGCGCAGCCCCAGCGCGCCACGGCTGGCTCAGCTACCGAATCAGCAGCTCGAAGCCGTGGATCAGTGCCGTCGTGCTGACGAAGAGCAGGACGGCGAACAGGACAACGATGAGCGCGAGGCCGATCTTGATCAGGCCGCGCCAGAAGACCGCCACGCCAACCGCGGCGATCAGTACCAGTGCGAGTCGGGAGCTTTGG
>Ga0207664_10003156_pt1 | contig 10945 bp, 7 predicted proteins | sample LARL83metaG_FD_184349 | JGI IMG/M metagenome (GOLD analysis project Ga0207664, IMG submission 184349) | Corn, switchgrass and miscanthus rhizosphere microbial communities from Kellogg Biological Station, Michigan, USA - LAR L8-3 metaG... | ecosystem: Host-associated > Plants > Roots >...
CAGAGAAGCAAGCGCCATTGCTCCCGCCGCCGCGGCGCCCGCGGCGGAGAGGAGCGCGGCCCGGCGCAGTCCGGGCGAGCGGTACGGCGCGAGCCAGAGGACGCTCGCGATCCCGATGCTGAGGCCGACGGCGGTCTCGAGCGCCTGGAAGGTGATTCCGGCCGCCAGCCCGCGGTCGAAGGAGACGCCGTGCGCGCGGAAGGCGATGGCGATCGCCGCGCTCGCGATGCCGACGTTTCCGGGCGTGAGCGGGATGAGGCCGGAGACGTCGAGCGCGGGGAGGATGAGGAGCGCGGCGACGAGCGGGCGGTGGATCCCGATCGCGGCGCTGACCGCGGTCGCCCCGGCGAAGCGGCCGAGGACGGAGAGCGCGATCCAGCCGGCGAGGCGGAGGCTCAGGGCCGGATGCTCGGCCAGCGTGCGGAAGGCGTCGAGCAGGTGCGCGTGGCTCTTGCGGGCGCGCACGGCGAGGGCGACGCCGGCGGCGACGAGCGCTGCGGCGATGAGGAGCGGCCAGAGCGGCACGACGCCGGTGATGGCGCCGGCGACGACGATCCCGCCGAGCACGGCCGCGCGCGCCGCGGCGATGGCGACGAATGCGCCTCCGGTCGTCGAGAGCTTGTGCTCGCCGGGGACGAGCCGCGAGAAGAGCGCGAGCCGGACGGCGTCTCCGGCCCGGGCCGGGACGAACGTGTTGACGAGCGAGCCGGCCCCGTAGCGGGCGGTCGCGTCGGCGAGGGACGTCCTCCCGCCGCAGAGCCCGATGGCCGAGCGCCAGCATCCCGCCGAGCCGATGAGGGAGAGCGCGAATGCGCTGGCGGCGACCCAGAGCCAGTGCGGGTCGGCGCGCCCGAGCGTCCCGAGCGCGCTCCCGACCCGCGAGCCGAGGAGCTGGGGCGTCGCCATCGCGGCGCCCAAGGCGCACAGCAGGAGCGCCCCTGCGGCGAGGCTGCTCCTACTGACCCTCCGTCCTTGCAAAGACCCCAACGTTCCTCACCCGGTATAGACGCCGTTCGTGAGGGTTTGATTGGCTGGCTGTATGAAAGGGGCGATAGCGGCCGGCCACCCCCTTACCGCGGCGGCGGGCGCAGCCGTGCTGGAGGCGGGCGGGAACGCGGTCGACGCCTGCGTGGCGGCCGCCTTCACCTCCTGGGTGGCCGAGTCGATGCTCACCGGGCCGGGCGGGGGCGGGTTCATGCTCGTCCATCACGGGGCGGAGACGGTCGTGTTCGATGCATTCGTCACAGTCCCGCGGGAGTCGGCGAAGGTGGAGCTGCTCGCGCTCGCGGTCGACTTCGACGGGGACACGCAGCAGGTCTTCCACACGGGGCCGGGAGCGGTGGGCGTGCCCGGGACGGCGCTCGGGCTCGAAGCGGCGTGGCGGCGGTTCGGGTCGCTGCCGTGGGCCGAGCTCGCGACGCCCGCGGTCGCGCTCGCGCGGGCCGGCGTGGAGCTGACGCCGGCGCAGGGCTACCTGCACCGGATCCTGGACGGGCTGCTGCGCCACTCGCCGGAGGGCGACGCGATGTACGGCGGGCGGGTGCTGGTGGCCGGGGAGAAGCTCATGCTGCCCGATCTCGCGGCGACGCTGGAGCGGATCGCGGTCGGCGGCGCCGGCGTGCTGTACGAGGACGAGCTCGCGCGCGCGATCGCGGCGCACGTGCCCGTGACGTTGGATGACCTCGCGTCGTACGAGGTGATCGAGCGCGAGCCGGTGACGGCTGCGTACCGCGGGAGCGAGTTCCGCTCCAACCCGCCGCCGTCGAGCGGCGGGAGGCTGATCGCGCTCGGGCTGGAGGCGCTCGGCGACGACTTCGACGTCGTCCATGCGATGGAGGTGATGGACGCCGCGCGCGTCCCGGCCGCAGGCGGGACGACGCACATCTCGGTCGTCGACGCGCGCGGCGATGCGGCATCTCTTTCATGTTCATTGGGCTCGGGGAGCGGCGTCGTCGTCCCCGGGACAGGGATTCACCTGAACAACATGCTCGGCGAGGCGGACCTGAAGGGGAGCGCGCGCCCCGGCGAGCGGCTGACGTCGATGATGGCCCCGTCGGTCGTGCTCGTGGACGGCCGCCCCCGGCTCGTGATCGGCTCCGCCGGCTCGGAGCGCCTGCGCGGCGCGATCCTGCAGGTCGTCGCGAACGTCATAGGTCGTGGCATGGGAGTCGAGGAGGCGGTCGAGGCGCCGCGCGTGCATTTCGCCGACGGCGTCGTCTACGCCGAGCCCGGTTGTGAGGGCGATGTGCCCTTCGGGCGCAAGAACCTGTTCTTCGGCGGCGTCAGCGCAGTCGAGCTTCGTTCCGACGGCGAGCTCGCAGCAGCGGGCGACCCGCGCCGAGGCGGCGCGGGCATGGTGGTCGCGTGAGCAACTTCGTCGTCCGTCGCGCAGAACCGTCAGACGCGGAAGCGCTGACGCGCCTGGCCGAGGAAGTCAGCGGCGAGCCGGAAGCGTGGCTCATCTCAGCCGACGGCGAGTGGCGCTCGGTCGGCGACGAGCGGAGATATTTGAAGGCTGTGCGCCGCTACGCGCATGCAGCGGTGTTCGTCGCGGAACGAAATGACGGCGCTCTCGTCGGCCGCCTCTCGGTCGCGCGAGACGCGCATCCCGCGAGCGCCCACGTCGCCGACATCGGCCTGATGGTCGCGCAAGACGCGCGCCGCCAGGGCGTGGGGTGGGCGCTCCTGGAGGCCGCCGTCGGCTGGGCGCGAGCGTCAGGCGTGAGCAAGCTCGAGCTGCACGTGTTCCCGTGGAACGAGCCCGCGATCAAGCTGTACGAGAAGTTCGGCTTCGAGCGCGAGGGCTACCGCAAGGGGCACTACCTGCGGGCGGGCGAGTTGGTGGACGCGATTTTGATGGCGTACACGGCCGGAAGCTGAGCCAGCCGGCGTCCCGACTAGGTCTGTGTGGCAGCGGCCGGCGCGTCATCCAGCTCGGGGGCTGAGACGCCGAAATGCGCGTAGAGCTTGTCGAGCGTCGCTCTATGCCGGAAGCGGGCGGCGGTGTTCTGGTTGGCGAAGAACCCGGGCTCTCGATATGCCTCCGTCGCTGGAACGGTCCTCTCCCATTCGACCGGGACGAAGTATTCGGCTAGTGCCGGATCGTCCTTCCCGACGCCGACCTCGGGCGCGTTGAGCCCAGCCTCAAGCGCGGGAACGTCGCGCCCGTTCTCAAGCTTGATCTTGAAGTCGTTGACGGGTGTCGAGGTTCCGCGCACCGTTCCCACCCCGACGTACCCTCGCTGCGGCAAGTAGACGAAGACGCGGTGGCCCGGGCGAAGGGCCTGAAGGCTTTGGGAGTACCAACGGTCGCCACCGCCGGAGATAAATCCGTACTTGCGCGCGTCTTCCCAATTACGGCGTGGGCCATCGCCGAATGAGATGTAGAAGTCGTGCTCGTTCCACCGATCCTGAGTCCGCTTCGTGTTGGTGTTGGAGCGTGCCTCCGCATCGGTCGGGTCCCGAAGCCAACTCCGTGCGATGTACTCGGCTCCCTCGTCATTGAAGTAGGCGAAGAACACCGCATTGATCGGTACCCCGTATTTGTCGAGTAGGTACTGCACGATCCGCTCGGTGCTTGCATCGAGGTGAGTCGCGACGAGGATCAGCTGATGGCTCTCATTGATGGTCTCGGGGAGATCGCTGCCGAACTCTTCTGTGAACGCCTGCCGCAGCGACCGACCCGATGCGAATCGCCCGCTTTCGAATAGTTCTGCGATGCGCTCGGTGCCGAGATTGGCAACCCATGAGCCGTAGTCGAGTGCCTGAGCCACGATCTCGCGCGGTGTTTGCCCCTTCTTCAGCTCGATGACGTGAAGGACGCCTTCGCTGTCGAGAGCCAGGATGTCGATGTATCCACCGAACTCAGTTCGAACTTGACGATCGAGGATGAGCAGCGGTCCTAAACCGAGAATCGCGATGTCCTTCACCAGGACATCTTCGAGACGACGCTCAGCCTCAAGCGACGTGGCGTTGACGCGGCGGACGTCGCCGTTGTCGATCCTCCAGATGCCTACCTCAATGGGCATGACGCAACCTTAGGCGCATTCGACCTTCTTAGACAATCGGTCATCATCCTTCCTTCAGCTCGGGCTAGCCCAAGGCGAAGTACCGATCGAAGAACGCCGCGAGTCTGTCGAGCACGGCCTGCTTCGAAATCGCGTAACTGTCGTCTGCCCTGAAGCGTGACGTGGGCGGCAGGATCTCAATCATCGCGGAGCCGGCCGTCGGGATGGCACCGTTACGGAACGCTCTCTCCACGAAGGCGCGCGTCGCCCCCGGGTTGAGCCGCTCGTCCGTGATGATCTGTTCAAGCTCTTCTTCGCGCCGCACAGCAACAAAGCGACGCCACTCGTCCTTGACGTCCGAGTCGGCGGACACCCGGTCGACGAACGCGAGGATCAGGTCGCGCTTGTTGCGCAGGGAGATGCTCGAGTCGATGGCCCGCCGGATATTCGCCAGTGTCTCGACCTCGCGATCGGTGCCGTCGCCGCGCTCCGCGCGGTACTGCTCGACGAGCATCAGTATGTAGTCGACGTTGACCTCGACTTGCTTCACGAGCTCGATCTCGAAGACGACATCCTCGATGATCGACTCCTTCTCGGATTCCGCGGCGCCGCGAAGCTCGCCGTAGTAATCGAGATAGAGCGACTGGTAGTCCTGGTAGTCGCGCTCGCTGAGGATCTCGTTTCCGGCGAACTCGTCGAATGCCGTCAGGATGTTGCGCAGGCGCAGGATCTGGCCGAAGAGCTTGATGAACATCTTGATCGCGCTCTCCCCGCGCCACTCCTCGCTGAGGGGGAAGAGTTCCTCTAGCTCGGCAACCCGCGCAACGTACTCGCCGTAGTAATCCGCGTACGGCTTGAGCAGGACGATGCCGCGCGCGTCCTCGTTGCCGAAGAGTGCGAGCGCATCGTTCGTCTGCTCCTCCAGGTCGCGGAAAGTCACGATGTTCCCGTAGGTCTTCACGGAGTTGAGGATCCGGTTCGTGCGCGAGTAGGCCTGGATGAGGCCGTGCGCCCGGAGGCCTTTGTCGACCCAGAGCGTGTTGAGCGTGGTTGCGTCGAAGCCGGTCAGAAACATGTTGACGACGATCGCGAGGTCGAGCTCGCGGTTCCGGAGCCGAAGCGAGAGATCCTTGTAGTAGTTGTGGAATTTGTCGGACGAGGTGTCGTAGCTCGTCCCGAAGATCGCGTTGTAATCCGAGATCGCCTTCTCGAGGAAGTCGCGTGAGCTTGCGTCGAGGTCGTCCGTCTCGAACCCTTCCTCCGCGAGGAAGTCGGGGTCGTCCTCGTTCGCGGCGTAGCTGTAGATGAGCCCGATCTTGAGCCGCTGCGCCTCCGGCAGCTCGGCCTGCTGTTTCGCGAACTCGGCGTAGTAGCGCTTGGCTGCGTCGATCGAGGCGGTGGCAAGCAGCGAGTTGAAGCCGGCGAGCCGTTTGCCCGCCAGGGCGTAGGAGAAGCTGCGTTTGGTCTTTTGGTCGAAGTGCTCCCGGATGTAGCCGACGACCTGGCTGATCCGCTGTGGCGCGAGGAGCGCTCGTTCCGTGTCGATCGCAGAGACCCGTTTGTCCGTGAGGTCGACTGGCAGCTTGATCGTGTTGACGAAATCGAGCCGGAACGGAAGCACATTCCGGTCGTTGATCGCATCGACGATTGTGTACGTGTGCAGCCGGTCGCCGAAGGCCTGCTCGGTGGTGCGAAGCCGAGGGTTGCCGGAGGTGCCAGCGTTTTCGGCGAAGATCGGCGTGCCCGTGAATCCGAAGAGGTGGTAGCGCCTGAACGCCTTCTCGATCGCGATGTGCATGTCGCCGAACTGGCTGCGATGGCACTCGTCGAAGATCAGCACGACGTGGCCGTCGTAGATCGAGTGGCCCTTGTTCTGGTCGACGAAGCGGGAAAGCTTCTGGATCGTCGTGATGATGATCCGCGCGTCCGGATCCTCGAGCTGCCGCTTGAGCACGCTCGTCGAGACGTTCGAGTTGGCGGCGCCCTTCTCGAACCGCTCGTACTCGCGCATCGTCTGGTAGTCGAGGTCCTTGCGGTCGACGACGAAGACGACCTTCTCGACGTCCTCTAGCCGGCTCGCGAGCTGGGCCGCCTTGAAGCTCGTCAACGTCTTGCCCGAGCCGGTGGTGTGCCAGACGTATCCGCCGGACGCGATGCTGCCGAGCTGTCGGTGGTTCGTCGAAGTCTCGATTTGCTGGAGGATCCGTTCGGTCGCAGCGATCTGGTACGGCCGCATCACGAGTAGCTTGCGATCGGCGTCGAAGACGCAGTACCGGGTGAGGATGCTGAGCAGCGTGTGCTTGGCGAAGAACGTCTTCGTGAAGCCGGTCAGGTCAGCGATGTTCCTATTCCGCGCATCGGCCCACCAGCTCGTGAACTCGAAGCTGTTGGACGTCTGCCGCCTGCGTCGCACACCCACCTGCTCCGCCACGTGTGACTCACGGGTCGTATTCGAGTAGTACTTCGTGTGGGTGCCGTTGCTGATCACGAAGACCTGCACGTACTCGAAAAGGCCTGAGCCGGACCAGAAGCTGTCGCGCTGGTAGCGGTTGATCTGGTTGAACGCCTCGCGGATGGCCACGCCGCGACGCTTGAGCTCGACGTGCACGAGTGGCAGGCCGTTAACGAGAATCGTCACGTCGTAACGGGTCGCGCGCTCTGCGGCGTCGAGGCCAACCTCGTACTGGTTGATGACCTGCAGCCGATTGTTGTGGACGTTCCGCTTATCGATCAGGAGGACGTTCTTGAACGTCCCGTCGTCGCGTGCCAGTACTTGGACGTGGTCCTCCTGAATCCGTTCCGTCTTTTCGACGATTCCCTCGTTGGTACTCGTGATCCTTTCGGCGAAGAACCGCTCCCATTCGTCGTCGCTGAACTCGATCGCGTTGAGCGCCTCGAGCTGTGACCGCAGGTTGGCGACGAGCGCGGAGTCGCTCGGGACGCGCATGTACTCGTAGGCCTGACCCTGGAGGAGCCTGATGAACGTCGCCTCGAGTTCGGCCTCGCTCTGGTACGCAATCTCACGCGTGCCGTCGGCAGTGAACTCTGCGACGACAGTGCTTTGGTCGCCGACGGAAATCGGCTCGTACTGCGGCGCCGCGGACGCCTCGCTCACGCAGCCTCGGCGAAGGTCAACAGGCGATCGCGATAATAGATGTACTGCTTGCGACGAGCAGCAAGTTCCGCCGCGAGTTCAGACTCCAGATCTCCAAACGCCCGGAGGACACGCACGATCTCGCTCTGGACTGCCAAGGGAGGCAGGTCGATCTTGAAGGCCAGGAACTGACTCTCCTTCCAGCGACGTCGACTCTTGGTTCCTCCGGTCGTTTCGGCAGCGGCTCTCCGGACAGTTGCAGGATCCTGGAACTTTAGAAAAAGCCATTCAGGAAGGGCGCGCGACTGATCAACGTCAAAAACCGGAAACTCGTTGGACACGACGCCGTCGGCGAGTTCGGGCGTGATGAGACCGAAGGATCCCTCGGTAACGAACATGCGATTGTAAATGAACTGACCAGCTCTCACCCGATAGAGAGTCTTCGCCTTGATGGTCGAACCGAGTTTTGGCTCGCGCGCAAAAGCTCCTTCTCCGTACCACTTCACGCCGAGACTTACGTACCACTCATCTCTAGATACACGAAGTGGCTCCACGCTTTGTGTCACGAAAGATCCGAGGGGAACTCGTTCCCATTCCGTGCGGGCCGTGCTCGCGACGGAAGTCGCTGATCTGAGCATTGCGTCGACTCCCATTCGCTGGCGCAGACGCGCTTCCAGCTCCGCTTCCAGGGCCGCTTCCAGCTCTGCGAACCTGTCCAAGATTCGCGCGGCCTCGCGCTGGACCTCGAGCGGCGGGACAGGGATCCTCACCGCTCGAAATCTCGCCTTCGAGATATTGATCCGCGTCACGCCGTTGGCCGTCCGGGTGATCTGCTTTCGGACTTCGGCTGAGCGAAACAAGTGCTTCGCGAACTCGGGATCGAGATCTACCCCAGCGTTCAGCCGCAGCCCGAAGCAGAAGCTGTTGAGGTAGAGCGGTTCAGGCGGTTCGACCGTGACGGCAGATGCCAGGCCGACCTCCTCCGCGCTTTCGGATGAAGCCGTGAAGAGCACATCTCCATAGCGGACACGGTTTTGCCGTTCGCTTGCACCTATCCGAACCAAGGCATCCGGCGAGATGTTTGTGGCGAGATTGTTGAAGACGTTCATGTAGGTCACGAACGGTGCGTTGCCATCGGCAAAGTCCACCTTCGACTTGCCAGTGAGTCCGCCGTAGAGCGTGCCGATCTCAGCGAGTGCCTTGAACTGCGTGCCTTCAGGACAGAGATGTGTGAGTAGCTCGTCGAGGCGACTCACCTAGTGTCACTCTCGATTTCGGCGACGATCGAGTCGATTTCACGCCGCAGCTGCGCCTGCCGCGCGACGATCCTCGCGATCTCGGCGTTGAGCCCCGTAATGTCAATCGGCTCGCGGGTGTCTTCTGCCTCGACATAACCCGAGACTGCGACGTTGTAGCCGTTCTCTGCGATTGCAGTGTTGTCGACGAGCGTCGCGAAGTGGTCAGCATCGGTGCGCGCCGTGAATGCGTCGAGGATCTTCTGCCGGTTCGCCTCGGTAAGCTTGTTTTTGTTGCCCTGACGGACGAACTCCTTGGACGCGTCGATGAATAGTGTCTTGTTGTCCGCCTTGCTCTTCTTGAGCACGACGACGCAGGTCGCGATCGTCGTACCGAAGAAGAGGTCGGGCGGCAGCTGAATGACGGTGTCGACGTAGTTGTTGTCGACCAGGTACTTGCGGATCTTTTGCTCGGCGCCGCCTCGGTAGAGCACGCCGGGAAACTCGACGATCGCAGCCGTGCCGTTAACGGCCAGCCAGCTCAACATGTGCATCGTGAAGGCAAGATCGGCCTTCGACTTCGGCGCCAGCACGCCTGCCGGCGCGAACCGCGGATCGTTGATCAGCAGCGGGTTCGCGTCACCCTCCCACCTGATTGAGTAAGGCGGATTGGAGACGATCGCCTCGAACGGCTCGTCGTCCCAATGCTGCGGATCGGTCAGCGTGTCGCCGTGCGCAATATCGAACTTCTCATAGTTGATGTCGTGCAGGAACATGTTGATTCGGCACAGGTTGTAGGTCGTGAGGTTGACCTCCTGGCCAAAGAACCCCAGCCGCACGTTGTCGCGACCGAGCACCTTCGCAAACTTCAGGAGCAGCGATCCCGAGCCGCAGGCCGGGTCGTAGACCTTGTTCACCTCGGTCTTGCCGACGACCGCGATCCGGGCGAGCAGCTCCGACACCTCCTGTGGCGTGAAGAACTCGCCGCCGGACTTGCCGGCGTTCGAGGCGTACATCGTCAGCAGGAACTCGTAGGCGTCGCCGAAGGCGTCGATCGTGTTGTCGGCGTAGCCGAGGTCGAGGTGGCCGATCGCGTCGAGCAGCCTGACGAGCCTCTGGTTGCGCTTCGCCACCGTCGGCCCGAGCTTGCTCGAGTTGACGTCGAGGTCGTCGAAGAGCCCCTTGATGTCGTCCTCGCTCGCTGTGCCGACTGCGGAGCCTTCGATGCCGCGGAAGACCTTCGCGAGTGTCTCGTTGAGGTTCTCGTCGTGACGCGCTCTTTCGCGCACGTTTGCGAAGAGCTCGCTGGGCAGGATGTAGAAGCCTTTCTCGGCGACCGTCTCCCGCCGCCCCGTTCCGCCTCGACGTCGCTGATGACCCCATAGTCGAAGTTGGGGCTCCCGGCTTTCCGCTCCTGCTCGTTTAGATACGCGGTCAGGTTCTCCGAGATGAAGCGATAGAAGAGGGTGCCGAGGACGTACGTCTTGAAGTCCCAGCCGTCGACACTGCCGCGCAGATCGTTGGCGATCCGCCAGATCGCCTTGTGCAGCTCCGCCCGCTCCGCTTCCTTTCCCACCACGGCCATTGAACAAGTCTTTCAAGAAGGGCTGACGTCCCGAACGTCCGAGATCGCGATTAAGGCGATTCGGTTGGCTGACGAAGCTTTTACGTTCGTCCCTCGCCGCCCCGGGTACTCAATCGGCACCGCTCCCTCCGCCTGCGATTAACGGAATCCGGAGGTACCCGCAGTGAAACCACTCCTACTCCCGCTCGCCGCAGCCGCTGCCCTCGCCATCCCTACCACCGCACTCGCGTGGGACGGCCACCACAGCGGCGACGGCGACCACCACGGCACGTTCGCGGCGCTCTCCGGCACGGGCACCGCCTTCGCCGGCGCCACAGCGACCGCCACCGGCTCCGTCGTCGCCGGCAACGACCACTCGAACGGCCACTTCTCCGCGTCGATCTCGACCAACTGGTCCGCAGCGCAGACGCACACGTTCACCGACAGCGACGGCGACTCCGACGACGGCACGATCACGGTCAGCTGCGCGCCGTCGACGGCGACGCTGACGCTCTCGAACGGGACGACGACCAACTCGTCGCTCACCGGCAAGACGTGCACGAAGACGCGCAACGGCGCCACGACGAAGGCGGGCTTCTTCGGCTTCTCCTCGACCGGCGTCCGCGCGTTCCTGAAGGAGGACGGGACGACCGTGAAGGGCCTCGTCGTCTCCGGCGGCGAGCTGCACTTCGGCTTCTCGTTCCACTTCGGCTTCCACCACTAGCCCGAGACCGACCCATCCCGGCGGGCCCGAAAGGGCCCGTCGGGACCGACTTGTAGAGTGGTCGAGCCGTGCCCGAGACCGCTCCTTTCGTCCACCTCCACGTCCACTCGGAGTACTCCATTCTCGACGGCGCGTGCCGCATTCCGGCCCTCGCCGCCCGGGCGGCGGAGCTCCAGATGCCGGCCGTCGCGCTCACCGATCACGGCTCCCTCGCCGGCACGATCGACCTCGTCAAGGCGGCCCAGAAGAACGGGATCAAGCCGGTCATCGGCTGCGAGGTCTACGTCGCGGATGACAGACGCGCCCAGGCGAAGGGCTACG
>Ga0207664_10003157_pt1 | contig 10944 bp, 16 predicted proteins | sample LARL83metaG_FD_184349 | JGI IMG/M metagenome (GOLD analysis project Ga0207664, IMG submission 184349) | Corn, switchgrass and miscanthus rhizosphere microbial communities from Kellogg Biological Station, Michigan, USA - LAR L8-3 metaG... | ecosystem: Host-associated > Plants > Roots >...
TAAATGACAATCCCGGCAAGTCAAATAGTACAGGTAAATCCTGGCGTAATCAGCGGTGGAGGCAATGCACTCGTACTCAACGGAGTGATGCTGACCAATGATCCCTCTGTTCCGATTGGAACAGTCCAGCCGTTCCCTTCAGCGGCATCGGTTGCGACATTCTTTGGTGCGCAGTCGAATGAGGCGGCTTACGCAGCTGCTTATTTCAGCGGACGCAACAACGCCACGCTTCAGCCCGGAATGCTGTTCTTCTATCAATATCCAGCGACTTCCGTCGCCGCCTATCTTCGCAGCACTTCGCTCGCGGGCATGACGCTGACTCAACTCAAAACTTTGACCGGTATATTGACCATCACGGTAAATGGAACGCCCATTACCTCTGCATCGATAAGCCTCTCAGGTGCCACCAGCTTCTCAAATGCGGCGACGCTTATTCAAGCGGGGTTCACGGTTCCTCCTTTCGCAGTTACTTTTGATTCGGTGCGGAACGCTTTCGTGTTTACGACGACGCTGACTGGTGCGTCTGCGACTATCGGATTCGCCAGCGGGACGCTATCGGCCGGCCTGTTGCTCACTCAGGCAACGGGCGCGGTAACTTCTCAAGGATCGGTAGCGGGCGTTCCAGCCACTGCCATGAGTCAGATTGCATCGCTGACCCTTAACTGGGCCGCATTCATGACGGTATTTGAGCCGGTATCTGCCGACAAAGTGCTGTTTGCCGCGTGGACGAATGGACAAAACAACCGGTTTGCTTACGTCGCTTGGTCCACGAATGTGGCTGCTACGGTATACCCGGACACCACGACATTCATGTACACCGTGATCGCCAATGGCTACTCCGGCACGATCCCCGTGTATCTTGATCCTAACCATGCAGCGTTCGTCCTGGGCGTGACGGCATCCATAGATTTCAGCCGTACCAATGGTCGCATTACCTATGCATTCAAGTATTTGTCCGGACTGACTCCAAGCGTTACCGATCCGACCATAGCCACCAATCTGCAACTCAATGGCTACAACTTCATCGGGCAATATGCAACAGCAAATCAGGGATTCACGTTCTTCTACCCTGGCAGCATTTCCGGCCCCTATGCGTTTATAGACGAGTTCATCGATCAAGTTTATTTAAACAGCCAATTGCAACTTGCTTTGATGTCGCTATTTGCCACGGTTAATTCCGTGAATTATGAAGGCCCTGGCAAGGCATTGATTCACGCTGCCTGCATGGATCCTATTAATCAGGCGATTAATTTCGGTTCCGTTGTCCCAGGAGTCGCCCTTTCTGCCCTGCAAGCGGCTGAAGTCAATAATGCCGCCGGATTGCAGATCGATGGAGTTCTGGGCACACGTGGCTGGTATTTGCAAGTGGGCGATGCAACCGCCCAAGTTCGCGCCTCCCGTGGTTCCCCCCCCATAACTTTCTGGTACATGGATGGCGGATCTGTGCAAAAGGTTGTTCTCGCCTCGATATTAGTGCAGTAATCAGGAGATATAAATGTCAACTTTAACATCCGCGAATAGCGTCCTGATGATCGGGATTGCCAACCTCTACAACGTGCCGGTCCAGATTCAAGGGTACTCCACCGACGACGCTTTTGCCACTGGCGACGTGGATACGGCTGAGACCTTGATGGGAGTGGACGGCAAGCTCTCAGCTGGATTCACGCCTTATCCGATCAATTTGGACATCAATCTCCAGGCCGACTCGATATCAAATCTGATCTTTGATGCATGGATTCAGGCCGAAGCCGTGACGCGGGAAAAATACATCGCCAATGCCACAATATTGCTTCCCGGTACCGGTTTCCTGTATTCATTTACTCGCGGTTTTATGACTAATGTAAACGTCATGCCAGCAGCAAAGAAGATACTCCAGCCGCGTAAATTCACGCTGGTATTCCAGAATCTGTCCAGGGCTCCCGTATGAGGAAAACAGTAACTTTTACCGTCTCTGATCAGGGCCGGGATCTTGGCAAAACATTCCTGATCACGGAAATGAGCGCCACCGAAGCCGAGGACTGGGCCTCGCAGGCACTGTTCGCGATCATGAACGCCGGGATTGAAATACCGGATGAAATAGCAGACATGGGTTTCGCCGGTATTGCCGCTGTGGGTCTCAAGGCTCTCGGAAAAGTCCCGTACTACATGGCCGAGCCTCTGCTTAAAAAGATGATGGAGTGCGTCAAATTAATCCCAGACTCTGCTCAACCCAACGTAGTGCGCGCCCTGATAGATTCAGACATTGAAGAAGTCGCTACCCGCCTTAAGCTCAAAAAAGCGGTATGGGATTTGCATATCGATTTTTTAAAACTCGCCGGGTCATAGATTTCGGGCCGAACGGCGACTCCCATCAATACCTGAAATATAAAAACGTCCCGCAATCCATCGGCATCGTGATTTCTTCCAGAATGGCGAATCTGCATGATCTGCAGTCCATCTACGGAATGGAGGATGTTTACGACATGCTCGAAGTTTTGAACGTTGATTCACACAATCAAGAGGTTGCCAACAAGGCTTAGATATGGCTCATATCGTGGATTCTCTGCTGGTTACCTTAGGTTTGGACGCTTCCGCCTTCAAAAAAGGCACCCAAGCGGCTGAGAGGTCTCAAAAAGACTTCGTGGCCGTCACCAAGAAAGGCAACAAGGATCTGGCCGAACTGGACAGCAAAGCCGCCGTTGCACGCGCCAAAAACGCGAAGGAAATGCAGGCGCAGGGCAAGAAAGCCGTCGAGACGTTTGTATCGATGCGCAATCAGGCCCTGTCCTTACTGGCTGTTTTCACTGCTGGTATGGGCATACTGGCATTCGCCAAGTCCACAGTATTCACCACGTCGGCATTGGGCAGACTATCCAAAAATGTTGATATCAGCGTAAACGATCTCGGCGGCTGGTCTCTGGCTGCAAAAGAAGTCGGCGGGTCGGCCGAGGGAATGATGGCCGACATCAATTCGGCAGCTCAAAGCTTGGCGAAGTTCAGGACGGGATTGGGAGACGCGGGTATTCAGGCATTCTTGCAGTATGGCGGCTCAACTGGCAATGGCGAGTTGAAGGATACCCAATCCTATCTGTTCGCGATGTCAGATTTGCTGAACAAGATAAATGGCACCGATCCCGCTAAAGCACAGATGGTGGCGAACGCCATGGGTTTGGGTTATGACAGCTTCAACCTCATGAAACAGGGAAGCGTTGCCCTACGTGAGCAGATCGAACTCAACTCGAAGCTGGCAGGCATCACGGCAAAGCAAGCCGAAGAAGCGCAGATAGCCCAGAAAGCATGGGCATCCCTTTCGGCAACTCTTGAAAAACTTGGCAGAGAGATATTGTTCCCGCTGCTGACAGAATTGAATAACTGGATGATCGCTCATCAGGCCGATATCGTAAACGGTATCAAGCAATTTATCACTGAAGCAAACGGCGCTGCTGAAGCTTTGGGTGGCTGGAAGAACGTCCTGACGGCATTGATAGGTCTCAAGGTCTTGAGCATTGTAGCGCCTCTGCTGGCGCTCGGTGGCGCCCTTGTGAAGGTCGGTGGTGGACTGGCATCCATATCAAGATTTGGTGGTTTTCTTGGTGGAATGCTGGCAAGTAAAGGACTGAATGAAGGTGAAGACGCGGAAATGGCCGCGATGCGCAAATCCTCGCCCAAGAAATCCGGTTCACGCGGCATGAGGAATAACAATCCCGGCAATATCCGCTTCGGCTCATTCGCCAAAACTCACGGCGCAGTTGGACAGGACGCTCAAGGATTCGCTATTTTCCCTGACATGGCACTTGGCGAGTATGCCAGCAAAGCTCTTTTGGGTAGCTATTTCTCGCGAGGCCATGACACGGTGCGAAAAGCCATCTCACGATGGGCGCCGTCAAGTGAAAATAACACAGAAGCATATATTAACGCTGTTTCAAAGCGTATAGGCGTCGGTCCGGATGATAGGCTGAATAACTCGCATATCAATTCTCTGGCATCGTCAATTTTCCGGCATGAGAACGGGGCATCTTACTCTCCGATGAATAATATGATGCGCGGGCCGATGCGGTTTTCAGGAGTCAGCAATTCGACCTCTTCGGAAATTCACATAGGAAAAATAACCGTGAATACCCAGGCGACCGATGCGCGGGGTATTGCTGGGAGCATCGCTGGTGAATTGAGCGGTTATCTGGTTGGACAAGCGAATACGGGCATGCAATGAGTTTTCCATACCTCCCGGGTGTGCCTCCCTTGCTCACGCAGGTAATCCCTGCTGTGGTGACATTGGCGGCCCGTCCTATATCAGCCCTGCTTCAATCGTTTGCGCCTAAATGGCAGCTTCTGGACAAGGACGGGAAGGACGCTCTTATACCTGTACCGGATTCGTTTGTCGGAATTCAATATTCCAATGCTCACAGGATATCGGATTATCCTGTAGAGAAAGGTTCGTTTGCATTTTACAACACCGTGCAGACACCGTTTTCTCTGACTGTTCGCGTAACGAAAGGCGGAACGGTGGATGACAGGACTCAATTCCTTTCGAATATAGATAACCTGTCTAAGTCGCTTGATGTTTACACATTATCTACTCCAGAGCGAACATATTTAAGCCTAAGCATTGAGCGCTACGATTACATGCGCAGCGTCAGCGCGGGAGCGGGAATGATGATTGTTGACATTCACTTCCTTGAGATACGGCTCGCGCAAGTCCAGTATTCGGCTTCAAATGGAACTATCAATTCAGCCGGAACGGTTCCGTCGGCAGTAGCTGGCGTTCACTCCGGGCAGATAGCGCCGACAACTCCATCAGCGTCTGCCTTGTCCTCGCTGCGAGGCAGGATACTTTAATGCTGTCCATACCGCTCACCCCCGTACCCTCGCAGACACTTAATTCTGTATTGAGCGGACAGAATTGCACGCTGAATATTTATACGCTGTCTACCGGATTGTTTATGGACGTGCTGATAAATGGCATATCCATCGTATCGGGTGTGCTGTGTGTCAATCGATCCAGGATCGTGAGGAATGCTTACCTCGGATTTATTGGGGATCTTGTTTTTACCGATACCCAAGGCACAAATGATCCTGACTATACCGGACTCGGTACACGGTACGCATTGATTTATCTGGAAGCATCCGATCTATGAGCGCTCTGGTGCGGCGAAGAATAGATGCGACGATTACCCTTGGCGGAGGCGATAAGTTCGGCGACATGGTGAGCGATACGATTACCGTTACCGGCCTGCGCATCATGGCAGCGATCAATTCGGTGGGTGGAGAGGCACAAGGACAGGCCACTATCAGAATATTCGGTCTGGACTTGTCAACCATGAATAAACTGACCAGCATCGGCCCTATCCTTACCCAAATTCGCCTGAAAAATACCATCCAGTTATCCGCTGGAGATGAAGGCGGCGCGATGACCGTGGTATTTAACGGCGTAATCAATACCGCCTACGCCGAGTTGAATTCGGCTCCCGATGTAGCGTTAACCATTGTTGCGTTTTCTGCCATGGGGGCCGCTATCAAGCCCGTGGCTGCGTCATCGTTTGTCGGTGGTACGGATGTAGGTGCGATCATGCAGGGACTTGCCAATCAGGCCGGATTCGCTTTCAAGAACGACGGCGTGACAAAGGTTCTATCCAATCCGTACTTCTCCGGCACGATTCTTGACCAGATCAAATCGTGTGCGCGAGCGGCGGGAATAAACCATGCCATCAATAACAATGTTCTGAAAATCTGGCCTGCCGGCACGAATACAACTGACCCGGTTATTCGTTTATCGCCGTCTACCGGTCTGGTTGGATATCCGACGCTGAATTCCCAATACATCATGCTCAGGAGCGTGTTTATTCCTAATGCGGCTTTGGGGCAGCAAGTCGAAGTATCCGGTAGCGAGGTATCGGCGGTAAACGGCACGTGGACAATATTTACAGTCATGCACAATTTGGAAGCGCAAACTCCTGGCGGCCAGTGGTTTACCGAATTACAGGTGTTCACCAATGGCAATTGAAGCGGGATATAAGGGGTTGGCCTCTGCGAATTCAGGGGAAGGGCAATACAACGCCATAAATTTTCTAGTGCGCCAAATCCTCAATGGCGTGCGCACGGCAACGCTGGTACAGATTGTGTCTGTGACAAATTCTGGAGGTGTGTCACCCGTGGGATTTGTGGACGCTCAGCCTCTTGTTAATCAGCTTGACGGGTACAGTAATGCCATACCGCATGGAGTATTGCATCATCTGCCATACATGCGGATCCAGGGTGGGGCTAACGCGGTAATCATTGATCCTCAAGTCGGAGATATTGGCATAGCGGTGTTTGCTGATCGAGATATTTCGTCAGTCTGTGCAAACAAGGCTCAGTCTAATCCCGGATCATTCCGTCAATTCGACATGGCCGATGGAATGTACATCGGTGGGCTATTGAATGGCGCGCCGGTTCAGTTTGTGCAGTTCGAAACCGGGGGCATCACCATTACCTCACCGAACAAAATAACCCTTACGGCTCCCGCTGTGCAGATCAATGGCAGCGTCACAGTGACCGGAGATTTGACTGCGCAAGGGACCAGCGTTCATACACACGTTCACGGCGGGGTTCAGTCGGGCGGATCGAATACCGGAGTTCCGGTATGAACACTATTCTTTTAGATCCTGGAACGGGCGATCTTCTGCTTGATGCTTCCGGAAATATTGCCATGGCGAGCGAGCCCTACGCCATTGCCCAAGATGTAGCCAGCGCTATAAAACTATTCGCCGGCGAACTGTATTTCGACTCGTCACAAGGCGTGCCGTACTTTGACAAGATACTCGGGCAGAATCCATCGCTATCGTATCTGCAGTCTCAGTTCGAGGCTGCCGCGCTTACCGTACCGAATGTGGTCTCTGCTCAAGCAACGTTGTCTCTTAACAAAAACAGGTCGTTGGCCGGACAAGTACTGGTCATCGATACATTAGGACAATCTCATAACGTGACTTTCCCATGACGACAAACGTTCCGGCAGTGCAGTTCACCCCCACCGGGGTAGTGGTCCCTGCGGCATCGGATATCCTTGCTGGCGTACAGACGGATAACAATCTGGCGTTCGGCGGCAACCTAAACCCATCCCTGTCTACTCCGCAGGGACAGCTTGCCACGACTCTATCTGCCATCATTGCCGACAAGGACGCTCAGATCGCATACATGGCGAATCAGGTCGATCCTGCTTTCTCATCGGGACGCTGGCAGGACGCGATAGGCAGGATTTATTTCATTACGCGCACGCCAGCCTCTGGAACGGTCGTACAGGCAACGTGCGTCGGGCTGGCCGGAGTCGTTATCCCTGTCGGGGCATTGGCAAAGGATTCGAGCGGGAATATTTACTCATGCACGCAAGGCGGCACCATTCCATTTGGCGGCAGTATCGTGTTGTCGTTTACCTGTACTGTCACGGGACCGATAGCCTGCCCTATCGGAGCCCTTAACACCATCTATCAAGCGATACCCGGATGGGATTCCATAAATAATGCCTCTGCCGGAACGGTAGGAAACCTGGTGCAGTCGCGTGAGGATTTTGAGGCGGAAAGACAAATAAAGGTCGCTTTGAATTCGCACGGCTCGGTGGCATCCATCTATGCCGCGGTATTGAATGTATCTGGCGTTCTGGATGCTTATGCCATAGAAAACAATACTGGTGCGACGGTAAATACCGGTGCTACAGCTTATCCGGTAATAGCTCATTCGATTTATGTCGCAGTCGTTGGCGGCCTGTCCAGCGATGTAGCTCAGGCAATTTGGAGTAAAAAAGCGCCCGGATGTGATTACAACGGGAACACGTCGGTCACGGTTTACGACAACGTTACTTATAACTATCCCTATCCATCCTACGTCGTGAAATACATGATCCCAGCCGCGCTGCCGATCAAGTTCGCGGTAAGTCTGCAGAGCAATTTGAACCTTCCGGCGAATATCGCAATACTGGTGCAGAACGCCATCATTTCGGCGTTTAATGGTGTCGATGGAGGTCCAAGGGCACGGATAGGGTCGATGATTGTGGCAGGGCGATTTTATGCGGGAGTGGCGGCGACCAGTCCGTATACTGCCGTCCTGTCCATTTTGTTGGGCACGTCAAGTCCCACCCTGACGAATCTGACTGTAGGGATTGACCAGACGCCAACGATAGCGGCTTCTGATATTAGCGTGACACTCGTCTGATGGATAACTATCAATCCACCATAGTCAGTCAGTATGGCAACAGCCCGATTATGGCGCAACTCATGGACAATTATAACCAGTACCTTGATCCATCTGCCGACCTTGATAATTTCTACAAATATATTTGGAATGTCGATACTGCAACAGGAAATGGTCTCGATATCTGGGGAAGAATAGTAGGAATAAGCCGGTATCTGGCAGTCGATCCAAACCCTAATTATTTCGGATTCAGCAACGGTTCCGGATTCGCGCCGTTTAATCAAGCGCCTTTTTATTCCAATGGCGGCGCATCAGGGACTTACGCGCTTTCCGACGAGGCGTTCAGGCTCCTGATCATGATCAAGGCGCTCACGAATATCTCAGAGACAACAATTCCGGCGCTGAATCAGATTCTGACGAATCTTTTCCTGGGAAGGGGACAGGCTTACGTCATCGATAATGGCGGAATGTCTATGACTATGCACTTTGAATTCACCCTCGCTCCATTCGAAATAGCCATGCTCGTGAGTTCCGGCGCCATCGCGCATCCCGCCGGCGTACTCGTCTCAATTACGCATCTGTAAGGACAATCAATGATTTCAAGTTCAGTACCGACGCTGGTACCGCTACCGTTTGCGGCCAGTGGATCGAAACACGCTATTCCGACAGCATCACAGATCGGAATTACTGCCGGGGCGGCTTCGTTGACAGATGGATTCCCGCCGCTGACATTTACGCCCATTGCATCTGGTGGAGTGCCGCCGGATGGCAACGACATGAACGGGATACTTAATCTTATCAGCGCTAATACCCAGTGGGCCAATGCGGGAGGGACATATCCTTATAACGCGGCTTTCTCAACATCCATTGGAGGGTATCCCAGGGGCGCCGTTTTGATCATGGCAGCGGGTACGGGATTCTGGCTGTCAACGATCGACAATAACACCACGAATCCGGAGAGCGGACCATCGCCTAACTGGATTGCTTTCGGTCCCTATCAAACCCAAGGGGGTAGCAATAATTATTCTGCCGATACGGGCACAGCGAACACTTATGTAGTGACGCTGTCTCCCGCGCCAGCCGCACTTATACCAGGCTTAATGGTCCGGTTTATCGTTGCTCATACCAATACGGGTGCATCGACGTTGAATGTCAATGGCACGGGCGCCATCACAATAACGATGGATGGCACAAATCTTCCGTATGCAGGGCAAATATCCGTAGGCGCACTGGTTAATGTCGTATTTGACGGAACAAGTTGGCAAATCATAAACCCTCATACTGTCGACGCAACCACGACAGTATTTGGCAGGATGAGGTTTGGAACGAATGCGGAGCAACTCGCAGGACTGCTTACAAATGTAGGCTGCACTCCGGCAGGCCTCGCTTCTGGTGTGCTGTTAGCAACACCGGGGCACAGGATTGATCCCGGAGGGTTAATAGCGCAGTGGGGCTATGTAACCGCCACAACTCAACAAACAACGACCTTCAACTTTGGATTTACTTTTCCAAGTGCTGCATTCCTTATGTTCGCTACACTTGGATCTGTAATAAGTAAAACCGCGTTTACATCGGTGGGCGCTCAGCCAATAAGTACATCTCAATTTTCGCTAACCCTGGCATATTCATCGGTTACTTCATATGGAATTTCCTGGCTAGCTTTCGGATATTAAAATGAAATACGCACAATCAGACTCAAACGGAAATATCAACGCTTTCTTTGACGACTCCATAAACTCAGCAGAGCAGATTGGTGACGCGATCGAAATAACGAAAGATCAATGGCTGGATTGCATCAGTAACCCCGGAAAGTATTTAATAATAAACAGGGCATTGAAATTAGCGCCTCCAATACCAGATTCCGTTCTGCTCGAGCAGGCCAAATCCGCACAGATAATCACGCTCACCAGCGCATATAACGCTGCGATTCAGCAACCTGTTTCATACATGGGCACCACGTTCCAGGCAGACGCGGACTCGCAGACAAAGGTGATCCAAGTTCTTGCGGCAATGACTCCGGCAGGCTCGACTCCATCCGGATTCTATTGGGTGGACGCTGCGAATAATCACGTTGCAATGACGCTGGCTCAAGTTCAAGGACTATCTCAAGCCATGATGGCGCAAGGGTGGACCGCGTTTCAGCGATTGCAGACACACAAAGCGGCCGTAAATGCGGCTGCGTCGATCCCTGATGTTCAAGCCGTAGTCTGGTAGAACTCAATCACCCATCCAAGCCTCTTCGGAGGCTTTTTTTATGCCCGGAGGAAATCATGCCGATCCCTAAATGGAAGAAAAAGGCGGTTCACACATGGCACGTTCACGCCTCGATCATCATCGCCGCGGGACTTGCTGCGGTATGCGCCGTGATGCTGATCGTCGCACTTGAGTGCATTTTCTCATGAATCCAGAAGAATTCGGAGCGATGAACGCGAATATCAAAAGCTTGTGTGATCGCGTGACAGTTCAATCGGTGCAAATTTCTGAACTGACAAAAGAACTCCGTTCGATCAGCGATCAGATGCTGGCCGGGAAGAGCGGAATACAGGGTTTCAAGATGGGCGTATCGACTGCGTTGCTTGTTCTCGCAGGGAGCGCCGGTGCAGGGATATCGGCCATCCTTGACAAGGTTTTACATGGATGACCTCGATCTGGCCTCAGAGCGAGAGGAAATAGCGCGCCAGGCTGCGATCAGCCATCGAAAGCCCGTACCCGAACACGACGGCCATTGCCTGAATTGCGGTGCGGAATCTGCTGGCGCTTATTGCGATGCAGGTTGCCGAGAGGATGCGGAACGTTTTGACAGAG
>Ga0207664_10003159_pt1 | contig 10939 bp, 3 predicted proteins | sample LARL83metaG_FD_184349 | JGI IMG/M metagenome (GOLD analysis project Ga0207664, IMG submission 184349) | Corn, switchgrass and miscanthus rhizosphere microbial communities from Kellogg Biological Station, Michigan, USA - LAR L8-3 metaG... | ecosystem: Host-associated > Plants > Roots >...
GGACGTGGACGACGAGCTGGCCAGGCTGAAGCGCGAGATGGGCGGCTAGCCGCTCAGCTCAGGTTCGCTCCCGGCCCGGATCGGCAAGGTCTGTAGTCTCACTGGTGCACCATCCTTATGTCAGGAGCTGTGTGGCTGCTGATGCACCCGAGGTGCCGCCGGGTCACCGCCTTTTTAGTCTCGACGCTGCTCCGGAGGCCCCGCCAGCGCTCTCCAGGATGAGATCCAGGTGACCGGCATCCTGGGCAACAGAGTATTCAGCGTCGAGGACTTCGCCATCGTCGTCGCGAACCAGCACAATGCAACAGACTGGCACAGCGTTCGGGCTGGATCACCTGGTTCGGCAACGCGAGTAGCGCCCTGGGGCTCTGGGACTTGCCGTCTTAGCCCGCTAGATATCAATTGGCATCGACGCGCCGACTCCTTCAACTCGCCCTCGCCGCGGTTGTCTGAGCAAGAATCCGCCTGATGTAAGGACAGCCACTGGTCCGCGTAGGCTTGGACCGTGACCCTCTAGGCCTGACACTACCCTCTTATCTTTACCTACGCGCCGCACATGTCAAAAAGCGATGGACGCACGATGGTTGCCTCCTCGCCTGAGCTAAGGTTCGGGGAGTTCAGCGCACTTTTATACATTACGTCGTGCGGCACCCGGCCCAGGAGATTGCATCAACATGACATGCTTCCAAGAAGTCAGATATCTTGCAGGCGCTTCTCAAGCACGCGTGAACCGCCCCGAAGTTCCAGGGACCGTACCGTGAAGCGTCAGTTCCGTTATTCGGCGTCAAGTGATGCCAACGCTTCTAAGGCGGCCTCAGCTCGTCTGCTGATCGTGACGCTCTCATCCACCTCACCTCGTAGTTGCCTTCCTCGCTTAGCCAAGGCCTTACGTTCGGATTCTGATAGTCCAACACTGGTGGCCGCTAGAAATTCCATGGGTTGAGGCAAGTCAACAAGAAACCGTCCGATGTCAAACTTCTTACGCTCAGCGTTAACGACGAGATAAGCAGAGAACAGATAAAGGAAATATCCAGTAAAAGGATAGGTGGCGGAACTTGTTCCTAGTCTAATGTCAAACCTGTCTGCCTCGCCAGGGCCCACCACCTGCGATATCCTGAACGTGCGACTTTGGGATTGCGGAAATAGGTCTACTTGATACGACCAGGATACCTTTAATGCATTCGGTCTCATTCCAGATGGGAACGACCACTGTTCCAAGTCCTCCACACCGAATTCGTGAACCACGCAGGCACTGCGTCCAGTGTTTCGCACTGTGATATCAAGAGCTGGGAATGGATTCTCAGAGGTTCCTTCATTAAAGTCAGCTCTAACAACCTCAAGAAGCGATTCTCCAATTGGCGGTTCACTTTTATTAGGATCTACGGGTACTCCACCTCCGTCGACAAAGGTTGCGACCGTAGGCCAACAGCCCTAGATCGTGGCAAAGCACATGTAGAGTGCGATCGCAGCTATGCCGCGGAAGATGTATGTGGGCCAGATCGGGAATGTCGCCTGGGTGCGACGGCCACTGACCATGTTGCGAAAGCGCCAGCGCCGAACACTACCGCTGCCACTCCCCAAGCAGCCGAGCGCCCCGCGCGCCCATCGTCATTCGCCGCCCACCCAGACTATCGGGGAGCGGATGACATCCGCGCAAGATCTACTTTGCGGCGAGAGGGTCAGGCTGCTGGTCAGCGTCGGGGAGTTGGAGGCAGCGTCTAACGCCGTTGTAGCGCGGATGATCGCCGGTAGTGCCGACTGGCTGAATCCGTCGCTAACCAGATGGAAGCTGTTTCGGGCGCCGCGCAGACCAAAGGATTGCGCGCAATTGGGATTTTGTTCCCTAAGAACCGCCTGACGCCGTAGGTAATCGACGCTCACACTCACCGCTGCCCCGCCGTACTACTCAGTCTCGGCCTTCCCCGGCGGGCGGTGCGCCGGTTCGAGGAGGCACCACGCGCAGGCCCTCGCCGTCATCTGGCGGCGACCCTGATTGCTCACCTACCAGCTGGCGAGGTGCAGGCCCGCGGGTCCGTTCGTGGGATCACCAGTAGGTACTGGCGGCCGACCGCCTCCCGGACGCTAAGCGTCAGGCGCGGCGTACCGCCCAGCGGCGGCCGGGCCATCGTGGTGACGATCCAGCCCGTCACGGACCCATGCGGGGGCACGTACTGGTGGGTGCGCAACTCCGGTGCATAGCGGTGCTTGCGCAGCGCGGCGACCTCGGTATCGAGGGCACCTCGGTCGGCAGCGCCGAGCACCGGCAGTTCGCCGGGTGGCTGGCCGTCCCAGTCGCTGCCGAGGCCAACCGAGGCGATCCTGATCCGGCTGTCGGTAGCGTTGGCCACTTCCACTTCCAGGGCGGCGGTGTAGGCAACGGTGCGCCAGGTATCCCATTCGTCGCGGAGGACCCGCACGGTGAGTCGCAGGCCGTCGGTTGACTGTGGTCTGAGGCTGGCCAGGGCCGATTCGTAGCCATCGAGGTGCAGGGAGAAGTCGCACATCTGCCGCAGCCAGGCCAGCGCCGCCTCTGACACCTGCTCACCGTCGGGGCTGGCGGCGGCAAAGCCCATGAACCAGTTCGACTGCGGCGAACCGGCCACCGTGTCGAAGGCGTCTACCTCGACCAGTTCGGTCAGGGCATGCGGTGCCCTCAGCCACACGCCCACCTCGGCAGCCGGATCGTCGGCCGTGGCCAGCCCGAGGTCGTCGTCGAGAAAGGCGGCCAGGGCGGCAGGCAGCTTGAGGGCCCCGCTGAAGCGCTGGCGCCAGCTGACGAGGCTGGCGGCTGGGGCCGGGGTGCCAGCGCCTGTCCGCGGCTCGACGTACAGCACCAGGTAGGCGCAGCGGGCGTCACGGCCGTACTGCTGAGTCAGGCTGTCTGGCAACAGGACGCGCGCCCAGGCGACCGGTGGCTCCTCGGTGTCAGGCGGCGCGAGAACGGCGCCGAAGTTGAAGGGCGGAGTGTCATCGCGCGCCGTCCAGATAGCGCCCCCGCCGATCTCGGTCAGCTCGCGCACCAGGTCCATCACCGGCGGCTGGCCCAGGAAGCGCAGGAACTTGGCCCGGAGGTCTGATGTCGAGGCCGCCGCATCGAGCTGGGCGCAGGCCACCCTAGTGCCGATGCGAACCGACGGCGGGTTGTCCGTCGGCGATCGGCGCATATAGCCGGGGTGGCTCATGCTGTTGTTCTGGAGTTGCAGCATCTCGGAGCTGACCTGGTTGATGGTCAGCTGCCAGCGATCGGTGACGGCCGGACCCGCCTGCTGGCCGGTTGGTACCGGCGCAGCATCCTGGTGACTGGCTGGGCGGCGCTCCTGTCCGGCGAAGTACAGGCCGACGCCCACCACGACCGCCGCCAGGAAGACCCAGTACGGCCAGTAGACGTGCTCATGAGTTGGCACGGTGCCGACGAGGTACAGGACAGCACCGGTAAGGCCAGCACCGCCGACGGCCTTGCCAGCCACAACCAGATCGCGCTTCATGCGCCCGAGCATAGGGGCGACGCCGGACAGGTAGTGGCCTGACAAAACCGAGGCGATGAACGGACATGTCCGCACCACCGGGTGAGCCGCTGATCAGGTACAGCACCGGCGCTGGGCGGCGCCAGAGCGGCTTCAGGCCGAGGCCGAGTACCCTCAGGGTCAAGGGCCCAGGCCTGGATCCGGCCACAGCCGCTTCGGCCTCCTCATCGCGCCCTGGCCACGAGCCTGAGCGAAGTTGGGGTTTTGTACTGTACGCGCCAGCGAACGCCGTAGACAATCGACGCTTGCGCTCACCGCTGTCTCCTGCGGCACCGCGTGACCAGACGCCCGGTCCATGCGACCGGCTGCAGCCGCTGACGGAGCATGCCGTAGCGCGCTCGCCGATGACCCTCATCATGTAGAAGCGGACATTGGCGCCGAGCGCACCGGTGTATAGATACACGGTCCCCCGGGGCTGCAGCCCGGTCGTATCCGGAACTGCCGTGCGGGCCGACGGCGCGAAGAAGTCTTGATAACCGCGCGCCGACCCGCCGATCTGGCGCCATCTAGGACGGCTGGTGTTTCACCTTCACGCCGCACCGAACAGGATGTTCTGCCGCCGCGATGAGTCTCCGCGCGCAGCGTTGGCGCGAGCAAAGGTTACGAGCCGTCAGCCAGTTCGTTAACGGTGAGAACAGCCCATCCCTCGCCTTTCCACAGCAACGCGCTTGAAGCAGCCGTTGTCTTGCGGGATCGGGTCGGGGTCGCTCAAGCCCTGCGTCGAAGGCCACCAGCACCTGGCGGTTTACGGCGTCGTGGCTAACCACTGTAACGGTGCCGCCGAGGCAGCACCGGGCGATATCCGACAACCTGTTAACCCGCCCGGCCGGCCACTGCCGATCGTGGCTCGACCCCCGGTGCGCGATCGACCGAGCCATTGCGCGACCACCCTAGTTGGACGAGCCCGCCGACCTCGTGCTCTGCGACCCGCCCTATGGCCTGGACCGCGGCAGCGGCCACTACGCCGATGGCAGCGGCTACCGACGCGATCACATCCTCGTCGTCCCGGGTACATCGACGTCGCGCCGAGCGAGTACGCCGACTTCACCCACCGCTGGGTGCAGGCAGCCGTGGCGCAATGCGCCGCCGAACAGGCCGGGCTCCTCTGGGTCACCTCGATCGCCGCCCGCCGCACCTTGCCCCTGGCCACGCTCCGCCGACCCGGGTGCGCCCACTGGACGATCACTGCGTGGCCGACGGTGGGTGTCAGGCGTATGCGCCAAGGCAGGTCCTGAAGGCGGCTGGGGTGATCAGTTGGCTGATCGACGGGTAGTCTTCCCGGCCGCTCTCGATCGTGCGGCGCCGATCTCGATGATGAACCCTCTACCGAGCAGCCACCAGGCTAGGCGGGTGGGGCTGGAGCGTACTGAGCCAGGACGCTACCGCCTACCGCGCTGAGGGCCTGCCCGGCGGTGGGCGCGGCGCCGGAAATCAGTGTCCTACACCGGATCTGGGGAGGCGCCCACGACGGCGGCCAGCTCGGCGCGGGACGTGATGCCGAGCTTGGGGAAGATCCGGTACAGGTGGTTGCTGACGGTGCGGTGGGACAGGTAGAGCTGCTGGCCGATCTCCCGGTTGCTCAGCCCTTCGGCGGCCAGCCGCGCGATCTGCAGCTCTTGCGGGGCCAGCAGGTCCAGCGCCCGCGGGCCTGGCTGGCCGCTGCGCTCGCCGGCGGCGCGCAGCTCCCGGCGGGCGCGCCCGGCCCAGGCATCGGCGCCGAGCGCGTCGAAGGTGTCCCTCGCGGCGCGCAGCGGCGCGCGGGACTCGCCGGCCTGCTGGCGGCGGCGCAGCCACATGCCGTGGGCGAGCTGCAGCCGGGCGCGGTGCAGCGGCCAGGCCGCCAGGCCGGTGTCGAAGGCAGCCTCAAACAGCGCCTGCGCGTGGCCGGTGGCCAGCATCGGCGCGGCCACGGCCAGGCTGGCGCGCAGCAGCGGCGAGCCGGCCGCGGCCGCCTCGGGGGTGAGCTCGGCGTGGTGGCGGCGGGCCGCGTCCTGGTGGCCGCCGCCGGCGGCGGCCTCGGCCAGGTCGACCAGGGCCCAGGCCCGCAGGTGCGGGTGGTAGGCGGGGTCGTGCGGGTCGAAGATCCGGGCCAGCTGCTGGTAGGCCTCGTCGTAACGGCCGGCGCCGAGCGCCGCGGTTCCCCGGGCGAGCTGGACCAGGGCCAGCAGCGGCGGCACGCCTCCCGTCAGCAGGACCCGCTCGGCCCGGGCGGCGAATTCGGTGGCGGTGGCGGGGTCGCCGCGCCGGCCGGCCAGCACCGCCCGGGCAAGCTGGGCGCAGGACGCCCACAGCGGCCTGCCGCCTTCGGCCAGCAGCCGGGCGGCTTCTTCGGCGGCCGGCCCGGCCAGGCCTGCCTGGCCGAGCAGCAGCGCCGACCACGCCTGGCTGAGCAGCACCTGGCCGAGCAGGCCCAGCCAGCCGCGGGCCCGCAGCCCGGCCGCCGCCGCGGTGTGAAACCCGACCGCCTGCTCGCAGGCTCCCACGGCCAAGGCGGCGGAGCCCAGCAGGTAGTCCTGATAGGCCGTACCCGAGCCGGGCCGGTGTTGCCCCAGCCGGGCCAGGACCGCCGCGCCGTGCCCGGCCGGGTCGCTCAGTGCCAAGACGTACAGCAGCTGCGGATCGTCGCCGGCGACCGGCATAGCCTCGGCTACCGCGGTCATCCGCTGCCTGGTCCGCTCGTCCGGGTTGGACCACCAGCACCGCAGCGCCACGTTCTCCAGCGTGAGCAGCGCCTGATCGACGTCCCCGTCCTGGCGCATCTGGTCGGCCAGGTCGGCGAGCGCGGCCAGCGGCCGGGCACCGGACCGGGTGGCGGTCCCCACGATCTCGCGGGCCCAGGACAGCCGGAGCCGGTCCCCCGGGTCCAGGTCCAGCGGCTCGGCCTCACCGAGCAGCCGCAGCGTCGTCTGCACCCGGCCCAGGTCGTAAAACGCCCACGCGGCGCGGATCAGCCGCTGCCCGCGCCGCGCCAGACCGGGGCTCAGCCGGGCCGCGGCGGCCAGCGCTTGGGCCTGTTCCGCGATCGCCCCGCGGCCGAAGGCCCGGTCCGCGGCCGCCTCCAGGTCAGCTGCCACCTGTTCGTCCTGCCCCACGCTCGCCGCCGCCTGGTGCCACACCTGACGGTCCGGCTCGCCCGCCAGCACCTCCGCCAGGGCCAGGTGCATGGCCTGCCGCCGGGCCAGCCCGGCCGCCTCGCCCACCGCCGACCGCACCAGCGGATGCCGGAACCGGATGCTCTGCCCGTCCACCTCGGCCAGCTCCGCCGCCACCGCGGGCGTCAGATCCGCCACCGACACCTGCGCGCCCGCCACCAAGCTCCCCGCGGTCAGCACCTCCGCCAGCGCATCCCCGTCGTTTAGCCCTGCCGCCAGCAACGCGGTGAAAGTCGCCGCGGGCAGCCCCGGCAACCGGGACGCGAACGCCTGCTCCAGGCGCCTGGTCAGCGGAATCCACCCGTTCACCGCCCCGCGGCTGTCATCCTGGCTGGCCACCAGCGGCAGCTCCACCAGGGCCAGCGGATTCCCGGCCGCCTCCTCCAACACCCGCTCGCGGACCACCGGATCCCGCACCGCACGCGCATCCAGCAACGCGGCCGCGGCCGCCGGGTCCAGCGGGCCGAGCCGCAGCTCCGCCAGCCCGGCGCCGGCGAGCGGGTTGTCCTCTAGCTCGGCTTCGCGGGCGGTGCCCACCAGCCCCACCGGGTCGGCGCCCAGCCGGCGGCTCACAAACGCCAGCACCTCGCACGTGGAGGAATCCAGCCAGTGCACGTCCTCGGCTACCACCAGCACCGGCGCTCGCCCCGCCCCGGCAGCCAGCAGCTCCAGGGCCGCCAGTCCGACCAGCGGCATGGCCGGAGCCTCCCCGCCGCCTTCCCCCAGGGCGGTTAGCAGCGCATCCCGCTGGCCGCGCGGCAGCCCGCCCGCTTCTGCGAGCACCGGCCGCAGCAGCTGGTGCAGCCCGGCAAACGACAGGCGCGCCTCGCCCGGCACACCCGCGCAGGTCAGCACCCGCATGCCGCGCCCGGCCGCACGCCGGCCGGCCACCTCCGCCAGCGCCGACTTCCCGATCCCCGGATCGCCGAGCACCAGCAGCGACCCGCCGCCGTCGCCGATACCGGCCAGCAGCAACTCCACCGTGGCGATCTCCGGGTCCCGCCCGATGAGCAGTGGCGCCATCATCGGACGCCCCGGGCAAGGGTCACCCCCGCAGTCTGAGCGACCCAGGCCTGCCACGGCAAGCCACCACTTCCCGGGTAATCTCACCGCGTGCCATCTCCTGCGCAATCCCAGCAGACCCGAATGGATGGGGTCCGCCTCGCACTAGCCGGGACCGGCAACAGCGGAGCATGCCGACTCCACTGCCAGCATCGCATTCACGATCCTGTAATCAATCTGCGTGGACCTCGGGGCCGAGCGCACAGGGTCCACCCCTGACCAGAACCCCTGGGACCGGTGAGTGCCGACCTTGGTACGTGAGGCGGCGTGGAATCTGGCGGCTTGAGTCACTCGCTGACCGGCTCGCTGAGCCACTGCGCGGCAGGGCGGAGTCAGTTGACTCAAGGCACGGCGCCAGGTGCGCCCGCAGCATGGGTGGAGTCCGCTTCCTTCCCCCCAGACGGGCACGAGCATGACAAACCTGCCGATCTCGATGGCCGGCCGACCGGGCGGGGACCGGAAGCATGAGTGAGCTAGCCACCCGCCCGGTGATCCCACGCGAGCTGAGACCTTTCCGAGCCCATCGTGACGGGCCCGGCAACGTCGCGGTTGCCCCCTGGCCGATACAGGGTGCCACGACGTACGCCGAAGAGCCAGGAAATCCCGATGTTCCGGCCGCTCCTCCCGTTACAGGAGGAATCGTGTCTCGCTGCGCGCTGTTCCGGCGGCTGGCCGAAGCAGAACGCGTCGTTCAGATATCGGCGCCGGTCGGGTGCGGGAAGACGGTGCTGATGCGGTCCTGGATCGCCGAGGCTGGCCTGGAGGAGCACGCCGCGTGGGTACCGGCGGATAGCGAGGAGCGGGATCCGCAGCGGTTCTGGCTGTCGGTGCTCGGCGCGCTGCGCCAGACGGCCCCGGGGGCGGCTCTGGTGCGGGCGCTGACGGCGGCGCCGGGCCTGGACGGCTGGGCGATCGTGGAGCGGCTGCTGACCGACCTGGCGCCGCTGGCGGACCGGTTCTGGCTGGTTATCGACGACGTGCACGAGCTGGGCCCGGACGCGCTGCGGCAGCTCGAGCTATTCATAATGCGCGCGCCGCCGGGGTTGCGGTTCGCGCTGGCCACCCGCCGCGATCTGCGGCTGGGGCTGCACCGGCTGCGGCTGGAAGGCGAGCTGACCGAGATCCGCGAGCCCGATCTGCGGTTGAGCGTGGCGGAGGCGCGGGCGCTGTTCGCGGCGGCGGGAGTGGACCTGCCCGATGCGGCGCTGGCGAGCTTGCATGAGCGGACGGAGGGGTGGGCGGCGGGGCTGCGGCTGGCCGCGCTGTCGCTGGCCGGGCACCCCGATCCGGCGCGGTTCGCGGCCGGGTTCTCTGGCACCGAGCGGACGGTGGCCGAGTACCTGATCGCCGAGGTGCTGGACCGGCAGCGCGACGTGGTCAGGCGGCTGCTGCTGCGCACCTCCATCCTGAAGGGGGTGAACGGAGAGCTGGCGGACCTGCTGACCGGGGACAAGGGCGGGGAGCGGGTCTTGCAGGACCTGGAGCAGGCGAACGCGTTCGTGATCTCGCTGGACGGGTCTCGGTCCTGGTTCCGCTACCACCGGATGTTCGCCGGGCTGCTGCGGCTGGAGCTGCGCCGTGCCGCGCCGGACGAGGTCGCCGCGCTGCACCGGATGGCCGCCGGGTGGCTCGCGGAGCACGGGTACCCGGTGGAGGCGACCCGGCACGCCCAGGCCGCCGGGGACTGGGGCCTCGCCGCCCAGCCCGCGACCGGACACGCCATCCGTTACCTCCGCGGGCTGTTCGAACTGGCCCGCGGCAGGGACGCCGACGCGCTGGCCGCGTTCCGGGCCGCCGAGCCGCTGGCCCGGCGGCTCGCCGCCCCGCACTACACCGCCCCCCGGGCACGGGCGCTGCTGGTACACGCCCTGGTGCGCCTGGGCGATACCGAGGGCGCCGAGCAGGCCCTCGCCGAACTCGGCGAACAATGCCGCGACCACGGGCAGACGCGCATCGCCACCGCGGTGCTGCGGCTCGCTCAGAACGACCCGCGCGCGGCGGTCGCCGCGCTCGCACCGGTCCTCGACGCCGCCCCCGCTGTACTCCCATGGATCGGACAGGCTCACGCTTTCCTCCTGGAGGCGATCGCCCGGGAGGCGCTCGGCGACCCGGCCGCCGCCGGGCGGGCCCTGGAACGCGCGCTCGACCTCGCCGAACCCGACGGCGCGGTGACAATTTTCCTTCTGCACCCAGCGCCGGGCCTGCTCCAGCGCCATGCCCGGCACGGCACCGCCCACGCCGCTCTGATCGCCGAGATCGAGGGCCTGCTCGGGGGGAACAGGCCCGGGCTGCGGCCTGGCAGTCAAGCGGGATGGGCCCGCAACAGCGGCGGGGATGAGCAGCTCACCCACAGCGAGATCCGGGTGCTGCGCTACCTGCCGACCCAACTCACGGGACCAGAGATCGCCGATGAGCTGTTCCTCTCGGTGAACACCGTCGGCACCCACACGCGCCACCTGTACGCCAAGCTCGGCGTCCACACCCGCCGCGACGCGGTGGACCGCGCCCGCGCCCTGGGCCTGCTCGCACCCTCCGTAGCAAGGACTTAAGGCAGAATCACGCAACGCTGGGTGATGCCGGCCCAGCGAGCCGTGTATTGAACTCAGGCGTCGCTGGCTGCTGCCCGGTCCGCTGAATGCACCGGTGACATGGCGCACCGCGTCGAGCAGGACCGGTCAGAACTGTCAATGGTGCGCGAATCACCCGGATCCAGCGACGACTTGTCACCTGACGGACGGCGATCGTGGGGCGATAACAGGGTCAAGGAGGACGACATGGCACCGGACAACGAGCAGGGCATCCGGTAGCCCCCCGCGGCGCCGTATCAGCAGCAGATCTGTTCACACCTACAGGAGGTACCGGCCATGACCGCTCTCACCCCTAGCGCGACGCGACGGGTCCGCCGCTTTGCCGAGCAGCGCTGGCTGCTCGACGCTGTCATCCAGACCCTCGGATTGGAATGGGATCAAGGTCGCATCGGGTATTCGATGGCGCCGTGCGGGGTTCTTGCCGAGCCGGATTTCGGGCAGGTCCGCAGCCGGGTCAAGAAGTTCGATGACATCGCGCGGGAATTCGCGGTCGCCGGGCTGGCGCGGATGCGCCGCGCGGAGGCCGCCCGGCTAGCCGGTCACGAGGTCAGCGAACGCGAGCACAGCTTCATCGCCAGCATCTTGTTCGGCCAGGCACAGTGGCCGATCTTCG
>Ga0207664_10003160_pt1 | contig 10939 bp, 10 predicted proteins | sample LARL83metaG_FD_184349 | JGI IMG/M metagenome (GOLD analysis project Ga0207664, IMG submission 184349) | Corn, switchgrass and miscanthus rhizosphere microbial communities from Kellogg Biological Station, Michigan, USA - LAR L8-3 metaG... | ecosystem: Host-associated > Plants > Roots >...
GGTGTCCCAGACCGCCACGTCGAATCCGGGGCTGCACAGCAGCGTCGTGCGGTCCCGTGGGCCCAGCGGGTAGGTGTGCGTGCGCCAGCGCATCAGGTTCGCAAGGCTCCCATGGCTGACCGCGACGCCCTTCGGCCGGCCCGTGGAGCCGGACGTGAAGATCACGTAGGCGAGCGTGCCGTCGTCCGGCCTGGCCGGCCCGGCAAGGGGTGCCGAGGGCGGCTCAGCCAGGCCGACGATCTCGGGGTCGGCGCCAAGCGGCGCACCGCCCGACACCAGCGGGCCGGTGCTGACCACGGCCGCCGCGCCCGACAGGGCAAGCACGTCGCTGGTCCGGGCGGCCGGGTGGGCCGGATCGAGCGGCAGGTAGGCGGCGCCGGCCAGCAGCACGCCAAGCTCGGCGACGACGAGTTCGGCGGACCTGTCGGCGTAGACGGCCACCACGTCATCGGGCCGGACCCCGCGCCGGGCGAGCCTGGCAGCTAATCCCGAGGCGTGCCCGGCCAGCTCGGCGTAGGTCAGCCGCTGGCCGCCGTCCTGCACGGCGATAGCATCCGGCGCCTGCGCCACGCGGGAGAGGAAGTCGTCGAGCACCATTGAGCACTGTCCTTCGCTAGGAGCCGGTCGATCCAGGGAGCGGTGAGCCAGTCCGCCTGCCACCTCAAGATCGGGCGGCCTGCCCCATCGCGCGGCGCAGGCTGAGCGGCCGCATGTCGGTCCAGACCTCGTCGATGTGGGCAAGGCAGTCCGCCTCGAGGCCGCTGAAGCCGTCGGTGCGCCAGCCGGGCGGCAGGTCGCGGTCCGCTGGCCAGATCGAGTACTGCTCCTCGTCGTTGAGCACCACGAGATAGGTCTGGGCGGCGTCGTTGTCGTCCATATCGCTTCCTCCGATTCGTTCCTGCTCCTCGGCGGTCAGCAGAACCGCAGGCAACTCAGGCTGAGTCCGGGTCAACCGGTGCCCGCCTCCTCGTGGTCGCGCATCCACCGGCGCAGCGACGCTGGCCGCATGTCGGTCCAGGTCTCGTCGATGTAGGCCAGGCACTCATCCTCGGTGCCCGTGAAGCCTTCGCCGCGCCAGCCAGCAGGCAGGTCCCGCCCCGCTCGCCAGATCGAGTACTGTTCCTCGGCATTGACCACGACCGCGTAAAGCAGCGAATCCTGTGCACCGGGCATCAGCCGCTCCCCTCGGCGGCGGGGGTGCCCGCCGCGGCCAGCAGTTGCTCGCGCATCATGAACTTGCGCACCTTGCCCGTCGGGCCCATGATGACCTCGTCGTCGGGGATGGCCACGATCCGCACCGGCATCGCCGCCGCTACCTCGCCGAGCGCAGCACGGACCTCGCCGCCGCGGTCCCGCGTGGCGTCGGCGTCCGGTGCGAGCAGCAGCAGCACCTCGGTGACGAGCCTGCCGTCGTCCCCGCGGGCCGCCAGGACCGTGCAGTCGCGAACGTCCGGGCAGCCGGAGAGTATGCGCTCCTCGGACAGCGCGGTGTAGAGCCAGTTCCCGCCGCCGAGGTCGAGCGCGTCGCTGGCCCGGTCCACGTGGTAGAAGTAGCCGTCCTCGTCCCGGTACATCAGGTCGCCGGTCAGGTAGTAGCCGTTCAGGCGGGTGCGGAAGGTGCTCACCGAGTCGTTCCAGTACCCGATCGCCAGCGTCGGGGACTTCATGGCGACCATCCCCACCTCGCCCGCCGGGACCTCCTGGCCGGTCTGCGGGTCCACCAGGATGATCTCGGCGAACGGCTGCGGCTTGCCGACGCAGCGGTTGTAGCGCTCGCTGCCGGGACGGTGGCTGATCCCGAACCCGCCGTAGCCCATCTCGGTGGAGCCGAGCGTGTCGTTGAACCGGGAGCCGGGCAGGCTCACGACGCCGTCCCTGCCGTAGGCGTGGTGGCTGCCGACGGCCACCAGCCGGCGAATGTGCGCCTCGTGCGCGCAGTCGCCGCTGTTCGACCAGAACCGCACCGAGCTGACATCACGGGTCGTCAGGTCGAAGCGGGCCAGTTCGGCCCACGTGACGGCGAAGCCGTAGACGGCCGTCGGGCGCCAGCGCTCGATGGCGTCGATGATCACCTCGCCGCTGCGCGCAAAAGCTCTGTTCGTCCCGCCCCCGCGCTGGCTCTTTCCCGCCCCCGCGCTGCCCTGCCCCGACAGGCACAGCAGCTCGTATCCGTTGCAGAGCGCCTCGTTGAGGATGATGATGCCTGCCGTATGTGCCTGCGGGAAGGCGGACAGCTCACGCACCGGGCCGTGCTGGCGGGGCTCGGACAGCCGGACGGCGCGCACGGCCGCGAACAGGCTCTGGTGGGAATGCACCACGGCGGCCGGCATGCGCGTGGTTCCGGAGGAGTGCGTGATGGCCACCGGATCGTCGGGGTGGTGCCGGTAGTGCGCGGGTGCACGGGACGGGTCGCCGGTGCCCGTCTCGGCCGCGTCGCCGAGGATCGGCGCGCCGAGGTCGAGCGCGGCCAGCCCGGCGTGGTCGGTGTCGAGGATCACCCCAGTGGCGCGCAGCCGCCGGATGTACTCGACGGCGATCTCGGCCGGCATGCTCCCGTTCATCAAGGCAGGTATCGCCCCGAGCCAGGTCAGCGCGAGGAAGTTGAGTACGACGTCGGCCGCTGAGGTCACATAGACCGCGACCGGGTCACGCCGCGCAATGCCGCGCTGGGCAAACCATTCGGCCCGGGCGGCTACCCGCTCGGTCAGATCGCGCAGTGATAATGGCGTCCACGCCGCGATCGCGTCGGCATCGGTGTCGAATGTCACCCGCGGCATGTCCATGTCGGCGCCGTGCTCGGCGAGCCTGAGCAGCACGTTGCCGGCGCCGACTTCCGGGTCCGCAGCTAGCACCGCCCGAAGGTTGGTCGCACTCACCGTTGTGCCTCCCCTTGTCGCGCGCACGTCGCCGGACCGGTGTCATTCCCGGCCGGACGGTGTCCGAGAGTCTTGGCTGCCGTTATGCCGCTGTGATTCCAGCTCAGGCTAAATCGGCGGTGATGTCCAGGCAATGGGCCCGCCGCGCGGGCCCCGCTCCACGACCGATGGCGTTGCGCGGTCATGCGATCTCGCGGGTGAACAGCCGTGACGACAACACCGCGGTCACCGTGGCCAGCCCGGCCAGGATGATGACCGACTGCCAGACGACCTGGTCGCCGATGTGTCCCTCGAAGATGGCCCGCATGCCGTTGGCCCCCCAGGCCCACGGGTTCCACAGGGCGACGCGCCGCACCCACAGGGGTGCGACCGACAGCGGGATCAGGACCCCGGCCAGCAGCGAGAGTGGCTGGGCTACGCCGTTCATAAGGCTGGGCAGCATGCTCTCGTTACGCACTCCGATCGCCATGGCGAACGAGATCGAGACCCCGAGAAGCACCATGATCGCCAGCACGATCAGGGCGAGCAGGAAGTTCGCCGGGGGCACCCGCAGCCCGAAGATCAGGGCGATCAGGGTGATCACGGCAGCCTGGAAGCAGATCATCGCGGCGACCACCAGCTCCCGTCCGAGCAGCAGGCCGATGCGGGACAGCGGTGTGACCCGGTACCGGGAGATGACCCCCTGGCGGATCGCGGCGAGCAGGGCGAAGCCGGCGAAAAGGCCGCCGAACAGCCCGACGGTGCAGAACAGCAGGGGCACGTAGATCCGGTAGGCGTCGCCGTAGCTGGGGGCGCCCATGACGGATTTGAGGAACGGAGTGAAAAACAGCAGGTAGGTGACGGGGTTGAGCAGCGTGGCCGCGACGGTGACCGGGTCGTGTACGAGTTGCCCGCCCTCGTAGGAGAAGGTCAGCCACGTATCACGGGCGAGCTTCATGGCCGTGCCCTTCCTGCCGGTTCATGCGATCTCGCGGTTGAACAGCCGCGACGACACCGTGACGGCCACCGTTGCCAGCCCGGCCAGGATGATCACCGCCTCCCAGACGACCTGGGCGCCGACGTGGCCACCGAAGATCGCCCGCATGCCCTTGGCCCCCCAGGCGAACGGGTTCCACAGGGCGACGTCCTGCACCCACAGCGGTGCGACCGACAGCGGGATCAGGACCCCGGCCAGCAGCGCGAGCGGCTCGGTGACCCCGTTGGTCAGGTTGATGAGCGCGGTCTGGTTGGGCACGAAGATCGCCAGAGCGAACGAGATCGAGACGCCGATGAGCACCATCAGCGCCAGCAGGACCAGGGCAAGGAGGAGGTTGATCGGTGGCACTCGCAGTCCGAAGACGGACGCGACAACGGCGATCACGACGGCCTGGAAGCAGGTCAGCGCGACGAACACCAGCTCCCGCCCGAGCAGCAGGCCCGCGCGGGACAGTGGCGTGACCCGGAACCGGCCGATGACCCCCTGCTGTATCGCGGCGATCAGGGCGAATCCGGCGAACATGCCGCTGAAGATGCCCATGGCGGCGAACAGCAGAGGCGTGTAGATCGCATAGGCGTCACCGTAGTTGGAGGCGCCCATGACAGATTTGAGGAACGGGGTGAACAGCAGCAGGTAGGTGACGGGCTGCAGCAGCGAGATCGCGATGCCGACCGGGCTGCGCACCAGTTGCCCGGCTTCGTAGGAGAAGGTCAGCCACGTATCGCGGGCGAGCTTCATAGCTGCTGCCTTCCTCCTGTTCCGATGGCCGCCTAGTCGGCAAGAGTGCGGCCGGTCTTGGCCAGGAACACGTCGTCGAGGCTTGGCCGGCGGGACTCGATCGCTCCCGGCTCGATTCCCTTGTTGCTCAGCGCCCGCATGACCTGCGGGATGGCGGTGGCGGCGCTGTCCACGTAGAGGCGCAGGGTGTGCTCGATGGTCTCGCAGGAGTGCACATACGGCTGTTCGGTGAGGATCTTGGACCCTTCGAGCATGACGGTGGGCTCCGGTGCGCCGGCCGTGTCCGGCGCGGCCAGGTCCACGATGACGACGTCGCCAGAGATCTCGCGCTTGAGATCCGATGGCGTGCCCTCGGCGACGATCAGCCCGGCGTCGATGATCGAGATCCGGTCGCAGAGCGCGTCGGCCTCGTCCAGGTAGTGCGTGGTGAGGAAGATCGTCATGCCCTCGTCGCGGAGCCTGCGCACCTCCCGCCACATGCGAGCCCGGCTCTGCGGGTCGAGCCCGGCCGTCGGCTCGTCCAGGAAGATGACCTGGGGTGCATGGATCACGCCGAGCGCGACGTCGAGGCGCCGGCGCTGCCCGCCGGAGTAGGTGCTGATGCGGCGGTCAGCGAACTCGCCGAGCTGGAATGCCCCGATGGCTGCGTGCGCGAGGTCTTTCGCCGCGGATTTCGAGACGCCGTACATGCGCGCCTGGTGGACCAGGTCACGCCGGGCGGTGGACCGGTCGTAGGTGCCGCTGCCCTGCGCCACGAAGCCGATGTGCCGCCGTACTTCTGCGGGGGCGCGCCGGAGGTCCACCCCGGCGATCGTGGCGTCACCGCCGTCCGGCCGGATCAGCGTGGTCAGCATCCGGAGGGTGGTTGTCTTGCCGGCTCCGTTGGGACCGAGGAAGCCGAAGATCTCGCCGCGCTGCACGGCGAAGTCCACCCCGCGGACCGCGTCGACGCTGGTGACCTTGCGCCGCCGCCTGGTCCGGTAGGTCTTGCGCAGACCGCTGGCCTCGATCATCGAGGCTCCCGGTATGCGGGGGAGGCCGGCCGCGGCCGAAGGTGGGCGCCGTGACAAGCCCGGGCAAACCCGGGACAGGGACGTAAGGTCACGCCGCCAGGCTAAATGTGCCGGCTTGCTTACACAATGGGCGGTGCTGGCCCGGGGGAGCGCCCCCGGAACCCCCGGTGGCCCAGGCGCCGGTCCTGCGTCACGGGGCCTGGGCCGCTGGCCCTGGCGCGACGGCCGCGGTGGCGCGCGCCAGCGCGGCCGTGAGCGCGGGCCCGATGCGTGCTATCGGTTCGGGCAGCAGCATGTACCGGTGGTCGCAGTCCAGTTCGACCGCCTCGGCCGGACCGTCGACGTACTGCCCCCAGATCTCCAGCTTCTCGGCCACCGTCGGCGGATTGCGGGTGGCGGAGAAGAGCAGCAGCGGGCAGTGCACCCGGCCGGGCTGATGGGCACGCGCCACCGAGACGTTGTTCTTGATCACGCGCTGCAGCGCGCGCAGGCGCTGTTCCGGCCACTCGTCAAGCCCCAGGCCCGGTCGGCGGCGCACCAGCTCAAGCATCCTGGCCCCGGGATCCGGATCGGCGGGAGTCAGCGCGGGCACATACCCGAACTGCGCGAGAACGAGGTTGAAGACCATCCAGGGTTCGTTGGTCAGCGCGATCGCCTCGCGGTCGGCCAGGCTGGCGTCCAGAATGGCGAGCAACGCGATCTCCTGGCCGCGGCGCTCGAGTTCCTCGGCGATGGCGAAGGCGACATTCCCGCCCAGTGACCAGCCGAGCAAGTGGTAGGGACCGGACGGCTGCGCCATCCGGATGTGATCGGCGTATTCCCGCGCCATTTCCGCCATGCTGGCGGGCAGCGGCTCGGGTCGTCGCAGGCCACGGGCCTGCAGGCCGTAGAGCGGGAACCTGGCATCGACGTGCGGGACCAGGGCCAGGTAGCACCAGCTCAGGCCCACCACGGGGTGTGCGCAGAACAGGGCGGGGCCGTCGCCGGCGCGGATCGGCATCAGTACGTCGAGTACGCCGCCCGCTGCCTTGGCCGTCGTGCGATGCAGCCTCAGGGACTGCATTGCTTCGGCCGCCTCGGGCAGCCCTCCTGCCGAACCCGCCCGCGCCGCCGACGTGGGCTTGGCCACCGGCGCGGTCCCGGCCGCCGCGCGCTCGCCGGGGATCGGGGCCCGGCGTTCCGGCGTGTGGGCCGGGACAGGGTCCGGCAGCCCGGCAAAGGAGAGCCCCGCCCCGCGCAGCCGCTCGATCAGCAATGTGGTGATCTCGATGATCCGCAGGTCCAGGTCTGCCTCGGTCAGCCCGGCCGGGGTGAACTCGGTGGCCGCCGCGAAGTCGTGCAGGAGCGCGATGCCGCCGTCGCGCGCGATGAGCCGCTCTGCGATGGCATCCACGCAGGCGTCCACCGTCTGCCCGTGGCGGTAGGTGATGTCCCAGTCCCGGCCGTGCGCATGCCAGCCGACCGGCCCGGCGAAGCCGGGAACCGGCCAGTCGCCCATGCCGTACGGCGGGCGGAACCACGCCGTGTCGCCCAGGTAGCCGCTTACCCGCTCCGCGCACCGGCGGACCTCGGCGGCGGCGTGCCCGGCCGAGGAGAACGCGCGGTGCCGGTCTCCGTGCAGCCCGATCACGTGCCCGCAGTCCCGGTAGGTGTCCAGCGCGTCGCCATGCCGTGCCACGCTCTCGCCCAGCACGAAGAACGTGCCCGGCACACCCTCGTCGCGCAGCAGCCGTGCCAGCTCGGCCGACCGGGGCCCGGGGCCGTCGTCGAACGTCAGTGCCACGCAGTGGGGCGGGAGTTCGGGCGTGCCGCACAGCAGCCGGGGCACGTCGTCGTCGTCGTTCCGGGCCCGGGGCACGTCGTCGTCGTTCCGGGCCCGGGGCACGTCCTTTTCCATCCGCGCCCTCCGGCTGATAGCGGGGGAATGCTGCGATGCTAACCCAGCCCGTCCGGCCCGCCTACCCGTCGTCATCGCCTGCGCGGCCGGCGCGGGCGGGCGCGCTACTGGGCGGCGCTGTCAGCCAGCGCGGCCAGGTGTGCGGCCGCGGCGCCGGCCCCGCCGGCCGCGGCGTACTCCTCGCGCAGGTGGCGCGCCTGAGCGCGGTAACCCGGCTCGTCGAGCACGGCCGTCACCGCGGCCGCGAGCTGCGCGGGTGTCGCCTCCGCGAATGACACCGCGACCCCGGCCCCGGCCCGCGTCACCTGCTCGGCCACGGCCAGCTCGCCGAGGCGTATCGGCGCGACGACCATCGGCACCCCGTGGGCGAGCGCCTCGTTGACCGTGCTCTGCCCGGCCTGGCAGACCACCGCGTCCAGCCGCGGCATGAGCTCGAGCATCGGGGCCCGCGGGGCGACCAGTACGTGCGGCAGCGGCTCCGGCACCGCCGCCGCGGCGGTGTTGAGCACGACCTGCAGGTGTGCCGCCATCGGCTCCAGCGCGGCCATCATCCGCGCCATGTAGCCATGCACCAGGTGTGCGGACATGGAGCCCGCCGTGACGAGCACATGCCGCCGGCCCGGATCCCACCAGTCCCAGTCGAAGCCCGGGTCGGTGCGCCGTGGGCCGAGCGCGGCCCCGATCAGCACGCAGTGTCCGGGCAGCGGCACCGTGCCGGTGAGCGCGTGCGCGGTCGTGGCGATCACCAAGTACGGCGAGAACAGCAGGTCGGCCCGGTCGTTGGCGGGCAGGCCGGCCGTTTCCCGCACGCTCGCCACCTTCGAGCGGACCCAGTCCGCCAGGCCGGGTTCTGATGCGGGCGGGGTGAGCTCGAGTATGCCGGCGGCCAGGGTCGCCCACCGGACACCGCGCGCGTCCGCCGCCAGGGCACCGGCCAGCGCGTACTGGTCGGCGACGACGACGCCGGGCCGGTAGTCCGCCACGGCGCGGTCTACCGGGCCACGGATGAAGCGGTTGAGCGGAAGCACGTACTCGTCCCACAGTTCCCGGACCGCGGCCATGCCTACCTCGTGGAATTCGCGGTAGGAGCGCTTGCCAGTCGGGTAGATCGTCATGCCCGGCCCGATGAGCGGGCGCAGGTCGCTCTCTGGCCCGCACCAGGCCACGTCGTGCCCTGCCGCAGCTAACTCTTCCCCGATGGCCACCGCGGGCCACAGGTGGGACACGACGGGGACCACGACGAACAGGAACCGTGCCACGGCGTCATCGTGGCACACATTGACTTTCCCGGCTCCCCGGTGATGCTGTGGCACCATGACCGCGCTGGAGGCCGTTTCTGTGTACCTGCCGCCGGTGCGGATTCCCGTCGAGACCCTGGCCGGGCCGCTCGGCCTGTCCGGCATGCAGGTCAAGCTGTTCCGGCGGTTCCACGGGCTGCGGGAGGTCGGCCGCGACCCGGACGCGTCACTGTATGACCTGCTGATGAAGGCGGCCGCCGGGCTGGACGCGCTCCGCGGCCAGGAGCACCGCGTCCGGTACGTCCTGTACGCGCGGACGATGCCCGTGGTCGGGCCGTACCCGGTCAACCCGCTGCACGAGGTCTGCCGCGCGCTCGGGCTCGGCCACGCGCTCGCGTTCACCGTCACCCACCAGTCGTGCGCCAGCGGCTTACTGGCGATCGACGTGGCCGGCCGGCTGCTCGCCGGCGACGCGGCCGGCGGGCAGCAGCACGGCCAGGCGGAGCCGCTCGCGCTCATCCTGGCCGGGGAGAAGGCGTTCACCCGCGAGGCCCAGGTGTTCGCGGACACCACCATCTTCGGCGAGGGCGCGTCCGCCTGCCTGGTCAGCGCGTTCGGCGCCCGCGACCGGATGCTCGCGTACGCGGCCAGCGTGCGGGGCGATTTCGACAGCGACACCGGCGCGAACGACGCCCGGCTGCAGCGCGAGTACCGGCCCTCGCTGGCCGGCGTGATGCAGCGGGCCCTGGACGAGGCGGGCCTGACGCTCGGCGACATCAGTGTCGTGCTGCCGCACAACGTCAACCTGGTGACCTGGCAGCGGATGTGCGTGCTGCTGAACTTTCCGCGTGAGCGTGTGGTGCTGGACAATATCCCCACCAGCGGTCACGTCTTCTGTGCGGACGTGTTTGCCAACTACCAGACCGCGTGCGAGCGCGGCCTGCTGCAGCCGGGCGACCGGTACCTCGCCGCCGCGGTCGGCGCCGGGGGCGGGGCGACGTTCGCGGCGATGGTATTCGAGCACTGACCGGGCAAGACGAGGAGCGGCATATGACGGCACAGGACGCCGGCCTGGACGGTGAGTTCCGGCAGCAGGTACTCGACACGATGACCACGGTGCTGACCCGGCTGCTTGACCGCACCGAACCGGTCACCGAGGACATGCGCCTGATGGAGGAACTCGGGCTCAGCTCCACGTTCGGGCTCGAGTTACTGCTGGAGGTCGAAGACCAGCTGATGATTCTCATCGACGTCGAGGTGATGGACCCCGACCAGATGAAGACGGTGGGGGACATGGCGACGTTCGTCGCGGGCCATTCCCGGCCCGGTTAGCTCCCGTGTTCGTCGCGCGCCCGCCGACGGGCACGCCGCCTCGCCGTGACCTGTACCTGGTGCGCGCCGAGCGCCGGACCTTCGACGGGCCGGCCGGGTTCCTCGCCGATCCGGCGAACCGGGCCAGGGTCGGTGAGTACCTGGTGGACATGGCCAGGCCCTTCGCGCGTGAGGTGCCGGCCGCCCTGTTCGGCGAGCCGCCCTCACCGGCACTCGGCCAGTCGTACGGGGAGATGGCCGAGGCGCTGATCGGGCCGGTCGTGCACGCGGATGAGCCGGTCAGCCTGCTCGTGCTGGCGTTCTCCGTCCACGACCTGCGGCCCGGCCGGCAGACCGCCGCCTACCTCAGCCACGTCACTCCGGGCGCGCCGATGGCGTTCGCCATCTGTGACCAGGGTCGGGCGGCGGCCTTCAGCGCCCTGCGGATTGCCCGCGAGTACGCTTCGTCGGCCGGGGTACGGCGGGTGCTGCTGATCGCCGTCGAGCAGGCGGCCCTCCCATACGACTGCCCGGCGCCGCTGCCCTCGCGGCACCAGGGTGTCGCCATGCTCTACGACGACCGCGGCGGCCGGGCGCCCCGGGTGGCCGGCCTGCGCCAGCATCCGGATGTCCCGCCCGCCGCGGTGGCCGTCCTGGCCGCCGCTGATCTCGCCGAACTGGCCGATGGCCACCGCGATGTGGGACTCGTGCTCGGTGACGCACTTGCCGCGGTGTGGACCGCGCCCGCTGCCGGGCCGGTGCGCGTGATGCCGCCCGGCCAGCCGTCCACCGGGGTCTGGTGGGGGCTCATCGACGAGCTCAGCAGCGACGCGGCCCGCCCGGACATCCTGGTGGCCGCCGACTACGATCCCGGCCTGCGCTACCTGTGC
>Ga0207664_10003161_pt1 | contig 10939 bp, 8 predicted proteins | sample LARL83metaG_FD_184349 | JGI IMG/M metagenome (GOLD analysis project Ga0207664, IMG submission 184349) | Corn, switchgrass and miscanthus rhizosphere microbial communities from Kellogg Biological Station, Michigan, USA - LAR L8-3 metaG... | ecosystem: Host-associated > Plants > Roots >...
GCGCACCTTCCAGCGCCAGCTTGTTCCCCACAAAAATGCCCAGCAGGACAAAGCCGAGATGGCTGACGCTGGTGTAGGCCACCAGGCGCTTGAGATCGGTCTGGCCGAAAGCCAGCACCGCGCCGTAGATGATGCCGATGGCCGCCAGGATGGTGGCGATGGGAGAAAACCAATGCGCCGCCGCCGGAAACAGCGGCAGCACGAAGCGCAGCAGGCCATAGGCGCCAGTCTTCAGCAGCAGACCGGCCAAGATAACGCTGCCCGCCGTGGGCGCTTCCGTGTGCGCGTCCGGCAACCAGGTGTGTACCGGCACCATGGGCAGCTTCACCGCGAAGGCGATAAAGAAACCGAGCATCACCCAGATGGCCACATGCAGCGGCATGGAGGTGCCGATCAACTCGGAGTACTCGAAGGTGTAAACGCCGGTGGCACTGTGATGGATGAAGTAGAGCGCAAGGATGGAAACCAGCATCAGCAGTCCGCTGAGCTGGGTGAACAAGAAGAATTTGACGGCCGCGTACACCCGCCGCTCGTGCCCCCAAATGGCGATCAGGAAGTACATGGGAATCAGCATCAGTTCCCATGCGAAATAGAAGAGGAACAGGTCTACTGCCAGGAAGACGCCGGTGATGCCGGCCAGCACCCAGAGCAGGTTGAGGTGGAAGAAGCCGACGCCCACGCGGATTTCGTTCCACGAGGCCAGCACAGAAACGATGCCGAGGAAAAATGTGAGCACCACCAGCAGCAGGCTGAGGCCATCAATGGCGAGATGAAAGTGGATGCCGGCCTCGGGGAACCAGGTCCAGTTCACCTGGCGCAGCCAGTCCCGCTGCTGCAGGAGGTTCACAGGGTAGCAGCGAATCCAGAACACGAGGCTGAGGGCAAAATCGGCGACGGTAGCAGCGAGTGCGATCCAGCGGCAGGCAGCGGCGCTCCAGCGCGCCACCACCCAGCAGAGAATGCCGGCGGCCAGCAGGATCGCAATGAACCAGACCAGAATCATAAGAACAACACAATAAAGACGAAGACCACAGTGCCGCCGACAATGCTGGCCGCATACCAGCGCATGCGGCCGCTTTCGGTGGCACTGAGCGCGTGATAGCAGGCGCGGCTCAGGGCGGCGAGGCCGTCGTAGAATTTGTCAATAAAGTCGCGCTTATCCATCTCTGCGAACCAAACCACCGGGGCCACAAACAGCTTGTCGTAGGCGAAATCAAGACCCCAGTCGGCGGACCAGAATCCGTGGATGGCGCGTCCCAGGGCATTTTCAGTAAGTGGCCGAGTGGCGCCGCGATGCCTCAGGTACAACTCGTAAGCGAGGAGCAGGCCGAGCACGAAGGCGGCGGTGATGATGCCCTCGGACCAGTCTTCCGTGATCCAGCCAACCTGCTTTTCCGCCACCTTGGGGAGCGCCGTATAAAGCAAGTCATTCAGCCAGAGCTTGTTGCCCAGGTATGGCGGCAGGTTCAGCCAGCCGGCGGCGATGGAAAGGACACTGAGCACAATCATGGGCAAATTCTTGGCCAGGCGCGGCGGATGTTCCACGGGGATCTGCGCCTCGCCGAAGAACGCCACGAAAATCACCCGAAAGATGTAAAGGGAGGTGAGCAGCACGCCCACCAGGCCCGCAATCCACAGCGCGGGCGCGCCTTGCGGCGAGGACCACGCGCCCCACAGGATCATGCCCTTGCTGTAGAAGCCAGCCGTGATAATGGGCAGGCCGGCCAGGGCGCACCCGGAAATCAGGAACGCCCAGAAAGTGATGGGTATCATGCGGCGCAGGCCGCCCATCTTGAAAATGTCGTGCTCTTCGTGCTGCGCCTGAATCACGGCGCCGGCAGCCAGGAACAGTAGCGCCTTGAAGAAGGCGTGGGTCATGAAATGAAAAATCGCGGCCGACCAGGCGCCGACCCCCAAGGCGAGAAACATGTATCCGATCTGGCTGATGGTGGAGTAGGCGAGCACGCGCTTGATGTCGCGCTGAGTGAGCGCGCTGCACCCGGCAAGCAGCAGCGTGGCAGCGCCAATCACCGCTACCGCCAGCATCACCGGTGGCGCCAGGCTGAAGAGCACGTGCGTGCGCGCGATCAGGTACACGCCCGCGGTCACCATGGTGGCAGCATGGATAAGTGCGCTCGTAGGCGTGGGGCCGGCCATCGCATCGGGCAGCCAGGTTTGCAGCGGCAGTTGGGCTGACTTGCCCACGGCGCCGCCCAGCAGCAGCGCTGCCGCGGCGATGGCCACCGCCGCCCCAACCGGCCATTGTTGAGCAGCGCGGTGCATCAGGTCCTGAATGTTGAGTGTTCCCAGGCGTTGAAAGATAAGGAACAGCCCGATCACCATGGAGGTATCGCCCACGCGGGTCACGATGAACGCCTTGCGCGCCGCGCGGCCATTCACCGGGTCGGTGTACCAGAACCCAATCAGCAGATAACTGCACAGGCCCACGCCTTCCCATCCCAGGTAAAGCAGCAGCAGGTTATCGGCCAGAACCAGCGTGACCATGGAGGCGACGAACAGGTTCATGTAGGCGAAAAACCGGCTGTAGCCTTCATCGCCTTCCATGTACTCCGTGGAATAGAGATGGATGAGAAAGGCGACGAAGGTGATCACCAGCACCATGACTACGGAGAGCGCGTCCAGGTAGAAGCCGATATCGGCCTGGAAACTAGAAACGCTCATCCATCGCCAGATGACTTGGTGATACGACCAACCGGCCTGCGGAGTCGAGATAAATGCGGCGGTGACAATCCCGGAGATGATCGCGCTGGCAGCAATGGAGCCGACGCCGATAAACGACACCGCCCTGCGTGCCATGCGCGGACCGAACACGGCCAGCAGCAGAAAGCTGAAGAACGGAATCGCCGGGATAAGGCCGGTGAGTTCGAGCACGCTATCCTCTCATCTCGCTGGCGCTGTCGGTGTCGAGCACTCCGTGCTGGTGGTACAGGCGCAGAAGCAGCGCCAGCCCAACGGAAACCTCCGACGCCGCCATTGCCAGAATAAAAAGGAACATGACCTGACCATCGGCCTGCACCCAATGCGCGCCGGCGGCAATAAAGGCCAGGCCGGCGGCATTCAGCATGATCTCAATGGACATCAGCGTGAACACCAAATTACGCCGCACCAGCACGCCGATCGTGCCCAGCGCGAACAAGATCCCCGCCAGCAGCAGCCCGTGTTGCATCGGTATTGTCGGCATCCGCATTCTCCAGAGCTTTGGGCTTGCGATAGCCCAGGTGATAGGCGCCCACCAGCGCGCCCAAAAGCAGCATGGAAGCCAGTTCCACGCCAATCAGGTAAGGGCCAAACAGGGCCAGGCTGACCTCGCGTGGCTCAACATACTGGATGGCATTCACTTCAATCGGTGGGCGCGACAGCAGGTACACGACTTCGGCGATGAGGACGGCAGCCAGTATTTCCGGCCCAATCCACATGCGCGCGTTCAGCCACTTGCTTTCCATTTCTACCGCGCGCTCGCCCAGGTTAAGCATCATGACCACGAAGACGAACAGCACCATGATGGCGCCGGCATAAATAATCACTTCCAGCGCGGCAATGAAAGGCGCTCCCAGAATGTAGAAGATCACCGCCACCGAGAGCAGGGAGACGATGAAGTAGAGCAGGGCGTGGACCGCGTTCAGCCGCGTGATGGTCATCACCGTGGCCAAAATTGCAATCGCTCCCGAAATGTAGAACAGCACGTGCATAGCTTCCTAGGGCAACAGGTTGCGCAGATCGGCGGGCGGAGCCTCGCGCTCGGCCTCGCCTTTGTCCTTGCCTCCGATCTTCACTCCGGCCACCTGCCAGAAGTTGTAGTCCGGATACTTGCCGGGGCCGCTGATCAGCAGGTGTTCTTTTTCATAAACCATGTTCTGGCGGTTGTATTCGCCCATCTCCAGATCCGGGGTCAACTGGATGGCGTAGGTGGGGCAGGCCTCTTCGCAGTAGCCGCAAAAGATACAGCGCGAAAAATTGATGCGGAAAAATTCCGGATAGCGGCGGCCGGTCGGGTCTTCCGTCGCCTGCAGAGCAATGCAGTCCACGGGACAGGCTACGGCGCATAAATAGCATGCCACGCAGCGTTCCCCGCCCTCCGGGTCGCGGGAAAGAATGATGCGCCCGCGGTAGCGCGCCGAGAGATACGCCTTCTGCTCCGGATACTGAATGGTCACCCGTTTGCGAAAGGCGTGAAGAAATACGTCCCACAAGGTGCGAATTACGCTCAGCATTCCCTGACCTTCCCTTTTCCGTCCCCTCAGCGAAAAAACGCCAGTTTTACCGCCCCGGTCACCAGCAGGTTAGCCAGCGCCAGCGGCAGCATCAGTTTCCATCCCCAGTCCATCAGTTGGTCAAAGCGCGGACGGGGCAACGACGCCCGCAGCAAAATAAAAAATCCCAGGAAGAAAAATGTCTTGATGAAGTACCACACAATTCCCGGCAGCACCGGCCCCTGCCAGCCGCCGAAAAACAGCACCGTGATCATGGATGAGATCAGCAGGATGCCGATGTACTCGCCCACAAAAAACATGCCGAACTTCATGCCCGAATATTCGGAGTGGAAACCGGCGACAATTTCGCTCTCCGATTCCGGCAGATCGAAGGGCAGCCGGCGGGTTTCGGCGATTCCCGCAATCATGAACAGCACAAAGCCGAGAAATTGCGGCACCACGAACCACAGGTGCTGCTGCGCATTGACGATGTCCACCAGGTCGAACGAGCCGGCCAGCAGCACCGTCCCCATCAGCGACAGGCCCATAAACACTTCGTAGCTCAGCATCTGGGCGGCGGCGCGCATCCCGCCCAGCAGCGCATACTTGTTGTCCGACGACCAGCCCGCCAGGACGATGCTGTAAACCCCAAGCGACGACATGCCCAGAAAAAACAGCACCGCGATGTTCAGATCGCTGATGATCATGCCGGGAGCAAAAGGCACCACTACGAATGACATCAGCACGGTGAACATCACGATGGCGGGCGCCATGATGAACACCCACTTGTCGGCGAAGGGCGGTATCCAGTCCTCTTTAAAGAACAGCTTGATCATGTCCGCCAGGGTCTGCATCAGGCCGAAGGGGCCAACGCGATTGGGGCCGTAGCGATCCTGCCAGAGCGCCAGGAGGCGGCGTTCCGCCCACACCAGTCCGCCGGCGAGAGTCAGCGCGCCGATGAGCACCACGATGAGCGTCACGGCTGGGTAGGGGCTGATCATGCGGCGCGCTCCGGACCTCCTGCGGGAACTTCTGCCGGCTGCAGCGTGCCCCAGGCGGGCAGGTGAACACCCAGCACCGGCGCCATGCCCACCAGCAACGCGGCAACGCCCCTGGGCACATCTGGGCGGATCCGAACTTCGATGCGGTAAGTGCTGCCGTCCAATTTGACTTCGGCCAACGACTGCGGCCGGAGCGCCAGGCGGACGGCGTCCTCCGGATGTAGTGCGACATATGGCTTGGGTGCAAGTTGGGCGATTGCAGACGCGTGCATGCTCTGCTCTTCGCTGCCAAAAATGTGGTACGCGGGCACAATCAGCCATTCGTCAGCGCGCGGCGCAAATGCCGCCGGCACGCGGGTGAAGTAGCCATTTGCCACGGAAGCAGCAGGCTCGATCAGGCGCGCCCCCGGATCGCCGTCGCGCAGCGGCCCGGCTATTTCCTTCTGGTAGAAATTCGTGGATTGAATCGAGTTCCAGCCCGGCGACCAGAAAAATGGAATCAGCGCCGAAGGCGGCTGGTCGGGATAGCCTTCCATGGAGAACGAAAGCGGCGAGTCGGGATCGTCGGGCGGCTTGGGCTCGCTAACATTAACATTGGCGTGCATCGCCGTGCGGCCGCTGTAGCGGTGCGGCTCGCGGGGAACCTTTTCGCCCACCAGCCGCAGACCTGAGAACGGCGCGGCGGCCACGATGCCCGCCAACTCCGGAATTGCAGTCGAAAGCGCGACGATCACATCGTCCAGTTCCTGCCACTTGGCCATCTCTTCCCTGCCGCACGCTGCCGCCATGTCGCGCAGCCAGCGCCAGCTCTCCTGCACCTCGCCCTCCGGAACAAACACCTGGAAGAAGCGCTGGGCGCGTCCTTCGTTGTTTACCAGCGTGCCGTCGGATTCAGCAAAGGTCCCGGCGGGCAGCGCCAGTTCGGCATGCTCGGTGGTGTGATTCGCCAGGCAATCGAGCGCGATCACATGTGGCGTCTGATCGAAAAACTCGCTAAACCGGGAAGGTAAGCGCCGCTGCAGATCGTTTTCCAGAACGATGACCGCATCGGCGTCCGCGGCAGCTGTCAAGGCGGCGCTGAGAGGAGCAGCGCCCATCAGCGCCAGCCCCATGCTGTTGCACTCCGGCACAGTGAAGCTCAGGCGGACTTTTTTGCCTGTGGCGTGCAGGGCCCGCGCCACATTGGCCGCGGCCTCCAGAATTGCCTCGCTGTTCAGTCCGCCACCGGCCACCACCAGTGGCCGCTGCGCATTCTTAAGTGTCTGGGAGATTTGGGTGGCCATGGCGACAGCTTCTCCGGACAAGTTCGTCGCCGGCGCCGCGTGATCCAGAGCGCGGGCCACGGCGAATGCCAGCCGAGCGATGTCGTTCGGGGCGCCGCGGAAAGTCTGGGTCGCGATATCGTCCAGGCGCGTGGCATAAGGCGAAGCGATGAACAGCGGGCCCTTGTCATCCTGCACCGTCTCGCGCACCGCATGGTCGAGCCAGCGCGGAATCCTCAGCTTGTCGGTTATGGCGAAGGGTTGCTGCCGCACCGATTGGCGCAGAGCCAAGGCCAGGCGCGGCGCGAAGTTGGTCGGATCCTCACCCAGCAACAGCACCGCATCGCATTGTTCAATTTCGCGCAGCGAAGGCGTGCGCGCGGAACCTGTCCGCAGGATATGGATTATCTTCGCGATCACCCGGTATTCGTGGTCCGCCATGCCGGCAAAGAAATGTTCCGCTCCCACCAGCGTGCGCAAGGCGAAGTTGGCCTCCAACGAGGCTCGCGGAGAACCGATGCCGATCACGTTCTGCTTGCCCGCCAACAAGCCCTTTGCGGACTGCAGAGCTTCCGGTCGGCTGACGGGCTGCGCAACTCCTTCGCGGCGCAACATCGGCCGACGGATCCGCCGCGGGCTGTTCACGAACTCGTACCCGTAGCGCCCGCGGTCGCAGAGGAAGTACCCGTTCACCGCGCCGTTGTAGCGGTTCACAATGCGCCGCAACATGCCGTAGCGCTCGCCCGGGCTGGTATTGCACCCCAACCCGCAATGGGTGCAGATAGAAGGCGCGAACTGCAGGTCCCACTTGCGCGTGTAGTGATGCTTGAGAGTTGCGTCCGTGAACACGCCCGTAGGACAGACCTCCACCAGGTTGCCGCTGAATTCATTTTCCAGGACGCCATCCTGGTGGCGCCCGAAAAACACCAGGTTGCGCAACAGGTGCGCGTCGAAGTCCTCTCCGCCAGCATACTCGCGGTAGAAGCGCACGCAGCGGTAGCACTGGATGCAGCGGTTCATCTCCTGATTGACAAACGGCCCCAAGTACTGATTGCGGAACGTGCGCTTCTCGTATGGGTAGCGGCGGTAGTCGTGCCCGGTCATCACCGTCATGTCCTGCAGGTGGCACTCGCCGCCTTCGTCACACACCGGGCAGTCGTGCGGGTGATTGAGCATCAGTCCTTCAATCACGCCGGCACGGAACTTCACCGCGTCAGGATCGTGGATGGCAATGCGCGTCCCCTCGCCGGCGGGCGTCATGCAGGCCATCACCAGCTTGCCGTGGGTGTCGTTCTCATCGCGGAACTGCTTGACCGCGCACTGGCGGCAGGCCCCCACCGAGCCCATGGCCGGATGCCAGCAGAAATATGGCAGGTTGAAGCCCAGCGTCAGCGCGGTGAACAGCATGTTCTGCGCCGGGTCGGCGGTGTAGGGCTTGCCGTCAATGTACACAGTGGTCACGCCTATTTCCAGGGACAGCGCTGCTCGTGGATGTGCCGCTCAAAATCCTCGCGGAAATATTTGAGCGCGCTCTGCAGCGGCTCCACCGCGCCCGGAGCCAGCGCGCAAAAAGTGTTGCCCGGTGCGCTGAACCAGGTTTGAAATTCCAGTTTTTCCAGGTCGCCTTCCCGGCCCTGGCCATCTTCCAGCGCGCGCAAAGTGCGCTCCGCCCAGTTCAAGCCGCTCCAGCACGGCGTGCACCAGCCGCACGATTCCTGCGCGAAGAATTTCTCCAGGTTCCACACCATGCCCACGGGGCAGGTCTGGTCATCGAGCACGATCATGGTGCCCGTGCCCATGCGGCTGCCCACTTTCTGCAAGGCGGTAAAGTCCATGGCCGTGTCGAGGTGTTCCTCAGTTACGAAATCGGTGGAAGCGCCGCCGGGCAGCAGGCCGCGGAAGCGCAAGCCTTCGCGCATTCCGCCGGCGTGTTCTTCCAGCAACTCGCGCACGGTGGTGCCCATGGGCAGCTCCCACAAGCCGGGGCGTTTGACCTTGCCGCTGGCGCCATAAAGCTTGGTGCCACCATCGGCGGTGCGGCTCAACTTTTTGAACCACTCGGCGCCCTTGTTGACGATGTGAGGCAAATTGCAAAGAGTCTCCACGTTTTGCACGATGCTGGGCTTACCGAAGAGCCCGGACACCTGCGGGAACGGCGGCTTGGTGCGCGGATTGGCGCGCTTGCCTTCCAATGCATTGAGCAATCCGGTTTCCTCGCCGCACATGTAGCGCCCGGCGCTGGTGTGCAGATACATCTCCAGGCTGTAGCCGGAACCGAAAACGTTCTTGCCCAGATAGCGCGCGTCATACGCCTCAGCCAGCGCTTTCTGCAGCCGCCGGGCCGACTCGACGTACTCTCCGCGCAAAAAGATGTAGGACACCTCCGCCTGAATCGCCCAGGCGGCGATGCTCATGCCTTCGATGAGCTGGTGGGGGGTGGCCTCGAGCAGCAGGCGGTCCTTGAAAGTGCCGGGCTCCATCTCGTCGGCGTTGCAGATCAAATACTTGGGGCGAGGGGCGTCCGTGCCCATGGGCACGAAGCTCCACTTCACGCCGGTGGGAAATCCGGCGCCGCCGCGGCCGCGTAGGGTGGAATCTTTCACCACCTGCTGCACTTCACGCGGATCCATGCGCAGCACCTTGCGCATGCCCTGGTAGCCTCCAACCGCCTCATGGGCGCGCAGGTCGAGCGGCTGGCCATCAGGCCGCACGTGTTGGGTGAGCGGTTTCTCCATCTCTACTTGTAGTTCTCCAGCGCCTTTTCCGCGCCATCCGGATCGAGGTCGCGGTGCAGATCTTCATCCACCATCATGGCGGGCGCGTGGTCGCAGGTTCCCAGGCAGACGATGGGCAGCAGGGTGAAACGGCCGTCGGATGTGGTTTCGCCCAGGCGCACGCCCAGCTTGCTGCACAGGCGTTCGCGCAGCCGGTTATAGCCCATGATCCAGCAGCTCACGCTGTCGCACAGCAGCACCACGTGGCGTCCCACCGGCTTGCGGTAAAGCAGGTTGTAAAAAGTAGCTACGCCGTCCAGTTCGTCCAGCGACATCTCCAGCAGCTGCGCTATGTCCTGCAGGCTCTCATCGGAAATCCAGCCGCGATGCCGCTGCACAATCTTCATGGCGTCAATGCAGACGGCGCGCCTGGTGGGATAACGCGCGAACTCAGCCTCAATCTCCCGCCTCTCTTCGGCGCTCAGCGGCAAATCTTTCTCCCCCTCTATCGGTCTACGTCGGCGAGCACGTAATCAAAGCTTCCCAGGATTGCCAGCAAGTCGGAAACGATCAGGCCGCGGCAGGTACGCGGCAAGATCTGCAGGTGAGGAAACGATGGCGTGCGGATGCGGGTGCGGTACGAATTAGTATTGCCGTCGCTCACCAGGTAATAGCCGTTGTTGCCCTTGCTGGCCTCGATGGCGCCCAGCGCTTCTCCGGGCGGAATCACCGGCCCCCAGCTCACGTTCAGGAAATGGGTGATCAGGGTTTCGATGTCGTGCATAGTGAAATTCTTGTTGGGCGGCGTGGCCAGTGGATTGTCCGACTTGTAGGGCCCTTCCGGCATGTTGTTAACGCACTGCTCAATGATGCGCAGGCTCTGCCGCATCTCCTCCACGCGCACCTGGGCGCGGGCATAGCAGTCGCCGCCCCGGGCTGTGGGAATGTCAAACTGAAACTGGTCGTAAACCGAGTACGGTTGTTTTTTGCGAAAGTCCCAAGCGAAACCGGTGGCGCGCAGGTTGGGTCCGGTCACTCCCCACTCGATGGCTTCCTCTTTCGTTATGACCCCGACGCCCACGGTGCGCGCCTTGAAGATGCGGTTGGCCATAATTTCGCGGTCATACTCGCGCAGCTTGGGCGGGAGGTAGGCGATGAAGTCGCGGAACATCTGCTCCCAGCCGTTAGGCAGGTCCTGGGAAACGCCCCCGATACGGAACCAGTTGGGATGCATGCGGGCGCCGCACACCGCTTCCACAATGCCCAGGGCGCGCTCGCGGTCGTTGAAGGTGTAGAAGACGGGTGAGAGCTGGCCCACGTCCTGGGCGAAGGTCCCGTACCAGACGAGGTGGCTGATGATGCGGTATAACTCCGCCATCATCACCCGGATAACCTGCCCACGCGGCGGCACCTGGATGCCGGCCAGCTTCTCGACGGCGGTCAGGTAGGCGAAGTTGTTGATTACCCCGCTCAGGTAATCCACGCGATCGGTGTAGGGAATGTAGGTGTGCCAGGTCTGGCGCTCGCCCATTTTTTCCGCGCCGCGGTGGTGATAGCCGATGTCCGGAACGGCATCCACGATTTGCTCGCCATCCAGCTGCAGGACGATGCGCAACACTCCGTGGGTGCCGGGATGCTGCGGCCCCACATTCAGAAAAATGAAATCGGCGCCGTCATGGCTGCGCTGCATGCCCCATTCTTCCGGCTTGAAGCGCAGGGCCTCCTGCTCGCGTTCTTCTTTTTTTTCGTCC
>Ga0207664_10003162_pt1 | contig 10938 bp, 7 predicted proteins | sample LARL83metaG_FD_184349 | JGI IMG/M metagenome (GOLD analysis project Ga0207664, IMG submission 184349) | Corn, switchgrass and miscanthus rhizosphere microbial communities from Kellogg Biological Station, Michigan, USA - LAR L8-3 metaG... | ecosystem: Host-associated > Plants > Roots >...
CCAGTCCATGTCCAGGTCGACCAGCAGGCCCAGCATCCGGGCGATCGTCGGGTCGTCCAGTCGCTCGAACGCTTCGTCCAGCAGGACTAGGCGTAGCGGTTCGATGTCCTCCGCTGTGCCGCCCCTGATTGCGCCGTAGAAGGCGGCTGCTGCGGCGAACAGCGTTACATAGGACACCAGCCGTGTTTCGCCGGAGGACAGTTGGCGCATTCTTCTTGTCCTGGGCTTGCCGTCTGGGCCTGCGTCGGCCACGCGCACCGTGAACGTGTACCACGAGCGGTAGTCCAGTGCCCTGGTGAGGATTTCGGCGTAGCCACCGGAGTGCGTTTCGCGTTGGGCGTCGATTCGTTCGGTGAACGCTCCGCGCAGCATCGCGTCCTGCTCTTCGGTGCGTTCGGCGAACGGCAGGCGGACCAGTTTCAGTGCCTCTTGTGTTGTCTCGTCCAGTGCTGCTGATGGGCGCCACTCCAGTTTCACGTGTACGCCTTGGCTGGACCTGGCTACGTCCAGTACCTCGTTCATCCGCCTGGTCAGGTCCTCTGCGACCGTGATCTGGCCGTGCAGTCTTTCGGCCAGGTTGCGCAGCATGAACGTGGCGAAGATGTCCTGGTATCGCTCGCCCAGGTAGCCGCGTTGCTCGGCCAGTTGGCCGCTGACCAGTGCTGCCGCAGCTGCTACTGGGCGTGGGCCGTGCTCGCCGGCCACTGTGACCGTGAGGATTCCGGCGTGTCGCTCTGGTGCGATGTCGTGGCTGCCGGCCAGGGCTGCCTGCAGTGCCTGGAGTTTCGTGATTACTACTTCTTCGCTGACGCCTCTTCGCTCCGCGGTGGCTAGTGCTGTCAGCGGGTCTTCCGGGGTCTCCTGGCCGATGAACGCTGCTGCTAGTACGCCGGGTGTGTCCAGTGCTGCCTGGCACGCTTCTGCTGCGGCTTCCGCTGCGTTTGTCTTGGCGGTGATCTCGTCTTGCTTGCCTTCCAGGAGGGTTTCTGTTTTGACTACCTGGTTGGACAGTTCGGTCGCGTGTGTGCGGGCGGTGGGTAGGGCTGCTCGGACCGCGCGTCGTTGTTCTTCTAGTTCGGTTAGTTGTGCTGCTACTTCTTCTGCTTCGCCGCCTATGGCTGTGGTCAGCTCGGTTAGGGCTATGGCTTCCCTTGCGAACTCGGCGCATCGTGTTTCTGCTGCGCCTGCCGCGTCGCCCAGGTCGTCGACTGCTGCTTGGTGGTCGTGTAGGGCGTCTGTCAGGTCGCGGATGGTTCCTACGCAGCGGCCGATCAGTGTGTCGCGCAATGCTTCTGCGCTGCCGCGTGCTGCTACGGCGGCGCGGTGTGCTGCTTGGAGCGTGTCGGTGTCTGCTGGCAGTCCTGCCTCGGCCGCTGTCTGCGTCAGGTCGATCTGTACGGCCTCGTGTTGCTTGTCCGCTGCCTCGTATTCCGTTCGCAGTCTGGCTGCGGTTGTCGTGGCCTCGTCGGCGGCGCGGCCTGCTGTCAGCACGTTGGCGTGTGCGGCGATCAGGGCACGGTCATCCGGGAAGGCGTCGAGGTGTTTCTCCCATGCGGTTACGCGGCCGGTTCTCGTTCTGTACTCGGCGTCGGCTGTTGCGTGTTCGTCGGCCAGATTGGTCAGTTCTGCTGTCAGTTCTGCGCAGCGCCTTGTTCGGGCTGCTGATCGTGCGCCCGCGCCGACGAATTCGGCTGTCTGTTTGGTCATTGCTCCGGTCAGTACGCCTGCTCGCCACTGGCCGGTGGTCGTTACTACGAGTCCGTCACCGGTTGCCGGTCCGTCCACGAAGGTCACGGTCGCCAGGATTCGCTCGACGACGGCCGCTGGTACCGCACATCCTGGCTCGACTGCGGCCACCAGTGCGGCCGACAGAGGTTTGGCTGACGTGCCTGCTTCCGTGGCGAACAGGTCGGCGACCGCCGTGTCTATTCCGCCGTCTGCCTGTACCCATGCCGCCAGCAGTCCGCTGGCCTGTAGTGCTGCTTCCAGTCCGGCTCGGTGTGCTTCCGACAGGCCTGGTGCGAAGTCGACCAACTCGTAGAACGCTGCGCCCTTTTCTGGGTCGCGTCGTGCCTTCGTGTACGTGGGTGGCGGGGGTGCTGCGTTCACGCCGTTGCGTGCTGCTACTAGTTCGGCCTCGGCTGCTGTGATTCTTGCTGTTACTGCGTCTGTTTGCTGGCCAGCCGCTACCGCGGCCTGTCGCAGCTCCTGGAGTCGGGGGGTTGCCCATCCTCTTGCTGCCTCGTGGACTGTGCGTGTTACGTCTGACTCGGCGCGCAGTCTGGTGGTGTTCGGGAGTTCTACTGGGCACGCTTTGTCCGTGAAGGGGCCTGTCGTGGTCCATGTGCGGGCGCGTTCGGCCCAGGTGGCTATCGCGTCCTCGAGGCGTTGTGCTGCCTCGTTGCGTCGTCCCACGCTCTCCGTGGCCGCGAGTTGTGCCTGCCGCGCGCCCTGCCGTAGGCCGTCCAGGCGCTGTTCCTGTCGGTCTGCGCCTACTGCTCGTTCGTGCAACGCCAGTGTCAGCGCGGATCGTTGTGTTGCTACTGCGCCTGCTTCGGCTGCTTGCGCTGCTGCCGCTCGTAGTGCTGCGTCCAGCCGTTCTGGTTCTACTGGCGGTGGGGTGCGGCGTTCTACCTGCACAGGTTCTGCTTCGGGGTCTGGTTTGCCGCGTACTAGTTCTGTCGTGCTGCCGGGGACTGCTTTGGGTGCTATCGGCACGTGTGGGCAGAGTGCTGGGTCCAGGCCGGCTGCGGATAGTTCGCGTCGTGCTCCGGCTGCTAGTTCGCCGGCTGCTTCGGCGTCCTGTTCGAATCGCCGCAATACCGTCAGTACCGTTTCTACTGCTCGGTCGGCGTGGGTTCGGTGTTTGGTTGCTGTTTCCAGCGCCGACTCGGCTGCCGCGCGTGCGTGGGCGACCAGGCGTTCTCGGTCTGACAGGTCGCGCATGCCTTGGTAGGCCGGCAGTTGTTTGAGCGAGTCGATCGTGTGTTCCAGCTCGTCGTCTCGTTGTTCCAAAGTGGATACCTTGGCGACGGCTTCTTCGTGGTCTGCGCTGTGTTTTGCCAGTTTGGTGGCCAGGTTGTTCATGGCTGAGCGCTCGTCGGTCAGCGCCTTGTTGGCTGCTGTGGCTCGGTCGGCCGTTGACCGCAGCGCTGCGAATGCGTAGCCGCTGTAGCTGGCCAGGAATGCCGTCAGCGCTGTGTCGGCTTTGCTCAGGCGCGTGATGTTCTCTCGGATCGACTCCAGGTCCTCGAACGAGCCTGCCAATTGTTCGATCATGCTGATGTCCAGCGGCGGCAGCGCGTCGGACAGGATCTGTTCTAGCTGGCCCTCCAGTACTTTCAGGCCGACGTCTGGGTTGCGTAGGGTTCGTTGTAGGTGCAACAGGTCGCCGTAGCGGCCGGCTGGCATGCCGTAGACGAGTTCGGCGATTCTGGCTCGGAACACCGTGTCGTCCAGTACGCGGTCTGCGCCGATCTGCTCCTTGAGCTGCACCGGTCCTAGTGGCACTCGATCTGGGCCGGCTAGGCCGAAGTCGATGCCTACTCGGGCTTCGGTGATGAAGCGCCACGAGTCGCTGACCTGTTGTGAGGTCGCGGACGCCTTCAAACCCAGGCCGCACGTGAGAAATCGCTCTGCACCTGTGTCGTCTACGCGCCGTAGTTCGATCCACGCGTAGCCGATGCGGTTCGGGCCACCGTCGTACTCGTCCAGCATCAAGCGGCGGATGCTGACCGTGTCGAAACCCTTGGAGCCCAACTGCCGCAGGTCGCCGTCCAGGCACAGCGGCAGCAGCAACTCCAGTGTGCGCGACTTGCCGGAACCGTTGGTGCCCTGGAGGATCGCCCTTCCCCCGGTGAAGTCGAACTCCTGCTCGTCGTACTGCCAGATGTTGACGATCCCGCCCCGGTGCAGCCGCCAGCGGTCCGCCGTCATGAGTCCTCCTCGTCGAACAACGACCACCCTGGTTCGGGTTCCGGCGCCGGTGCGAACACCGGGATCTCCCGTGCCGGCCGCTCGTCCGCCTCCGGTTGCCACCGGTGGGCGGCGGGGGAGAGCAGCCAGCCGCCTGTCTCGCTCGCCGGATCGGGCCGGGCCAGTCCGGCCGCACGAAGCAACGCGAGCACGTCGTCGGCCAGATCCGCGATGTCCTCGGTGGCCTGCTTCGACCACGCCGCCGGATAGTCCACCACGAGCCGCTGACACGCCAGCCGCACCTGCCCGACGGTCACCGGCACCTGGCCGTCCGGCCGTGGCTCGGGTTCCGTGTCGTCGTCCAGTGCTGGTTCCGGGTCGGTCAGCAGTTCCGGCAGCGCGAGCAGTGCTATTCGGGCGACCGTGCTGGCGCCTGGGAAGATCAGGTCGGTCAAGTAGTCCTCTGGGTCGGTGACGGCTACGCCTTCCGCGCGGGTTTCGGTGATCAGGCCGAAACACCGTTCCAACGTGGCGGATTCCCGCCGGCCGCGTCGGCGCAACCATTCCGCGTGGTCCGGCGGTAGGTCCGTGTACAGGGTGACCGGGTCCTCGACCAGTCGGCGGCGTACCGCGTGCTCGATGCCGCGCGGGCCGGGCCGGGCGGCGAGTGCGAGCAACTCGTCCACTGTCTCGGCTTCGGCCAGCGGCCCGACCAGCAACTGGCCCAGTAGATCCGTGTCGATAGTGATCAGGGCCTCGGTCGGCGTCTCGCCGAGCAGTCCGCCTACCGAGCCCTCGGTCTCGGTGATCACGCCGAGGGCCAACAGGTGCCGCAGCGCGGCCGCGAGCGAGCGGCGGTCGGACACGTCATCGGTACTGTCCATGCCGGCTTCCACGGTTGCCGCCCGCACGTCGGCCACCAGCCGCGACAACAGCACCTGCCGCCCGGCGCCGGTCAGCGCCGCGATCGTCAGCGCGAGATACGCGTAGCTGAGAGGGTTCAGGCCGGCCTCGCCGCGCGGCAGGTCGGTGCCCGGGATCGCACCTGGGCGGGGTGGTTGGGGATAAGCTTTGTACAGCCGCGCGAACTGGCGCTGCACGACCAGCCGATAGCCCAGCGTCTGGGTGAACAGGTCCACAAGGGACGCTCGATGCCGGTACACCAGCGGCAGCAGGTCCCCGTCCGGCCCACCGACGCGCAGCAACGGCCGCCGCAACAACACCCGGGCGCAGCGCACCACGTTCGCCGCGTCGATCTCGGACAGTCCGTCCAGCACGTCGGCGCTCATGAGACGTCCCGGCTCAGTGTCAGCGCGGTGTCGGCCAGTGTCAGTGTGCCGCCGGAGCTGTGGATGCGGGTGGTGTGGCCGACAGTCGGTGTCACGGTCAGCGTCAGGCCGCGCACGGGATCGGCCGCGGCACCCGTGTCGCGCGGGTGGTCGCGTTGCGCCATGGCCAACGTGAGCAGTTCGCACAGCGCGGACAGCGCGTCGTCGGACAGCGTCGCCCGTTCCAGGTCCGGTGCCGCCGCGACTAGTTCGGCGGCCGCGGCCCTGCGTCGCCGGTCGGCCTGTCGGGCTTGGGACAGCAGGGTTTCCCGGCCGATCGGGTCGTCCAGGATGCGGGCCGGCCGGCCGCGGGCGCCACGATCGCCCCGGCTGCGCACGCTCACCGACACGTCCAGCACCGGCCCGTCCCGCCACGGCGTGCGCTCGTCGTCGCCGTCGTTCTCCGGTTCCGGCAACAGGTTCCGGGCCGAGAACAGGCCGAACGCGGCCGCGTACACGGCATGCGCGCGCTCGTGCGAACACGCGTGGAACCAGCTGGCCAGCTTGATCAGCTCGGCCCGCCGGCCCGGCAGCAGGCCTCCACTCCCCAACGTGGCGCGCTTCACGGTGGCCAGCAGTGCGCCGATCGCGCGGGCCGTCGCGTCCCGCAGCGCCGTAACCTGGCTCGGGCTGCCCGGCCGGTCCACGAACCAGTCGGTCAGTTCCCGCCAGTCCGCGTCCGTGCGGCCCCGCGCCCGTTCGACCGCCGCGCCGAGTTGATCACCGCCGAGCAGGTCCAGCATGTCGGGGCGGCGCGGAACGAGGGTGGTCAGCGTTGCCGCGATGGTCGGCGTGTGCCGCAGCACGTCCTCGACGACGAGCTGGATGTAGTCCACCAGCAGATCACGGAATCCGGCGATCTCGTCCGGCGCCAGGTGATTGCGGGTCAACACCTGGCCGAGATACGCGTAGAAGTCGCGGACGGTGACGGCCAGCTCGGCGTGTTGCAGGAACAGCGTCGTGACCTGCTCGGCCAGGATCTCCCGGCTACGCCGCGCGCCCACCGATCCCGGGTCGCGTTCGCGGGTCGCGTTCGCCTGGGCCAGCGTGCCGCCGAGTTCGCGCAGGCCGCGCTCGATCGCCGGCAGCAACTCCCGGGACACCTCGCGCGCGCCCTCCGGCACCCGCAGCAGCTCGTCCACGTCCCGCTGCACGCGCACGGCCAGCTTGCTGACCTGGTAGCGCATGCTGCCCTGCTGGAACTCCGCGATGCTCGCGGCGACCGTCTCGCGCCGGCCCAGCACGAGATTGCCCCACTCGACCAGCTGTCGCAGCCGCGGAATCACGACGTCGACCTGCGACTCGCCGTCCTCGATCCGGCCTTCGCGCTCGTCGGCCGCCAGCGCCGCCGCGACCTCGCCCGCGGACAGGTCGGCCAGCAGCGTCGACGTGAACAACCGCATGATGGCCAGGTAGGTGCGGTGGTTGCGGCCCGGCTGGAGGTACGCGAAAAGCTGCAGCCGGGTTGTCCGCTCTGCTGACTCCACCGGGGCACCTTACGTGCCCTGCCCCGACCACGTTCGAGTCGGCGTTCCCCGGTACGGTCCGCTGGGCGGACCGACTGGGGCGGGGTGATCTTGGGTGGCTGCGGCGCGCGCGATCGGACTGTTGCTGGGGATGGCGGCCGACGGCGTGTTCGGCGATCCACGACGTGGCCATCCGGTGGCCCTGTTCGGTACTGCCGCGCAGCGGGTCGAGCGCGCGCTTTACCGGGACGGCAAGGCATCCGGCGTCGCGTACACGGCCGCGGTCGGTGGTACGGCGGTGCTGTTCGGCGCGGCGATCGAGCGGTGGGGCCGGCGTGGCCCGGTGACCCAGATGATCACGACGGCGCTCGCCACCTGGGTCGTACTGGGCGGTGCGTCGCTGGCCACCGAGGGCACCGCGATCGGCGCCGAGATCGACTCGGGTGACTTGGAGGCAGCGCGCCGCCGGCTGCCCAGCCTGTGCGGGCGTGACCCGGCGCGGCTGGACCAGTTCGGCCTGTCCCGCGCGGCCGTGGAGTCGGTGGCGGAGAACACGTCGGACGCGGTCGTGGCACCGCTGGTGTGGGGCGCGGTCGCCGGCGTGCCGGGGCTGCTGGGCTACCGCGCGGTGAACACGCTCGACGCCATGATCGGCTACCGCTCCCCGCGCTACCAACGGTTCGGCTGGGCCGCGGCCCGGCTCGACGACCTGGCCAACCTCGTGCCGGCGCGGCTGGCCGCTCTGCTGACGACGTTGTGCGCCCCGGTGGTCGGCGGCTCGGCGGCCGGGGCGTGGCGGGCGTGGCGGCGGGACGCGTCGGCCCATCCGAGCCCGAACGCCGGCCAGGTCGAGGCGGCGTTCGCGGGTGCGCTGGAGATCCGGCTCGGCGGCCGGGTGCGCTACGCGCACGGCGTGGAGGACCGACCGGTGCTCGGCGATGGCCGCACGCCCGACGCCGGCCATGTCACGCGGGCCGTCGAGCTGTCCCGGCTGGTGGGCGCGGTGTCGTGCGTCGTCGCGGCGATCGTGGCCGCGCTACTGGGCCGGCGGCGCGCCCGTCGCTGACTCCCGCTCGCGTTCCTCGTCGACCGCGATCATCGCCGCGACCGCGCGTCGCCCGCGCACCCGCTGCAGCTGACCTTTGGCCCGTTCGGCCTTCCGCCGTGCGCGGCCCTCCGGCGTGAGCGCGCCGCCGGGCTGGATCTCGCGCCACGTGAAGTAGCCCAGCCCGCCGATCGCCATGACACCGAACACGATCCACTGCAACGCGTACGACAGGAACGGCCCGGAGTCGATCTGCGGCAGCGGCAACACGCCCAGCCCGCCCGGCTGGTTGTCCACGAGCGTGAAGTAGCCGGGATCCACGGACAGCCCGGTGAGGTTCGACACGACCGTCGTGTTGATCGAGTAGACCTCGCGGTGGCCCTGCTCGGTCAGCGGCGGCCGGTGCGGGTCGCTCTCCTCGGGATGCATCCGCGCGGTCAGCGTCACGTGCCCGGCCGGGGCCGGCGCGTAAGTCGGCACCTGGCCGTTGTCCGGCGACACCCAGCCCCGGTCGACCAGCATGATCCGACCGCCGTCGAGCCGGAACGGCGTGAGGATCTCGTACGCCGGCTCGTCGTTGACCTGACGCAGCCGCGCCACGGTCTCGCCGTCCGGCAGATAACGGCCCGCCATCGTGACCGCGCGCCAGGTCTGCGCGAACACCGGTTCGGCACCGGCCGGCAGGAGCTGGTCCAGCGGCACGGCCGGATCGCTGATCGCGTTCGTGATGTCGCCGTTCAACGCCGACCGCTCGGTATTACGCCCGAACTGCCACGGCGACAGGATCCAGAAGCACGCGCCCGCGAAGATGATCACGCCGACGACCAGGGCGAGCCACCCTGGTCGGAGCAGAAAGCTCAGCCGACGCACGCCCCAACGGTAGCCGCCGTGACCCGGCCCGTGTCAGCGGTGTCCGGTGAGCACGCGCCGCGCAGCGGCCACGGCCTGCGCCGGATACACCCCGCCGAACAGCTCGGCGTGCACCAGCAGCGGGAACAGTTGGTGCAGCGTGACCCGCCGCCGCCAGCCCTCAGCCAGCGGCGCCACCTCCTGATACGCCGCGAGCACCCGCTCCAGGTCCGGACACCCGAACAGCGCGAGCATCGCCAGGTCGGTCTCGCGGTGTCCACCGTGCGCCGCCGGGTCGACGAGCACCGCGGGCCCGGCCGCCGACCAGACCACGTTGCCGCGCCACAAGTCTCCGTGCAGCCGCGCGGGTGGCTCGGCCGGCCCGGCCAGTTCCGGCAGCCGCTCGATCACGCCTTCCAGCACGACCGCGTCACCGACGGTCAGTGACCCCGCGCGGACACACCGCTCTATGTAGGGCGCGAGCCGGTATTCGGCGTACCACTCGGGCCAGCTCGGTGCCGGTTCGTTGACCATGGCCGCCATGCCGATCCACGCGTCCACCGGACCGCCGGGCGGCGCCTGGCCGAACGCGGGCGCACCGGCCGCGTGCAGTCCGGCCAACGCGCGACCCAGTCCGTCGGCCGCGCGGGTCGACGGCGCGCCCGGCTCGACCCACGCCAGCACCATCCAGTCGGCGTCCTCGCCGAGCACGGTCGGCACCGGCACGACGTGCGCGTCGGCCAGCCAGCGCAGCGACGCGGCCTCGGCGGTCACGGCGCCGTCGGGCCCGTGCTTGACCACGACCGATCCGCCGTCGGCGAGCACGACCCGGTGCACGGCGCCACCCAGCGGCACCGTCCGCACGCCGGCATGGCCGGTCAGTCGGCCGGCCGCGGCGAGCACCGCCGAGTCGTCCGTCACTGTCACACCGGCAGCTCGTCGCGCACGGCCGCCAGCAGGCCCGGGGTGGCCGCCTCGATCATGGCCAGGAGATCCGTGAACCCGTCCGGACCGCCGTAGTACGGGTCCGGCACGGACAGATCGCCGCTCGCGGCCGGGTCGAACGAGCGGAACATGCGGACGCGGTCGGTGTCGCCGACGAGGCGCCGCAACGCCTTCGCGTGGCCGTCGTCCATGGCCAGCAGCAGATCCGCGCTCAGGTGGTCGTCGTCGACCTGGGCGGCCGTGTGCTCGGTCGGGTAGCCGTGTTCGGCCAGGACCCGGCGCGCCCGCGGATCGGCCGGCTCACCGGCGTGCCACGGCCCGATTCCGGCGCTGGACACGCGGATCCGGTCGTCGAGCCCGGCCCGGCGCACCTGCTCGCCGAACACCAGCGCGGCCATCGGTGATCGGCAGATGTTGCCCGAACAGACAAAGCTGACGTGATACGCGTGCACCGGAAGAATCTCGCACATCGCGGTGCGCCGGTTGACCGGTTGTCCATTTCGGTTTGGTCACTCGACGCTGTGATGATCACCATCGTGAGTGTCCTCAGTGCACTCGGGCCGCGGCTACCCCCTCGGTACCCGCGGCCCGCGCGCTCGTTCACTGCGCCGCGTCGATCCCGACACGTTGTTCCAACCGGTCCAACCGTTCGCCGATCCTGGCCAGCGCGGTCCGCAACGCCTGTTCGCCGTCGCTCGCGGCACGGTTGCGGGCGTACGCGAACCCGGAGATCGTCGCGGCCAGCGCGCGCCGCGCCGCCTTCGGTTCGGCGCCCCTGGCCCGCAGGATCTGGCCGGCGCCGCCGGTCTCCTCGTCGATCAGCCCGAGCAGCAGGTGCTCGCAGCCGATGTAGTTGTGCGCGAAGCTGATCGCGACGCGCAGCGCGGCCTTCAGTGCGTCCGTCGTCGACTGGTCGAGCTGACGGCCCGCGATCTCGTCGCCGCTCACCTTCGTCGGCGCGGGTCGCGCGGCCAGGTCCCCGCGTAGGTCGTCCGGCTCGATCTCCAGTGACCGCAACACTTCCAGCGCCAGGTTGGTGCCCTCGTCGAGCAGGCCGGTCAACAGGTGCTCTGTCGTGATGACCGGTACGCCGGTGTCCCTGGCGCGCTGGATCCCCAGCTGTACGGCCGTTCGCGCCTTGGCGGTGAAGTTCGACAGTTTCGCGGTCGGGTCGTCGACTGTCAGGTCCAGCTTGCCGGCCGTCTCGATCGACTGGAGTTTCCGTACGGTCGCCTCCAGCGCCTGCTGGCAGATCGGCGACACCGGCAGCCCCAGTTCCTTCACCGCCTCCGCCAGTTCGTCCGGCAGGTACACGTTGATCTTCGGCATCTATACCTCCCATGGGGTTATTGACGGGGTTATGCGCACTCTATAATCTTTATGTGGGTAT
>Ga0207664_10003163_pt1 | contig 10937 bp, 9 predicted proteins | sample LARL83metaG_FD_184349 | JGI IMG/M metagenome (GOLD analysis project Ga0207664, IMG submission 184349) | Corn, switchgrass and miscanthus rhizosphere microbial communities from Kellogg Biological Station, Michigan, USA - LAR L8-3 metaG... | ecosystem: Host-associated > Plants > Roots >...
AGCTGTAGATTAACTTGGTCGTGCTTGCGGCCCATGCTGCCGTCGCCATCAAGGCGAACACTGCGCAAATCCCCAGACTTCTGCTCGCAGAAAGCGAAACTCGCCAGCTTCCCATTGGTTCCTCCACAGGACACGTTTGGATTGAAAACAGTCTACGTCACCGGTAGCGGGAAAACTTTAGCACTGAAATTGTAGAAAAGCACGTTTTTGGCGGGGAGGTTCGTCATGCTCTGAGGGGGGCCAAAAGGGCTCGGTACAGGCGAGAAATGCGTTCTGGCGTGATATTCTATTAACTCCAGCTGCGTACCGTCTTGGCGGAATTCCCCGCAGGTCCTGAAGAAGTTACAAACCAATGCTCTCAGTCAGCAATGTGTCCATGCGCTACGGCGCCAAAATACTGTTCGATGAAGTCTCCACGGCATTTACGCACGGAAAGCGCTATGGCCTGACGGGCCCTAATGGCGCCGGCAAATCAACATTTATGAAGCTGCTCAGCGGCGAACTCGAGCCGCAAAAGGGCACGGTCGTCCGTCCGCGTAAATTAGGCGTGTTGAGCCAGGATCAGTTTGCATTCGACGCCTATACCGCGATCGACACGGTCATCATGGGCAACAAACGCCTGTGGGCTGCCATGCAGGAGCGCGACGCGATCTACGAAAAGCCCGAGATGACCGACGCCGATGGCATGAAGCTCGGCGAACTCGAAGGCATTGTCGGCGAAGAAGACGGCTACACCGCTGAGAGCGACGCCGCCATCCTGCTCGATGGACTCGACATAACGGAAGAACTCCACGCCCGCCAAATGAGTGAACTGCAGGGCGGAGAGAAGGTCCGCGTCCTCCTGGCGCAGGCTCTGTTTGGCCATCCGCAAGCGCTGCTCCTCGACGAACCTACGAACCACCTTGACTTGGATTCGATCCATTGGCTGCAGGGATTTCTAAACGTCTACGACGGGATCGTCATCGCCATCTCGCACGACCGCCACTTCCTCAATAGCATTTGCACCCACATCGCCGACATCGATTACGAGACGATCATCACCTACACGGGCACCTATGACGACATGGTCGTGGCCAAGACGCAAGTTCGCTCGCAGGTCGAATCGCAGAACGCGCAGCGCGAAAAGAAAATTTCGCAGTTGAATGAATTCATCGCCCGGTTCGCCGCCGGCACGCGATCGAGCCAGGTGCAGTCGCGCCGCAAGGAAGTCGAACGGCTGCAGGTTACCGAACTCGCCAAATCGAACATCGCGCGCCCGTTCATCAAGTTCGAGCAGAAGCGGCCTTCAGGCAAGCACATCCTCGAAGTCGAGCACCTCAGCAAGGCCTACGACGAGAAGCAGGTCATTAAAAGTTTTACCGCCAGCATCCTCCGCGGTGAGCGTATCGCGCTCATGGGGCGCAACGGAGCAGGGAAGACGTCGCTATTGAATGCCCTGCTTGCGAATTCTCCCACCACGCCGGATGCTGAGTTGCGCAAGACCAGCGGCTATGATGGTCCCTTTGTCGACTCCGGCAAAGTGCTCTGGGGACATGAAGCTTCCATCGGCTACTTCGCACAGGACCACCGCAGCCTGATCGAAGGTGGCACGACCGCGATCGAGTGGCTCCATCAGTGGAACCCGGCCGCCGTCACTGAGGAACTCCGCGGAATTCTCGGCCAGATGTTGTTTGTTCGCGAAGATGCGAACAAATCCACCAGCGTGCTCTCGGGTGGCGAAGCTGCGCGCTTACTTTTCTGCAAGCTCATGCTGCAGAAGCCGAACGTGCTTGTGCTCGACGAACCGACGAACCACTTGGATCTCGAATCGATCAACGCCCTCAACATAGCGTTGCAGAAGTACCACGGGACCGTCTTCCTCGTCACTCACGACCACGACTTGATCGACGAAGTTGCTACCCGCATCTGGCACTTCGAGAGTGACCACAAGATCACCGACTTTAAGGGCACTTACGAGGATTACCAGGCCGCCGTGGTGGCCGTTTAGTTTCGTTCTCGTGTGGTATGCGTGCCCCACCCTCGTCGCGATTTTTGCGACAGGGCGGGGGGGTACTTTTACTCAAACTACCGCCGGGAGAACCCGCTTCGAAGCATACCTACGTCGCTACCTCGGTGCTGGTGTTCCCAGCACCCTAGCCGTGTAGTTGATAGTCTTGAGTTGCGGATTCGAAAACACGAGCGTGAACGCCGCAGTCGTTGCAGTTGGAGCCAGATCACTCGTACTCACATTCGCGTAAACACTTCCCGGGCCCGAGTAGACAGTTTTTCCGGTCTTGTTGCTGAGAGTCACCCCTGGAGTTAGACCATCGAGCGCTACTGAAATGGGCCCTTTGATCGTCGTAGTGCCATTGTTCTGGACCGTCACTGTCTGGGTATAGGTTGTGCCGGAAATCTGTAGTGGGCCTTTTGTTACGAGAACAGGGTTGCTGACCAGTGCGTTGGGGGTAAGCAGCACGCTCGCGCCCGCGCCCGGATAACCGCCGGTGGCCAAGATCTGCCCTGCGGTATTGATGGCGATCGCAGTTCTCAACAGAAGTCCCCCTGTGGAATCGTTCAGGGTATTCAGATCCACAGCGGTCCCGGACTGAAAAAGATAGGCGCGGCGAGTGTCGGTGTCGGCGTACCCAACAATCTGATCGTACGAGTTAAGTGCGAGCGGAGTTGATGCCAATCCAGCGCTCACATCGATTACCGAAGGGCTTTTGTATAGATACGCGCGAATCTGGTTGGCGGTGCTTACCGCAGCGACCGTGGCGTGTCCCTTGGAGTTGATGGCGCTTGCACCGCCCACGCATTGGCCGGTGTTGGGAGGAATCCAAAGAGAAGAACTCAAGACGTTGCTGTCGGCGAGTGGAAATGTGCCGCTGTGCAGGTAGGGACCGTTCCACACAACGCTCTCGCAACTGCTGCCGACGATTTGTCCGGAGTCATTGATCCCGGTGACGGGCGCGCCATGGTTGGCGTCGTAGGTCCAGGTGCCAGTTTTGCCGTTCAGCGTAGTCGGGGTCCATAAGAGTGGCCGAGAGCTAATGCCGTAAGCCGCGATGGTGCCCTTGTTGTTGATGACTTGGTTGTACTCTGCAGCGCTGCCGTACCCGGTGATGCTCAGCAGAGGAAAAGCGATAGCCGCTCCAGCGTTCCCGTGGAGCACTCCAGTCGTGGAATTCAGGATCGTGGGGCGCCACAGCCAAGACTGATTTTGATTGCCGTCGCCCTGACCAGGGGTATACGCCTGTCCCGTCACTTGGCCGCGGTCGTTTAGTCCGGTGGGTTTGGTATCGGCCGTTCCAGGCGGCATGCCAGTGGAGGACTCAATACTGAACAGGCTTCCGGCGCTGAAGCCGTCATTCGCCGTGTTAGGACTCCAGAGAACTGCATGAGTTCCGCCGGATTGTCCGCCGCCGAATGTTCCGATTACTTGGCCCCAACGATTGAGTCCGACTGGAACTTCGACCTGGATGGTAGTGCGTCCGTCGGAGATTCCGAGGACGGTGGCGTGATACGCGGCCGTTTGCCCCCAAACGCCCATCGCGGCCAAAGCGATGAACGAGGCGAGTGCAACGGACGCTGAAGGGTTCTTCATGATGTGGTGAGTCTCCTTAGATTTTGGTGGATGAGCTTACGGGCCGGGCGCGCGCAGGACAGTCAGATTAATTACCATCGATCCCCCTCTGCAGCATGCCCCGCAACCTGGTAAGCGACTATCCAAAAAAACTCGGTAGAGGTCAAAGGAACTTGTCCTGAACTGGTAAGTGACTGAACAGGAGGTATTTATAAGGCTTCTCTGATCTGCGTGCTAGAATTTATCGGACCTTGAGAGCGTCGAAAGAATGGAGCGTCCCGGCCCTAAAACGAAGCTTGTGCGTTTCGGACTATTCGAAGCAGACCTTAACGGACGCTCACTGAACAAGGACGGCTTGCGAATCCGGATCCAGGAACAACCATTTCAGATTCTAGTGTTACTGCTGGAACGGCCGGGCGAGGTCGTGACGCGCGAGAGTATCCGGCAGCAACTTTGGCCCGCCGATACCTACGTTGCCTTTGATGATGGCCTGAATACCGCGATGAAGAAGTTGCGGTTGGCTCTGGGAGATTCGTCCGACAATCCCCGGTTCATCGAGACAATTCCCCGCCGGGGATACCGCTTCCTCGCCTCACCCGTCTTTGTTGACGCCTCGCCGAAACGGACGCCTGTGCTGAGTGACATTGACGCTATTGCGCGTGAACCGAGGCTCGCTAACACGATTGGCGGAGTCGCGCCTGAACCGTTTGCCCCGGAAACGGTGATGCCAGGGCCGGCGCCGAATGCCCGATCTCGACCGATCATGATGGCCGGCGTCGTGGTTGCGGCAGTATCCCTGGTCGCTATTGCCGTGTGGACAACGAGCACCTTGGAACGGCATTCGCGGTTGCCTGCTGCATCAACTTTGCCATCCCAGGACACGCGGCCAGGACAGAAACGCATGCTCAGTCCACGGGCGCACGAGGAGTTTTTGCAGGCACGCAATTACTGGAAGCAGCGCACGGCGGAGGCGCTCAGCAAAGCGGTCGATCACTATAATTTGGCCATCGAACTGGATCCCAATTACGCGGAGGCCTATGCCGGCCTGGCGAATTGCTACGTCGTGATGCCGTTACTCACCACTGTTCCAATCGAAACTTCGTATACAAAGGCGCGAGGCTCCGCCGCCAGGGCTGTGCAACTCGACGACTCGGTCGCACAAGCCCATTTGGCGGCAGCAGAAGTGGACTTCTACGGAGACTGGGATTTTGTAGCCGCGGAGAAAGAATTTGGGCGCGCCATCGAACTGGATGCAAACGACGCGCAGGCACATCAGTGGTATGCAGAGTTCCTATCGATTACAGGGAGGCACCGCGAAGCCATCGCGCAGATTCACATTGCGGAACAGTTGGATCCTTCGTCGATGATCATCCATCATCAGGCGGGGCAGGTTTTCCGCGAGGCGCGAATGTATCCAGAGGCGCTCGAGGAATACCGGACTGCGCTCATGATGCAACCCGGGTTTGGGCCTACGTATGCGGCGATCGGTGTGGTGTACCGACGACAGGAGCGGTACCGTGAGTCGCTGGAGGCATTGGAGCAAGCGAATTTGTACTGGGACCCGGGCGGTACTGCGGTTCAGGATCTACAGCGCATCGCGGCGTCGTACGCCGCTAGCGGCAAGCCGGCTCTTTTTCGGGGACTGCTCCAGTATGACCAGAAACATAAGGGACCGGCGTACGACTCGGCGATACTCCACGCTCTGATTAGAAATGACGCGCAGACCTTGCAACTGCTGGAAAAGGCGCTGGCGGATCGGCGCCCTGAGATTTTGAATATTGGGAACGACCCGGAGTTCGACTCGTTGCGCAAGAATCCACACTTTCAAGAGATCGTGAAAGCAGTTGGATTGCCGATCACGACATCGGGGGAAAATTTAGAGCCACCGAGGGAGAATACATAGAACCCGACTGCACCATTCCCGCTGCATGTAAATCAACCAGGTTCTCCACAGCTTTTCACAGGGTTTGCTGTTGCGTTTAGTGCCACAAGTTGAAGATAATGGCAGCGTAAGCATTTTGCGTCCCCAGGGCGTTTCGTATTACCGTATTACTGTGTACAGCCGAGCCGATTTACTGAGGATTCTGCACGTAACACCGCGCCAGTTGGCGAACTGGGAGCGGGCTGGTCTGATAACGTCTGCCGAGTCCTATTCTTTTTCTGACCTGCTGGAACTCAAAAAGGTTCGCGATCTGTGCGCCATGAGCGTGCGGCCTGCCGTGATTCGGCAGTCCCTTGAAGCCATGCGCAAGCAGGCTTCGGGCGTGGAGAAGCCGCTGCTCGAAGCGGGTGCGTTATCAACCGCGAAACATCGAGTGGCCTTCCGTCATGATGGCAAGCTGCTGGAGCCGATCGCCGGCCAGTTCCTGATGGATTTTTCCGAGCGTGAGAAGGTGCTTACCAGCACTCCGGTCCCAAGGTCTGAGCCAAGCCCCCGCGAAAGCGAAGTTCAGTCATGGTTTGCGCGGGGCATCGCTTTAGAAGAAGATCCCTCGACGCAGACTGAAGCGATCGCTGCCTATCACAAGGTGCTCGAGATCGAACCGGTGCACGCCGCCGCTCACATCAACCTGGGCACGCTGTATTACAACCGCCAGGATTTCGCTCTCGCCGAGAGGCACTATCGCCAGGCGCTGGAAGCTGACCCGCGCTATGCGCTGGCCTATTTCGATCTGGGCAACGTCCTCGACGAAACCGGACGCGTGCAGGAGGCGATTCAGACTTACAAAACCGCTTTGCAACTAGCTCCGACCTACGCTGACGCGCACTACAATCTGGCGCTGGCTTATGAAAAGCTTCGCGAGCCCCGCAAAGCACTCAAGCACTGGCAGGCCTACGTCAGACTCGATACTTCAGGCCCGTGGTCAGTACACGCTCGCAGCCAGATCAAACGCATCCTGCAAGCCGACGGATTAAGGCTGGTCCACGGCGCGAACCGCGGCTGATTACTTCTTCTCTCGGCGGACTCTCAATTCAAAGTGCTAAAATTCAGGGTTTGCCCATTCATTTCTAGAAGGTGATCTCATGCCCGAAACTCTGCAAGCCGCCGCTCCAGCGCCGTTGACCACCCTCACCGAAGACGAGATTCTTTTCCGCGACAACATTCGTCAATTTGCCGATGAGAAGATCCGTCCCCTGGTGAAGGAGATGGACGAGAAGGCAGTCTTCGACAAAGAACTCATCCACGATTTCTTCCAGCTTGGCCTGATGGGGATTGAGATTCCCGAGCAGTACGGCGGAGGCGGCGCGAAGTTCTTCGAAGCGATCCTGGCGGTTGAAGAATTGTCGCGCGTGGACGCCTCCTCCGGCGTCATCGTCGACGTGCAAAACACTCTTGTGAATAACGCCTTGTTGCGTTGGGGCACCGAAGACCAGAAAAAACACTTCCTCCCCAAGATGGCTACCGAGACTCTCGGCGCCTACGCTCTCAGCGAGGCCGGTTCCGGCTCGGACGCCTTCGGTTTGCAGACTCGTGCCACTCTTAAGGGCAGCGAGTACGTACTCAACGGCCGCAAGCTCTGGATCACCAACGCGAAAGAGGCCGGATTGTTCGTGCTCTTTGCCACCCTCGATCCCAGCGCTGGATACAAGGGCATCACTGCGTTCCTGGTCGAGAAGAATTTTCCCGGCTTTACCGTCGGCAAGAAGGAAGACAAACTCGGCATCCGCGCTTCGTCCACGTGCGAACTGATCCTGGAAGACTGCCGCGTGCCAAAAGAGAACGTCTTGGGTGAACCCGGCAAAGGGTACAAGATCGCCATCGAGACGCTCAACGAAGGCCGCATCGGCATCGGCGCGCAGATGATCGGCCTGGCCCGCGGCGCCTGGGAGTTTGCCTGCAAGTACGCAGTCGAGCGCAAACAGTTCGGCAAGGCTATCGCCGACTTCCAGGGCATCCAGTTTCAGATTGCGCAAATGGCGACCGAGATCGAGGCCTCGCGTCTTATGGTTTACAACTGCGCGCGCATGAAAGATGCCGGCGTCAATTTTGTCAAAGAAGCCGCGATGACCAAGCTTTTTGCGTCACAGGTCGCCGAGCGTGTGACTTCGCTCGCGATCGAAATCTACGGCGGTTACGGATTCACAAAGGATTATCCCGTCGAGAAATACTGGCGAGATGCCAAGATCGGCAAGATCTACGAGGGCACGTCCAACATGCAGCTGGCGACCATCGCTAAACTCGTGCTGGGCAAATAAGAAACGCCACCCGTGGATCTCATTCGGGATGGAAATGCAGCTCGATCAGTTCCTTGGATTCAGCATTGGCAGGCGCAAATCTCCAACGAATGATCGCGTTCTGCGCCGCTTGAACCAGCAACGGGCTACCGCCCAGTGCGTCCACAGCTTTCACACTTCCATCCGGTGCCACTGAGGCCATCACCTTGACGGTGCCGCTGAGGTTTGCTTTTTTTGCCATCTCTGGATAAGAAGGGTCCACCTTTCGGACGACCTTCCGCCCCATTTCGTTGGACGATTGTTGGCTTTGCGCATGTCCCGCAGGCACAAAGCAGCAGCATGAGAGGAGTAAAAAGAGAACATGCTTCCGCATTTTTTATGATTCCTGAAAAAGATAAATTAGAGTTCTGAGACTTCTATGGGATCGATGGTAAAAGACGCCGAGCAGATCGAGTAGGTCACAATCGTAACCTTCTCGGAGATACCTTTGGGCCACCTGAACGAATCATCCGGCCGCAAAACCCTCGGCCGTGCGGCTAAAACCCTTGCCAGACAAGGGATTTGCGCCACCGGTGGCTTCCGCGAGAGCAAATCCTCCGTTACTCATAATGTGCATCGAGTTGCACATTGGCCCATTATGCCGATCCCCAAAATCTGCCATAACCATCCTGTTATCAGTTGGCTAGGAGAAAACGAATCATTGGTTCGCTGGATGCACTTCCCTTTGTGCCTGCGAGCATAGGGCAAAGACCGGGGTGCTATTTTGACGACTCTATTCGGGAACACGGCTGTACCCTCCGTAGCGGCCGCAGACTCTGCCGTTACCCAAAAGAAGCGTGGATGGTTGCCTCTGTTAACCGTGCTGTTCCTGATCTCTTATGGCCTGATGACCATGCTGATCGTGGAACAAGGAGCGACCATTGAATCGCAGCGTGCTCTGATCCGCGAACTCTTTCGCGACAGCACCGAACTATCGGCCGTGAAGATGAAGGCGCAGCAGGAAAAGAATGTTGCTGAAGCCCAACGAAATTCGGAGAATCCGTCGGCAAAAATGCAGTCTCCCGTTACCCAAAACCCGTCAACCCAGGCTCCGTCAACCAAGGCCCCGTCAACCCAGGCTCCAATAAGTCAGACCCCGTCTTCCCAGGCGGCACAGCAACGCCCGATACACAAACAAGCCCAGAAGCCGCAGTTCCAGATGCCGACTCGTCCCGCATCAGACCTGGCGGACGATCGCCGAGCCGTCATCACGCTCTAAGGTTCTGCGCAAGATTTGCTCTTGAAGCACGATTGGCCGCGAGGTTTGCAGGTTAGATAAGAAGTAACGGATAGAAAGAAAAAATGAAGGTCCTGACCCTAGCCTTGTTGTTAAGTCTGCCCATCGCCCAGGTGACGCCGCAAAAGCCTCCGCGTCAACCCACCACTGTAGCCACCAAGCGTGCCAAGGGTGGCCGTTGGTACTTTGCCGCCAACGGGCACGCAGTCTATTGCTATGGTCCCGTGATGACCGTGCCCCGCGCGAATGGCGACTTGCAGAGAGTCGCGACATTCTGCCGCGACGGCAGCGCCGTAGTCCCGCTGAAAGACTAGGCCGCCCTACTTTCCAATATCTTCATTCCATAAATCAGCATGTGTTCGGATGAAATCGCCCATCATCTGAATGCATTCCTCGTCGGCAAGCACCGCAACGCTGACGCCCTTCTGCCGAAACAACTCCTCCGCGCCCATAAAGTTGCGATTCTCGCCGATAATGACGCGCGGAATTCGGTAAAGCAACGATGTCCCCGTGCACATGATGCACGGACTCAATGTGCTCACTAGGGTCAACTCCGCCCAGTCGCGCCGCCTTCCTGCATTGCGAATGCACACCGTCTCCGCGTGCGCTGTGGGATCGCCTGTCTGCACTCGCAGGTTGTGCCCCCTCGCCACGATCTTCCCCGCAGCGTCGGCGAGCACCGAACCAATGGGCAGACCGCCCTCGCGAAGACCCTTCTTAGCCTCTTCGACCGCTTCATGCAGCAAGGTTTGATTGTTCATGGATTCCTTAGAGTCGCCACGAAACTTGGGCGCATTCCTCCTCCTAAATTACTGTATCTTGCTTCGCAAGTTTTTACTTCCCGACGTTGAGTGCAGCCGGCGCGTTATGCGTCCACAAGCAGGTCAACCGCATCATATGTACGTAAGCAGGACGTTGAAGGGGTTGCTGTCGCTTTTCAAGTAATATCCCTTTGTTCAACTCAGTAATAATTGTCAGTCCGAGCGCCTTCTTTCCCGGTGCGAGGAATGTGCTTTTTTTGTGGCTAGGTAATCCGAATGCCTGAACTCCCCGAAGTCGAAACCATCGCCCGCGGCCTTGCCAAGCGCGTTACTGGTGACATCATCGAATCCGTCTGGCTCGGCCAAAAGAAAGAGCCGCTGAAGTCCCCCGCGTCCGAAATTGCTGCCACACTCGAACACGGCCTCATCGCAGCCGTGCACCGCATGGGCAAGCACATCGTCTTCGATTTGGAGCGAGATGGTGGTGTGGCGCGGGCGCTCTTGCCCGCGAAAGGCCGGCGAGCCAGTACAAAGAGGAAGCCTTCCAAAACGACGTCGGGTCGAGCTTCAGCGATCGCGCCATCAGCAGCGGGCGATAGTGCCCGCCCCACACAGACCAAAGCCCAGTGGATCGTTCACCTCGGCATGACCGGACGTCTGCAAGTCTGCGAACCGCGGGACGAAGTCTTAAAGCATACCCACGCCATCCTCAAATTATCTTCGGGAAGAGAACTGCGCTTCGTTGATCCACGGCGCTTCGGTCGTCTTAGCGTCGCGAGCACCGGCTTCGACGCTACCGGTATCGAACCTCTGGAAGTCGACCTCGTCCGCTTTCTCGCGTTGTTCCACGGCCGTAAGACCCCCATCAAGAGCGCCTTGCTGAATCAGAAGCTTCTGCGAGGTGTAGGCAACATTTATGCCGACGAATCTCTTTTTCGCGCCGGTATCCGTCCGCGTCGCCGCGCCTCGACGATTTCGCGGGAACAGTTCGGCAAGCTTTTCCTCACCGTGAAAGAAGTCCTGAAAGAAGCCATAGCGCTGGGCGGCTCCTCCGTCTCTGACTATGTCGATGCAGACGGCAAAGAAGGATTCTTTCAACTCCAGCACCGCGTTTACGGCCGCGAAGCCGAGCCCTGCCTCGTCTGCAAGACTGCAATTAGGC
>Ga0207664_10003164_pt1 | contig 10935 bp, 10 predicted proteins | sample LARL83metaG_FD_184349 | JGI IMG/M metagenome (GOLD analysis project Ga0207664, IMG submission 184349) | Corn, switchgrass and miscanthus rhizosphere microbial communities from Kellogg Biological Station, Michigan, USA - LAR L8-3 metaG... | ecosystem: Host-associated > Plants > Roots >...
TCGAAGTCGCAGATCAATCCCGTCCGTTCGGCGAACGTAATGACCTGATAGGTCGTGTCGTCCGGCTGACCGAAGGTATGAAAGCGCGCCAGCACCTCGAAATGACGGGTCTGCCGGCTGGCGAGATCGACCACCGGTTGAAAGGCCATGTTGAAATCCGCTTCCCGCACGCGGTTGCGGAATTGCTGCACCCGGTCGACGGTGTCGCCGATCAGGCCCGAAAGGCTTGCCGACAGACTTTTCACCGAGAGCCCGCCGTCGCGATTCGCGGCGTAGCGGTCGAACACATAGAGGCACGCTTTGGTGGCCTCCTCGCGATTCATGCCTTGGCGATCAAGATCGAGCGTCGACGTCGATGGGCTGACGCCCTCGCCGTCCGGGTCGAGCGCCTGCGCCAGCGCCCGGATGCGCTCGGCCAAGGCCTTGGTGTCGAACAGCGTCGCATGAATGAAGCCGAAGCTTTCCGCGTCGATCTGACCGGCGCTGTCGCCGCCGAGCGACGCGGATCGCACCAAGACCGCGACTTCGGACATCAGCCGCGCCCGGGTTTCCTTCTCCAGGCGATCTTCGAGCTGCACCAGGCCATCGAGGCGCATCAAGGTCAGCTTGTGCATCTCGGCGGCCGGGCCCAGCTGGACGAGGCGCGCACCGGCGGCGGCGGCGAACGTCTGGCCGTCGGGAAGCCCGCTCGACGTCACCGCAAGCGATTTCGATGGGCGCGTCGCCTGCGGATCGACACCGGGCATCTGCAGAGAAAGATAATAGCGGTCGCCCATGTCGGGATTCTGGTAGCCGACCAGTGCCAACGGCGGCGTTTCGCCGCGCGGCCCTTCGAGCCGGAGGCTGACGTTTCGGATACGCTCGCCGCCAATGGACGAGCGCAGCGCCTCGCCGACCCAGTCGCGGTCGACGGCAACGACGAGATCGAGAAATGGGCGCCCGACCAGGTTGTCCGGCGGGGATCCCAACAGCGCCGCTGTCGCGCCCGCGGCGAAGACGACGTTCAGGCTTCGATCGAGCTCGACGAGGATATCGGAGGCGCAGAACGCCAGCGCCACGAAGCGATCGCGCTCGGCGCGAAGCGCATCGTCCGCTTGAGAACTTCCATGGTATGCCAGCTCACGCTGCATGACGCCCCAACTACCTGCCAAGTCGGACCGAGAGCGGTCCGCAACATCCGGTGCCGCACGTCCTGCGCGGCCGTTTTTCCGGAGTGGTCCTTTGGACCTACGAAGGTACGTGCCGGTGCTTAAGAAAATGTTACGTTCACCGTTCTTTAAAGAGCCGGCCATGCCAAAAAACAAAACGAAATCAGGATTTAATCCACAGGCGGCGTTCGCCTGCATCGACACCTGGGTGTTCGATCTCGACAACACCCTCTATCCGGTCGAGTGCCGGCTGTTCGAGCAGGTCGACCGCCGCATGGAAGCGTTCATCGCCGAACGGTTGTCCCTCGCCCCCGAGGCCGCGCGACGGTTGCAGAAGGATTACTGGAAGCGCTACGGCACGACGTTACGCGGGCTGATGCTGCACCACGACATCGCGCCCGCGGTCTATCTCGAGTTCGTTCATCAGATCGACCTGTCGATCCTGCCGGACGATCCGGCCCTCAAGGCGGCGATCGCATCCCTGCCCGGCCGCAAGGTGATCTTCACCAACGGCCCCGCCCACCATGCCGCGGCGGTGCTCGACCGCCTCGGCATCGCCGGACATTTCGAGACGATCTTCGACATCGCCTCGTTCGACTACATCCCGAAGCCGGAGCAGGCCGCGTACCGGCATATGCTGGCGGCGCTCGGCGCCGACCCCGCGCGCTGCGTGCTGTTCGAGGATACCGTCGAGAACCTGGTGCCGGCAGCGGCGCTCGGCATGACCACCGTGCTGGTGGCGCCCAAAGGCTGCGTGGTGAAGGTCCGGACGCAGTCCGGCGATCACGTCCACCATGTCATCGACGATCTTGCGGGGTTCCTGAACCGCATCGTGTCGAATGGCGAAAAAGCGCCCGAAACGCCGACCGGCGGCCGCGGTTGACAGGCGCCGAGCGCTCTTTCATTTTGCGGGTCTCCCCGCCGCGTCGCGGCCGCTGACGCGCTTCTCCCGACAACCCTCAAGATCGGATTTCGACCTCCTCATGGACACCAACGCCCTGCAAACCGTCATCGAAAAAGCCTGGGACAACCGCGACGGCGTCTCGCCCGCCACCAAGGGCGACGTCCGCGATGCCATCGAGGCGACCCTGGAAGCGCTCGATTCGGGCATCGTGCGCGTCGCCGAGAAAAAGGCGAACGGCTGGCAGGTCAACCAATGGGCCAAGAAAGCGGTGCTGCTCTCGTTTCGCCTCCACGACATGGTGCCGATCCCGGGCGGTCCGACCGACCCGACGCGCGGGCCGTCGCCGTGGTTCGACAAGGTGCCGTCGAAATTCTCCGGCTGGGACGACGCCCGTTTCCGCAAGGCCGGCTTTCGCGCCGTCCCCGGCGCTGTCGTCCGCCGCGGCGCTTTCATCGCGCCGGGGGCCGTTCTGATGCCGAGCTTCGTCAATCTCGGTGCCTACGTCGATTCGGGCACCATGGTGGACACTTGGGCAACGGTCGGCAGTTGCGCCCAGATCGGCAAGAACTGCCATTTGTCGGGCGGCGTCGGCATTGGCGGCGTGCTGGAGCCGATCCAGGCGGGTCCGGTCATCATCGAGGACAATTGCTTCGTCGGCGCCCGCAGCGAGGTCGCCGAGGGCGTCGTCGTCGAAACCGGATCGGTGCTCTCTATGGGCGTGTTCCTCGGTGCCTCAACCCGCATCGTCGATCGCGCGACCGGAGAGACGTTCGTCGGCCGCGTGCCGGCCTACTCCGTGGTCGTGCCGGGCACGATGCCGGGCAAGCCTTTCCCCGACGGTACGCCGGGTCCTTCGCTTTACTGCGTCATCATCGTCAAGCGGGTCGACGAGCGCACCCGCTCCAAGACATCGATCAACGAGCTGCTGAGGGACTGACCCGTGGACGCTCTCGCCGATCTCTCCGAGCCGCTGCCGCTGGCCCAGGCGTTGATCCGACGCCCGTCGGTGACGCCGAAGGACGACGGCGCACTCGACGTACTGCAGAAAGCGCTGGAGAGTCTCGGCTTCGTCTGCCATCGCCTGCCGTTTTCGGAAGCGGGCGCCGCCGACATCGACAATCTCTATGCCCGGCTCGGCACCGGCTCGCCCAACTTCTGCTACGCCGGTCACACCGACGTGGTGCCCGTGGGCGACCCTAAAGGCTGGACCGTCGATCCGTTCGGCGCCGAGATCGTCGATGGCCATCTCTACGGTCGCGGCGCCGCCGACATGAAGGGCGGCATCGCCTGCTTCGTTGCCGCCGTGGCGCAGTTCGTCAAAGCGCGCGGGCGCAACTTCGGCGGCTCGATCAGCCTCCTCATCACCGGCGACGAGGAAACGGTCGCCATCAACGGCACCCGCAAGATGCTCGACTGGCTCGCGGCCAAAGGCGAGACGCTCGACCATTGCATCGTCGGCGAGCCGACCAATCCGCTCAAGCTCGGCGACATGATGAAGATCGGCCGCCGCGGCAGCCTCGTCGGCTTCCTCAAGGTGTTCGGCGCCCAGGGCCACACCGCCTACCCGCACCTCGCCGACAACCCGATCCCACATCTGCTTCGCATGCTGTCGACGCTGATCGAAAAACCGCTCGACGCGGGCAGCGCGCATTTCCAGCCGTCCACCCTGGAGATCGCCACCGTCGACGTCGGCAACCCGGCGACCAACATCATTCCGGCGACGGCGACGGCGACCTTCAACATCCGCTTCAACGATCATCATTCCTCCGACAGCCTGATCACGCGGCTGACCGAAACCTTCGACCGCGTCGCCGGCGGTCCGCGCAAGGACGGCACACCGCGCTACGAGGTGAAATGGCAGAGGAACGGCGAATCGTTCTTCTTTCCGCCCGGGCATCTTTCGAGCCTCGTGTCGCGCGCAGTGAAGAAAGTGACGGGACGCGAGCCGGAGCTGTCCACCACCGGCGGCACCTCGGACGCGCGCTTCATCCACCGCGCCTGCCCGGTGGTCGAGTTCGGCCTGGTCGGCCAGACCATGCACAAGGCGGACGAATGCGCGGCGCTGACCGACCTTGCCCAGCTCACCGATATCTACCGTTCCGTGCTCGAGGACTACTTCGCCCGTTGATGAGGGCATGAGGCGCCATCTGTGACAGGCCGCGCATGATCACGCTCAGGGAAATCCGATCGGCGCTCACCGGGGTGATCGAGCTTGCCCGCGGCGACATCATCGGCCTCTCCTATTTCGAGAACAGCGCGCACGGCGCATGGCGCTCGTTCTGGGCCGCCCTCGTCGTCGCGCCAGCGTGGGTCCTGCTGCTGGCGGTCGATCAGCAACCGATGACCGCGGGCCCGACAGCAATGATCGCGGTGCAGACGATCGACTACGCGCTGCTGTGGAGCACCTTTCCGCTGGTGCTCTACGAAATCCTTTCGCGCACCGGACACGCCGATCGCCTTTGCCTCTACATCTCGATGCGCAATTGGGCATCGGTGATCGAGACCCCGGCGATGCTGTTTGCGGCTGCGTTCGCCGTCGCGGTCCCCTACGACGCGGCGCAAGTCGTGCCGCTGCTGGTCATGGTGCTGATCTTCGCCTACGAGTGGTTCCTGGCGCGGGTCGGCCTCAAGGTCGGGCTCGGCGCCGCCGCGGCGGTTGCCGCGCTCGATTTCCTGCTGTCGCTGATCATCCAGCTCACGGCCGATCTGCTGCTCGGTGCCGGCACGGTGATCGATGCCGGAGTCCCTCAGCCGTAGACGCGGCAATGCACCGTTCGTCTAGTACTTCACATGGGCCAGATAGAGCCCATGTGGGGGCGCCGTCGGACCAGCCTTGGCGCGATCGCAGGCCGCGAGCGCCCGCGCGACATCGGCCGGGGTCGCGTGGCCGTCGCCGACCCGCTTCAGAGTGCCGACGAGAATGCGCACCTGGCTGTGGAGAAACGAGCGCGCTTCGGCGGAGATCCGGATCTCGTCCCCGGCGCGGGTCACGGTGAGCGCGTCGAGGGTCTTGACCGGGCTCGCCGCCTGACAGTCGGCAGCACGGAACGAGGTGAAGTCGTGGCGGCCGATCAGCGTCTGCGCCGCCGCGTGCATCGCCGCTGCGTCGAGCGGATAGGGAACATGCCAGGCGCGGCCGCGCTCGAGCGCCGGAGGCGCGCGTCGGTTGACGATGCGGTAGAGATACGCCCGCCCCGTCGCCGAGAAACGGGCGTGAAAGTCATCCGGCGCCAGCGACGCCGCGACCACCGATACCGGGTTGGGCTTCAGATGAAAGTTGAGCGCGTCGCGCACCGTCTCCGGCGCATGCTTGCGGCCGAGGTCGAAGTGCGCCACCTGGCCCAGGGCATGAACGCCGGAATCGGTGCGGCCCGCGCCCTGCACGTGGACATCCTCCTGGGCAAAGCGGCGGATCGCCTCCTCGAGAGCGCCCTGTACCGACGGCCCGTTGTCCTGGCGCTGCCAGCCGACGAACGGCGTGCCGTCGTATTCGACGATGAGACGGTAGCGCGGCATCAAGCGCCGTCGTCGGCGCCGAGTCGCTCGCCGGGAGCGACCGGAAAGCCACGCAGGAATGCATCAGCCGCCATCCGGCCCTTGCCCTCGCGCTGGAGCAGCGTCAGGCGCAACGCGCCCGCACCGCACCGGATGAGAAGGCTTTCGTCGAGAACGGTGCCGGGCGGCGCTTCGCCGCCGTTCCGGACCACCTCAGCAGCGAACACCTTGATGCGGGCGCCCTTGTGCGTGAACCAGGCGCCGGGGCGCGGCGCGAACGCCCGCACCGTGCGTTCCAGCGCCGCCGCTTCGGCGCGCCAGTCGAGCCGCGCCTCTGCGGGCTCGATCTTCCTGGCGTAGGTGGCGCCTTCGGCGGGCTGCGGCTCGGGTTTGAGCGTCCCGGAAGCGACGCCGTCGAGGGCATGGACGATCAAAGGCGCGCCCAGCGCCGACAGCCGATCGTGCAGTTCGCCCGCAGTCATGCGGTCGATCGCGCAATGCTCCTTAAGCAGCATCGGGCCGGTGTCGAGGCCTTCGTCCATCCGCATGATGGTGACGCCGCTCATCGCGTCGCCGGCCAGGATCGCGCGCTCGACCGGCGCTGCACCGCGCCAGTGCGGCAGCAGCGAGCCGTGGATGTTGAGGCAGCCGAGCCGCGGCGCGTCGAGAACCGCCTTCGGCAGGATGAGCCCGTAGGCGGCCACCACAGCCGCATCGAGGCCCAATGCACGGAAGGCTTCCTGCTCGGCCGGATCCTTCAGCGTCTGCGGCGCGCGCACCGGAATGCCGCGCGCCTCTGCCGCCTCGTGGATCGCCGTGCGGCGGATGCCGTAGCCGCGCCCGGCCGGCTTCGGCGCCCGGGTGTAGACGCAAGCGACGTCGTGGCCGGCGGTGACGATGGCCGCCAGCGCCGGAAGGCCGAACGCCGCGGTGCCCATGTAGGCGATCTTGAGCTTTGTCATCGCCCGCTCAGATATCACAAAACGCGGCGATCGGCGGGGCGATTGCGGATCAGAGCCGGACGCCGACGGCGGGCTTGGGGTCGAACGCGCCCGTCCGCTTCAGCTTCTGGAGCTTGCGCAGGATCATGCCGCGCTTGAGCGTGCTGATGTGATCGACGAACAGCACGCCTTGGAGGTGATCCATCTCGTGCTGGAGGCAGGTGGCGAGAAGTCCGTCGGCCTCGATCTCGACCGGCCGGTCGTTCTCGTCGCGGTAGCGCACCCGCACCTTGGCCGGCCGCTCGACGTCGGCGAACTGGTCCGGCAGCGACAGGCACCCTTCCTCGTACTTGAGGACCTCGTCCGAGGCCCACACGATCTCGGGGTTGGCGATGCGCAGCGGCTGCGGCACCTTCGGATCGCGGGAAATGTCGAGGACGAGGACGCGCTTGTTGACGCCGACCTGGGGTGCTGCAAGGCCGATGCCGGGTGCCGCGTACATCGTCGCCAACAGATCGTCCATCAGCTTGCGGACGGCGCGGTCGACCTCGGCCACCGGTTCGGCGGTGCGGGCGAGGCGCGGATCGGGAGCGACGATGATGTCGAGCAGGGCCATGGATCGATTCAACGGATAAAGCGCGCGTTTGTGCGCTTGGTAGGTAAGTCCCGCGGCCCGCTCCGTCAAGGACGACGCCCCCGGCGGCCGACCGGCCCCTACTGCATCGCCGAGTTGGCCTTGGCGATGAGGTCCGGCGTGGCGGACGTGTAGATCGTCGCCACGATCTTCTCCGCTTCCGCCGCCGAGGTCGGCTCCAAGGGCTGGCGCGACTTCGCCAGCTCGGCCTTGAGCGCGGGATCCCGCACCATCTTGTCGAATGCCGCGCGCAGGATCTTGAGCCGGTCAGCGGGCACCTGCTTCGGGGCGATGAACGGGTTGCCGAGCTCGCCCGGCGCATTCAGCAGTTCGATGATCGCGCGCACCTCCGCATTCGGCGCTTTGTCGCCGATGTAGGGCGCGCCCGGGTAGTCGAAGCCCTCCGGCGTCGCCTCGCTCCAGCGCACCACCGGATTGATCTTCTTGCCCTCGAGCCAGTTGGCGGGAATCGCGTTCCATTCGCTGCACGACCCATCGAGCTCGCCGCGCTCGACCGCGAGCCGCTGCTGGGCGGCGCCCGCGTAGCCGAGCACCTGCCGAACGTGGATGCCAAACAGGTTGTGGAGGATCGCGCCGTTGACGTAGGAGCCGGTGCCGGTGCCGGTGGCGCCGAGGACGAATTCCTTCGCCGCCGCCATGTCGTTCCAATTCTTGATCGGCTTCGTGTACCAGGCATAGCAGACGCGGAACTCGTGGGTCATGGCGCCGATCCAGGCGACGTCGCTGAACTTCATCTTCATCGTCTCGGGCTTGGTGAGCGACGTCGTGATCAGGGTCGAGTTGACGGTGCCGACGGCGGTGCCGTCCTTCGGCGCGGTGGCATAGATGTAGCGCGTCGCCTGCACGCCGCCCGCGCCCGGCATGTTCTGCGCCACCACCGTCGGGTTGCCGGGGATGTACTTGCCGATGTAGCGCGCGAACGTCCGCCCGTACCAGTCGTAGGCGCCGCCCGCCGTCGAGCCGATGACGACGGTCAGCGTCTTGCCGCGGTAAAACCCGTCGTCGGCCGCGGCGCCGATTGTCGGCGATGCGACCGCGAACGCCAGCGCGAGCGGCGCCAGCGCACGCGCGAACACAGACGTCGTTTGCATGGAAACCCCCGTTTTAGATGCGTCCCCGTCGGCCAGGCAGCGGTCCCGCCCTGGTCTCGCCGCGTGGGCGTGATTTTTTCCAGTATGCCCGAGGATCACCGAAGGTTGACGCCATATAATCCAAGGCGTTCTCCCCTTGTTCTCCACAGCATGGTAGGTTTTCGCGACACTGGGAAAGGCGTTTCGATGGATAGCGCACTCATCGTCTTAGGGTTGATCGCGGTCGGGCTGGCGGTCTGGGCCGTTGCCGAGGGCCGGGCGCGGCGGCGCGCCGAATCCGGCCTCATGGCGACCCAGGCACTGGTCGAGGCCTACCTGACCGCGAAGGCCACGGCGGAGACGCGCCTTGCGGCGGCCGAGGCATCCGCCGAAGCGTTCCACGGCGAGCGCGCCCGCGCCGCCCAATCGCTGGAGTCGGAGCGCCGCCTGCGCGAGGACGCCGAGCGCCGGGCGGCGCTGGCCGATCAGGCGCGCCTCCAGATGGAGCGGACGATGGCGGACTGGGAAACGGTCCGCGCCCAGACGCTCGACGCCACAAAGGCGGCGCTGCTCGAAACCTCGACCACGCTTTCCAGCAAGCTCCTCGAGGACCACAAGCGCGAGGCCGAGGCGGCGAAGAAGGACAGCGAGGAGATCGTCAAGAAGACGACCGACAGCCTGACCAAAGGCGTGCAGCAACTGGTCGAGCACGTCTCCAGCCTCAACGTCCGGGTCGAGCAATCCGATTCCAAGGCGGAGACGATCCTGCGCGCGCTGTCGAACCCGGCCGGCGCGGGGCAGATGGCCGAGGTCGGGCTCAACAACACGCTCGAGACCTTCGGCCTGATCGCCGGCCGCGATTTCCTGCTGCAGCACACCATCGACGGCAGCGAGGACGGCGCGCGGCTCCGCCCCGACGCGGTGGTGTTCCTGCCCGGCCAGTCGGTGCTGACCATCGACTGCAAGGCCTCCAAGCACCTCCTCGAGATCGCCGAGGCGGACGGCACCGAGCGCGAGCGCGACGCCTACGCCCGCCTCGCCGCGACCATGAACCAGCATCTCCGGGCACTCGCCGGCAAGGACTACGCCAGCGCCTACCGCGAGACCTGCCGCAAGGCCGGCAAGGGCGAGCGCGTCAACCGCGCCATCAACATCATGTACCTGCCGAGCGAGGTGGCGGTCGAGCGCCTCGCCAAGGCCGACCCCGAGTTCATGCGCAAGGCGGCGCGCGAGCAGATCGTCGTCTGCGGCCCGACCGGGCTGATGGCCTATATCGGCTTCGCAAGCTGCGAGATCGACCTCGGCCGCCGCGCCGAGAATCAGGAGCAGATCGTCGCCGGCGCCGAGCGTCTCATCGAGGCGATCGGCGTCGTCATGAGCCACGTCAATGCGGTCGGGCGCGGCATCCGCACCGCCGCCGACAGCCATGTGAAGATGGTGAAGTCGATCAACGGCCGGCTGCTGCCGCGCGGCCGCGAGCTGACCCGGCTCGGCGTCCGGCTGCCGCGCGGCAAGGAGCTGCCGCCGCCGCTGCCGGCGTTCCAGGTGTTCGATGCCGACGACGCGGTGATCGACGGCGAATCCGAGGACGTGACGCCGGCGGGCGCGCTGGTGGATGAGAGTGTAAGGGGGAGCTGAGGCTAGGTGCGCGGGCGGAGTTGCTTATCGAGGTCGGTCCAGCCGTCGTCGATCTTCTCGTAGACCGCCACATATTTTCTTTTGTTTGCCGTCGCCGGCATGGCCGCGGAAAAGGTGCAGGCCCCTTAATTTCATAGGCTATAGCCTATTGTTCACCTATTATTAATAGGATATAACCTATTATTCTATGTATAATTCATAGGCTATAGGCTATGAAAAATTCCAAGCTTGCGGCCCAGGCACGCCAGAATCTCGACGCCCGTTTTCCGGAATGGCAGCCGGCGGAACGCTTCAAACCGCCGGTCCGCGGCTGGATCAAGGCCGTCCGCGAAGCGCTCGGCATGTCCAGCGCGCAGCTCGCGAAGCGCCTCGGGATACGACAGCCGACCCTGGTCCAGATCGAGCAGTCGGAGGTCCGCGGCACCGTTCAACTGCAAACGCTGCGCCGCGCGGCGGCGGCGATGAACTGCACCCTCGTCTATGCACTGGTGCCGAGCGAGTCCTTGGACGCGACCGTCCGCGCGCGCGCGCGCGCGGTCGCGCGGTCGCGCCTGCGGTCGGTCGAGCATTCGATGCTGCTCGAAAATCAGGGCGTCCGCGCCGAGGACTTCGAATCGCGCATCGAGGCCCTCATCCGTGACGTGAACCCGCGGACATTGTGGAACGAGCCGTGAGCGACATCTTCGCCCAGCCGGACGAAGCGGCGACGCCGCTGACGGACCAGGAGCGGCGCGATCTCAGACTCGCCTACATCGCGACGCGCGACGCGTTGAACGCCGCCGAGCAGGAAAACATCGCCCGCGGCCAGGAATGGGCGCTTTGTCGGCGGCGTGCCATTCTCACGGAACAGTTCATTGTCGCTCTCCATCGTCGCATGTTCGGCGACGTCTGGCGCTGGGCCGGACGATTCCGCACCAGCGAGCGCAACATCGGCATCGATCATTGGGATATCCGTCCGTCGCTGCGCACGTTGCTCGACGACGCCAGGGCGTGGATCGACAATAGAACCTATGGTCCGGACGAGATCGCCGTGCGACTGCATCATCGGCTGGTGCAGATCCATCCGTTTCCGACGGCCGGCATG
>Ga0207664_10003167_pt1 | contig 10927 bp, 7 predicted proteins | sample LARL83metaG_FD_184349 | JGI IMG/M metagenome (GOLD analysis project Ga0207664, IMG submission 184349) | Corn, switchgrass and miscanthus rhizosphere microbial communities from Kellogg Biological Station, Michigan, USA - LAR L8-3 metaG... | ecosystem: Host-associated > Plants > Roots >...
GGCATGGGCGCGTTGCACGGTGATTCCAACACGCGCCAATGCATGGCCACCAGCAATGTGGCCTATCGGCAGAGCTTCGGTTTCGATGCGCCGCCTTATACCTACGCCGACTTTGAGGAGAGCGACGCGCTGGTCTTTGTCGGTTCCAATATTTGCATTGCGCACCCGATTCTTTGGCAGCGTGTGATGCGGAACAAAAAAAATCCCGAGATCATCGTGATCGATCCGCGCCGGACCGAAACCGCGATGAACGCAACGCAGCACCTGGCGCTCACGCCGAAGTCGGACATCACGCTGCTGTACGGCGTTGCGCATCTCCTGATTCATAATAATTGGATCAACCGTGAATTTATCGACCGGAACACGACCGGTTTTGACGAGTTTGCCACGTTCGTGAGGCAGTTCACGCCCGACCGCGTCGCGCTGGAAACTGGCTTGAGCGTGCGGCAACTGTTCCGGTTCGCCGAAACCATCGGCACGCGCAAAGCCGTGAGTTTCTGGTGGACCATGGGCGTGAACCAGGGGCATGAATCCACGCGCACCGCGCAGGCGGTGATCAATCTGGCGCTGATGACCGGCAACATCGGCCGGCCCGGCACCGGCGCCAACAGCATCACCGGACAGTGCAACGCGATGGGCTCGCGACTCTTCGCCAACGCCTCGGGCCTGTTCGGCGGACGCGATTTTATGAATGCCGAGCATCGCGGCGAGGTGGCGCGCGCGCTGCACATTGCGCCGGAGAAAATTCCCGCAAAGAATTCGCTGGCTTACGACCAGATCATGGAGGGCATTGCGGCGGGAAAAATCAAAGGGCTCTGGGTCATCGCCACCAACACGGCGCATTCGTGGATTGATTCGGCCCGCGCCGGCGGTGTTCTCGATAAGCTCGAATTTCTCGTCGTGCAGGATCTCTTCACCACCACCGACACGGCGCGCAAGGCGCACCTGATTTTGCCGGCGGCGGGCTGGGGCGAAAAAGAGGGCACGTTCATCAATAGCGAACGGCGCTTCGGGCACGTCAAAAAAGTTTCGCGCGCGCCCGGCCAGGCGTTGAGCGATTTCAACATCTTCCGTCTGGTCGCCGAATACTGGGGTTGCGCCGGGATGTTCAGCCAATGGACCTCGCCGCAGGCGGTGTTTCAGATTTTGAAAAAGCTTTCGGCCGGCACGCCCGCCGACATCAGCGGCATCGAAGACTATCGCCATCTCGACGCCAGCGGCGGAATCCAATGGCCGTGGACCGCGGCCATGAAGGCTGAAAATCCCGACCCCGCTTCGGTGCGCGAACGCCGGCTGTTTGCCGACGGAACGTTTTTCACCACCGACCGGCGCGCCAAATTCCTGTTCGATAATCCACGCCCCGTGGCCGAACCGGCGGATGAAAAATTCCCGTTTGTTTTGTTATCCGGGCGCGGCACCAGCGCGCAGTGGCACACGAACACGCGCACGGGGAAATCCGCCGTGCTGCGGACGCTTTACCCGGCCAACGCTTACGTGGAAATCAATCCCGCCGACGCCGCCCGGCTCGGCCTCGCGGCGAACGCCAGTGTGGCCGTCGTCTCGCGGCGCGCGCGCATCGAATGCACCGCCGTGGTCACCCGCACCGTGCAACCGGGACAGGTTTTTATTCCGATGCATTACGACGTGACGAACAAATTAACGCGGGCGGAATTTGACCCGCATTCGCGCCAGCCGAGCTACAAGCATTGTGCGGTGCGGTTGGAAAAAATTTCATGACGAAGATCCCATACATTCCCGAGACGGCGCCGTTCACGGTCGAACAACGTGCATGGCTGAACGGTTTTTTGGCGGGCCTGTTCGCGAACGGCGGCGCGGGCGAGCTGCCGCAATCCAACGGCGCGCCCGCGAAAGCCGGCGAGCCCTTGCCGATCCTCTTCGGTTCGCAAACCGGCACGGCGGAGGCCCTCGCCAAACGCATCGCGAAAGAAGCCGAGCAGCGCGGTTTTGCTCCGCAAGTGCTGGCGCTCAATGATCATACCCAGGCGAACCTCGCGCGCGGCGGCAAGGCGCTGATCATTTCGAGCACGTGGGGCGACGGCGATCCGCCGGACAACGCGACCAATTTCTGGTCGTGGCTGCAATCCGACGCGGCGCCGCGTTTGGAGAACCTCCAGTTTGCCGTGCTCGGCCTGGGCGATAAAAATTATTCGGACTTTTGCGGCGCGGCGAAAAAATTTGATTCGCGCCTCGAAAGTCTCGGCGCGCGCCGCCTCCTTCCATGCGGCGAATGCGACGCCGATTACGAAGCGACCGCGAAGGATTGGGTGAATGGCTTGTGGGAAAAACTCCAGGCGTCGCCCGCCACGAACGGTGTTTCCACGAACGGCCACGCGCCGGCGGCGAACGGACATCCGGCGACAAACGGTCATGCGCCCGCCACCAACGGCCACGCTATCGCGGATAAATCGGTGTTCGGCAAATCGAATCCGTTCCCGGCGAAGTTGCTGAAAAATGTTTTGTTGAACAAAGAGGGATCGGCCAAGGAAGTCCGGCATTACGAACTGAGCCTGGCCGGCAGCGGCCTGACTTATGAAGCGGGCGACGCGTTGGGAGTGGTGCCGGTGAATTGTCCCGCGCTGGTCAATGACCTGCTCGCGGGCTTGGGCTGCGCCGGCGAGGAAATTGTGAGCGTAGGTAATGTGAGTGTGCCGATCCGTGAAGCGTTGACGCGCCAGTTCGACGTGTGCAAGCCGACGCAGGAATTGCTGGCCGCGGTGGCGGCGCGGGCGCCGGGCAGCGAGTTGGCTGCGCTCATCGCGCCCGGGCGCCGCGACGAATTAAAGAAATGGCTCTGGGGCCGCGACGTCCTGGACATTATCAGTTTGGCGGAGAAACCGTTTGCTCTTGGCGAACTCGTGCCGCTCCTGCGCCGACTCACGCCGCGGCTTTACAGCATTTGCTCCAGCCCGAAGGCGCATCCAGATGAAGTGCATTTGACCGTCAGCGCGGTGCGCTATGAAAGTTTCGGGCGCGGCCGCAAGGGAGTGGCTTCGACTTTTCTCGCGGATCGCGCGGGCGACGCGGATTGCGTGAAGGTGTTTGTCCAGCCTTCGCACGGCTTCAAGCCGCCGGCGAATGGCGATGTGCCGATCATCATGGTCGGGCCGGGAACCGGCATCGCTCCCTTTCGCGCGTTTTTGGAAGAACGCCAGGCTTGCGGCGCGAAGGGAAAAAACTGGCTCTTTTTCGGCGACCAGAAACGAAGCGTGGATTTTCTCTACGAGGAACAATTGGGCGCCTGGCAGAAGGACGGGCACCTCACGCGGCTGGACCTGGCGTTTTCGCGGGATCAATCGGAAAAAGTTTACGTCCAGGATCGCATGCTGGAAAACGCGGGCGAACTTTGGGCATGGCTGGAATCAGGCGCGCATTTTTACGTCTGCGGCGACGCTTCGCGCATGGCCAAGGACGTCGACGCCGCGCTGCTCCAGATCATTAAAATGGCCGGGGGCAAGAGCATGGAAGAAGCGGTCGCCTACGTGGCCAAATTGAAATCCGAAAAACGCTATCAACGCGATGTGTATTGAAAATGAAATCCCACGCAAAGAGCGCAAAGGCCGCAAAGGATTTTATCGATTTGCCTTTGCGTCCTTCGCGTCCCTGGCGTGAGGCATGATTTGTAAAATGAATGACGTAACACTTCCAGAACCAATCGCTCAAGCCGGTTTCACGCCGGAGCAGAAGGAGTATCTTGCGGGATTGTTCGCCGGCGTCGCCGCGCGCGGACAAAAATTCGCGGACGCGGAACCGGCGCCTTCGCCCAGCGACCTGATCTTTGAAGAGCGCGTCAAACGCGAGTTGCATCCGCTGGACGCCTATTCGCAATTGCTCGAGAACGCGCTCGGCAACAAAGCGCCGGACAAGGAAGACACCTTTCGCTTCAAGTGGAACGGCCTGTTTTTTCTGACGCCGGTGAAGGACGCCTTCATGGCGCGATTGCGCATTCCCGGCGGCGTGGTCAAGACCTATCAGCTCCGCGAAATCGCCCACATCGCGCAGGAACTCACGACCGGTTACGTCCAGATCACCACGCGCGCGAATTTTCAGCTCCGCCTTATCCAACCAAAGGATGCGCCGGAATTTCTGCGCCGCATCCAAAGCATCGGGTTACATACTCGGGGTTCCGGCGCGGACAATATTCGCAATCTCACCGCCAACCCGACGGCGGGAATTGATCCGGTCGAGTTGATCAATGTCCTGCCGTTCGTCAATGACCTGTCGCAAATCATTATCAACGACCGTTCGTTTTATGATCTGCCGCGCAAGTTCAACATCGCCTTCGATGGCGGCGGATTGATCGGCTCGGTTGAAGACACCAACGACATCGGCGTCAAGGCGGTGAAGATTGGCGACGAGATTTTGTTTCGCATCGCGCTGGGCGGCGCGACCGGCCACAAAACCTTCGCGCGCGACCTGGGCGTGGTCGTCCCGCCGGCCGAGATCAACAAAGTAGTGGTCGCGGCGGTGCGCGTGTATATCGAGCGCGGTTGCCGGACCGACCGCAAAAAGGCGCGGCTGAAACATTTGCTCGAAAAAATGTCGCTCGAGGAATACTTGAGCGAAATCGAGAAAAAGCTGGGCACCCAGCTTCGCCGCGCGCCGCTCGACCCGGCGCAACTGCGGTGGGCCGACCAGGAACTGCCGCATTCGCACATCGGCGATTTCCCGCAAAAACAACGCGGACTGAATTACGTGGGCGCGGCCTTGCCCGTCGGCCAGATCACGCCCAAGCAGATGCTGCGCCTGGCCGAATTGGCGGAGAGTTACGGCAGCGGGGAAATTCGCCTGACGGTCTGGCAGAATTTTATTATTCCGAATGTGCCGGATGCGTTTGTGCCGACGTTGAAACGCGCGCTGGAAAAAGCCGGGTTCGGCACGAAGCAAACCCACGTTACCAGCGGCATTGTCGCGTGCACCGGAAACCGGTATTGCAAGTTCGCGCAATCGGACACCAAAGGCCACGCGCTGGAACTCACGAAGTGGCTCGAGAAAAAAATCGCACTCGATCAGCCGGTCAACATCCACCTCACCGGCTGCCCGAATTCCTGCGCCCAACATTACATGGGCGACATCGGGTGCCTCGGCACGAAAACAAAGGTCGGCGGCGAAAGTTTTGACGGCTACCACATCTTTGTCGGCGGCGGTTTCGGAAAACACCAGGCGGTCGGACGGCAGATTTTCGCCGGGGTCACCGCGGCGCAATTGCCGCAGACGCTGGAGCGCATGTTGCGCGTCTATTTGAAGCAACGAAACGGCCACGAAAGTTTTCAGCAGTTTACAAACCGGCACGACGTGAGACGTTTGCAGGAGATGTTTTCCACTGAAGAGTGATGTCCTCATCGCCAATCCGGGTCGCGCGCCTCTACACTTCGCGAGGCCACAATTTTTTCGGCCGTCACGGCCAGCCGGCGGGCTCCCACGCGCTCGCCGAACATCGCGAAGTCCGTTGCGTGGCGGGGCAGGGGATTGAGGGCGACCGTTTCTTCAATCACAAAGCGGATTACCTGGGCCAGATAACCTTTTTTGCGCTGGAAGTGTTCGAGGAAATCTGCCGGGAATTGCGAGTGACCGGCAAAGATCCCGGGCTGACCCGGCGCAACGTGATCACCGCGGGCGCGGATTTGAATTCGCTCATCGGCGTCGAATTCATGGTGCAAGGGGTGCGGTTTCGTGGCGTGGAAGAGTGCCGCCCGTGTTACTGGATGGACCAGGCCCTCGCGTCAGGAGCGGAAGCCGCCTTGCGCAACCGCGGGGGATTGCGCGCCCGAATTCTCACCAGCGGCCCCTTGCGGGTGGACCTATGAACTTCAGCGCGGTTATTTTGGCGGGCGGCCAATCGCGGCGGATGGGCAGCGACAAAGCCTTTTTGCCCTTGCGCGGAAAACCGTTGCTCGCACGGCAGATCGAACTGGTGCGCCAACTCGGGCCGGAGGAAATTTTTATTTCGGGCCGCGCCGAAACCGATTATCGCCCGCTGAATTGTCCGGTATTGCAAGACCGGTTCCCGGATGCCGGCCCGCTGGCCGGCATCGAACGGGCGCTCGATGCGATGCGAGCCCCGCTGCTGCTCGTGCTGGCGGTGGATATGCCGAGGATGGAATCGGAGGCATTGCAAAAACTCCTCGCCGGGTGCGCTGAAAATTGTGGTGCGATACCCCGAATCGAACAACGCATCGAGCCGTTGGCCGCAATTTATCCGCGAAACGCCCTCGGGCTCATCGTGTCGCTGCTGGAAAATCGGCGTTATGCCGCCCGGCATTTTGCCGAAAACTGTGTCGACCAAAAGCTCGCAACCTTCGTCGACTTTCCCCCGCCGGAGGCGTGCCATTTCGAAAATTGGAACGCCCCTTTGGACGTCCGCCCGTCCGCCGTTCAGTAAGACGGCAGTGAATACATGTAGTTCGTGGCGTAATCCTGGCCGACCGCTTGCACATGGCCATCGCCAAACACCGCATCGCTCCTCTTGCCGTGGCGCGCGCTCAAAAAGTTATGCGGAGTGTTGTAGGGAGGATTGGAACCAAAAGGCTCCCAACGGCCACATTGCACCACCCAGGACGACCCGAGCGCTGCTTCGACCGCTGGCTCATCCGTGGCGGTGTTCAAGAGGGCCACGGGTTCGACGCCCATCATTTTGGCGGCCGGATTGCGCACGTCGCTGGCCCGCGAATAATAGCCCCTGCCGGAATTGTCGATAATGGTGGTGAATCCCGGGTTCTTGCCGGAAGTGAGATTGTAGCTCGTGAATTCGTAGCTGTAATCATAAGGCCCATCGCCGCTCTGGGCGTGTGCCACCCGGTCGCTATCAATCGTATCTGCCGGACAACGAAACAGATTCGTGGAAGCACCCGTGCCGAGCACCCTGATGACGGGGCTTTTCTCCAGCGTCATGAGCACGCCGCTGACCGTGGGCGTATAACCTCCGATCCGCCAATAAATCCAGTCCTCCAAATGCGGGCCGTAGGTATTGGCCGAAGCTGCTCCAGCATAAATATCGTTGTTGTCTCCCAGATAAAGCAACATCCCGAGGCCGAGTTGTTTGACGTTGTTGATGCAGTAGGCTTGCTGCGCCTTCTTCTTCGCCTTGGCCAGGGCGGGCAGCAACATGGCCGCCAGGATGGCAATAATGGCGATTACCACCAGCAATTCTATCAAGGTGAATGCCCATCGGCGGGAGCGCGCGTTGTCCTTTTTCATATACAATCGCTTGGCTGATATATTAGAAACAGTCAAAAAACGACAATGGTAAAACCTGCTCATCTTCTTTGAAAGTAGACGACTCAAGGCGTGCCGAATCAACCAGAATCACCCCTTTTTCGCCTCGGATGTTTGTTCTATTGCCAAACGCCGCCAATGATGATTTGCCGCTGCTTTACAGGGAAACCTTTCCTCGGGTTGTGAAAGCGCCCGGAGCATCTATGATGTCCCGCGTGAAACCGAAGCTCTTGATGGCAGCTGTTTTGTCTTCGTCAGCCTTGCCTGGTTCCGTTACGTTTCACTAAAGCGTGTGAAGAACCGCAATGAAATGGCCGGGCGGCAAACAGAATGTCGGCGGCGCCGGGGTCATCGCCGGTTTTTAATGAGTTGATTACCGACCCCGTTCCTGATGATCACGATTTACGACTATCTCATTATCGGGTTTTACCTGGTCTTCATGCTGGCCGTCGGGATCGTGTTCCGGCGGATGAGCAAGGATACCTCCGATTATTTTCGCGCCGGCGGAGCGATGCCCTGGTGGATCACCGGAACTTCGGCGTGGATTTTCAGTTTCAGCGCGTGGACGTTTACCGGGGCGGCGGGCAAGGTCTACGAAACCGGCACGCTCGTCTTGCCGGTGTTTTACGCCACGGCGCTTGCGCTATGCTTTGCCATCAGCTTCACCTGCCTGCGCTTCCGGCGCATGCGCGTGGTCACGTGGATGGAAGCCGTGCGATGGCGCTACGGGCCGTTCAACGAGCAATTCTATACCTGGATCAAACTGCCGTTGTTGCTGTTGTTCGCCGGCGTCGGTTTGAATGCCATCGGCGTGTTTATGTCCGCCGTTTTCAACATCCACATGAACACGATGCTCGTCATTCTCGGAATCGTGGTAACTCTCGTCGCGTTTGCCGGCGGCTCGTGGGCGGTGCTGGCGAGCGATTTCGTCCAGGCATTCCTCATCGTCACCATCACGCTGTGCACTGCGATCATGGTCCTGGCCCGGCCCGAGATCGGCGGCCTGGGCGGTTTGGTGCGCAAGGTTCCTTCGGCGCATTTTCACTGGGGCCAGCTCGCGCACCCGGAACTGCTCGCCCTCTGGATTGTGGCGACGCTCTGGCTGAAATTTTCCGACGAAAACAACATGGAACGTGCCACCATGTATTTAATGACGCGCAGCGACCGGGACGCGCGCCGCATGGTGTTGATTCCCCTGATCGGAACGCTGCTCGGGCCGATTATCTGGTTCATTCCCTCGATGGCGGCGACCATCCTGCATCCGAATTTGGCCGCGGAATTTCCCGGCTTGAAACAGCCGCATGAGGCGGCGTTCCTGGCCGTTTCCATGGACGTGATGCCCCGCGGACTGCTCGGCTTGTTGTTGTCGGCCATGCTCGGCGCAACCGTGACGAGCATGGATGCCGGCCTGAACAAGAACGTCGGCATTGCCATCCGCAGCCTGTATAAGCCGCTGTTCAAACCGGACGCTTCGGAAAAACATCTGTTGATTGCCGGAAAAATTTGCACGCTGATTTTTGGCGCGATCATCATTTCGTTGGCGGTCTTCATTAACAGCATTCGGCAAACGAATCTGTTCGATTTTGTGAACCAATTGGCGGCGAATTTATTAATGCCGCTGGCGTTGCCGCTGATTTATGGGCTCTTTTACAAACGCACCCCCGGCTGGTCGGCGTGGAGCACCGGGTTGATTGCCGGTCTCGCGTCCTGGCTGCTTGGCAATTATATCACGCCCGAATTATTCCAACGCTGGGCCGGCTGGACCTCGCCGCTGAACGGCGATGAGCGGACCTACCTCAAGCTGGCGATCACTACCTTGGGCGGCACCGTCATCGTCGGTTCGGCGTGGTATTTTTTCACCAGCTTGTTCTACAAGGACGCGCCGCTCGCCGAACGCGAACGCATCGAACACTTCTTCACCAACCTGCGCACACCGGTGGACAAACACGGGGTCGAAGGCGTTCAAACCGCGATTTACAAACTGCTCGGCTCGCTGTGCCTGGTGTACGGCGGCTTTATTCTATTGCTGATTGCTATACCGAACGCCGCGAAGGGCCGCCTCGCTTTTGTGTTTTGCGGCGGCGTGATTTTTTCGGTTGGCGCAATGCTGCTTCACCGGGCCCGACAGCGGGCCCGGACGCGGATTTCAACGTCCGTCGCCCCAGAAACCGCCATCCGCGAGTAATGCTTTTGAAGTTTCTCCATGACCGTAAAACATTCTTCCTTTCGCCCCGGCCAACCCTGGCCGGACGACCACGGTGTCCACATCAACGCCCACGGCGGCGGTGTGCTGTTTCATGACGGGTGCTATTATTGGTTCGGCGAGCATAAGATCGAAGGTGAGTCGGGCAATCTCGCGCACGTCGGCGTGCATGTGTATTCCTCGCGCGATCTTTACAACTGGAGCGATGACGGCATTGCCTTGAAGGTGAGTGATGATCCCGGAAGCGAGCTCGCGCGCGGGTGCATATTGGAGCGGCCCAAGGTCATCTTCAATCCGCGCACGCGGAAGTTTGTCATGTGGTTTCATCTGGAGCCGCGGGACGCCGGCTATTCGGCGGCGCGCAACGGAGTGGCGGTCGCGGACCAGGTCACCGGCCCGTTTCATTTTGTGAAGAGCTTCCGTCCCAACGTCGGCATCTGGCCGGTGAACGCGAGGGCCTCCGAAAAACGCCCGCTCAACGCCGATGAACGGGCGCGCCTGGAAAGCATGGCGCTCGGCGGCGCACCCATGCCGTACTATCCGAAGGACCTGATTTTCCGCCGGGATTTTGCCGGCGGCCAGATGGCGCGCGACCTGACGCTGTTTGTGGATGAGGACGGCTGCGCTTATCACATTTATGCCAGCGAAGACAACGGCACGCTGCACATCTCCCAGCTCAGCGAAGATTTTTTGGCTCCCGCCGGAAAATTCGCCCGGGTTTTTCCCGGCCGCTTTCACGAAGCGCCGGCCATGATGAAACGGCGGGGAAAATATTTCCTGATCACGTCGGATTGCACCGGATGGGCGCCGAATCCCGCGCGCGTCAGTGTGGCCGAAGACATTTTTGGCCCGTGGGAGGAGCTCGGCAATCCCTGCTTCGGCACGGGCGAACAAATCGCCACCACCTTCGGCGCGCAAGGCGCTTTCATCCTGCCCGTGCAGGGCAGGGCGGACGCGGCCATCTTCATGGCGGACCGATGGAATCCGACAAACGCGATCGATGGCCGCTACGCGTGGCTGCCGATCGAATTCCATCACGACGTGCCAATGTTCCGCTGGCGCGACGAATGGGATTTGCGCGTTTTCGACCGGTAATCTATTTCAATCTTACCACCAAAAAACGGTGCCGCTGTCAGAGCGCGGAGTCATCACCACGAATTTGCGCCACTCCACGTGGCCGTCCTTGAAGCCCAAAGTGCCGCCTTCGGGAATCCCTCCTTTTAGGTGCGCGCTGAGGTGCGGGTAGGTGACGCCGTTTTGCGTGAAGCCGCCGGCGATGGAGGTGTAATTATTCTCCGGGTGAAGAGAACCGGGCGTGGCGCTGCCCACGCTGATCGAGCAGTCCGCAATCACGACTCGTTCCGAGACCGGAAAGCCAACGGACCTTCCCGCAATGTTGATCGTCTCGGGTTGCAGGGTGGTATTTTGGTTCGTGATGTCCAGCTTGCTGGCCGGACCGGAAAACGCCAGGGCATAGCCGATGATATGAAA
>Ga0207664_10003168_pt1 | contig 10926 bp, 8 predicted proteins | sample LARL83metaG_FD_184349 | JGI IMG/M metagenome (GOLD analysis project Ga0207664, IMG submission 184349) | Corn, switchgrass and miscanthus rhizosphere microbial communities from Kellogg Biological Station, Michigan, USA - LAR L8-3 metaG... | ecosystem: Host-associated > Plants > Roots >...
GGCACCGGTGTTCGGGCACATCACCTACATTGCGATCACCGCCCTCGTCATTAACGTGGCGGTCTCGGTGCTGTTCACGGTCGTGTTCCGGGTGGCTGGCGTGCAGGACGGCTACGACGAGACCCGTCCCTCCGACTACCTCGCCGATCCCGATCCCGATGCCGTGCCAATCCCCCGGCCCCGCGCCGCCGACCCGGCACCGAACGTCCCCGTCGGCTACGACGCCAGGCACCGTGCAGCGGAAGCGGGTGCGCCGGCAGCGGGTGCGCCGCGCCGACGTGGCGCTGGCCGCTGGCGCGGGGACGGGGAAAACGTCCACGTTGACGATGATGGCGGAGGCCACCGCCAAGCGCGGCTTGTACATGGCGTACAACAAGACGACCGCCGATGACGCGAAACTCCGGTTCAGCGCCAATGTGACGTGCCGCACGGCCCATTCGCTCGCTTACACCGCACTGGGCCGGAAATATAGGCACCGCCTGGACGCGCCTCGCCTCCCGGCACATGAAACCGCGCGCCTGCTCGGCATCACCGGGAACCCTCGCGTCGGCACCCGCACGATCACCATGTTCCACCAGGCCCGGCTTGTCATGGGAATGGTCAGGGACCAATCCGGTGCTCGAAGAGATATTCCTCGCTCAGCCAGTGCAGCGAGTGTGCGTGGGCGATCCAGCCCAGTAGATGTACGCGTGGCGTTCGGCCCGGGACGTGATGACCAGCTTCCCGGCGCTTCATCTCAACCTGACACGGTCGTTCCGGTTCGGCCCCGGATCGGCAAAGCCGCCCGCGCCGATGCCGTGCCGTGCCGTGGCAACGCGGGCGTGATGACCGAAGTCCTCGCCTTCCTCCGCGCGGGTATCCCGGTCGCGATACCCGGTGGCGGTGACCAGCTGCGCGAGAGACACCGTCGAGCATCCGGACACCCAGACCCGGGCCGTAACGGCCGCCAGCGCTACCGGAATCGAAATTCCTGACGTCTGAGGCAGTCAGGCTGAGTCGAAACGGGGAGCCCCTTACCTGCCACCCGTACTCACGCAGGTGTGGCCTGTGCTTGCGCGGCGACACGTCGCATCCGGAGCATGAGGGCCGCCGATGGTGTGACTTTGCCTGACATGTAGGTGGACAGACGCGGGCGGGAGGTGCCGAGCCGGAGCGCGAACTCCTGCTTCGACAGGCCGGACTGGGCGACGAGGTCGCGTACCTCGCTCGCCACCTGTCCGCGCTCGGCTTCGGCGGCCTCCTGACGGGCACGCTCGACGACGGTGCTCAGGAGTTCGGTGGTGCCGTAGGGCCGGGATATCGCGACCGCCTCGAGTACCTGCTGCGCAACGGGCCCCCACGGGTCGGCGCGGATCGCGGCGGCGAGCCGCCGCCAGTCGGGCAGGGTGCCGCGCTCGACCGCCGCCAGGATGCCCTCGAACGGCCAGGTCTCTACGGGATCATCAACGGAAGCGGTGATGTTCCGGAACCTCAGTGCGCTCATCGCGCCATCTCCGCGGCCAGCGACCGGCACACTCCAGTGACGTTCGCCCAAGTTGTCCACCGCGCATCGAGGCCCTTGTAGCTGCCCAGCTGCCTGATCGTCCGCTGGTCCGCGGGACGGGGATCGGCGAGCTGGCGGGCAAGCTGCGTTGCGACACCCTCCGCGTCAGGACCGCGCTGGTCGGTGTAGTAACGGTCGATGCGGGCCAGTACCTGCCCGGAATGCGGGATCCCGTAGCGGTCGGAAAGGGCGGCCACGTCAAGGTAGTCGCGGACCTGGTTGCGCCGGACGATCAGGTAGCCCTTGATCCGCAGGGTCTCGTCCGGGGTAGGTACGCGCAGCTTGTGCCGGGAAGGCAGCTCGACCTCGGTGACCTCGAGCGGCTTGCTCCGGATAAGCTGCCGCACGCCTGACTCAACGTCACCGAGCTCACCGAGGATGATCTTGCCGGGGGTCACCCTGTTGGTGACCCATCCTTCGGTTGACTCGATCGCCTCCAGGACGGTGTCAAAGCGCGCGTTCAGGTCGGCAAGCACGTGGTCGTGGTCGAATGACGTGCGGTGGCTGGCCCAAAGCGCCGCGGCCGAGCCGCCGACCAAGATGGCGTCGGGGACAACCGCCTGAAGGCGCGCCGCCGACTCAAGCACGTGTACCAAGTCGGGACGACTCAGCCCTGGTGCCATATCCGCGTTCTCAGGCATTGGCTTAGCCCTTCCCGTCCATTCGTAAAGTGTATCACATTTGATACGGACGTTCGGCGACTCCGTACCCTAGGCCGAAGTTTCGTCACCTGAGGTAAGCCGATACGTTCGCGAGCTGTGGTTTCGCCGGTCCGGCGGGCTTGTGTTCTGTCTACGCTGCGGCGAGGGTCAGCGGGATCGGTGCCTTGATGAGATCGAAGGCACGGCGCTGGGCGGGGGTAGGCTCGCTGATTTTCTCGAAGCTGGTGCCGCCGATGGTGATGGTAGCGCGGGTCAGGGTGGCGAGGTGGTCCAGGAGCCCGCGGAAGCTGTGCAGGATCTGGCCGTCGGCGCTGGTGCGGGCGGCGGCCTTGGCGTCGGCGTGCGCGGAGCGCCGGGCGGGGGCGACCGGGCTGGCCTGGGCGGGGGGCTGCTCGTCGGTGTATGTCAGCGGGGCCAGCGCTGTGCGCAGGTGCCAGGTGAGGTAGGCGGCGAGCATGCAGATCAGCACGTGCGCGCGGACCCGGTCCTCGAGCCAGTGGTGGATCGGCCGCAGGTCCAGGTCGTCGGCCTTCATGATCCGGAAGTCCCGTTCGACGTGCTTGAGGTTCTTGTAGGCGGTGACGGTGCCGGGGGCATCGAGTGTGCTGGCGGGCAGCGGGGTGCGGATGACGTAGATGCCGTCGAGCGCGGCCTCGGCGTCGATGGCGGCCTGGTCCCGCCGCCAGGACAGGGAATCGCCGGTGATGTCGAGGGTGAAGTGCTTGGCCACCTTGTACTTGTTGATCACGCGTCCGGCCCGCACGCCGATCTTGTCCTGACCGGACACCCGCCCGGCCGCGGCTTGCTCAGCCACCTTGGCGAGCTGGGTCTCGGTGGCGGCGAGCAGGTCCTCGCGCTTGCGGGCCCGCTCGGCGGCAAGCAGCGGGTTGCGGCAGGCGATCAGCCGCTCGCCGGGATAATCGGGGTGGCTGATCTCGGCCAGGTCCTGCTCATCGAACAGGGACAACTGCAACGGGCCGCCGTCAGCGGCGAGCTTCTTGATGGCCGGGGCGCGCAGGCAGGTGATCCATGACAGCCCTCCGGTCTGTTTCAGCGCCCGGATCCGGGCGGCGGTGATCATGCCGCGGTCCCCGACCATGACCAGGTCATCCAGTCCGAACCTGCCGCGGACCACCTCGGCGGCCTCGGTGAACGCGGCCGGGTCGGCGGTGTTCCCGGTGAAGACCCGGATCGCGACCGGACGGCCCTGCGGGTCGGTGAGCAGCCCGTACTCGATCTGCGCCCGGCCCTTCTTGCCATCCCTGGAGTAGCCGCGCGCGGCTAGTTCGCAGTGCGGCCCCTCCACCCAGGAAGAGGATAGGCCGGACATGGCGATGCCGCCCTGGCTGAGGTGCCGCCGGGCCAGCTCGGCCTCGATGTCGTCTTGCCGGTCCAGCAGCCAGTCCATTGCCTCATAGACCTGGTCGTGCGGCACGTCGGCGATGCCCAGGTCCGGCCCGAGGGTGACATCGTCCCACCAGGCCAGCGTCGCCAGCTTCGTCTTCGGCGCCACCACCCGGGAAATGACCAGCGCGTAGGCCAGGTCCCGCTGGCGGCATGCCGGGCCGAGCAGGTCCGGGAACCCCAGCTGCCGGGCTGCGGCGTGCACCAGCGCGACATGGCCGTGCCCGCGGGACCGGCCGACCGCCAGGCCCGTGCCCGCGTCCACCAGGGCCGCGCCTTTCAGCACCGCCTCGACCGCCTCGACGGCTGCGTCCGGCAGCGCCGACAGGTTCGCCAAGGTCTGCTTGCCGACCTTGCCGTCCGGCTTGCGGAACGAGCGGCGCAGCAGCCGGGACTCGTACTCGCGGACCTGACCGGACTTCGACACATGCCGGCTCCGCACCCTGTCTACATGCATCGCCCCGGCCGCCTGCCGTCCCATGAGCCTATTATCCAGTGCATGCCTCGGGAAATCCGGGAAACAAGGAAGAAATCCTGTCTACAACACCACGGTCACCGAAACCGTTCCCCGAGGTCAACAGGCATGATCAGCGGCTCAGCGGCCGAAACTTCGGCCTAGGAAGCCAGAGCCGGCGGACGCAGCCAGGTTGCGCGATCAGGTGAGCCACAGGTCGCTCGTGGTAAAGGTCTTTCAACCGGCTTGGGCGGGTTGCTCCCGCTACGCGGAAAGTTGCCGGAACTCACAGACGATTTCCGCGTTCCGTTTCGGCCGTGGCCAGCTGGGCGCGGACCTGTGCGACCTCGGGGGCGCCGATGTCGGTGTAGATAGCGAGGGCTCGCCGCCAGTGGCGGCGAGCCTCTCGAAGGTCGCCGGTCGCGTAGTAGCCGCGCGCCAGGCCGTTGTGAGCGTCTGCCTGCTCGTGCTTCGTACCGATCTGAGAGGCCCTCTCAAGCGCGGCGACGTGCCAGGCGCGGGCGTCAACAGGCCGCCCCATGTGGAGTGCGGCTTCGCCGAGGTGGTTGACCACCCTGACTTCGCTTTGCTTATCGCCGAGCTGGCGGTATATGGTCAGGGCCTGCCGGAGCTGATCGACCGCCCGGGGATATCGGCCTTGTCTCAGGTCCGCCTCGCCGAGATGCGCGAGAGCTCTGCTCTCACCTGATCGTTCGCCGAGCTGGCGGAATATGGTCAAAGCCCGCCGGAGCTCGCCGATGGCTTGTTCATGTCTGTTCTGCTGGAGGTTCAAGATACCGAGTCTGTTCAGCGTCTCCGCCAGGCCGCTGCGATCGCCGGTCTCGCGGCACAGCGCCAAGCCTTGCTGATAGTGGTCGGCTGCCTCCTGGAGGCGGCCCTGTCGGCGTTCAGTGGCCCCGAGATTGCCTAGCGCCCTGGCTTCACGGAACTTATCCCCAGTCTTCCGGTATAGGTCCAGTGCTTGCCGAAGGTGGAGGACGGCTTGCCGATAGCGGCCCGCGGTCGAGTGGACCAGACCGAGGTTGGTCAACGTGGCGGCTTCGCCGTTCTGGTCGCCGGTTTCACGGAACAAGACCAGCGCCTGGCCGAGATAAGAGGCGGCTTGCCGGTAGCGGCCATGTCCGTAGTCGACACTCGCGAGGCTTTTCAATGCGCTTGCTGCGGCGGTCTTGTCGCCGCCGTGGCGGGCGGCCTGGAGGGCATGGCGGTGGATGAGGGCCGCCTCGGTATGGTGACCGGCGTCGTCCAGGTACCGCGCCAGGATGTCGGACAGGCGGGTGGCATGGCTGGGCCAGCCATGGCGGGCGGCGTGCACGGTGACAGCGACCAGGTTCGCCCGCTCCGCATCCAGCCAGGCCAGCGCTTCGGCGAGGTCGGCGATCGGCGGGACGGGGGTGGTCGCTGCGGGGATGCGGGGACGGTGGTCGCGCTCGGCGGTGTGCAACACGTCCATCGCGGCTGCGGACGCATGCAGGTAGAAATCGAACAAGCGGGTCAGAGCCGCGTGCCGCTCGTCTTTCTCGTCTTCGTCGCCTGCGAGCTCGCGCGCGTAGGCGCGGAGCAGGTCATGCATTGCGTACCTGCCCGGCCGGGCGGCTTGGATCAGGTGCGCGCGGGTCAGCAGATCAAGCACCTGACTGGCCTGGTTAAGCGAGGTGCTGGTAAGCGCGGCGGCGCCGTAGCTGTCGAGGTCAGGGCCGGGGTGCAAGCCCAGGAGCCGGAACGCCAGCACGACACTGGGGTCGAGGTGCTGGCAGGACCAGGAGAACACGGCGCGCACGGCGGTGCGCGGATCGGCGCCAGCGTCCAGCAGGTCCAAGCGACGCTGCTGATCAGCCAGCTCACTGGCCAGCATGGCGAGGGAGACCGAAGGGCGCGCGATCGCGAGTTCTGCGGCCACCCGCAGGGCCAGCGGCAGGCAGCAGCACTGCATGGCCAGCACGGCTGCCACGCCGGGCTCGGCGTCTACCCGGGCGCCGATCAGTGCCCGCAGCAGGCCGATCGCTTCCGCCAGCGGCAGGAAGTCCAGGTCCAGGCGGACAGCCCCGTCCCGGGCCACCAGGCCCGCTAGCGAATCACGGCTGGTCACGACCGTCACGCAGGTCGGCGTCCCTGGCAGCAGCGGCCTGACATGCTCGGCTGACCGGGCGTTGTCCAGCACCACGAGTATCCGGCGCCCGGCCAGCAGGCTGCGGTACCGGGCGGCGCGCTCGGCTTCCTCTTGCGGGATGTCCTGGCCATCCAGGCCGAGGGCGCGCAGGAACCCGGCGAGGGCGTCGGCAGACGGCATCGGCTGGCCGGGGTCATAACCGCGCAGGTTGACGTATAGCTGCCCGTCCGGGAAGCGCCCGGCGACCTCGTGTGCCCAGTGCACGGCCAGGGCGGTCTTGCCTACTCCGGCTGTCCCGCCGATCGCTGAGATCACCACCGCCGCGGGCAGCTGTTCGCGAGTGTCGTCCAGCATCGCGGTCAGCGCCTCAAGCTCGCGAGTTCGCCCGGTGAAATGCCGGACCACGGCCGGCAGTTCGCGCGGCGGCGGCGCGGCGCTGCCTGCCGGAACCCGTGCCGACTCCGGCGCGGCAGGCCCTCGCTGGTCGTCGGCCGGGGAGCCAGGGCTGACTGTCACTGGCCCGGACGTCGCGACGGTCCCGTCTGGGAGGCGGCTGGTATCACGCAGGGCTGCCTGGTAGGCGGCCTGCAACTCGGGCCCGGGATCGATACCTAGTTCATCGGCCAGCCGCTCGCGGGTCTGGGCATAACAGGCGAGCGCATCGGCTGGACGGCCCACCGCGCACAGCGCCTGCATGAGCGCGGCCGAAACGGACTCAGCCAGCGGGTACTCTCCCGCCAGCATCGTCAGTGTGCCTATCGTGGCGGGCGGGTCGCCGGACCGTAGCTCGGCGTGAGCCCACGCCACCGCCACCTCCAGGTACTCTTGCCACCACGCCGCCCGGGCCCGCGCCGCCCAGTTCCCCGGCAGGCCGGACAGTGGTTCGCCGTGCCACAAGGCGACGGCGTCGCGGAGCAAGGTCACCCTGGTCGCGCTGTCGGCTTGGCGGGCGTCATCCGCCAGGCGACGGAACCGGAGCAGGTCCACCCGGCTAGGGCTGAGCTGGAGGACGTACCCGCCGGACCGACGCACCACGGTCACGTCTTCCGGCTCGCGGTCGCGTGCGTGCTCAAGCACCCGTCGCATCTTCGAGATCAGAACATGCAGGGTACGGCGGGCACCCTGCGGCGCGTCATCCCAGACCCGGTCGATCAGCGATTCCACGGTCACCAGCCGCCCGGCATCTACGGCCAGCGCGGCGGCCAGAAGACGCTGCTGAGGCGGCCCGATCTCGATCACCTGGCCCCCGGAATCGATCTCAACCATGCCTATCAGGCGAAACTGCATTTCGGTCCCAAGTGGATCTTATGCCGGTCCTGGACAGCTAACATCCGGCTGTTAACAGTCCATTAGGAAATCAATATACGTGTCCGGCTGACACTGGCCCAAGAGGCTGCGCACGCGCAAGCGCCCGCCGGGAGGAATGTCCAAGGCGGGCCGCGGGCCAGGAGAAATGTCATAACCAGACAGGAGATCAAGTGTCCGAACTAGGTACTCTGCCGGGTCGGCCGCGCCGGAAGCGCGACATATTCTTCGCGGCAGGAATAGTCCTGCTCGCGACCGGGGCCACGCTCTCGGTGGCAATCCCTGCCAACGCGGCCGCCGAGCCGTCGGTCGGGGTCGAGTGGTTCGTCACGCCCGGCGGCGACGCTGGTCAGTGCGGCAATCCCACATCGACGTCACAGTTTGCCGTGTCGCCTGACTGGACGTCCCCGATCCGCATCGACACGGATAACCGAGCGGGCGGTTGCGAGCTGTCCTTCGGGATCTTCGATCCGTCCAGCCTGCTTACCGGAGGCGTAAACTACACGTGGAGCGTCAGCCCCGGCGGTGACGGTAACCAGTGCATGAACCAGGGCACTTTCGCGATACCGGTCAACAGGCAATTCGAATCGTTCGGTCCGAACATTGTCGATGACACCGACAATAGGTCCGGATGGTGCAATCTCACCTTTGCCGTATCTAACGGCTCGAATATCGGGCTAGACGTCCAGTTCTTCGCCGATCCCAGCGGCAGCGCTGGCCAGTGCGTTAATGCCCTACCGCAGGGCAACTTCTACACTGCCGCCGCCGGTGCACCGGTGACGATCATGACCGATACCGACGGCCGCCCGGGTGGCTGCTGGCTCTCCGTACGGCTGCGGCACTTCTCATCCGCGGCTGCCGCGCGACACGCCGCCGGGATACACCGAGCATGACACAAACTGGCGGGATGTACCGTGTGCGCCCGGACGGCTTGATCGGATAGCAGATAGCGAGGACGGCCGAGCAGGCGCTGGTCGCAGAAAGTGCATCCTGCGCGCCAGATAGACGGAGACCCCCGGGAATCGGACCCGGGGGTCTCGTGCAAATGATCTTACGAGCTATAGGGCCAGCCGAGCGGCCAGCACATGGTGCCCCGGCAAAGAGAAACCTCGTTCACACGACACTAGAGTACAAGTCGACCGGCGAGGTCACAGGCGGACAAAGACAGCGACATCCTTAAATTGCCGCACTGGTTACCTGCTGTCCCGTTCCGCGAATCTCAGTAATCAGTTAAAACGGGGGACATCTCGTCCACGACGTTTTCACAGATTTCGACGATAGCGGTTGCCGTCGGCAAAATCTGTATTGACACTATCTGCTGTTACATCCGGCGTGGTGAACGAAGGATACTCAGCTCTATTACGCGTTCGCCGCATGCGGTCGAATGGTCGCAGAACAGCGCCAATTGGCGGATCAAGCTGCGCGACGACAGCGGAGTAGGGTGCGATATGATCGCCGTGGCTGGTCGGCCGAAGGGCCTGATTCTCCAATACGTCAGTCAGAGCTATTCGTGCAGCGTCGTTGGTACCGGTTTGCTTAAGCAAGGCCCTGACCTGCAAAATAACTCACCGCCTGCATGCGCAAGCCATCGGGAACGTCCCCGACGCCAATTTTCATCAGTACGGCCGCATTCGAAAAATATCTTTTAACTGCAGTGGAGCTTAGGGGATTCGAACCCCTGACCTCTTGCATGCCATATAAATTCCGCTTAAGGCAGAATATGGCTATATGTGGCTCTACCAGGAGCTTCGATCGCCTGATATTGCTCCCTATGGCCGGATATCGTCGCTCGCTTGCTCCCCATCTTGCTCCCTGTCGAGGCGACTTCGGCAGGGTCATCCAGGCATTCGTCGCAGCACGCGCCGCCCCGACCTTCCTTCGACACCGGCTGCTGGTGGAGGGCTGGGTCGCATTCCACTGGTCGGTCTGGGCCTGCGGAGAGGCTTGCCAGGTGCTGCACCCTATGTAAAACTCTTACCTATGTCGCGTATGCGGATGACACTGACTGTGGCGAGGGTACTGCGTGAGTTCTTGTCTGATCCCTCGCAGCCTCGTTACGGCTATGAGCTGATGGGCCTGACCAAGTTCCCGAGCGGGAAGCTGTACCCGGTGCTGGCGCGGCTGGTTGATGCGGGCTGGCTGATCCGTGACCGCGAGGACGTCGATGCTTCAGCAGCGGGGCGGCCTGCTCGGTACCTGTACCGGCTCACTGAGCAGGGCGCGGTGGCCGCGCAGCGGGAGCTGACCGGTTTGAGCGAGCAGCTTGCCCCGCCAGCGCCGCCCCATCTCGTGCGGCTGCAGCCCGATCGGGCGCGAACGTGAACGCGGCGTGGTTGGGCCTGGGCGTATTCGGCCTGATCTGCGCAGGGCTGTTCCGGGGTGTCGCGGAAATGCTGCAGGAGGAGATCAAGACCCGGATGGGCAGACTCCCGTACGTTCTGCTGCGTGTCGCGACACTTCGGATCGCGCATGCCGGGCGCGCCGATGTGATGTCGGAGTGGCGGGCAGAGCTGGATTTCATCCTGGGCGAGACCGACGGGCTGCCCATGACCCGGCTGCTGCGCGGCGTCCGGTATTCGCTGAGCCTGCTGGGCCTGCTGCTTCCGTTCGCGAAGCTCCGGGACCTCGTTGCCGCGTACTGGTGGCACAAGGAATCCCGCCGGCTGCGCGGAGTGGTGTGGGTCAGCGAGTACCTGCGAACCGCTGTGACGACAGACGCCGTCTGCGCGCTCACCGCCGGCCTGATAGCTTTCCAGGCCAGTGATGTCTACCACGCAGGTGCGACGGCGGTCTATCTGGCGGTCAGCGCGGGCTTCCCGCTGGTATGGCTGCTGGGGATCGAACTAGCCGGCGGCTATGACAGCCGGGTCATTGGAGCGGGACCAGATGAGTTCCGCAGGATCATGACGGCCGCGCTCGGGCTGACCGGCGCTGTCGCCATCACCGCCTGGACAGCTAGCCTCAGCGTCTCCCGCAGTTACGTCCTAATCCTGCTGCCGGCTGCCGCAATCACTGACATGGCTGCCCGGTACTGGCTGCGGAAGCGGCTGCACCGGCAGCGCGCTGATGGCCGCTGCACGCAGCGGATGGTGGTGACGGGACCAGAACCAGGCGTTGCCGCCCTGATCCGGGACCTCCAGATGGACCGCCACCACGGTCTGCTGGTCGTCGCCGCCTGCCTGACCCAGCCATCAGGGCACCGGGAGGTCGCCGGGGTACCGGTCCACGGCGGCCTGGATGATGTCACGAGCGCAGTCGCCGCCTTCGCGGCGGACACCGTCGCGGTGCTGGCCTGCACAGAAAATGACTAGCGCACGGCTACGTACCCTGTCCTGGGAACTGGAGAAATCCGGCACAGGCCTGTCCGTTTCCCCGGCGCTGCTGGACGTGGCCGGGCCGCGGACCACCATCAGGCCAGAACCCGGTC
>Ga0207664_10003169_pt1 | contig 10925 bp, 10 predicted proteins | sample LARL83metaG_FD_184349 | JGI IMG/M metagenome (GOLD analysis project Ga0207664, IMG submission 184349) | Corn, switchgrass and miscanthus rhizosphere microbial communities from Kellogg Biological Station, Michigan, USA - LAR L8-3 metaG... | ecosystem: Host-associated > Plants > Roots >...
TGGAACGGCGAACCCGGATGTAAACGTGCACGTCGCGGTCGTGCTCGACGAGCACCGCATGCGCGTGCGGCATTACGAGCGCGGCGCCGGCCTGACCTATTCCTGCGGCACCGGTGCGGTTGCATGCGCGGCAGCGGCCGTGCGTCGCGGACGCGTCAGCTCGCCGGTCGACGTCAACGTTCCCGGGGGCCACGTGCTCGTCGAATGGGACGGGCATAGCGAAGCGTTCCTCACCGGCCCGGCTGTTCGCGTTTTCGAGGCAAGCGTGGAGAACGCTCGTGCGCTCACCCTCTAGCGAACTAGGCACCTCCGTGCGCGAGGCGCTAGGGACGGACGCGCAGCGCATCGCCGTGCTCGCCGGGCAGCTCGGTTATGGAGTTCCACTCTCCCACGTCGAACGTCAAATCGCGCGCATGGATGACGCACACACGGTGTTCGTTGCCGTCGTTCCCCGCGTGGGCGTGGTCGGCTGGATCGGCGTGGCGCTGCATGAGAGCATTACGGACAGCGGCCGCGCCGACATCGAAGGCTTGGTCGTCGAACACGAATATCGCGGCAACGGCATCGGCCAGCTGCTCGTTGCGGCGGCCGAGGATTGGGCGCGGCGCCGCAACTGTACGTCCATGCGCTTGGTTTCAAACGTGGTGCGCGAACGCGCGCACGACTTTTACAAGCGTTTGGGGTACGACGTGCTCAAGACGCAGCACGCATTCAAAAAATCACTATGATCGGACTGGCCTACTGCGACAAGGCAGGGCGGATCTATTTCGACGAGGAGCGGGAGCCGCTCGCCGACGGCGGCATCGTGCGCGCCGCTTTGCGCGAGGAATTGATTCCAGCGCCGCCCGGCATCGTGCCGATGATTCTGCCCGGCCGTCATCCGCTGCTGCGCGACGGGACGGCGAAACGGCGCTATGCGCTCGCGGTCGCTTTACCCGCGGGCTACACCAGATTACTGCTGCCTGCGTACGAGCGCGACCAGGACGCGCCGGCGCTGCCGCTTTTCGGCTATACGTTCGCATGCGTCGTCGACGACGAATTGCACGTCGCCGCCATGCGTACCGACGAAAGCGAACATTGGGAGCCGCGCCGTTTCGGGCCGGGCGAGCTGGAAGCGCTGCTCGAGCGGCGCATCGCGCCGGACCGTCTCAACCGCGTGCTTCAGCAGGTTGCGCTCTGCTCGCGCGAATACGGGTGCTTTACCGCGCAGAACGTTTTTCTCGAACGCGGGGAAGCCGCGCTTCCCGTCTCGCCCAAGTGCAACGCGAGATGCGTGGGCTGTATCTCCGAGCAGGAGCCGGAGGCCGGTCTTCCCTCGCCCCAGGCCCGTATCTCGTTTGAGACCACGCCCGAGGAGCTTGCGCGCGTTGCAATCCACCACCTCGAGCGCGTCGAGGACGGCATCGTGTCGTTCGGGCAGGGCTGCGAAGGCGAGCCGCTGCTGCGCTCGATCACCATCGCGCGCGCGATCGATCTCATTCGCAAAGAGCGCGGCAACGGCACGATCAACCTCAATACGAACGGCAGCATGCCGTCGGCGCTGCAGCGCTGCATCGACGCGGGATTGCAGGCGGTCCGCATCAGCCTGAACTCGTTCCGTCCGCACGTCTATGCGGCGTACTACCGGCCCGCCGGATACGATCTGCACGACGTGCTCGCATCGATTCGGCTGGCGTCGCAAGCCGGATTGCGCGTCTCGCTCAATCTGCTCACGCATCCGGGTGTTACCGACGAGGAAGAAGAAGTGCGGACGATGCGGCAGCTGCTCGGCGAGGTTCGCGTGGACATGATCCAGACGCGCACGCTCAATATCGACCCGGAGTGGTACTTCGCGACGGTAGGACGCCCCAATAGCCCCATCGGCATGCACAGCGCGCTCGCCGCCATCCGCGAAGCCGGCGTCGCAGTCGGAAACTTCACGCACACGCACTGATGCGACCGCGCCCGTGAAGCTTTGGCATATTGCGGCGCTGCTCGTCGTCGGGCTCGTGGTCGGCGCCGTCTTTCCGTATCGTTTGACGCAGATCTTCGGTCAAGCGACGCTGTACGTGTTTCTGCCCGCGCTGATCTTCGAAGCTGCGTGGAACCTCGATTTCCACCTGATGCGCCGCGCTTGGAAGCCCATCTTGCTGCTGGCGGTTCCCGGCGTGGGGTTGACGGCGGCCGTCATCGCGCTTTGCGTGCACATCGTCGGGACGTTTGCATGGGGCGCGGCGATTCTGCTGGGCGCGATCCTGAGCGCGACCGATCCGATTGCCGTCGTTGCGGTCTTCCGGCGCCTGGCGGTGCCGCGCGAACTTGCGACGATCGTGGAAAGCGAGTCGCTGCTCAACGATGCGGTGGCGGTGGTAATCTACCGTGCCGTCATCGCTGCGCTGATGCTTTCCGCCGGCACGGCAGGCATCGTGCATGCCGTGTGGCAGGCGGCTGCGGGCGTCGCTATCGGTATCGCCATCGGGCTCGCTCTCGCATACGTTGCCGCATTTGCGCTGCGGAAACGTTTTAGCGCGCCGACTCAAGCGATCGTATCCTTTGCAGGCGCGTACGGCGTCTACATCCTTGCAGATTATTTCAACTGGTCCGGCATCTTCGCCGTCCTCGCCTTCGGCGTGGCCCTGCGCGAATTCGAACGTCATCGCATCAGCGTTACGGTTGCGGAAGGCGTGGAGAACATTTGGGAGATCGCCGCGCTCGTCGCAAACGTCGTGCTGTTCTTTCTCGTCGGCGCGGCGCTCGACTTCCGCCGCCTCTCGCATACCCTGCCGGCGGTCGGCCTAACGCTGCTGGCGGTCTTCATCGCACGCGCGCTGCTTGCAAACGGGCTGCTGCGCCTAGTGCACGAGCGGGTGCACAGCGTGTGGCGATCCGTCGTGCGCATGGCCGGGATTCGCGGCGCGCTCTCGCTCGCGCTTGCGCTCGCTACACCGGCGGCCATCGAGCAGCGCAGCCTCATCATCGACGCGACGATGGGCGTCGTGATCGTGACGATCCTGGTCGGATCGCTCACGCTGAACCGCCGCTTGGAACGTCTGGATCTGGAGCCGGAGCAGCGCTAGGCGGGAGCGGTGATCGACTTGCTCAGGACGTCGAGAATGATCTCCGTGGACGAAATCACCGTAACGGGGTTCTCGGGATCGAGCGATTCAAAGATCATCTTGTTGGCCGGATTGTTCACGCGCGCGATGCAGCGGGACTTGCCTTTTTTCTTGGCGATCAGGCAGACCACGAGGTTGTCTTCATCGTCGCCCGTATCGGCCACGACGACGTCCGCGCGCAGGAGGCCGGCCTGTTCGAGCACGAGCGGATCGCAGCCGTCGCCGACGAGCGTGACTTTTTGCTCGATGAGCTGCTCGAGCACGCGCGCTTTGCGCTCTTCCTTCTCGACCATCACGACTTCGTGGCCTTGCTTGAGCAGCGCGCGCGTCAAATACGAGCCGACTTTGCCGCCGCCGACGATCAGTACGAACATCGATTAGTCTCCTGCTGCCGCCGCAGAGGCCGCAATGCGTTCGCGATCGAGTTGGAACATCTGCGCGAACTCGCTTATGGCATCCGGCGCGACGATGGCGTTGATCTCGTCGCCTTCGCTCAATATCGTGTCTTCGCCCGGGACGCGCACGGTCTTTCCGGTACGAACGGCCGCGACGCGGATGCGCCCGGGGCGCTCGAATTCAGAAACGCGTTTGCCCGAGTCCGGCGCGCGGACGACGGCACGCAGCGAGGTCACCTTGCCGAAATCAAAGGACTGCAGCGTATCCCACGGCGCCTCCAGCAGCATGTCGCGGATCATTTTAGCGCCGACCGTGGTTGGACAGACGGTCTCGATGCCGAGATCCCGGTACATCATGCCGCGAGTCGGATCGTAGATGCGCGCGACGACCTTCTTGATGTTGAACATGCGCTGCGCGATGAGCGCCGCCATCACGTTGCGGTTGTCGCCGTTGGTGACCGCGATGAAGCCGTCCGTACTCTGCGCGCCGGCGCGCTTGAGTACGTCGTAGTCTATACCGGTGCCGACTACCACGTGCCCCTTGAATTTCTGGCCCAGGCGTTTGAAGGCGGAGGGGTTTTCGTCTACGACGATGACTTCGTTGTTGTCGGCATCAAGGAGCTTGGCAAGCGTGGATCCAACGCGTCCGCAGCCGACGATGAGGTATCTCATGGGCTTTTGTGGTGTTCTGGCAGGAGGGGTACGCGCCTGCCCGAACCAATGGGAGTTTTTGTTGTCGGGGCGTGGCTCAGCTTGGTAGAGCGCTTCGTTCGGGACGAAGAGGTCGCTGGTTCAAATCCAGTCGCCCCGATATTTAACCCCAAATCGCCCGAGGTTTGGGGACTCAAGTACACAGGCACTCCCAAAGGGATTTGCACGAGACAAATTGTTCGCGAAGTTTAGTCCCGCCTCGGGCCGCGTGCTGCGCGCCGCAGAACAAGAGTGCCGCAATCACAACCACTATTACGTCGGAGTCGAACACCTGCTCGTAGCCCTGCTCGAGGAGCAGGATAGCGAGGTCTTCGAGCGCCTGGCTGCCGAGCAGATCGACCCGGCCGAGGTTCATGCCGAGGTCCGCCGTGCTCTGGGCACGGGTGAAGACCGTATGTGGGAAGGCATTCTCGTCACGCCCCGGGTTCGCAAAATCGTGAGCCTTGCCGAAGAGCAAGCGGGCGACCGGGCGGTCGAGCCCGTCGATCTCTTCGAGTCCATCATGGCCGAGGGCGGCAGTCTGGCCGCCGAAATCCTGCGCCGTGCGAAGGCGCGCAACACTGCCGCCGCTTCGGAGTAGGAACCACTCGTGCACGCGTTCACGACCTTCTTTTTGAATTTGATCGATCACGCCGGATACGCCGGCCTCTTCGTGGCGATGACGCTCGCGAATATCGGCGCGCCGATCGGAAGCGAGATCGTGCTGCCCGCAGCCGGCGCGCTAGCCGCGACCGGGCATCTTTCCAGCGTGTGGATCGCCATTCTGCTTGCGGTGACCGCCGAACTCACGGGGCAGAGCATCGGTTACGCGATCGGACGTTTCGGCGGACGGCCGTTCGTCGATCGGTACGGCACGTACGTGCATTTCCATCATGCGGAGATGGAGAAGGTCGAAGGCTTTTTCGCTCGTTACGGGCGTTTCGCGATCTTTATCTGCCGCTTTATTCCGGTGATCCGCGGTATCGTCGGAATTCCGGCCGGAATTGCGGAGATGCCGCTCGGCTCGTTTTACTTATGGACGTTCTGCGGCTCGCTCATTTTTTGCGGCGGACTGATCCTTGCCGGAAACGCGCTCGGCTCGCACGCGCACGAAGTCATCGGTGCGGTGCAAAAATACGCGTTGCTGATTATTGCGCTCGCAGTGGTCGCAACAATAATCTTTTTCTTCGTGCGCTCGCGCCGTTCGCAGTCGCAAGCACGTCACCGCAACCCGTCATAACGATCGCGTTCCAGCCAGCGTAATACGGCCTGCCGCCGCAGTGCGATGCTTTCGGCGCTCGCCGATGCGATCGGGCCGCCGAAGCGCTGGTTGAGCGTCGCGTGAATTTTGCGGTGCTCGATCCCGAAGCGCAGGCTGGCCTGCGAAACCAGCGTTTGCAGCGAACGCCGTAGCGAAATTTTCTCTTCGGTCTTGTTGACGAACGCCGGCACGGGTTCGGGCTCGGGTTCAGGCTGCGGCTCGTGCGGTGCCTGCTCCTCGACGTAGTATGCCAGCGGATTGAAGAGCGGACCGTAATCCAGAACGCGCTCCTCTTGAACGTGCGCGTCGATTCCGGCGAACAGACTCTCCACTTCACCGCGCTCCGTCTGCGTGCGCATCGCCGCCGCGAGCTCGTCGAATTCGCCGGTAACTTTCAAATACGAGCGCACGTCCTGCGTTACGCGAGACGCCAGTTCGCGCAGCCGCGGATCGTCGGGGAGATACACGAACGCGTGCTGTTTTCCGCCGACGCGCTGCGTGCGCACGAAGCGCCCGCAGAACTGGCGGAAGTACATCTCGGTGTTGACGTTGCTCGCGAACACCCCGACGCGCAATCGCGGAATGTCGACGCCTTCCGAAACCATATGAACCGCGACGATCCACGGATCTTTCGAACGTGCGAACCCGCTGATCCGCCGCGATGCCCCGTCCTCGTCGGAAACGACGATCTCCGGATCGACGCCGATGCGTTCGCGCATGAGGTTCGCGATGAAACGCGCGTGCTGCTGATTCATGGCGATAGCCAAGCCGCCCGCTTCCGGGTGCGAGTGGCGGATGTCGAGCAGTTTGCCGTGGGCCTTGGCGATAACGTCGCCGAGCCAGCGTTCCTGCGTGAGAACGGTGCGAAGGCGCTCGCTTTGCAGCACGCGCGAACGCAGCGCGTCGTCGAAGCTGGCGGTTCGGATCTCGCCGTCGGCGCTGATCCACTGTGCGTACCCGCCCTGCAGCGGAAATACGAGCGGGCGGCACACGCCGTCGCGCAGCGCTTGCGTGTAGTCATACGCGTATGCGGCTTGCGATTCGCCGCGATGGTACTCCACGAACGGAATCGGCGTGCCGTCGCTGCGAAACGGCGTGCCGGACATGCCCACGCGATACGCCGCGTGCTCGAACGCTTCACGCAGCGCGCTTCCCCACGTCGCTTGATCCGCGGCGTGATGGATCTCGTCGAGAATAACCAGCGTCGGAACGCGAGCGAGCGAGCGGTACGTCTGGGGTGCGAAGGCGAGCTGCTGGTACGTGACGACCGCACCGTGCATGTCGGGCGCGAGCGTCCCCACGGCGTTCTCGAACCGGTGATCGAGTGCGATGCCGGCCTGCGCCATGGCCGACGCCAGCTGCGCTTTGAGGTGCTCGCGCGGCACGACTGCCAGAACGCGGCGCACGCTTCGCTCCGTTAAGAGTGCGTGTGCCAGGCGCGTCGCGAAGCGCGTCTTGCCCGCGCCGGGGGTAGCAACGATGAGCGCATCGGCAGAGCGATGCGCAGACCAAGCCTCAAATGCTTCCCGCTGCCATCGGCGCAGCGGCAACCTCCATGTTCCCAGCATCTTTTGTGAAGGGATGGGGGTTCGAAGCCTTTGCGTGCTTCGCCTCGAAGGAAAATCACCAGTCGATGACCACGGACGCAACTAAAACGCTCGCCCAGACCCTCAGTCAGGTGCCCGACTCCCCGGGCGTCTACATGATGGTCGATCGCAACGGCGACGTACTCTATATCGGAAAAGCGGTTTCGCTGAGGAACCGCGTGCGTTCGTATTTCCAGGACAGCGCCGCGCACCACATTCGCACGCAGGCGATGGTCGAGCGCGTGGCCGACGTGCGGACCATCGTCGTCACGAACGAAGTCGAAGCGCTGATACTGGAAGCCAACCTCATCAAGCGCTACCAGCCGCCGTTCAACGTGCGCCTGCGCGACGACAAACGCTACCCGTATCTGAAGGTTACCAACGAGCCGTTTCCGCGCGTCGTCTTCACGCGCGTGGTGAAGGACGACGGGGCGCGGTACTTCGGCCCGTATACGAACGCGTCGGCACTGCGCGAGCTGATCGATCTGGTCCGCTTAGTGTTTCCGCTGCGCACGTGCCCCGAGGCGATCGACGGCCGCCGGCGCCGCCCGTGCCTGCAGTACCACATCAAGCGCTGCTTGGCGCCCTGCGTGGGCTATCAAAGCGAAGACGACTACGATCGCATGATCGAGGAAGTGGTGCTCTTCCTCGAAGGTAAGCAAGAATCGCTCCTGACGCGTCTGCAAGGCGAGATGGTGCACGCCGCCGAGGGTTACAACTTTGAAACGGCGGCGCGCATTCGCGACCGCATCGTGCACGTGCGGCGGGTCACCGAGAATCAGAAGGTGGTGTGGCGCTCGCGGCTCGACATGGATCTCATCGCCGCTGCGCGCGCGCAAGGGCAGGCGTGCATGCAAGTCTTCATGGTACGCGGCGGAAAGCTGATCGGGCAAGAGCACTTCATCTTGGACGGCGTGCACGAGCAGAGCGATGCCGAACTCTTCAGCCAGTTCGTCAAGCAGTTCTACACCGCGCGCACCGCCGCGGCTCCGGACGCGCCGGGTTCATCGCCGCTCGCGCAGCTGCGCATCGCGCGTGACAACCAAGCGCCGGTGCCGATTAAACGGCGCGCTTCCCGCGGCAGCGCGAGCGCGATTCCGAAGGAAGTGCTCGTGCAGGCGATACCCGACGATACGAGCGTCATCGAGAGCTGGCTCACCGAGATGAAGGGCGTGCGGGTCCGGCTGCTCATTCCGCAGCGCGGCGATCGCGCCGAGTACATGCGCATGGTGCAGAAGAACGCCGAGCAAAACCTTAAAGCGTTCCTCGCCCACCAGGAGGTCCAGGAATCCGCGCAGGCGCGCTCGCTATCGGAGTTGGCCGACGCGCTCGAATTGCCGGAACTGCCGCATCGCATCGAGTGCTACGACATCTCGAACATTCAAGGGACCAATCCTGTCAGTTCGATGGTCGTCTTCGTCGAAGGGCGCTCGAAGAAGAGCGAATACCGCAAATTCAAGATCCAATACGATAAAGGCCCGAACGATTTCGCGATGATGCAGGAGACGCTGCGCCGCCGGCTGCGCTATTTGCGCGCGCGCACGGATCACGAAGTGACGGCCGAGCAGCAGCAGCTCGCGAAGAAAGAGAAGTTCAACAAGAAGCCCGATCTGCTGCTCATCGACGGCGGCAAAGGGCAGCTCAACGCGGTCGTCGAGGTTCTGGAAGAACTCGACATGACGGGCATCCCCGTCGCGGGCCTGGCCAAAGAGCACGAGTGGCTGTATCTGCCGGGCCAATCCGAGCCAATCGTCCTGCCTCCCAACTCAGCGGCGCTGCATCTGGTGATGCGTATACGCGACGAAGCCCACCGCTTTGCCATAACCTATCACCGCCAGCGGCGCGCGAAGGCGATGACGCACTCGGCGCTTGACGCGCTGGCAGGGGTTGGCCCGGTCCGCAAGAAGCGGCTGCTTACCGCATTCGGCTCGCTGGCCGCGATCAAGCGCGCCGGCGTAGACGAAATTGCGGCGGTCAAAGGGATGACACCGGCTTTGGCCGCGCAGGTCAAGGCTGCGCTAGGGGAGTGAGATAATGCATTTCCTTCTCAGACTTCTTATCAATGGCATCGTGTTCTATTGTCTTCCGTATTTCATCCACGGAATACATGCCAGCGGTTTCGGCGCCGCCGTTCTCGCCGCGTTCATCTTCGGCATCGTCAACGCGATCGTGCGTCCGCTTGTGCTGCTGCTGACGCTGCCGCTCACCGTCATCACGCTCGGCTTGTTCGTCATCATCGTGAATGCGCTGATGTTCTGGCTGGCCACGTGGATCGCGCCGGGCTTCAAGGTCGACGGCTTCGTGCCGGCGCTCGAAGGCGGCATCATCATGATGATCGTAGGCATCATTACAAACCATCTCTTCAAGGAACAGGCCGTTAGAACCACCGCCCGCACTTAACTCGGCGAGCACCGGTACCGAAACACTAGAGCGTATGGCTTTGCAACCGTCCGCTCCGGACGGCGTTTTCCGTTTTCGGCAGGCGGTTCACAACGCGCAGCGTGCGCAGCTCCGAACGGGTCTCGCGTCTATTCCGGCAACCGTTCTTATCTCCACGATCTTCAGCCGCTTCACCGGTAGCGAGCTGTTGTGGACCGTGGCGGGCGTCGCAATCGTGGCCCCGGTTCTGCTGTTCGGGGCCCACACGCTGGACCGCCGCTTCCTGCGGCCGGTGCGGCGCGCCATCGCGCACCCCGGCGAGTATGAGGCGCAGCCTGCAATCGATCGCGCGCGGCGGCTGCCGCTGCGCATCTTTTCGCTCTACGTTGCGCTGTACGTCATCGGCGGTTTGTTCGCGACGCTCTTCGGAAACGGGATGTCGCACACGCCGATCTGGCAAAACGTGGCGGCGTTTCTGGTCGCGGCGTTCGTCGGCGGCTGCGTGGACGGAACGCTGAATTTCTTTTCCGCGGAGGTGCTCTCCGCGCAGATCGTCGCCATGGTCTGCGAAGCGCACGGTCTCCTGACGCCGGTAGCGCAAAATGCGCGCGGCGGAATCGGGCGCCGTCTCATCGCGGCGCTGCTCGTGGTCATCGGCGTCACGGTCGTTGCAATGGGAGGCGGCTCCATCCACCTGCTGATGCTCATCTCCGACGGCGCCATCAAAACGACGGACGCGCTGCGATTGGGCATCATCTATACGAGCTGCGCGTTTGCCGTGGCGATCGTTTTTGCGGCGCTCGCGAGCGGGTTTTTGAGCAAGGGCATTGCGCGCCCGATCCTGCGTACCGTGGAATTGATGGACCGTCTGCGCCGCGGCGATCTGCTGCGTGGCGGCGAGCTCTATCGCGAACCGGCGCTCGCGCACGAAGCGGGGTTGCTCGTCTCCGCTTTTGCCGACGCGAACCTCGGCTTGACGCGCCTGGCTACGAGCGGCGAGCAGCTCGCATCGGGCGACTTGTCGGTACAAGTCCAGCCGAACTCCGATCGCGACGTCGTCGCGGTCGCGTTTGCGAAAGTCGTCGATGCGATTCGGACCGTAGTCGAAGATGTTGCGACGACGGTTAATCTGCTCGAACGTTCGTCCAGCGCGCTTGCGGGGCGAACCGAGCAGTTTGCCGCGGACGCGGGCGCCAATGCGCGCGACTTGGAGGTCGCCGCCTCGTCCATGAACACGCTTGACGGCGAGGTGGCGCACGTCTCGAGCGGCGCCAAAGATCTCTCGCGGATGGCCGAACGCTCACGCCAGACCGCGGAGCGCCTGGGCAACGCCGCTCAGACCAATGCGGCGGGACTGGAAGAGCTGGCGCAGACCGCCAAAGCGACGATCGACGCCGCGAACGACGTTATCGATCTTTCCGGTTCGACCGGACGGAGCGCCGACGAAGCGAACAAAGCGATTGCGGCCGCCGAACGCACGTCGGAAGAAGCGGGGCGCGTCATGCACGATCTGGTCAAC
>Ga0207664_10003170_pt1 | contig 10925 bp, 11 predicted proteins | sample LARL83metaG_FD_184349 | JGI IMG/M metagenome (GOLD analysis project Ga0207664, IMG submission 184349) | Corn, switchgrass and miscanthus rhizosphere microbial communities from Kellogg Biological Station, Michigan, USA - LAR L8-3 metaG... | ecosystem: Host-associated > Plants > Roots >...
GCCGCCGCGCGCGATATCTGCCTACCCCGAGCCGGCCGCCGGTGCCCGCCAGCCCTCCGAGCGGGCCACCGGCCCGCGTCAATATCCGGAGCAGGTCACCGGTCCCCATCAATATCCGGAGCGGGCCACTGGCCCCCATCAATACCCTGAGCGGGCCACCGGCCCCCATCAGTACTCCCGGGGGGCTACTGGCCCGCATCAGTATCCGGAGCAGGTCACTGGCCCCGGTCAATACCCTGAGCGGGCCATCGGCCCCTACCGGTATTCCCGGGGGGCTACTGGCCCGCATCAGTATCCGGAGCAGGTCACTGGCCCCGATCACTACCCGGAGCGGGCCACCGGCCCCCATCAGTACTCGCGGGGGGCTACCGGTCCCCATCGGTACTCCGAGCCGGTGACCGGTCCGGATCAGTACCCCGGTCGGGCTGCCGGTCCCCCTCAGTATCCCGGCCAGGCCCCTGGCCCCCACCAGTACCCCGGGCGGGCCGCCGCCGCCCATCAGTACGCCGCCGGTGCCTATCAGCGCGCCGGTCCGGGCGACCCCGGCGGTTATTACCAGGAGCCGGACGACGAGGACTATGACGCCGAGTGGGCCGATGCCGAGGATCTCGACGCCGGGGACTACGACGTCGAGCCGCACGCCGGGGACAATGACGCCGAGTGGGCCGACGCTGAGGACTACGGCCCCGGTCCCGCCCCCCACCCGAGCCGGCCCTATCCGCAGGACGGCACCTCCCACCTCGGCTGGACGCGGTGAATCCCGGCCCGCTGCCCGAGGTGATGCGCATCGCGCAGGCCCGCCTGACCGCGGGGCTCGACCGGTACGCCCGCATCGACCTGGACGCGCATCAGCAGATCTTCGGCGCGATACAGCGAATGAACGCCAGGCAGCTGGTCGAGATGGTCGAACGGGTCGATATCCGAGGCCGCGGGGGCGCCGCGTTCCCCTTCGCCCGCAAGATCCGCGCCGTCATGGATTCGGCCACCGCCCGTCGGCGCAAGACGGTGATCCTCGTCAACGGGACCGAGGGTGAGCCCGGCAGCGCCAAGGACAAGATGCTCCTGCTCCGGTCGCCTTATCTCGTTCTCGGCGGCGCGCTCCTGGCCTGCCGCGCGCTGGGCGGGAAAGAGATCGTGGTCGGGGTCGCGGGGACCGGGCCCGACGGGCTGGTCAGCCGATCGGTCGCGGAAGCGGCCATGGCCGAGCCGGAGCTGAAGGCCCTGGTGCGGGTGGTGGAGGTACCGGACAGGTTCGTGTCCGGCGAGGGCGGCGCCCTGGTCAACGCGGTCAACGGCAAGCCGGCCATCCCGCCCGGCCGCAAGCGGCGGGCCAGCGACTCCGGCGTGGACGGCCTGCCCACCCTGCTGTCCAACGCGGAGACCTTCGCGCAGCTGGCCGTGCTCGCCATGCTCGGTCCCGACGGCTACGCCTCGGTCGGCACCGCCGACGAGCCGGGCACGGTCCTGCTCACCGTGGGCGGCGCGGTGTCCCGCCCGGCGGTCGTGGAGGTCCCCTCCGGGGTTCCGCTGGGCGTGGTGCTCGACATCTGCGGCGCGAAGGTGGGCGATGGGGTCCTGGTCGGCGGCTACCACGGCAAATGGCTGCCGCGTGAGGTCGCCTACAACGTCCCCATCTCGCGGGCCGGGCTGGCGGCGGCGGGCGGCGCGCTCGGGGCCGGGATCGTGTTGCCGCTCGGCGAGGGGACCTGCCCGGTGGGGGAGGTGGCGCGGATCGCCCGCTACCTGGCCAAGGAGTCGTCGGGCCAGTGCGGCCCGTGCCAGCTCGGCCTGCCCGGCGTCGCCCGCTCGCTGAGCGCCCTGGCTGAGGGGTCGGGGGGGATGGACGCGCTGGACACCGCGCGCCGCGCCGCGGGCTCCGTCCGTGGCCGCGGGGCGTGCAGCCATCCGGACGGGGCGTCCCGGTTCGTCTTCTCGGCCATCGAGGTGTTCACCGACGACCTGGCCGCTCACGTGTTCCGCGGCGGCTGCGGCCGGCCGGTGGAGGGCACCCTGCCGCTGGACGGGCAGGACGAGGCGCGGCTGGCCGTGGACTGGACCAGGTGCCGGGGGCACGGCCTGTGCAGCCGGCTGGTGCCCGAACTGGTGCAGCTCGATTCCCAGGGCTTCCCGGTCTTCCTGGACATGCCGGTCCCGTTCTGGCTGGAGCAGCAGGCGGTGCAGGCGGTGCAGATGTGCCCCGCCCTGGCGCTGCGGCTCGAGCCGGCGACGCCGCGTGCGGCGCCTCCCGCGCTCCCTCCCGGCGGGGCCCCCACCGTGCGCGGTGTGCTCCTGGCCTGAGCCCGGCTCCCGCTCCCCTACGCTGGCCGGGACGGAGGAAAGGCGAAGACGCGGGGACCACGAAGGGACAGGGCGCGCATGAAGGCCGCGCGGTTGCACGGAGCGGGCGATATCCGGCTGAGCGAGGAGCCGGTCCCGGAGCCCGGGCCGGGGACGTGCCTGGTCCGGGTGACCGCGGTCGGCATCTGCGGCTCGGACCTGCACTGGTGGGACGAGGGCGAGATCGGCGATACGGCCCTGACGGCCCCGCTGGTGCTCGGCCACGAGGCCGCCGGCGTGATCGAGAATGGTCCCCGGCGCGGTGAGCGGGTGGCGATCGACCCGGCCATCTGGTGCGGTACCTGCCGGCCCTGCCGCGACGGCTACCGCAATCTGTGCACCCGCGTCCAGTTCGCGGGCCACGGCGGCCAGGACGGGGCCATGCGCGAGTTCATGGCGTGGCCGGACCATCTCCTGTACGGCCTGCCGGACGGCATCAGCGACGCCGGCGGGGCGGTGCTGGAGCCGCTCGGCGTCGCCATCCACGCGCTCGACCTCGGCCATGTCCGGCTCGGCGCCGCGGCGGCGGTCATCGGCTGCGGCCCGATCGGGCTCCTGCTGACCCAGGTGCTGCGGGCGGCCGGGGCCGGCCCGGTCATCGCGTTCGACCCGCTGCCGCACCGGCGGGCCGCCGCCACCCGCTTCGGCGCGGCCGCCGCCCTTGACCCGGCGGCCGTCCGGGATCCGGGCGACCTCGGCCGGGCCGTCGGCGAGGGGGTGGACGTGGCCTTCGAGATGGCGGGCACCGGCGGGGCGGTGCAGCTGGCGATGCTGGCCACCCGGCCCGGCGGGCGGGTGGTGCTCGGCGGCATCCCGGCCAGCGACCAGATCGCCTTCGGGGCGTCGGCCGCCCGCCGCAAGGGGCTCACGATCGCCATGGCCCGCCGGATGAACGAGGTCTACCCGCGGGCGATCGCGCTCGCAGCCGGCGGCCAGGTGACACTCGATCCGCTGGTGACCGGCCGGTTCGGCCTGGCCAAGACGCCGGACGCGATGGCCGCCGCGGCCGCCCGCACCGGCCTGAAGATCATCATCGAGCCGTCACGCGGGTAGCAGCGCCACGCTACAGGCGCCGAAACGCTTGTCACGCGCCACTATCGCTAGCCCTTCGGCGAACGCCTGGGCCATCAGCATGCGGTCGAAGGGGCCCTCAGGCCGGCCCGGGCATAGGGTGACCGAATGGACTACCGCACCTTGGGCCATAGCGGTTGCGCGGTGTCGGCCTACGCCCTCGGGACCATGACCTTCGGGGTGGAGGCCGACGAGGCGGAGGCGCATCAGCAGCTTGACCGGTTCCTGGAGGCCGGCGGAACGCTGGTCGATACGGCCGACACCTATGGCGTGGGGAGATCAGAGGAGATCATCGGCCGATGGTTCGCCAGCCGGCCCGGGGAGATCACCGACCGGGTGGTGCTGGCCACCAAGGGCAGGTTCCCGCTCGACGACGACGCGCCGAACGGGTCCGGGCTGTCCGCGCGTCATCTGACCCGGGCGCTGGACGCCTCGTTGCGGCGGCTGGGCCTGGACGCGGTGGACCTCTACCAGGTGCACGCGTTCGATCCGTGGACTCCGCTGGAGGAGACGCTGCGGACGCTGGATGGGTTTGTGCGGGCCGGCAAGGCCCGCTACTACGGGCTGTCCAACTTCACCGGCTGGCAGGTGACCAAGGCGGTGCACCTGGCCCGGGCGATGAACATCGCCGGGCCGGTGACCTTGCAGCCGCAGTACAGCCTGCTGGTACGCGAGATCGAGTGGGAGATCGTGCCCGCCGCCCTGGACGCCGGGATCGGGCTGCTGCCGTGGAGCCCGCTGGGCGGCGGCTGGCTCTCCGGCAAGTACCAGCGGGACACGCGCCCGGCCGGCGCGACCCGGCTTGGCGAAGACCCCGGCCGGGGCATGGAGGCCTACGACCGGCGGGGCACCGAGCGGACCTGGCGGATCGTCGACGCGGTGCGCAAGATCGCCGCTGATCGCGGCGTGACCATGGCCGAAATCGCACTGGCCTGGGTGACCGGCCGGCCGGCCGTCAGCGCCACGATCCTGGGCGCCCGCACCACCGGGCAGCTTGAGGCCAACCTCCGCGCGGCTGGTCTGCATCTCACCCCCCAGGAAACCGCCGAACTCGACGGCGTCAGCGACCCGGGCGCACCCGACTACCCCTACGGCAAGATGGGCGCCGAGCAGCGCAGCCGCAGCCTGTCCGGCGGCCGCTAGTAGCGTCCATCCGTGGCCGACAGCTTCTATGTCCCGGCCGGTGAGGACACGTGGCTGGCCACCCTCCATACGACCGGGCCGTGGGATGCGCGGGCCCAGCATGGCGGGCCGCCGAGCGCTCTTCTCGGCCGGGCGATCCAGCGCTGCGAACCGCGCGACGACATGATCATCGCCCGTTTCACCTGCGACATCCTGCGCCCCATCCCGGTCGGCGAGATCCGGGTTCAGGCCCGCCTGGCCCGGCCCGGCCGCAGCGTGGAACTGCTGGAGGCGGTCGCAAGTGGAGGCGGCCGCGACGTGGCGCGCGCCACGGCCTGGCGGGTGCTGCGCACGGACAGCCCGCCGGTTCCGCCCCAGCCCGAGCCGCCGCCCCCGCTGCCCGCCGAGACGCCGCCCCCGCCGCCCAGGGAGGGCTGGGTGGACGGGTACCTGTCGGCCATCGAATGGCGGCCGGTGCACGGGCACTTCACCGAACCCGGCCCCGCGACCGTCTGGGCCCGGATGCGGTACCCGCTGCTGCCGGACGAGGAGACCGGCCCGCTGGAGCGGGTGCTCGCCGTCGCCGACAGCGGGAACGGCGTCGCCAGCGCGCTCGACATCCGCCGCTGGCAGTTCATCAACCCCGAACTCACCGTCCATCTGCAGCGCGAGGCGGTCGGCGAGTGGATCTGCCTGGACGCTCGGACCGTCATCTCCACTGGCGGCGCGGGCCTGGCGACATCCGTCCTGTCCGACCTCGACGGCCAGGTCGGCACCGGCGCGCAGTCCCTGCTCGTCGCCCGCCGCCCCCGTTAGGAAGTCTCCGGAAGTTGCATGGGGACCTGGAAGCGCCGCACCTCCTGCGGCCAGCCGCAGGCCACCGCGATCTTTCCGGCCCACAGCCGCGCCGCCTCCTCGTCGGCCACATCCACCACGGCGAAGCCGCCGAGGTGCTCCTTGGACTCGATGAACGGACCGTCGGTGAACAGCGGCGTGCCGCTCGACGCATCGACACTGAACACCGGGGCATCAGGGTCCAGGCCGCCGGTGAAGATCAAGACCCCGGCCGCCTTCATTTCTGCCACCAACGGCCTGAGAGCCTTGGACTTCTCGCGCAGCTCCTCGACCGTGTGGTCGGGCACCCACTCGTCGTTGAAGGCGATGAGGTACTCGGTCATGTCTCCTCCTTTGCCGGGGTGGCCCCTGCGGACTCCCCTCCACCTTCTCCACGAACGGCCGCGCCCCGATCCGACACCGCGTCAGGATTTTCCGGCGGCCGTGACCGACCGCTCCACACCTGCGTCATGCCTCCGAGCCTGGCACGCCAACGCACGCTCATCAGCCGCGGAGAACCTGTGGGCTGGCCTGGGTCAGGGACGTGGTTCGGTTGCCGCGGCCAAGATGGCGGCGATGCCGTCCACGGAATCGAGTTTTCCCGCGGCGACGTCGATGATGAGGTCGTAGGCGTCGTCGTTGGTCAGCGTGAGGCGACGGCCGTTGACTCCGTAAAAGGCGATGGTTGCGGCCAGAGCGAGCCGCTTGTTCCCATCGATGAGAGCGTGGTTGCGGGCCAGCGAGTGGAGCAGGGCCGCGGCCTTGGCATCCAGCCCCCGGTAGGCATCGGAGCCGAAGGCGGTGGCCTGCGGGCGGGCGAGGGCGGATCCGAGCAGTCCGTAATCGCGGACGGCGGGCTCGCTGCCCAGGGCGCGCGCTGCGACATGCAGCAGCTCGGGCAGCGTCAGGTAGATCACTGCCCAAGCCGCTCCAGCGCCTCCGCGTAACGAGGCAGTTCCTCATCCAGAACCCGGTCAAGCAATTCAGCGCGGCTGTGGCTTTCGACGTATTCACGAATCGCCTGCCGGACCACTTCTTGCATCGGCCGCCGCTCCAGCTCGGCACGTCGGCGCAGCGCCTCGGCCTCGGCATCGGTCAAGCGCAAGGTCATTGCCACACGGTCATGGTATCACCGCTGATACCACACGGCGCTTTCCCCGGCTGGTTGCCACCGGATGCGGGCGCGCACGACGATGGCTGATGTGGCCATGGTGTACCGCCGCCCGGTAGGCGTCAGGCGGCACAGCGTCAAGCCGCAGCTGGCCAGCGGGGATCGGGCGGGGCATCCCGGCCAGGTGAAGCTGCGCCGTTTCCTGGCGCACGTGGACGCCATAGCCGGGCCGGTGCTGGCGGGGGTGAGCGGGCGGGTGGTGGCCGAGCTGATCGTCGGGTTCGGCGATGGCATGTCGCTGATGGATGGCGGCCATGCCCTGGGCGACTACCTGTTCCCGGTGGCTCAGCGGCTGGGCCCGGAGCGGGTGGCGGCCGTCTTCGGCCGCAAGATCTGCGGGCCATCGTCACTGGCGGTGGGACCGGCCCAGCCGGACACGGCCGCGGCCTCGCCGCAGTTCTCGGCCCGGATGGCCGGGTCCTATGAGCGCACGCAGTGGAAACAGGAGCTCCACGATCGGCTCGCGGTGCAGGCGGCCACCATCGATCCGGGCCCGGCCGGGCTGACCATCGCGGTGACGACCGCGCCGGGCGGCAACTGGGCCAGCCTGTGGAAGCCGGTCATCGATGCGTTCGGCCCCGTGCTGGGCGAAGACCCCACCCGGCCGTTCCACCCCGACGACGACCGCATCGTCAGCCTGGGCCTGCATCACATCATCGACACCGGTATCGCCCACGACGTGATCATCGACGCCTGGTGGACCGGCCTGTAGCTAGCCCTGGTGCTGGCCGGCCTTCGCCTCGGCCTTGGCCAGGCGCCGCAGCGCGCCGTCCAATGCCCGGGCCGCCACGTCCCGGAGCCGTTCGGCCTGCCGGAGGAGCCGCAGGGCCTGAGCCGATTCCCCCTGGATCTGGTCCAGCTGCCGCTCGAGCTCGTCGATCTGCCGCTGCAGGGCCTGGTGCTTCTCGCGGGCGCCGGTGACCTCCTGCTCGGCCTCGTCCAGGCCGGCCTGGGCTTCGCTGACGTCCTCGGCGGCGTCGCGCCGGTTACGCTCGGCCGCCTCGGCCTCCTGCCGTGCCCGCTCGGCCGCCTCGGCCTCGCGCCGGGCACGGGCGGCCTCCTTGGTCTCGCGCCCGTCACCCGGAGCCGCCGTGGCCTTCCGCCCGGGCCTTGGCGGCGCCGGGGGCCGGGACGGCCGTGCCGCCGGTGCCGACCAGACGGCAACCGCATCGCTGACCCCGATGCCCTCCCCGAGACCGGCGTAGGACAGCGGTTTGGTCAGCCGGCCGGAACGGACCGCGTCGGCCATGCCCTGATCGGCGAGCGCCGCCTCGAGGGTGTCCTGTACCTCGCGCTCGACCTGAGCGCTGACGGCCTGGCCCGCGTCAGCCGCCAGCCGCTGCACCTCCTGGGTCAGCGCGGCGACCAGCCGCCGCCGCTCCGCCGACAGCTCCCGCAGCCGGTCCCCATCCAGGGCCTGCTGCGCCTCGCGCAGCGACCGGCCGAGCTCCAGCAGGTCATCCACCTGGCCGCTGTCCTCGCGGGCGAGCAGATTCACCAGCCACGCGCTCACGGTCGGCCGGCGCAGCTTCTTGATCTCCCCGGCGAGGCCGGCGTCCCCGGCCGCGCGCGCCCGGCCCGCCTGCTCGTCGCGGTCGGCCGTGAACGCGGCGGGGGCGAGCGCGTACAGCTCGTCCGCCACCTGCTCCAGGTTCATCGCCTGCACAGACGACGATGATATGCGGCGGTGGGCCGGCCCACGGTGGTCAGCGGCCAACCTCACGCGCCAGGTCCAGGCCGAGGATGCGGTCGGCATACACGAAGGTCTCGAACTTGGCACCCGCCGGCACGCTGGCGTCGGGCGCCAGGCCGCGCAGCAGCGCCAGCGCGGACACGGTGTCGAGGCCGTCGAAGGCCGACCGTGCCGCCGCGGCGATGGGCGCGGGTATCGGCCGGGAGGGCGACTCCGCCCACCGGGCCACCTGCTGCCGCCAGGATCCGAGCGTCCCGCGCGCCTCGGCCAGCCCGTCGCCGTTCACGTCCGCTGGCCGGTGGCTGGGGAAGGACATGAGCGCGAGCCGGACGGCGAGCGGGTCGTCCCGGCTCGCGGCGAACAGCCCCTCACCTGCCGCGCCGGGGTAACGTCCGGCCCCGGCCAGCCGGGTGGCGCCGACGGCGACTGACAGCCCGGCCAGGCCGGGGGCCACACCGGCGTCCTGGGCGGCCACGTGCACATCCACCGGACCGCCCAGCGACGACGGGACATCATGACAGCCGGCCTGCGCGGCGGGTGGATGGACGCCGAGCGCACCGGCGTCGCCTTCGATGGCTGCCGCCTGCTCGGGGGAGGCGCCGGTGAACTGGAGGCCGGTGAGCGCCTGCAGGCCATCTAGCTCGGAGGTCCGGGCCAGCAGATCGGCGATGAGCAGCACGCGCAGCGCGGTGATGCCGGACCCGGCGACGGCTCGCGGCACGTGCGCGCAGATCCGCAGCACGCCCGGGCTGGCCGGCCGGACCTCGGCGGGCGAGCCGGTACGCGCATCAAGCAGGCGAAGCACGTCCGCCAGGCTATCGGCCGCCCCGACTCCGATGCTTCCGGCAACCGAGCACACCCAGGTGAGCGGCCTTTCCCGCGGCCCGCGGCTGGGCAGCGCTGACCGCCTGCGAAGCTGTGGGCATGACACCAAGCGTCGGCAGGAAGCTGGTGCTGTTGCGCCACGCCAAGTCGGCCTGGCCCGATGTACCCGATCACGACCGGCCGCTCGCCCCCCGGGGCCAGCGGGATGCACCGGTCATGGGACGCTGGCTGCGCACCAACGGCGACGTTCCTGACCAGGTCCTGTGCTCCACCGCCCGCCGGGCCCGCGAGACGTGGCAGCTGGCGCGGGACGGGCTCGGGGCCGATCCGCCGGTCAGTTTCGAGCGTCGCGTGTACCAGGCCTCGGCAGAGGCGCTCCTGGACTTGGCCCGTGCGGTGCCGTCAGCAGTGGCGACACTTCTGATCGTCGGCCATGATCCGGCCATGCACGAACTGGCCCTCATGCTGGCCCGGCCCGCATCAGCGGGCGGGAGCGACGTCGTGCCGCGTGCCACCTTTGACCAGATGAGAGCCAAGTTCCCCACCGCCGCGGTCGCGGTCCTGGAGTTCACCGGGAGCTGGGATCAGCTGGGTCCGGGGACGGCGCAGCTGACCGCGTTCGTGATCCCCCGGGAGGTTGGGCGCGCTGGTGGTGGATGATCGATAGGTCCTCTTCGCCTAGTGCTTCCTCCTCCTCGGCGTCGAGGATCGTGGGCCGGAAGAGCTGCTGGGCGATCAGGGTCGGCACGAAGGCGGACAGGATGACCACGGTCACCAGCACGGTGTACTGGGTCTTGTCGATGAGCCCGTGGGTGAGGCCGAACAGCGCGGCGATGGAGCCGAAGGTGAGCCCGGTAGCCATCAGCAGCGTGGTGTAGGTGCGCTCCCGCCGCGGCAGCTTGAAGACGGCGGCGGTCGGCCAGACGCCGATCATCTTGGCGGCCAGCTTGACCAGCAGCAGGACCGCGATCACCCCGGCGCCGGAGACCAGCGCCGGGGCGGAGATGAGGGTGCCGGCGCGGAGGAAGAAGAAGGGGGTGAGCAGGGCGAAGGCGATGGAGCGCAGCCGGTCCATCAGCACCCGGTCGTGCATGAACACCCCCGCTACGACCAGCCCGGCGACGTAGGCGGGCAGGACCGCCTCGCTGCCCGCCTGAGTGGCCAGCCCGCCGAGCGCGAACAGGACAACGAGCAGCAGCTTGATCTCCGGTTCGGACACGCGGTGGCCGAACCGGGTGATCGCCAGCCGGACCAGCCGGGGCAGCATCAGCACCGTGACCGCGCTGACCACGATGAACACGATGAGCAGCCAGTTGTAGGTGGCGAACAGGCCGCCGAGGGCGAGCACCGTGCCCAGGTCGGTGATGAAGCACGCGGCCAGGATGAGCTTGCCGAGGTCGCGGCGGTTCAGGCCGGTCTCGACCATCACCGCATAGACGACGGCGACCGAGGTCGTGCTCAGCGCGATGCCGCCGATCTCGGCGGCGTGCAGCTGCCACCCCAGGACGAGCCGGCAGAATGCGAATGCCGCCAGGAAGGGCAGCAGGAAGGAGGCGAGGCCGATCGACACGCTCGCCTTCCAGTGCCCGCGCAGGGACACCGGATCGATCTCCGCCCCGGCCAGGAACGTCAGCACGAGCGAGCCGACGCTGGCCAGGAAGGTGACGAAGCCGGTCTGGGTGACGTGCTGCTCGATGCCGGGGATGTTCCCGGCCAGCGCGCCGATCACGATCTCGACCAGCGCGGCGGGCACGGCGATCCAGATGCTGACCATCGAGGCGAGCAGGGCCATGCCGAGCCAGATGGCCGCCACGTAGTAAACGTTCAACTGACGCTCCTGCCAGGTATGTCCCGGCAGGAGCCAGCGGTTGA
>Ga0207664_10003171_pt1 | contig 10924 bp, 7 predicted proteins | sample LARL83metaG_FD_184349 | JGI IMG/M metagenome (GOLD analysis project Ga0207664, IMG submission 184349) | Corn, switchgrass and miscanthus rhizosphere microbial communities from Kellogg Biological Station, Michigan, USA - LAR L8-3 metaG... | ecosystem: Host-associated > Plants > Roots >...
CCCCCGCAGCCGAGTGGTCCGTGCCTTGTCCGCAGTGCCCGTGCTTTGTCCGTTTCTTCATGAACGGAGAAGCCTGACACGTCCTCTTGGATCGCTCGCGGCCACCATGCCGGCCAACAGGCCGATGAACGCGCCGCTGCCCGTGCGCGATGGTGGGTCGTCGATCATGCTCAGGAGCAGCAGTCGGCTGGACGCCGTCGCCGAATACCCGCGAGTCCTTCCTTGACGATGATCGGCACCATGGCCAGCGCGGCGAGCGGGTCGGCCCACCACCAGCCGAACAGCGCGTTGAGCGCGAGGCCGGCGAGCGCGATGATGGATAAGTAGGCGCAAAGCGACGTCTGGGCAGCTTCGCTGCCTAACGAGCGGCTCTCGAGCGCATGCGCCACGCGGCGTTTGGCGCGCGCCAGAAGCGGCATCACGACGGCGGACGCTGCGAGCACGGCGATGCCGATCAGTGTGCGATCGGGGCGCGACCGGGTCCACAGTGATTCCACGCTCTCGTAGGCGATGTAGGCGCCGAGCGCGAGAAAGCACCAGCCGACGACGCGGTGGCTCGTTTGCTCCACCCGCTCGCGCTGCTCGCTAGCGAGATCGGCGCGCAGACGCCACTGCGCGGCGATGCTGGCTACGACTTCGATCACGCTGTCGAATCCGAAGCCGACGAGGGCGACGCTCCCGGCGAGCAGGCCTACGAGAAGCGACACGCCGGCCTCCACGATGTTGTACGACAGCGTGGCGTAATTGAGCCACAGGCCGCGGCGAACCAGCGCGACTCGAGCGTCGTCTGTCATCGCGTTACGCTCACAAGCACGTCCAGGAGACTGCGCAGGCCGGGGGCCGCTGCGACCGCCTGAGCTCGAGTATGATCGAATCCGTCGTAAACCACGATAGCGACCGGGTCGATTTCACGCGACGCTCACAAAAGATAGAAACGTTCGGACGTCAATCGCCCGCCGTTACAGGCGTAGTCTTCGCAGCAACTGCGCATTGATGGCGACGATGATCGTGCTGAGCGACATGAGCACCGCGCCGGCTGCCGGACTCAGTACAATACCCTTCCACGCCATTGCACCGGCGGCTAACGGAATCGCCACGATGTTGTATCCCGCCGCCCACCAGAGGTTCTGCAGCATCTTGCGGTACGTCGCGCGGCTCAGCACGATGATGCGCGACACGTCGCGCGGATCGCTGCGCACGAGCACGATGTCGCCCGCTTCGACGGCGACGTTCGTCCCGGCGCCGATCGCGATGCCGACATCGGCTGTCGCGAGCGCCGGCGCATCGTTGACGCCGTCGCCGATCATCGCCACCCGCTGTCCCTCGCTCTGCAGCTGCTTGACCTTCGCGACTTTCTGGTCGGGCAACACGTCGGCGAACACACTGTCGATACCGATCTCGCGCGCCACCGACTCAGCTACGGCGCTGCTGTCGCCCGTGACCATCGCGACCGCGATGCCGGCGGAGTGCAACCGCTCGATCGCTTCACGCGACTCCGGGCGCACGGCATCGGCCACGGCGAATGCGGCACCGACGTTGGTGCCCTCGACGAGATAGATCACGCTCTGTCCGTGAGCCGCGGCAACATCGGCGAACGCGCGCATCGACGCCGGCGGAATCGCGCCACGTTGGGCGAGCAGGTTCGGGCCGCCGACAGCAAGCGCACGGCTATCGACGACAGACTCCACGCCTAACCCGGGGATCGCGCGGAAGTCGGTTGCGCGGGGCACGGCGATCTGCCGATCGGAGGCGCTCGCGAGGATGGCGCGCGCCAGCGGGTGCTCGGAATCCTGCTCGACCGCGGCGGCCAACCGCAGTGCGTCTGCCTCGGTGAGTCCATCACCAGCGCACAATCCGATCACACGATGTTGACCAAGCGTGAGCGTTCCCGTCTTGTCGAAAATCGCTGCCGTCACGAGACGCGCCTGCTCGAGTCCGCGTCGGTCGCGCACGAGCAGTCCGTTGCGCGCGCCGATGGTGGTGGAGAGTGCGACGACGAGCGGCACCGCGAGGCCGAGGGCGTGTGGGCACGCAATCACCAAGACGGTGACGACGCGTTCGACGACGAACGAGCCGGGCGCGCGCGCGACGATCCATGCGGCGGCCGTGATCGCCGCGCTCGCGAGGGCGGCGATCGTGAGCCAGAGCGCGGCTCGATCGGCGAGCACCTGCGCGCGCGAGCGGGACGTCTGCGCGTCGGCCACGAGGCGCATGATGCCCGCGAGAGCCGTGCGATCCCCCGTTCGCGTGACCTCGACGCGCAGCGATCCATCGCCATTCACGGTGCCGGCGATCACACCGTTGCCCGCCTCCTTCGGGATCGCCTTGGACTCGCCGGTGAGCAGTGATTCATCCACGGAGCTTCGCCCGTCGCGCACGGTTCCGTCGGCGGGGATCGACGCGCCCGGCCGCACCAGCACCAGGTCGCCCTCGCGTAGCGCGTCGATATTCACGTCCTCTGTCAGGCCACTGTGCACGATGCGCGTAGCCGTGTTAGGCAGGAGCTTCGCGAGTTCGCCGAGCGCCCCCTGGGCCTGCGCGATCGACCGCATCTCCATCCAGTGGCCGAGCAGCATGATCGTGACGAGGGACGATAACTCCCACCACAGCGATGCACCGGGCGCGCCGAACGTCACGGCGAGGCTGTACACGAATGCCACCGTGATGGCGAGCGAGATGAGCGTCATCATCCCTGGGCGGCGGTCGAGGAACTCATGCCAGGCGCCGACGAGAAATGGCCAGCCCCCGTAGACGAACACCGCCGAGCCAAAGACTAACGGAATCCACCGCGATCCGGGAAACGAAGGCGGCGCGAATCCCAGCACGTGCGGGATCATCTCGCCCCAGATCGTCGCGGGAACCGTCAGCAGCAGCGCGATCCAGAACTTGCGCCGGAACATCGCCACCGAGTGGCCTGCGTGTACGTCGTGGCTGCCGCGCGAATGCGCAGGCGATGCGGACGCCGGCGATGTGGGAAGGTGCGACGCGTGCGAGTGCGATGACGCGTGGTCGTGCACCGGCGTTCTCCTTGCGTTCCGAACCGAGTGCTGTGTCCGGCATCTGCCGGTGCCGCACCCATTGTCTGGTCTCTGCTCTTTAGCGACGAACCACGTGGAGCTGCCTATACGACGCTAACAGCAGTCTTCGTTTGGAGGGTCTCTACGACAAGGGCCAAAGTATAGCTAAGGCGTCCTTCTGCCCGATCGAATGAGACGATGACGATATTCAAAGTCTTGGCTCAGATCATCGGGGAAGGGACAAGTCACGGGCACGCCGGCCACAGCACGGCTGTACAAGCGCGTCGCTGTTGAAACGCATGGGCAAACCCGAGTATTATTGGGCACATGCGCCGCTCCCTGGTGTCGCGGTTTCTCGGCGTCCTCCTCACGGCTGTGTTCGCGCTTCAGTTCCCGCTGACCGCGAGCATCCCGTTGTGTGTCATGGCGGGTACGCGGATGGCCGGTGCGCCACTGGGTAGCGGTGATATGGCAGCGCGCATGCCGACTGTAATCGCGCCAGTGGTTGGCGGCACGTCGTCTGCGCGCATGGACGTTGGCACGATGCCGGAGCGAGCGCCGTGCAATCAGCAGATGCGCTGGCCCGTCTGCCAGTCGATGGGCTCGTGCATTGCCGCCCTTGCTCCGGCCGATGGGTCTGCGCCCGGCATGCCGCGGCAGCCGGCCGGGCGCGCGGCTCCGTTAGTCGTCATCACCCCGCCCGCATTGACGTACCCGCCCGACCTCCCGCCGCCGCGGGCGTAGTCCGGATCACGCGATAGCGCTTCGCCCAACGCCGCATACGCGGCGCGCTTCGGCGCGCGCACTGTGGTGTCGACGCCCGATATCCGGGCATCGCCGGGCGTGACCACGATCTGGACTCATCGAGGAAATCATGCTGCCCTCATTCGTTAGGCGGGCGCCGGCAGGCATACGTGGGATTGCCTGGCGCGGCTCCGCCGCTGGCCTGATGGCCATTGCCGGCCTGGTACCGCTCGGGTGCGCGCGCGCGCAGGGGACGCACGGCGCCGCGCACGACACCGCGGCGTTCGCCATTGACTCGACGCGCGCGACCAGCGCGCTCGATTCCCTCGTCGCTCTGGCGCTCGCTGCCAATCCCACGATTCACGCCGCGGCCGCGCGTGCAAAGGCGGCCGCGATGCGTGTAGGGCCGGCGGGAGCGAGACCGGACCCCATGCTCATGGCCGGCCTCCAGAACTTCCCGATCGCGCATCCCGGCTTCTCGGACTTCATGACGATGAAGATGGTGGGTATCGAGCAGACCTTTCCGTACCCCGGGAAGCTTCGCTTGCAGACGCAGTCGGCTGCCGATGATGCGACGGCTGTGCGCGCGTCGATTGGTGCCGCGCGACTCGACGTCATCGCGCAGGTGAAAGACGCGTACTACGATCTCGCATTCGCGGATCGCGCGCTCGAGATCGTGCGTCGCAATCAAGCGGTCCTCACCAACCTGATCACGGTATCCCAGGCGCAGTACGGCGCGGGATCGGGTACACTGGCCGACGTGCTGCGCGCGCGCACCGAGATGGCAAATCTAGACGACGCCGCGAGTGCGCTCGCCGAAAAGCGGCGCGTGGCACTCGCCCAACTGAACGCGATGCTCGATCGCCCGAGCGAAACGCGGGTGGACGCGCCGGCCATCCCGGCGCCCATCGTTCGAGCGGCCGTCGCGGATTCGGCTTCAGCCGTGCACTTCACTTCAGACGGACTCGGCGCGCGCGCATCCGACTCTCCGCTCCTTCCGTTAGACTCGCTCCGGGCGTTGGCCCTGTCCAACAGCCCGGTGCTCCAAGAGCATCTGGCAGAGATCGCCGCGCAGCGCGCCCGCATCGCGCTCGCCCGGAAGGCACATCTTCCCGACATCTCGGTATCGCTCGACTACGGCCAGCGGCAAGGCTTCACGGACATGGTCTCGGCCATCGTCTCGATGCCGATTCCGTTGCAGAAAGGCCGGAAGCAGGACGCGGAGGTGGCAGCGTCCGAGGCGGAGCTGGTGAACCTCGAGGCGCAGCACCACGAAATGGTGAACACGCTCAACGCCGAGGTCGCGTCGCAAGTGAGCGATCTGGAACGCGCGCGCACCGAGCTCGCGCTCGCGAAGCGCGCGATCCTTCCGCAGGCGCAAGCCGCGTTGGCCTCGGCGACGGCGAGCTATCAGGCGGGCCGGCTCGATTTTGCCGCGCTGATGGACGCACAGGCGAGCGTCTTCAACACCGAAACCAGCTACTACAACTCGATGACCGAGTTTGCCAAGCACCTCGCAGCGCTCGAGCGCACGGTGGGTGCAGGAGTGCTGCGATGACCCATGCCAATCGAGAACAGCGCGGCCTAACGCAACGCGGCACACGGCGCGTCGCGATCGGCGGCATCGTCATCGTGGCCGGCGCGGCCGCTCTCGCGCTCTGGCTCACGAGCCGGCACCAACCGGCGAGCAATGCACGCGCCGTCGCCGCACCAGCCAGCGCTTCGACGGCAGCGATGTCGAGCGACATGCGCGGCATGACGATGTCGCCAGGCGGAACGGTGCAGTTGACGGCGAATCAGATTCGGCAATTCGGCATCACCTTCGGCACGGTCGAGCAGCGGACGCTCGACAACACCGTGCGGACGGTCGGAACCGTCACCGTGGATGAGACGTCGCTGTCGGATGTCACGCCGCGGTTCGGCGGTTACGTCGAGCGGCTGTACGTGGACGCGACGGGGCAGCCGGTGCGCAAAGGCCAGCCGCTCATGGACGTCTACTCGCCTGAACTTGTGGCTGCGGAGCACGAGTTATTGGTTGCGGCGCGGCTCCAAGCGACCGTCGGGAGCAGCAGCGTACCTGGCGTGCCGCCGGCATCGAGCGATCTCGTGTCTGCGGCAAAACAGCGGTTCGCGTTGTGGGACATCTCGACGGCGCAAATCGACAGCATGCTCGAGAGCGGCCGCGTACGGCGCACACTGACACTCTTCGCGCCGGCGTCGGGCGTGGTGATGGAAAAGAACGTCGTCCGGGGCCAGGCGATCACGGCGGGCACGATGCTCTACCGCATCGCGAATCTGCGCGACGTCTGGGTCGACGTGGCGCTGCGCGAGCAGGATGCGCCATCCGTTAGGCAGGGAGCACGGGCGGCCATTACCCTCGCGTCGGCGCTGGGCGCGCCGATCGACGGACGCGTGGCGTACATCTATCCGACATTGGACTCGACCGCACGCACGGTGCGCGCACGGGTCGAAGTCCCGAACCCCGCCGGAACGATCAAACCCGGGATGTACGCGACCGTCACGCTGTCGACGCCGACACGGCGGGTACTCACCGTGCCGTCGTCGGCCATTCTCAATACCGGAGAGCGCACGCTGGTGTTCATGGACATGGGCCACGGTCAACTAATGCCGATGGACGTCGTCACCGGGCCTGCGTCAGGCGCGTACACCGAGGTGTTGTCGGGCCTCGAGGCCGGGCAGCGCGTGGTCACATCGGCTCAGTACCTCCTCGATTCCGAGTCGAATCTCGCCGAAGTGATGAAGAGCATGATCGGCCAGGAGAACATGTCCGACATGAACCGCGCGCGGCTGACTCCGACCAACACGCCGAGGTAGGGACCATGCTCACGCGTATCATCGAATGGTCCGTTGGGCACAGGTTCCTTGTGCTCCTCGCCACTGTAGTGCTCGCGGCATTCGGAACCTGGGACGTACTGCGCACCCCGGTAGATGCCATCCCCGATCTCTCGGATGTGCAAGTCATCGTGATGACCGAATGGCCCGGGCAGGGGCCGCAGCTCGTCGAGGATCAAGTCACGTATCCCCTGGAAACGGAGATGCTCAGAGTGCCGCACACGAAATACGTACGCGGCATGAGCCAGTTCGGTCTGTCCGCGGTGTATGTCGTGTTCGAGGATGGCACCGATCTCTATTGGGCGCGCTCGCGCGTGCTCGAGTACCTGAACTCCGTTCGCGGCAAACTGCCGCAGAATGCGATGACGATGCTCGGCCCCGATGCGACCGGGGTCGGCTGGGTGATGCAGTACGTCCTGGCCGACACCAGTGGGGCGCTCAATCTCGCCCAACTGCGAAGCCTGCAGGATTTCACGGTGCGCCCGGCGCTCACGGCGGTCCCGGGCGTCGCCGAGATCGCGTCGTTAGGCGGGTACGAGCAACAGTACCAGGTCGTGGTCGACCCGGTCAAACTGCTCGCCTACGGCGTCCCGCTCTCAAAGGTCAGCGAGGCGGTGAGCCAGTCGAACGCGGACGTCGGTGGCCGGGTGGTCGAGATGAGCGGGAGTGAGTACGTCGTGCGCGGGCGCGGGCGCTTCCACAGCCTGGATGACATCCGGTCCGTCTCGCTCGGCGCTCCTAACGGAAGGCCGATCACGGTGGGCGACGTTGCGAGCGTGCAGCTCGGGCCCGACATCCGGCGGGGCATCGCCGATCTCGATGGAAAGGGAGAGATCGTCACCGGCTGGGTCGTGATGCGGTTCGGCGAGAACCCGCTGGCGGTGATCAATCGTGTGAAGGTGCGGATGGCAGCGCTGCAACCGACGCTGCCGAAAGGAGTCGTCTTCGTCAATGGCTACGATCGCTCGAGCCTCATCGAGCGGGCGATCTCGACGCTCAAAGGGAAGCTGCTCGAAGAGTCGATCATCGTCGCGGCGGTCACGCTGCTGTTCCTGCTCCATGCGTCAAGCGCGCTCGTGGCGATCCTCACGATTCCCATCGGGCTGTTCATGGCGTTCATCGCCATGCGCGTGCTCGGGCTGAACGCGAACATCATGAGCCTGGGCGGCATCGCGATCGCGATCGGGGCGATGATCGATGCGGCGATCGTGATGGTGGAGAACTTCCACAAGCATCTCGAGCGAAACGGGCATGATGAGCAGCCGCGTCTGCACTGGGAGCTCGTGGTCGACTCGGCCAAGGAAGTCGGGCCGGCGTTATTCGTGTCGCTGCTCATCATCACGATCTCGTTCGTTCCCGTGTTCGCACTGCAGGATCAGGAGGGGCGGCTGTTCAAGCCCTTGGCGTGGACCAAAACACTGTCGATGGGCTCTGCGGCTCTACTTTCGATTACGCTCGTTCCCTTGATGATGGGTCTCGTGATTCGTGGGCGCATCAAGCCGGAAGCAGCGAATCCGGTAAATCGGACGTTGATCCGCGCCTATCGGCCGGTCATGCGTTTTGTGTTAGGCCACCGGTGGTGGGTGATCGCCAGTGCCGCGGCGGTGCTCGGCGCAACGGTGTTTCCGTGGTCGCGCCTCGGCAGCGAGTTCATGCCTCCTTTGAACGAGGGGTCGATGATGGACATGCCGAGTTTGTTTCCCGGCGTGGGCACGGCGCAGGCCAAGCAGATCTTGCAGCAGCGCGACGCCGCCCTCGCCAGGATACCAGAAGTCGAGACCGTGTTAGGAAAGATCGGCCGCGCCGAAAGTGCCACCGACATGGCGCCGATGTCGATGATCGAGACGATCGCGGTGCTCAAGGATCGGAGTCAGTGGCGGCCGGGGGTGACGTACGACTCGATCGTGAGCGAGGCGAACGGTACCGTTAGGACGCCCGGCGTCGCGAACATGTGGTCGATGCCGATCAAGAACCGGCTCGACATGCTTGCCACAGGAATCAAGACACCGGTCGGCATCAAGATCTTCGGCCCATCGCTGGATACGCTGGACCTGATCGGACAAGAACTCGAGGGGCTGCTTCCGGCCGTTCGTGGGACGAACTCGGTATTTTCGGAGCGCCCCGAGGGAGGCAGGTATCTCGACATCACGCTCGATCGCGTCGCCGCTGCACAATACGGGATGACGGGCGACCAGGTGCTAACAGCTGCCAGCACAGCGGTAGGAGGCATGGACGCCGGTACGGTGATCCAAGGGCGCGAACGGTACTCCGTGCTCGTACGCTACCCGCGCGATTTGCGCGATGACCCTGAGGCCATTTCCAAGACGCTCGTTGCAACGCCGGCCGGTGCCGAGGTCGCCCTCGGGACGCTCGCGCACTTGGCGATCGTGAAAGGACCAACGCTCATCAAGTCCGAGAATGCGTACCTCAACAATATGGTGTACGTCGACGTGCGGGGCCGCGATGTCGGAAGCTACGTTGCCGAGGCGCAGGAGTTGGTGGCAAAAAAGCTGAAGCTGCCCGCTGGGTATCGGCTGGAGTGGTCAGGTCAGTACGAGGCCATGCAGCGTGCGGCTAAGACGCTCCGGGTCGTCGTGCCCATCACACTCGCGATCATCTTCTTGCTGCTGTACTTCAATTTCGAGAGCGTAGCGGAGAGCGCGCTGGTGATGGTGTCGCTGCCGTTTGCGCTCGTGGGCGGCGTGTGGCTGATGTGGGCGTTGCATTACAACCTGAGCGTTGCAGTGGCGATCGGCTTCATCGCGCTCGCCGGCGTAGCCGCCGAGACCGGCGTGATCATGCTGGTGTACCTCGATCACGCGTGGAACGCGCGTTGGGCGGGCGGTCGTGTGCCATCGCGGGAGGAACTCGCGCAAGCGGTGATGGATGGTGCTGTGTTGCGTGTTAGGCCGCTCGTCATGACCGTTACGGCGGTAATTGGGGGACTGCTGCCGATTCTCTGGAGCGAGGGGACGGGCGCCGACGTAATGAAGCGCATCGCGGCGCCGATGGTGGGCGGCATGGTGAGCGCGACGCTGCTGACGTTGGTCGTGATACCGGCGATCTATTCGCTGTGGAAAGAGCACGCGCTCGACGGACGGGCGCAGCGTCCGCCTAACGTAGACACATTGGCGCACGCCAGTGCTCGCTATGAGTCGTCTATCGGATCGCGTCCGAAATGATGATTGCACCGGGCGAGGCCCGCAGCGGCGCTCGGAGCGACCGCTCGGCTGCAGGGCGGGGCAACGTGCTGGCAGGAGGTCGCTTCCGCCGCGTGTGTATCGTCCTAAAAGAAAATCAGATTGAGGACGAGCGTTAGGCAGAGGACGACGCACGCCAGCACCCACGGCCGTGCATACCATGCCAGTCCCTCATCGCGCGGCCTCGGCGTCAGCGAATACACCAGGCCACGGAGCTCGTCCTCCGCGCGCGGCCTGGTGGCCAGACTGACGATGATCGTGACGACGAAGCAGGTGACCCACGCGACGATCGCGGTCCAGAACGTCTGCGCCAGCTCGCTCGGATAATAGTGCAGGACGCCGATGTAGCCGCCTTTGAGGCCGACGGCCATGCCTAACGGAAGCGTGAGACCGTGGTGCACGGCGGCGGCCACCGTGCCGGCCAACAGCCCGATGAAGGCGCCGTGCCCCGTGGTGCGCTTCCAGAACATGCCGAGCGCAAAGGTGGCGAAGAGCGGCGCGTTCACGAACGCGAACACGAGCTGCAACAGATCCATGATGTTGTTGAACGTGTTCGCCACGTAGGCGGCGAGCACCGCGAGCACGATACCGCCGACCGTGGCGACCCGACCCATCCACAAGTAGTGCGCGTCCGACGCGCCGGGATTGATGTGGCTCTGGTAGATGTCGTAGGTCCACACGGTATTAAAGGCGGTGGTGTTGCCGGCCATCCCCGACATGAACGACGCCAGTAGTGCCGTCAGGCCGAGTCCGAGCATGCCCGGCGGGAACAAATGCACGAGCATCATCGGCGTGGCCAGGTCGTAGTCGAGAATCACGCGGCCGCCGGCGTCGACTAACGGAGCGCCGTTGGCGCCGACCTTGGCCGGAATCAGCCCCTGCGTGACGTGGCCGGCGACGTGCGGCGCGGCCAGTACCAGCGCGATCATGCCCGGCAGAATGACCAGGAACGGGAACAGCATCTTCGGGACCGCGGCGATGAGCGGCGTGCGCCGCGCGGCGGTCATCGAATCGGCGGCCATCGCCCGCTGCACGACGAGAAAATCCGTACACCAATAGCCGAACGACAGCACGAAGCCGAGCCCCATCACAAGGCCGAACCACTCCACA
>Ga0207664_10003173_pt1 | contig 10922 bp, 10 predicted proteins | sample LARL83metaG_FD_184349 | JGI IMG/M metagenome (GOLD analysis project Ga0207664, IMG submission 184349) | Corn, switchgrass and miscanthus rhizosphere microbial communities from Kellogg Biological Station, Michigan, USA - LAR L8-3 metaG... | ecosystem: Host-associated > Plants > Roots >...
CGTCGATGTGTTCGGCGGTGATCTCGCCCAGCGGAAGCAGGCTGCCCGTCCCCGCGTTGGCGAACACGATGTCGAGGGTGCCGCGCTCCGCCTTCACCGTCGCGTAGAGCCGATCGAGATCGGCCGGGTCGGAGACCGAGCCCTGCACCGCGCGGGCGTTGGGGCCGAGCTCGGCCACCGCGGCGTCGAGCACGTCCTGCCGACGGCCGTAGATGAAGACGAAGGCGCCTTCCTCGATGAAGCGCTTTGCCGCCGCGAGGCCGATGCCGGTCGCGCCGCCAGTGATGACGGCGGTCTTTCCATTCAACTTGCTCATGTCATGAATCCTTGGTTGGAGGCGTTGCAACTGCCGAAGCGGTGATGGGATGGCGGGCCGATCGCGATCCTTGTCGCGATGGCCGCACGCGCTCAGGGCTGCTGCTTGAACAGGTCCTGGAAAATCAGCGGGCCCCAGACGCGGCCGCGTGCCTGCACCAGCGTGCCGCCCTCATCGAATTTGCCAAGGTTGACGGGGGCGAAGCCGAGTCGCTTCGCAAGGTCCGCCACTTGCGCCGTGGCCGCTTCGTCGTCGCTCGACAGGAACACGACCCGGTGGCCACCCTGGACGTTGGGATCGGTGGCCAGGGTGCGCGACAGCAGGTGATTGAAGCCCTTGACGAACCTGGCGCCCGGGAACGACTTGGCGGCGAAGGCGGAAGAGGGGAGGTTGTCGAGCGTTTCGACGGGGTCATTCGTGTTCATCGCGTCGATGATCGTCTTGCCCTTCCAGTCCGGTAGCGCCTTGCCGACTTCCTGGTGCCCCTCGAACAGCACCGCCAGGATGATCACGTCCGCCTTGACCGCTTCCTGCAATGTCCTGGGGATGACCTTGGGCCCGATCGCCTGCGCCTGCGGCAACAGGGCTTCGGGCGGCCGCCGGCTGGCGACCGTGACTTCGATGTCGTTGCGGGCGAAAGCGCGGGCGAGGGCCTGGCCTATGGAACCGAAACCGATGATGGCGTAGCTCATGGGGATGATCCTTCTCAGTGGAGTGATCCGGCCTGTTCGAGCCGGTTGCCCCACCAATCTGGGTCGCTTGACGCATCAATCCAATTGACGAAACATCGCTTAATACGATCTATTTTCTGGATAACCTATGCTCGACAACGTCACCATCAACCAGCTGCGTGCGTTCGTTGCGGTGTGCGACCAGGGCAGCTTCTCGGGCGCGGCGCGCAAGCTCGCGCGGGCGCAGTCGGCCATCAGCCACGCAATCAAGGCGCTGGAAAGCGCATTCGACGTCGAGTTGTTCGAGCGCAACACGCGCAAGGCCCAGCTCACCGCGGCGGGGCGCAGCCTCCTGCCCGACGCGCGGGCGGTGATCTCGCGCACGGAGGAAATGAAGAACCGCGCCGGCTCCATCGCCAAGGCTGGCGTGCCGCAAGTGTCGGTGGCCGTCGATGCCTACTTTTCGCGCGCCCACCTGATCGGCTGCCTGCGCACGTTGCAGGAAGAATGCCCCACCGCCGCGATCAACCTGCGCATTACCACCATGCAGGGCGGCGAAAAGCTGGTGCTCGAAAAAGTGTGTGCCCTGGCCGTTACCATCAACGATGTGCCGGAAGTGAACCCGCAAGCCATCGAACGCCACTGGTTGCGCGAGGAGGAAATGGTGACGGTATGCGCGCCGATCTATCCGCTCGCCTCGACACCCAAACCCATCCCCGTGGACGAGTTCGGCCGCTATACCCAGATCATCGTCACCGACAACCAGCCGGGCGCGGACAAGACCCAGGAGGGTGTTGCCGGCAAGCGCCAGTGGCTGGTCAACGACCTCGGTGCGAAACGCGATTTGCTGAAAGCCGGGCTGGGGTGGGGGCATTTGCCGCGGCATCTCGTGGTCGAGGATCTGGCCGGTGGGCAGCTCGTCGAGCTTGAGCGGCGTGCATGGCATATCCGGTCGCTGACGTTCGTGGTTTCGCAGCGGCGGGGGCACGATCTTTCGGTGTGCGAGGCTCGGTTGGTGGAGCTGCTTGGCGACTCTTAAGCTTCTTACGAAGCGCAACTGCTTGCATTGCTTATCGCTCTTGATCGGACGTTCGCAAAGTAGATAAACACAGTCGAAGGACTGACGGGTCAGGTTTACTTCGAACCTGGGGAAGTGAACCTAACCCCGTTTTTCGGCCTTAAAGATTCACTCTGACCCTGAGGCCTCTGGGCATCACGCTACCTTTAATCGCCCCTTTGGTTGATGGATCGAGCGAAGGTGCTCATCCAATGACCGCTTCCGGCCAGAAGCGGACATCAATCTGAATTAAGCCGACCCGCGAAGCGGGTTCGGCTTGAGTGAATTGTTTAGACGCGGCGTTCGGTTTTCGACTCTTTTGCCGAAGTTGCCGCTCCGATTCTGAGAATTATCTCGGCGAGTTCTTCCGGCTCGGTAATCATTGCGTCGTGTCCCGTCGCCATCTCCAGATATTGCCAAGAATCATCATTTTGCAAACGGTCAGCGAACTGTCCAAAGGGACCTATTGCCGGATTGTTGCAGTAGATAAAAGTGCGTGGAATTTCCGCCGCCTCTGGACTTGTCAGATTAATCACGTCAAGTTTGGTTTTAAGCGGGTGCGGATTTAATCGCGGGCGAACCCATGCTAGGTCATCTTCGTTTGTTACGCCAAACGCTTCTGCCGGAATAAAACACGGTAGTTTGAAGCCTTCGCCTTCCGTTTGAGTCTTTTCGTGGAACATCTGCAAAACTTCCGGCGGCTGGTAATCCGCGAGCGCTTTGCCGTCTTCCGGCACAAACGCATCGAGGTAAACCAGATGTCCGATGCGCATCGCGGCCTTTTCCGCAACGCCCGCGATGACCATCCCGCCGTAGCTGTGTCCGACCAAAATTACATCGTGCAAATTTTCATACTTCAACACGCCAAGCACATCTTCAATATGAGTATCAAGCCCGACATTGGCGTTCAGCAGATGTTCGCGCTCTCCAAGTCCGGTTAGGGTCGGTGCAAAAACGTCGTGTCCTGCCGCTCTCAAAATCCGAGCGACGCGCTTCCAGCACCAGCCGCCGTGCCATGCTCCGTGAACGAATACGTAGTTCGCCATATAATTTCCTCACGTTTTCGATTTGTCAGTCCAATTCACAAGAGGCGTCTAACGCTGAAATTGAGCGGCGGCGTAGCCGGCCGCCTCGAACGAATGGTTGGATGCCTTATGCCCCATGGACTAGTGCCTTTAGCACGAGCCATGTGGCGACTGAAAAGGCAACGAGAGAGCTAATGTCGAAGATGAAATCAATCCAGCTTTGCTTGTTGATCCAACACCACACTAGGTAGGTCTTAGAGCGATCATGATCGTCACAGTCCGGGTCTGCGCGACGATGCTGATACTTCGAAAATGCGCCTCGATACATCTGCCACGCGGCCCACTTATTAACCAGGGACAGGAAGATCTGCAAGGCGACCCCGAGGATAAAGAGAGCCACAATCGCTAGGATGTGAGGCGAGTCTGAAACGTTGGCGGGCGCATCTTTACTAAGAAGAAGCAGAACTGGTCCCCCTACGCCGTAGGCAACCATCCAAGATCGAAAAGTCTTGGAATACTCCGCATAGTTCGCAAAGTGTCCCTCATAGTCGCTAGCATCTTGGTCCATCGAAAGCCTCCCCAAAGGCATCTAACGCTGGAGTTAAGCAGCGGCGAAGCCGTCCGCTCGAATGAGATGTTAGACCTTAGCCCAGTGGTAACAGACCGAGGCTTTGGTATGCGGGTGTTGTGGCTGATGGTACGCGTACACTGACTTGTCCAGCCAGGAGGAATCTACGAGCTCGCCCGCCACAAGGCCGCCACCCAGCCAAAAGTGAATCATAAGCTAGGCGGTCCGCATGCTTCCGATGTCCGCTTCCGGCCAGGAGCGGACATGGCGTCGTAGCCCGGAAGCGGGCGCTACCACCCTGGTCGCTGCACAAGCCGTGTGCGGCGCTATCCTGTCCTCCTGATCGCCAAGGGGAAGGGGCATGGCCGAGTCGATGACACCGCGGGAAATGCGGGAGTGGCTACACGCGCAGTATCCGCTGGCAACGACCGATGAGCAGCGATCCCGCTTGCTCGACCTGCACAGGGAACTCAACGATTCGATGGAGCGACAGCTCACGAATCCCGAGGCTCTGGAACAGCTCCGTGAAGTGCGATCCAAGGACTACCGTCTGCTGCTGGTAAGCGAAGTGGTGGATCAGGAGGGCAACGCCTCGCCCGAGCTGCTGGCCCGCGTCACCGAACGCGAGGTTCGGGCAGGACGCATGGCTGAGGACGATGAGCTACGTGTCTTGGCTCGCCAAGGCATGCAGGGAGCTGCAACCAACGATCAAGCACGTGCGGATCTCGCCCTGAGCGCAGCCATCCAGGGCGCACGGAGCATGCTGGCCACGCAGCAGCCTATGGTGGATGCAGCGGGTTTCGATTACTCGCCGGTCTTCACGACCATGATCACGCGCTTGTATCTGATGGGCGTGATGTGGCGTCTCGCTGAGGGCTTCGATCTGCCGTTGGAGCCGCGTCTGCGCAACAGCCCGTCGATGCAGGGTTATCTCGTCGGCGAGGGCATGAACGAAAGGAGGGCCGCCCTCGCGGTGCAACAGCTCAACGGCATTGCACGCCCGAATGACCATAGTGACGATCCGGTGGTGTTGGCGGGATACCACGCCGATCTGGGTGATGGAAGCCTGGCGCAAGCGCTGCAGGCTTTCCGCAACGAGCCCCAGGCGGCTGGTCGACCGTGGCGAATCATCGACCGATCCAAGCCCATTGCCGCTGCAATTGCCGTGGTCGCGTTCGTGCTGGCCTTGGCCCTGGGGCAATCGTGGCCGGTATCCATCGGGGTAGGTGTGGTGGCCGGCATCATTCCGTTGGGTATCGCACTTGGCGTATTCCATTGGATTACTCGCCGGACGAGGCGGTAGCGTCGTTGGTACCGATGACCACGGGAGAATCGGAGAACGTGTTCCATCGTTGCACTCGCTTCTCGGTTGTAGCGACACCGATGTCCGCTTCGGGTCGAAAGCGGAAGCTCATCTCGCGCCAATGCTTGCCTAATCCACCATACTCCGCCGAAAACTCAAACTCACAAACCCCGGCGACCGGTGCTGCACAGATCGGTCGTCTCGGCCCGCACGCGCCAGTGCGTCCCCAGTTCTCTCTCGTTCGACGAACGCGGTCTAGTCCATCCCTTAGGGAGAACAGGTGTGACGGGCCATGAAAACGCGCACCTTGCACAGTTCACTTGAGCGTAGTTCGCGCTAGCGAACGGAGCCGAAGCGCCGCCTCGCCAAGCCCCTGGTTGCTACCGTTGCATCAGTGGCCGCGGTCGTGGAAATGGCCGGTGCTGCCACCGATCGAAATGCTGACGCCGCCGCTTGGATGGTCGCAGCTGCCGAAGGCCTTGCTGATGTTGACCGTGCCGGTCTGGTAGTTGCCGCTGAAATGATGGCCGCCGACTACGCCCATGCCGACGCTGCCGTGCATCTGGGGCTGGTTGTAGCTGTAGTCGTCGCAGTCGGTCTGCGTCGTGGTGTCGGCGGTGTCGTTGTTGCCCAAGCGACCGCTGGTGTCGCCGTAGTACACGCCGGGTGCGTTGGTCGCGGGTTTGGCGGCCGTGCTGCTGGCAGCGGGGATGTCGGTGGGCGGCAGCTTGAGGTTCAGCGGCTTGCCGGTCGTCTGCGCCCATGCCGGTGCGGTCAGCAGGGTGACCAGCAGGGCAGGAAGAAACCGTTGGATGTTCATGCGTACTCCCGGGTTGTCACGTATTCAACGCGCGATGCCGCATTGACGTGTACGTCCCTGTTGGAAATGCCGAACCTCGACAAGTTCCTGCTGCTCCGGACACTGTCGGCAGGGAGCCCGAAGTCGCTCCTACCGCAAGATCAGCCGGTGGTCTCGATCCGCTCCACCCGACGCAGGCCGCGCGGCAGCACGCCGCCGCGGGTGGCGCGGTTGCCGCCGTACTCGACCAGGTCGGACCACTTCAGGGTGAGCTTGCGCTGCCCCGCGTACATCGTGACCTCGCCCTTGCCCTCGCTGACCACGGCCACGCCGGCGACACGCTCGTCGCCGCTGGCGAGCTTCGCCTTGGGGATCTCGATCAGCTTGTTGCCCTTGCCCTTGTCGAGCTCGGGCAGTTCGGCCACCGAGAACATCAGCAGGTGGCCTTCGGTGGTGACGACCACGATGCGGTCCCGCGACGGATCGGCGCTGGCCTGCGGAGCCAGCACGCGCGCACCGTCGCTGAGGCTGATGATCTGCTTGCCGGCCTTGTTGCGGCCGGTGAGCGCCTCGAAGCGGGTGACGAAGCCGTAGCCGAAATCGGTGGCGAGGATCAGCCGGGTGTCGTTGTCGCCGGCGATCACCGCGTCGAAGCTGGCGCCGGCGGCCGGGCTGAAGCGGCCAGTCAGCGGCTCGCCGTTGCCACGCGCCGAGGGCAGGGTGTGCGCCGGCGTGGAATAGGCACGGCCGGTGGAATCGATGAACGCGACCTGCTGCGTGGTGCGCGCCTTGACCGCGGCGAGCAGGCCATCGCCTTCGCGATAGTTGAGGCCTTCGGCGTCGATGTCGTGGCCCTTCGCCGCGCGCGCCCAGCCCTTCTGGCTCAGCACCACGGTGACCGGCTCGCTGGCGACCAGCGCGCTTTCGTCCAGCGCCTGCGCCGCTTCGCGCTGCACCAGCGGCGAGCGGCGCTCGTCGCCGAACTTGGCGGCGTCGGCGCGCAGTTCTTCCTTGATCAGCCCCTTCAGCTTGGCCGGCGATTTCAGCAGCACGTTGATGCGCGCGCGCTCTTCCTCGAGCTGGTCGCGCTCGGCGTTGATCTTCATCTCCTCGAGCCGCGCCAGCTGGCGCAGGCGGGTTTCGAGGATGTAGTCGGTCTGCTCCTCGCTGAGCCTGAAGCGCGCCATCAGCACCGGCTTGGGCTCGTCCTCGCTGCGCACGATGCGGATGACTTCGTCGAGGTTGAGATAGGCCGTATGCAAACCTTCGAGCAGGTGCAGGCGGCGGTCCACTTTCGCCAACCGGTGCTCGAGGCGCCGGGTCACCGTGCTGGTGCGGAAGCTCAGCCACTCGGTGAGGATGCGCTTGAGGTTCTTCACCTGCGGACGGCCGTCCAGGCCGATCATGTTGAGATTGATGCGGAAGCTCTTTTCCAGGTCGGTGGTGGCGAACAAATGCGGCATCAACTCGTCCGCATCGACGCGGCTGGAGCGCGGCACCAGCACCAGACGGATCGGATTCTCGTGGTCGGACTCGTCGCGCAGGTCCTCGATCATCGGCAGTTTCTTCGCGCGCATCTGCGCGGCGATCTGCTCGAGGATCTTCGACGGGCTGACCTGGTGCGGCAGCGCCGTGATCACGATGTTGTTTTCCTCGCGCCGGTACACCGCGCGGGCGCGCACCGAGCCCATGCCGCTCTCGTACATCGCCAGCAGATCCGCGCGCGGCGTGATGATCTCGGCCTCGGTCGGATAGTCCGGCCCGCGCACGTGCTCGAACAGGTCGGCCACGCTGGCGTTCGGCTCGTCCAGCAGGCGGATGCAGGCGGTGACCACCTCGCGCAGGTTGTGCGGCGGAATGTCGGTGGCCATGCCCACCGCGATGCCCATCGAACCGTTCAGCAGCACGTGCGGCACGCGCGCCGGCAGCCAGCTCGGCTCCTCCATGGTGCCGTCGAAGTTCGGCACCCAGTCCACCGTGCCGTGTGCCAGTTCGCCCAGCAGCGCCTCGGCGATCGGGCTGAGCTTGCTCTCGGTGTAGCGCATCGCCGCGAAGCTCTTCGGATCGTCAGGCGAGCCGAAGTTGCCCTGGCCGTCGACCAGCGGATAGCGGTACGAGAACGGCTGCGCCATCAGCACCATCGCTTCGTAGCACGAGCTGTCGCCATGCGGATGGAACTTGCCGATCACGTCGCCGATGGTGCGCGCGGATTTCTTCGGCTTCGCCGTGGCGGCGAGGCCGAGCTCGCTCATCGCGTAGATGATGCGCCGCTGCACCGGCTTCAGGCCGTCGCCCACGAACGGCAGCGCGCGGTCCAGTACCACGTACATCGAGTAGTCGAGGTAGGCCCGCTCGGCGTATTCCTTCAGCGGGATCTGTTCGTAATTGGCTTGCAGGTTCATGCGGGGACGTCTGATGAATGGCGCGCAAGGCGCGGATAACCGGTCGATGGTGCCAGAACACGCCGGGCGGCGACAGCTTGCGGGCGCTTGGCGGTTGTGCCGCAACGGCCATCGGGTTTCATCGGGTTTTGCCCTTGATGGCGGGCAGCGGTGGCGCGCGCAGCGGCACCGGCGTGGACTGCACGATCGAGGTGGTGGTCTGGCCGTAGCGCAGGAAGCGGTCGAGGATCAGGTCGAGGTTTTCCAGCGCATCCAGATGCACCTTGATGATGAAGCAGTCTTCGCCGGTCACCCGGTGGCATTCGACGACCTGGGGCATTTTCTGCGCAAGCTCGGCGATCTTCGGCAGCTGCCCCGGCACCGGGCGCACGCGCACGTATGCCGTGATCGGCCAGCCCAGCGCCTTCGGCTCCAGGTCGAGCCGGTAGCCGCGGATCACGCCGGTTTCCTCCAGCCGGCTGAGGCGTTCCTTCACCGCCGGCGCGGACATGCCCACGCTGGCGGCGAGCTTGGTCACGGGCTGGCGCGGATCCTCCTGCAGCGCCTGCAGCAGGGCGACGTTGCGCGGATCGGACATGAGGTTTGAAATCTGAGGCATGGATGGGTCTCCGCCTTCAAATTGGTAAATATTGGACGTTCACGCCTTTCTTTAAGCATGGATCATGCGCCGATACTTTGTAAAAGTGGAGCCATGAACGCTGGACAGCATATCCCGCTGGTGCGTCGGCGGATATCGACGGAAAACACGGCCGGACAGCGGCTGCCGCCGCACCTGTACTTCATTGTCAGCGCGGTTTTCCATTACCTCGGCCCGGCTTTCGCCGTATTGCTGTTTGCGCACGTGGAGCCGCTTGGCGTCGCCTGGCTGCGGATCGCCAGCGCCGCGCTGATCTTCGCCGCGTGGCGCAAGCCGTGGCGCCATGTCCTGCGGCAGGACGCCGCGGCGCGCTGGAACATCGTCGGGTTGGGCGTGGTGCTCGGCTGCATGAACGTCTGCTTCTATCTTGCGATCGACCACCTGCCGCTGGGCACCGTCGGCGCGATCGAATTCCTCGGGCCGATCGCGCTGGCTCTCATCGGTACGCGCACCTGGCGCAACGCGGCGGCGCTCGCCGTCGCGGTGGCTGGCGTGTGGATGCTCACCCACGTGCGGCTCGCCGGTGCGCCGATGGGCTTCGTGTACGCCTTCGCGAACTGTGCGCTGTTCATGCTGTACATCGTGCTCGGGCATCGCGCCGCAGAGGGCGGCGGCGGCGCAGGCATCGACCGTCTTGCGTCGGCGATGCTGGTGGCCTTGCTGGTGGTGATGCCGTTCGGCCTGCGCGATGCCTCGGTGGCGCTGGCCAGCCCGGGGCTGCTCGCCGCCGGTATCGGCATCGGCGTGTCGTCGTCGGTGATTCCGTATGTGTGCGATCAGCTGGCGATGGCGCGGCTGCCGCGCGCCACCTTCGCGCTGCTGCTGGCGCTGTTGCCCGCCACGGCGAGCGCGATCGGCATCGTGGTGCTGCATCAGGTGCCGGGCGCCATCGAGATGGCCGGCATTGCGCTCGTCGTCGTCGGGGTCAAGCTGCATCGGCCGATGAGCACGCGTGATTTGCGCAACCGAGAGGAGACGAAACGATGAACTACATCAATCTTGGCAAGTCGGGCTTGAAGGTCTCGCGCATCTGCCTGGGATGCATGAGCTATTCGGTAACGCCCACCAGGGAAAGGCCGTGGACGCTGGACGAGGAGCATGGCCGGCCCTTCATCCGGCGCGCGCTCGAGCTGGGCATCAATTATTTCGACACGGCGAACATGTATTCGGGCGGCGGCAGCGAGGAGGTGCTGGGCCGCGCCTTGCGCGATTTCGCGCGGCGCGAGGAGGTGGTCATCGCGACCAAGGTGTTCTACCCGATGCGCGGCGACGCGAATGGCGGCGGGCTGTCGCGCAAGGCGATCATGACCGAGATCGACGCCAGCCTGCGCCGGCTCGGCACCGATTACGTCGACCTCTACCAGATCCACCGCTGGGACCACGCCACGCCGATCGAGGAGACGCTGGAGGCGCTGCACGACGTGGTGAAGGCGGGCAAGGCGCGCTACCTCGGTGCCTCGTCGATGATGGCGTGGCAGTTCGCCAAGGCGCTGTACACCGCCGACCGGCACGGCTGGACGCGCTTCGTCTCGATGCAGCCGCACTACAACCTGCTGTATCGCGAGGAGGAGCGCGAGATGCTGGCGCTGTGTGCGGACCAGGGCATCGGCGTGGTGCCGTGGAGTCCGCTGGCGCGCGGCCGCCTGGCGCGCGCGTGGCAAGACGAACCGAGCACCGTGCGCGGCGGCTCCGATCCATGGGGCGATGGCGTGTACGCCGCGAGCAAGGCGGCGGACAAGGCCGTGGTGGATCGCCTCGGCGAGGTCGCCGCGCGCCTCGGCGTGCCGCGCGCGCAGGTCGCGCTGGCGTGGCTGCTGCACAAGCCCACGGTCACCGCACCGATCGTGGGCGCGACCAGGCCGCATCATCTGGAGGAAGCCGTGGCAGCGCTGGCGGTGCGATTGCCGGACGCCGAGATCGAGGCGCTGGAGGCGCCCTACGTGCCGCATGCCGTCGCCGGCATCGACTGACCAGACCACGCATCGGAATCGAGCATGTCGAAAAACGTATTTGCCCTTGGGCTGGATCCGGCTTGCGCCGATCCGTCGGAATTTCCCGGGTTCAGCGTCGATCTCGTCAGGGCATTCATCGACGCCCAGCTGGAGCGCCTGCGCGGGCTGGGCTATGCGGTGGAGAGCTGCCTC
>Ga0207664_10003176_pt1 | contig 10917 bp, 10 predicted proteins | sample LARL83metaG_FD_184349 | JGI IMG/M metagenome (GOLD analysis project Ga0207664, IMG submission 184349) | Corn, switchgrass and miscanthus rhizosphere microbial communities from Kellogg Biological Station, Michigan, USA - LAR L8-3 metaG... | ecosystem: Host-associated > Plants > Roots >...
CGCGCTACCAGATGCGCGTGGGCGAGAACGTGGGCGCCGGCGACGTCAGCCACTTCGAGGACGCAGCGCGCTGGCGCGAGGCCAGCGACAAGGGCATGGCCAGCGAGTTCATCGACAGCCTGCCAGCCGGCTTCGAAACCCAGCTCGGCAAGTGGTTCCGCGATGGCCGCGAGCTGTCCGGCGGGCAGTGGCAGAAGATCGCGCTGGCGCGCGCCTTCATGCGCTCGCGCGCCGACATCCTGGTGCTGGACGAACCCACCGCCGCAATGGATGCCGCGGCCGAGGCCACCATCTTCGAACACTTCCGCGAACTGGCCGGCAACCGCATCGCGATCCTGATCTCGCACCGCTTCTCCACCGTGCGCATGGCCGACCAGATCATCGTGATCCAGGATGGCCGCACCGTCGAGCACGGTAGCCACGAACAGCTGATGGCGCTGGGCGGCCACTATGCGCAGCTGTTCTCGCTGCAGGCGCAGGGTTACCGCTGATCGCGCTGATCGGCTTGACCCTGCCCGCCCGCGCGCCCCATGCTTTGCGTCTTGTCTCGATCGAAACACACGCATGAGCAGTCGCTACAACGCCGCCGATATCGAAGTCCTTTCCGGCCTGGATCCGGTCAAACGCCGGCCCGGCATGTACACGGACACGAGCCGGCCGAACCATCTGGTGCAGGAGGTGGTGGACAACTCGGTGGACGAGGCGCTGGCCGGCCACGCCAGCTCGATCGAGGTGATCCTGCACGCCGACGGCTCGGTGTCGGTGAGCGACGACGGCCGCGGCATGCCGGTGGACATCCATCCCGAAGAGGGTGTGTCGGGCGTCGAACTGATCATGACCCGGTTGCACGCGGGCGGTAAGTTCAGCGGCAAGAACTACAGTTTTTCCGGTGGCCTGCACGGGGTCGGCGTGTCGGTGGTCAACGCCTTGTCCGATCGCGTCGAGGTGACGATCCGCCGCGACGGCTCCGAGTACGCGATGGCGTTCGAGCACGGCGACAAGGTCAGCCCGCTGGAAGTGATCGGCAGCGTGCCGAAAAAACGCAGCGGCACCACGCTGCATTTCTGGCCCGAGGCGAAATACTTCGACTCGCCGAAGATCTCGCTGGGCAAGCTCAAGCATCTGCTGCGCGCCAAGGCCGTGCTGTGCGCCGGGCTCAACGTGAAACTCACCGACGAAGCCAGCGGCGAAGTCGCCGAGTGGCGCTATGAGGACGGCCTGCGCGATTACCTGCGCGGCGAACTCGACGGCTTCGAGACGCTGCCGAATGAATTGTTCGTGCACCAGATGGCGCGCGATGCCGAAGGCATGGAAGTCGCGCTGGCCTGGCTACCGGAAGGCGAGCTGGTGCAGGAGAGCTACGTCAACCTGATCCCCACCGCGCAGGGCGGCACCCACGTCAACGGCCTGCGCACCGGCCTGACCACCGCGATCCGCGAGTTCTGCGACATCCGCAACCTGCTGCCGCGCGGCGTGAAGCTGGCGCCGGAAGACGTGTGGGAGCGGCTCGCGTTCGTGCTGTCCGCCCGCCTGCAGGATCCGCAGTTCGCCGGCCAGACCAAGGAGCGCCTGTCGTCACGCCAGGCTGCGGGCATGATCGAGAACGTCATCCACGACGCTTTCAGCCTCTGGCTCAATCAGCACGTGGACACCGGCGAGCGCATCGCCCAGCTGGCGATCGAACGCGCCAGTGCACGCCTGAAGGCCGCCAAGCAGATCGTCCGCAAGAAGATCACCCAGGGTCCGCAGCTGCCCGGCAAGCTGGCCGACTGCACCGCCACCGACCTCACCCGCACCGAACTGTTCCTGGTCGAGGGCGACTCCGCCGGCGGCAGCGCCAAGCAGGCCCGCGACAAGGAGTTCCAGGCGATCCTGCCGTTGCGCGGCAAGATCCTCAATACGTGGGAAGTCGAGTCCACGTCGGTGCTGGCCTCCGAGGAAGTGCACAACCTGGCGGTGGCGATCGGTTGCGACCCGGGCAAGGACGACCTGTCCGGCCTGCGCTACGGCAAGGTGATCATCCTCGCCGACGCCGACTCCGACGGCCTGCATATCGCCACCCTGCTGTCGGCGCTGTTTCTGAAACATTTCCCGAAACTGGTCAGCGAAGGCCACGTGTTCGTGGCGATGCCGCCGCTGTTCCGCGTCGACGTGGGCAAGCAGGTGTTCTACTGCCTCGACGAAAGCGAGAAGGCGGCGATGCTGCAGCGTATCGAGCGCGAGAAGATGAAGGGCGCGGTCAGCACTACCCGCTTCAAGGGCCTGGGCGAGATGAACCCGCCACAGCTGCGCGAGTCGACCATCCACCCCGATACCCGCCGGCTGGTGCAGCTGACCATCGGCGACGACGACGGTACGGCGAAACTGATGGACATGCTGCTGGCCAAGAAACGCGCCGGCGACCGCAAGTCCTGGCTGGAGGAAAAAGGCGACCTGGCCACGCTGGAGGTCTGATCGCCGCGGCTTTTTTTGCGGCCGCGGCGGCGCTAAGGTGTTCGCTACTTTCCGGGGACCCGCACCATGGCCTTGCTGCCGCCCATCAACCTCGAACGCTGGATCGACGAACACCGTCACCTGCTGAAGCCGCCGGTCGGCAACAAGTGCATCGTCGACGGCGACTTCATCATCATGATCGTGGGCGGTCCGAACGCGCGCACCGACTACCACCATGACGAAGGCCCCGAGTTTTTTTATCAACTCGAAGGCGAGATGGTGCTGAAAGTGCAGGACGAGGGCGCGGCGCGCGACATTCCCATCCGCGCCGGCGAGATGTTCTACCTGCCGCCGCGCGTGCCGCACTCGCCCCAGCGCATGCCCGCCTCCATCGGGCTGGTCATCGAGCGTCGCCGCGTTGCAGGGGAAAAGGACGGGCTGCTGTGGTTCTGCGAACGCTGCAACCACAAGCTGTACGAGGAGTACTTCACGCTGGACAGCATCGAGCACGATTTTCCGCCGGTGTTCGAGCGCTTCTACGGCTCGCGTGAAAGACGCACCTGCGAGGCCTGCGGCCACCTCAACCCGGCGCCTTCGAAATACCAGTGAGCGCTTCTCGCGTGCCTACCGTGCATGGCCAAGCCACTTGTGCGCCATGCGCCGCAGCGAGATGTCGAGGCTCGCGTCGCTGGCGACGTCAGTAACCTCGCGCCAGGCCAGCGCGCGCGATTCGCCGTTCACGACAAAACGCTCGTCCGCCCCCGCACGCACCACGTGGCGCACGTCGTAGTGCCAGTGTTCCGGTTCATCGGCGCGCGCGGGAATGCGATGCCGGTCGAGATCGAAGATGCCGCCCTCGATGCGCAGGCCGGCCACGCCCGTTTCCTCGCTCGCTTCGCGCAACGCCACCTGCGCCAGGTCGGTATCGCCATCGGCGTGACCACCCGGCTGCAGCCAGCGATCCAGTTTGCGGTGATGCATCAGCAGCACGCGCGCGCCGTCCGCGCTCACCAGCCAGCACGAGCCGGTGAAATGGCCGAACGTATTGCTGCGCACGAATGCATCCCCATGCGCATGCGCGAACGCCTCGAACTGCGCGGCAATCGCCGCCTCCCCCTGCCAATGGTCACGGTAGTGCCGAAAGGCATCGATCATCGCGATGATGGATGGTTGCTGCATGGTATCCACTGAAGTGACTGGACCGCGTCGCGGCATGTTTCGCCGCAACATGAACGAAGCTTGTACATCATCTATCGCTGGGCTATGTTGGCCCGCCATTGCATGCCCGTAACGCCCATCCGCCGCAGAGCGGAAGCGGGCAAAAATTACCTGAGGGGAACTTGATGATAAAAGGTCTATTTGCCACTCATGCGATCGAGGCGATGCCGCATGTCGATGCTGGCGAACCTGTCGACGGTGGTGTCCAGGGGGAAATCACTCTCAAGCGCGTACTGACCGCACGTCATCTGGTGATGCTGGGTATCGGTGCAGTGATCGGTGCCGGCATCTTCGCGATTACCGGAACCGCAGCCGCGCAGTTCGCCGGCCCGGCGTTGATCCTCAGCTTCCTTATCGCCGCTTTCGCCTGCGGCCTGGCCGGCATGTGCTACGCGGAGTTTGCCGCGATGCTGCCGGTGTCCGGCAGCGCCTACTCCTATTCCTATGCCACGCTGGGCGAAGTGGTGGCCTGGTTCGTCGGCTGGGCGCTGGTGCTCGAATACCTGTTCGCCGCATCGACCGTGGCAGTGGCATGGTCCGGCTACTTCAGCGAAATGCTGCGCATGCTCAGTTCGTTGACGGGGCTGAACTTCAACCTGCCCGCAGCGCTCTCCTCGGCCCCGCTCACGTTTGCCGAGGGCGGCCACAAGCTGGTCTTCACCGGCGCGTTCATCAATCTTCCCGCGATCCTGATCGTCGGCGCGATCAGCTGGCTGTGCTATCTCGGCATCACGCAGTCGGCCACGGTCAACGCGATCATCGTGGCGATCAAGGTGACCGTGATCGTGCTGTTCCTGATCGTGATGTTCAACTACGTCCATCCGGAACTCTGGCATCCGTTCATTCCCGCCAACGAGGGCGGTTCGAAGTTCGGCTGGAGCGGCATCTATCGCGGCGCCACCTTGGTCTTCTTCGCCTACATCGGTTTCGATGCGGTTTCCACCGCAGCTGGCGAAGCGAAGAACCCGCAGCGCGACATGCCGATCGGCATTCTCGGCTCGTTGCTGATCTGCACCGTGCTGTACATCGCCATGGCTGCGATGATGACCGGCACCACGCCGTTCCGCATGCTCAACACGCCCGAGCCGGTGGCTACCGCGATCAACTACGTGCTCAGTACCGTCGCTCCGGGTGGCGCTTCCAGCTATCTGCTGGGCGCGTTGAAGATCCTGGTGGTCTTCGCCGCGCTGGCTGGCCTGAGCTCGGTGGTGCTGGTGATGCTGATGGGCCAGCCGCGCATTTTCTATTCGATGTCGCGCGACGGCTTGTTGCCGTCGGCACTGGGGCGCCTGCATCCGAAGCACCGCACGCCTTACATCGGCACGATCCTGGTGGGAGTGATCGCCTGCATCCTTGCAGGCCTGTTCCCGGTGGACGTACTCGGCGATCTGGTCTCGATGGGTACCCTGCTGGCCTTCGCCACGGTCTGCATCGGCGTGCTGGTACTTCGTTACACCCGTCCGGATCTGCCCCGCGCCTTCCGCGTGCCGTTCATCTGGTTCGTCTCGCTGGTCGGTGCAGCGGCTTGCCTGTTCCTGTTCTGGCAGGCATTCAAGGTGCGCTGGCCGCTTCTGACCGGCTGGATCGTCATCGGCTTCCTGATCTACGGCGTCTACGGTTACCGAAACAGCAAGTTGCGCCAGGGCGCACGCTGATAAACGGCGGCCGGTGCCTGGAGCACCGGCCGCTGCATTTTGTGCGACTGCCTCGCCGAACCCGACGCCCTCTCTTCAAGACGACATTCCATGCTCAAGCAGTTGCTCGCCCGCAAGACCGATTTCAGCAATGACGACAGCGCGCATGGCCCGGCATTGCGACGTACCTTGGGTCCGTGGGGGATCACCGCGCTGGGCATCGGCGCCGTCATCGGCACCGGCATTTTCGTCGTCACCGGCACGGCCGCCGCCGAGCACGCGGGTCCGGCGGTACTGATCTCGTTTGTCATCGCGGCGATCTGCAGCGGCTTCAGCGCGCTCTGCTACGCCGAGTTCGCGACGCTCATCCCCATTTCAGGCAGTTCCTATTCGTACGCCTACGCGTCGCTGGGCGAGCTGGCCGCATGGTTCATCGGCTGGAACATGGTAGCGGAATACGGCATCTCCGCCTCCGCCGTGGCCGCGAGCTGGACGGGTTATTTCACCAGCCTGCTCGACCACATGGGCATCCACCTGCCCGTCGCGCTCACCGAGGCGCCGCTGGCATTCACCGACGGGCATCTGGTCGCGACCGGCCACTTGTTCAACCTGCCCGCGGTGGCGATCGTGATGGCGCTGACCTGGCTCTGCTATATCGGCATACGCGAATCGTCGGGGCTGAATGCCCTGATGGTGCTGGTGAAGGTCGGCCTGATCGTGATCGTGGTGGTCGCCGGCTACCGCTATGTGAACCCGGAAAACTGGCACCCGTTCATCCCTGATGCGCAGGGCGACGGCAAGTACGGCTGGTCGGGCATCATGCGCGGCGCGGCCATGGTGTTCTTCGCCTACATCGGTTTCGAGGCGACTTCGACCGCGGCGCAGGAATGCAAGAACCCGCAGCGCGATCTGCCTTTCGGCATCCTGTTCTCGCTGGTGATCTGCACCGTGCTCTACCTGGCCATGGCAGCCGTGCTGACGGGGCTGGTGCCGTACAGCGTGCTGGACACCTCCGAGCCGGTGGTGACCGCCGTGGCGGCGCATCCGCAGCTGAACTGGCTGCGCCTGATCGTGGAGATCGGCGCGATGATCGGGTTGTCCTCGGTCATCCTGGTCATGATCATCGCGCAGCCGCGGATCTTCATGATCATGGCGCGTGACGGCATGCTGCCCAAGGTATTCGGCAAGGTGCACCCGCGCTACCGCACGCCGCACATCAACACGCTGATCACGGGCGCGGTGATTGCGCTGCTGGCCGCGATATTCCCGCTGGACCTGCTGGCCAACCTGACCTCGATGGGCACGTTGATCGCTTTCTCCGCGGTCTGCGCCGGCGTCCTGATCCTGCGCCACACGCTGCCTGACCTTCCGCGCACCTTCCGCGTGCCCTGGGTCTGGTTCACTTGCCTGGCCGGCGTCGGCAGCTGTTTCGCGCTGCTTTTCAGCCTGGACTGGTTCAACTGGGCGATCCTGGGAATCTGGACGCTGCTCGGTTTCGTCATCTATTTTCTCTACAGCCGCCGGCATAGCCATCTGCGCAACTCGGCCGCTTGATCGGCGCAGAGCTTGTCAGTAACTGCGGCGAACTTCTACGAACGCCCTCTAATTACTGAATTTATGCTCGATCGCCGGAAAACTGTCGCTTTGGTGGAAGCTCACGAAAAAGATCATCGGCTCCACCAAAAAGCCTTGATTCAAAAGGATTTTCTGGCTCATGCGCGACAAAGTCGGATCGAACGTCGCCCATTCCCCGATCGCGGGAGTATGATCCTCAGTCCGCGGGTTGATCACTTGGCAGTGGGCCCCGGATCGCGGCTCGACGCGTCAGGTGGGTAAGCTCCTCAGCCTGACACGCCGGGCCGCACTTTTGTCCGGCGCCTGCGCAGCGCCCTCTGCGGATGAGCCCTCCGGGCGCCACACCAACGCAAACAAAAAGCCGGCTATGCGCCGGCTTTCTGGTCACTGACCGCTTCTCGCCTTCAGCTCTTTTTCGGCGTATGCGATACGCACCAGCCTTTCGCGTTGACCGACTTGCCCGGGAACAGCTGGCACGAACCACGCCCGGTGGGGCCGCCGCCGTAGAACTGGCAATTGGCACAAACGTCGCCGGCCTTGTGCTTCGCGTCCTTGGTCGTGCCGGCGTCCTCGACATAGCCGAGCGCCTTCGCCGTCGGGTCCGTTTCGCTCAACGGCGGCAGATCGGCGGCTCGCGCAAAGCGCGGCAATCCGCCGATCATCACGGCGGCCGCAGTGGTGCCGGCAGCGACCTTGAGGAATCGGCGACGCGATTCGATATCTTGTTCTTTCGACATGGGGAAGCCTCCGTCGTTATCTATCCGGCGCACCCTGCCCCGGACTCGCGCCGATGGTACGCCTGCGTCTTCAATCTTTCCTGACTGGCGAGAATGGCTCTCATTAACCGGAAGCCGTGGCGTGCCGCATGGTATGATCCATACTCATTTGGACGTCCAAACACCATGAGCCAAACCCTGCCAGGCACGATCCCGTCCAGCTTGTTCGAAGCGTGCGCCGATGCCATTGCGCAGACTGCACGCGAACTGGCGGCGCTCGGCTGGACGCCGGCCACCAGCAGCAACTTCTCGATGAGGGTCGACGCGGATCACGCGGCGATTACCGTCTCCGGCCGGCACAAGGGCCGGCTTGGACGCGAGGACATCATGCTGATCGACCTGAACGGCCATGCCGTCGGCACCGATGCGCGCCCCAGCGCCGAGACCGCGCTGCACACCCAGATATATCGCCGCTGGCCAGAGATGCAGGCCGTGCTGCATACACATTCGCACACGCAGAGCGTCGCCTCGCGGCTGTTTGCCGATGACGGCATGATCCGCCTGCGGGGCTGGGAACTGCAGAAGGCGATCAGCGGATATCACACTCACGACAGCGTGCTGGAGATTCCGGTGTTTCCGAACACCCAGCACATGCCCGAACTGGTGGCCAGGGTGGACGCTTGGCTGGATGCCGGCAAGCCGCTGCACGCCTACCTGATCGACGGCCACGGCATCTATACCTGGGGCCGCGACATGGCCGAGACCCAGCGCCATCTGGAAGCGCTGGAGTTCCTGCTCGCCTGCGAGCTGGACCTGAAACGACTGAGGGCATCATGAGCCGACTGCGCATCTTCGAAGAGTCACGCCCGCAATCCCCGCTGGCCGAGCTGGACCAGCACGCGGCGATCACCGCCGAACTGGCCCGGGTCGGCGTTCGTTTCGAGCAATGGGAAGCGAGCCAGCCGATCGCCCCGGGTGCCAGCCAGGACGAGGTGATCGCGGCCTACCGCGCCGACATCGACCGCCTGATGGACGAGGCGGGCTACCAGGCGGTCGATGTGATCAGCCTTGCGCCCGATCATCCCGACCGCGCGGCACTGCGCCAGAAGTTCCTCAGCGAACATACCCACAGCGAGGACGAAGTGCGTTTCTTCGTTGCCGGCTCGGGCCAGTTCACCCTGCACATCGACGGCAAGGTCTACGACATCCTGTGCGAACAGGGCGACCTGATCGGCGTGCCGGATGGCACCCGCCACTGGTTCGACATGAGCGAGTCGCCCTACTTCGTGGCGATCCGCCTGTTCACCAACAGGGAAGGCTGGGTGGCGAAGTTCACCGGTGACGATATCGCCGGCCGGTTCCCGCGCATGCAGCCTGGCCGGAGCGAAAAGCCGTGACCGAAATCCGCGCCATCGTCACCGATATCGAGGGTACGACCAGCTCGATCAGCTTCGTGCGCGACGTGCTGTTTCCCTATGCGCGCAAACGGTTGCCCGCGTTCGTCGAAACCCACGGTGACCGGCCCGAGGTGCAGCATTGGCTGCACGAGGCCGCGCGGGAAGCTGGCCTGGTCGAAGCCAGCCGCCAGGACATCATCGAATTGCTGCTGCAGTGGATCGACCAGGATCGCAAGTCCACCGCCCTGAAGGCACTGCAGGGGATGATCTGGAAAGACGGCTATGCCGCCAGCGACTACCGCGCGCACATGTATCCCGAAGTGGCTGCCAGGTTGCGCGGCTGGCGCGCGGACGGACTGCGGCTGTACGTCTATTCCTCCGGTTCGGTGCCTGCCCAGCAATTGTTCTTTCGTTACAGCGAAGCAGGCGACCTGACGCCGCTGTTTGCCGGTTACTTCGACACGGAAACCGGCCCGAAGCGCGAGGCCGAATCCTACCGCCGCATCGCCGAGGCGATTGGCGAGCAACCCGCGCATCTCCTGTTCCTGTCCGATATCGCGGAGGAACTCGATGCCGCGAAGGAAGCCGGTTTCCATACCGGCTGGCTGGTCCGCGAACCGCAGGTGCTGCCTGATCCGGCCCGCCACCCCGTGTTCCGCGACTTCAACGCGATCACGCCTTCAACCTGAGCGCGAGTTCCACATGCGCAATATCCTTACTGTCCTGATCGCGTTCGCGGCCGGCGTGCTGCTGACGGTGTGGCTGGTTGGTCATTGGGCGGCGCCATCGACATCTGTGCAGCCCGCGCCCGCCAGCACATCCGGCAACAGCGTGGCTCCGATCGAAGCCCCGACGATAGCCGACGACGACAATGGCGAAGCCTGGCCAGACGGAAGCCCGACGCCGGAACAGGTGCTCTACGCGCAGCCTCGGCTGATGCGCGACGCGCTCGCCGAGCTCACCCCGCGGGTCGCCGGCAAACCAAACCTCTACGTGCTGGTGTTCGCCGGCGATGGTGGCGAAGACGTATTCCGCAACGAGGCGGAATACGCCGCTCCGCTATTCGCGCAACGCTTCGGGCCCGCAGCGCACACCCTGGTGCTGGAAAACAATCCGGCCTCGCTGACCACGCGTCCGCTGGCCAGCTGGAGCAACCTGGAAGCCGGCTTGGCCGGCCTGGACAAGGTGATGGTGACCGACCAGGACATCCTGCTTTTGTACATCACCAGCCACGGCGGCGAGGACCACACCTTGCTGGTGGACATGGATCCATTGCCGCTGGATCAGCTCGGCGCCGACGACCTCGCTGGCATCCTGGCCGCGCATCAGTTCAAGTGGAAGGTGGTCGTGGTCAACGCCTGCTATTCGGGCGGCTTCGTGCCGCCGCTGCGCGGCCCCGGCACCCTGGTGCTCACCGCCGCCCGCAGCGACCGCAGCTCGTTCGGCTGCGGCAGCGACTCCGACATCACCTACTTCGGCAAGGCCTGGCTGGTCGACGCGCTGAACCGCACTCCCGATTTCATCGAGGCCTTCAAGCAGGCCGGCGGCGAGATCAGCCAGTGGGAGCAGAAGGACAAGCTGACGCCGTCGGAACCGCAGATCGACATCGGCAGCGGCATCGCCGGGCAGCTCGCCTTGTGGCGCAAAGGGGTCGCACCGGGACCGACGCTGCCATTCAAACCGGCGACACCGGCCGGCAGCGCCTCCGTCGCCACTCCACGGTAAATCGACTCATCGACTCAGCCGCGTCCCGCGTGCCTGTCGGCCAGCACGCGAGCGACATCGGCCAAGCCGAGCCCGCGCGCGCGCAGCGCCACGGTGAGATGGAAGACCAGGTCCGCCGCTTCGCCCAGCAGTTCGGCATCGTCCTGCACGACGGCGGCCAACGCCGTCTCGACACCTTCCTCGCCGACTTTCTGCGCGATCCGGCGCATGCCGCCCTCG
>Ga0207664_10003178_pt1 | contig 10916 bp, 14 predicted proteins | sample LARL83metaG_FD_184349 | JGI IMG/M metagenome (GOLD analysis project Ga0207664, IMG submission 184349) | Corn, switchgrass and miscanthus rhizosphere microbial communities from Kellogg Biological Station, Michigan, USA - LAR L8-3 metaG... | ecosystem: Host-associated > Plants > Roots >...
AGCCGGCCCCTTGTGTACGACGGTCAATCCGCCACGAGGCGGTAATCTTCCACGTCGTTGGCGGGCGTTTATCAAGCCGACGCTTTTACCGGCGCGTCCTGTCAAGACGACCTGACCACCACGCCGTTCTGCACCACGAGCGGCATGTGTGCGGCCGGGTCGGCCAGCACGCCGATGTCCGTCAGCGGATCGCCGTCGAGCACGACCGCGTCCGCGTACGCGCCAACCGCGAGTGTGCCCAGATCCCCGGGCGCGCCGAGCAGGTCGGCGGCCACCGTCGTAGCGGCGCGGATCACCTCCAGCGGCTCCTGGACCTGGGCACGGATCCGGAACTCCTCGCTCTGGTGCCGGTGCATGCCGCCGAGCAGGTCGGTGCCGTACACCAGGCGCACCCCGCCGTTGTGCGCGCGCTCGAGCGCGCTCAGGCCGGCGTCCAGGACCTCGTCCACCTTGTGCCAGCTGACCTCGGGAAGGCCGAACTCCCTGCCCTCCTTCTTCAGCGCCCAGTACGTGACCAGGGTCGGCACCAGGTACGCGCCGCGGTCCACGAGCAGCGCGACGCTCGACTCGTCGATCAGGTTGCCGTGCTCGATTGACCGGATGCCGGCCTGGACCGCGCGGTTCACGGCCCGCGCCGTGTAGGCGTGCGCGGCGACGTACCTGTTCGCGGCCTTCGCCTCCTCGACGACCGCGCACAGCTCGTCCATCGAGTACTGCACCGAGTCGATCCGGTCGGTCGGCGACGCGACGCCGCCGGACGCCATCACCTTGATGTGGTGGGCGCCGGTGCGCAGTTCGTCGCGCGCGGCGGCGCGCACCGCGTCGACACCATCCGCGATGCGGCAGTCCATGCTCAACCGGGGGGAGCCGTCCCCCCGGACCCCCGCGGCAAGGTGCGCGTGCGATACGTCGCCGGGGCCGCGCCCGTCGCCGTGCCCGCCGGTCTGGCTCAGCGCGCGGCCGCCGAAGTAGAGACGCGGTCCCCTCAGCACCCCCTCGGCCTGCGCGTTCGCGAGGCCGTGGTCGCCGCCGGCCACGTCGCGCACCGTGGTGAAGCCGCGGTCCAGCATGCCGCCCATGATCCGCGCCGCCTGCGCGGCGATGTAGTACGGCGACGTCACGCTCATCGCCGCGAGGTTGGCGGTGAACGCCGTGACGTGCACGTGCGCGTCGATCAGGCCGGGGAGGACGAAGGCGCCGCGCAGGTCGCGGACGTCCGCGCCGGGCGGGACGACCAGGCCGGGGCCGGCCTCCGCGATCCGGCCGCCGACCGCGAGCAGGTCACCCTCGGTGTACTCGCCGGTCGCCGGGTTGAGCACGCGGCCGTTGCGTAGCAGCAAGGGCTTTCCAGCGGGCTGGGTCACAACTCCCAGTGATACCACGTCATACGGCGGTCAGCGTCAGGCCGAACACGTGGCCGCGCAGCTCCGGAGCGCCGATGCCGAGGTCGGCCGCGATCCTGGCGGGGGTCAGGCCTTCGGCGCGCAGCTCGCGGAACACCTTGCCGAGCACCTGTGACGACTCGCGGGTGATGCCGTGCGGCTCCGCGCGCTTGTAGCCGAGCCGGCCGAGCTGCACGCACGCGGTGCGGTACCCCCAGTCGGTGACCAAGCCCAGCTCGTGCAGCCGGTGGGTCAGCGCCATCGCCGCGACGTTCCAGGTTGTCTTGGCTTTGAGGATGCGTTCGACCGGGGCGTTGCGCAGGCCGGCCGCGAGCACGCTGGCCCGCGGCATGAGGAACGCGGCGGCGAACCGGTTCGCCTCCACCTCTGCGGCCGGGCGCTCGGACGGCACCTGATGCTCGCCGTGCAGCACCAGGTGGCCCAGCTCGTGCGCGGCGTCGAACCGGCCGCGCTCGCCGCTCTTGCCGGTGCTGAGGAAGACGAACGGCTGCCCGTGCCAGTACAGCGAAAACGCGTCGAGCTCGTCGTTCTCGGCGGTCAGCGAGTAGATCCTGGCGCCGTGCGCCTCCAGCACGTGCAACATGTTGCCGACGGGCCGCTCCCCCAGACCCCACCTGGCCCGGGTTATCTCCGCGGCGGTCTCCGGATCCTGGCCGGTCAGGCTCGGGATGTCGGCGTCCGGCAGCCGGAACCTGGCCTCGATCCAGTCGTTGATCAGCAGCGCGACCCGTCCGGCGGCGAGCGCTCGGTCGCGCTGGCGCGCGGTCATCTTGCTCAGCGCGCGGAAGCTGACCGCGTCCGCCGGGATCTCGTCCACGTCCGGCGCTTGGAGGAAGCTTTGCGCCACGCCGAGTGCGGTGGCGAGCTGGGTTTTTGTCTCCTCGGACGGCGTCTGGTGGCCGTTTTCGTACACCGAGATGCTGTGCGTGCTCAGGCCGGTGAGCGCGGACAGCTGGGTGAGCGTGAGGCCACGCCGCTTGCGGGCGATGACCAGCCGGGACGGGGTCATGGTCGGCGGTTCAGCGGCGGGTGACCTCGACGACCGGGGCGGGGGCCGGTTCGTAGGCGTCCTCGTCGCCGAACAGCGGCTCGAGCGCGCGCGGGAACGGCGGCAGGATGATCCGCTCGGTCCAGCGGGTGATCAGCCCGTCCGCGATGCGGGCGGGCAGCGAGAGCTCGGTGCGGAACTCGTGCTCGTCCACGTAGAACAGCAGGATCCAGGTGCGCAGTGCGTCCTCGGGTTCGCGGCTCCAGCCGTCGCCGAAGTCGAAGGCCAGCTGCTCGTTCAGCTCGACCGCCCGCGTCATCGCCTCGCCCTTGCGGTACCGGGTGCTCGGCAGGCTGCCGGGGATGGTCAGCCCGGTCATCTCGTCGCCGGTGGACGCGACGATCGCGAACTCGCCGCTGGGGTGGATGGTGCGCGCCAGGTTCCGCGGGTTGTCGTACGTCCAGCCGCGCGGGATCAGCTCCTCCCTGAGGAAGCGGCTGGTCTTCCCCCACCGGGTCATGCCCTCCATGATGGGCGGGTCGAGCTCGGTGCACATGGCCACCTCGGCGTCGGCGCGGCGCACCGCGCGCTCAACCAGGGACACGCTCAGGCCAAGTTGCTGTAGCCGGTCAAGCGCCCTGCTCTTGACCAGCGTCACCGTCGCCATATCACGAAACCCTACCTCCGATGAGGTCGGAAAACGTGAACCTCGGCGGCGTGTCGTGTCAGCTGACCAGTGTTTCGAACAACCGGTCAAGCTCGCGCGCGGGATCCGAGGTCAGCCCCGTGTGCACGGGTCCCGGCTGGACCATCGTGGAGCGCGGCGCGGTCAGCCAGCGGAACCGGTCGCCGAGCGGGCGTTCCGCCAGCGGTCCTTCGGTACAGGCTTTCTCGACGGCGGTCAGGCCGTTGCGCACCGCGTCGAGGTCGACATGCGGATCCACGGCGAGCAATCGCTGTTCGTTCAGCGTGATGCGCGCGCACAGGTACTTGTACGCCTTGCTGTACACGATCACGCCGACGTTGATCGCCTCGCCGCGCTCCACCCGCGGCACCACGCGCAGCACCGCGTACTCGAACACCTCCGGCCCGCTCATCGGATCACCTCGGGCACGAGGTTCGCGCGCCGGTGCAGGTAGGCGACATAATCCGGGCCCTTAAAATCACCAAACCAGTCGGCCGGAACGACATTGGCTATTTCCTCCAGAACCTGCTTGGTGACCCGCGGGGCAAGCGCCGCGTGCGCCGCTTCGAGGCCCGGGCGGCCTCGTGCGGCGAGCACGTGCTGGGCGGCGTCGAAGGGCTTGGCCGGATCGGCGGTCGCCGGGTTGTGGTGGAAGTAGAGCGCGGCCCCGTGATCGATCAGCCAGATGTCTTTGTGCCAGACCAGCAAGTTCGGGTTGCGCCAGGTGCGGTCCACGTTCTGGATCAGCGCGTCGAACCAGAGCAGCTGGCTGGCGAACTCCCGGTCCGCGGTCCAGCCGAGCGGGTCGAACCCGGCCGAGCCGGGCAGGAAGTCCACGCCGAGATTCCGGCCCTCGCTGGCGCGCAGCAGGTCCTGGATCTCCGGATCGGGCTCGGTGATCGCGATCTGCGGATCCAGGTCGGCGAGCACCAGCTCCGGGGTCCTGAGCTTGAGGTGCCGGGCCAGTTCCCCCGCGATGATCTCCGCCACCAGCGCCAGCGGCCCCTGCCCCGCGCCGCGGAACTTCAGCACGTACGTGCCCAGGTTGTCCGCCTCGACCAGGGCCGGCAGCGACCCGCCCTCCCGCAACGGCGTCACGTACCGCGTCACCGTGACCTGTTCCAGCACGCGCGCCAGCGTACCGCGCCCTGGCGCTCCGCCCGCGCTCCCCGCCCGCGCCCCGGCCCGCCCGTTTGCACGAATTGCCGTAAATCCGGCCGGCACGGCACCCTCTCATGCTAGAAGGGCCTCATGTTAGAAAAGGCGCCAGAATCGGCGCCTTTTCTAACAAATGGCACTTTTTCAACACGGGAAGCATGTCCCCACGGACGCTGTAGACACATGTGCACCTCAGATCACGGTGGCCACGCATTTCGGCACCGTCTCGCGCGTCCGCCTCGGCCGGTGCGGCGCCGACGACGGCCGCCGATGCTAGTGAACAGCGCCAAGGCCGGCATCGACAGCGAGCGCGCCCAGGTCGATGTGCTGGCCGGGCAGGCCAAAGAGCTGATTGCCATGATTGGCTGGTGACCGTGAGCCCTCGCGCCTGCCTGGTAGATGTCTACGACACCTTGCTTACCTGTGAGTTCCCTGCCATCTGGCGCGAGCGCGCCGAGCGGACCGGGATCGCGCCGGAGACCTGGAACAACGCGTTCGGCCGGGTCGCGCCGACATTGGGCGTCGGGCAGATGACGCTGGCCGAAGCGTTCGAGGTGACACTGCGCACCTGCCGGGTGACGCCATCGGCGGAGCTGGTGGGTAAGCTGGTCACCGCGGATCACGACCTGCTGCTCGCGACCGGCCGGCTGTATCCTGACGCGCTGCCGTTCCTCGAACTGCTCCGGTCCCGCGGCATCGCGATCGTGGTCGTGAGCAACTGCGGCGAGCACACGCGGCCGCTGCTGACCAAGCTCGGCGTGGCCGCGATCGCGGACGCGCTGGTGCTATCCTGCGAGGTTGGCTGCATCAAGCCGTCGCCGCGGATCTTCCGGCACGCCCTGGACCAGGCGGGCGTCCCCGGACCGGACGCGCTGTTCGTCGACGATCAGGCTGCGTTCTGCGCCGGCGCCGAGATGACCGGCCTGCGCGCGGTTCAGATCGTCCGCGCCGGTGATCTCCCGCCCGGCGGCGTCCGGTCGCTGCTGGACCTGGAGCCGCTGCTGGGATAAGCGGACCTGAGACAATGACGCCCGTGAGGCTACGACGGGCGGGACGGGTCATCGCGCTCGATCCCGGCGACCGGGTGCTGCTTATGCGCTACGACGACGGGCCGCCGAACGGGCGGCACTGGTCAACCCCGGGTGGTGGCCTGAACCCCGGTGAGTCCTTCGCGGACGGCGCCGCCCGCGAGCTGGCCGAGGAGACCGGCTGGACCGACGTCGAGATCGGCGGGCAGGTCTTCGAGCAGGAGATCGTGATGAGGTACGGGGACGAGATCGTGCGTCAGCACGAGTGCTTGTTCCTGGCGCGGATCGTCACGCCCAGACGCGTGGTCATCGACGTGGACGGGATGCACCGGTCCGACGGCATCGCCGCCTGGCGCTGGTGGACGCTGGCCGAGATCGACGCCACCGCCGAGGAGATCTGGCCGGCGAATCTCACGTCCCTGATCAGGGACCTGCCCCGCGGGTCATAACCGCCGGATCTAAGCGGTGACGCCGGGCGCCGCCAAATGATAAAAACTAGAACAGGATCTAGCCGAACGGGCTGGGCTGCACGTCAACGCGACGTCTACGCGACAGGAGAAACCTCATGTCAGCCGCAGGTACCTGGAACATGACCATCGACACCCCGATCGGCAAGCAGCACGCCACGCTGGTCCTGGTAGAGGGCGCGGACGGCAGCTGGTCGGGAACCTCGGAGAGCCTCGACTCCGGCGAGAAGGGGGAGCTGACCGACCTCTCGGTGGCGGGCAACGAGGTCACCTGGCACCAGACGGTCACCAAGCCGATGAAGCTGAACCTGAAGTGCACCGTCACCATCGACGGCGACAAGCTGAGCGGCAAGGCGAAGGCCGGCATGTTCCCCGCGGTCACGATGACCGGCGAGCGCGCCAGCTGACGGCGACCCCGGACGTCGGCGGTGCCGACCGAGTTAACGTGGATCGTTGTGTGCGGAAATCCGGACACAACGATCCACGCTCTTTCAAGGACGTGGCAGGGGTGATGCGGCAGCCCGGGGTGCAGCTTCAGCGCTTGGCCTGCCGCACCGCGACCGCGCCGGCCGCGCCAGCCAGAGCCGCACCACCCGCCGACGCGACGACAAGCCACCGCGTCAGCTTGGGCAGTTCTCCCCAGGACGCCAGGCTCGCCGCCACGTCCAGGCCATCTGACAACGCCCCGGCCGCCACCCACGCGGCGGCCGAGCCGGCCTGCGCATCCGGCAGCTGAAGTGCCGCCAGCGCACCCAGCCCGAGCGCCAGGTCACGCGCGCCTAGCGCCCGGCCGAATACCCGGGCGGTCACGTCATCCGCGGACGCGCCCACCCAGGGCCGAGCCGGCACGGACGGCCAGGCAAGCGCGGTCAGGCCCAGGGCGACCCGCCCGGCCGCCACGGTCGCCGCACCTCGTCGCAGCCACACAGACAGTTCGGTCACCGTCAGATGATAGCGGCCACACCGCCCGGCACTCGTCTCGATATGGTGCTGTCGTGATGAGGGGTGCGCTGCTGGGCCTGGCCGCCGTTACGGCGGTCTGCGCCGGGTGTACCAGCGGATCCTCGCCCGCGCCGCACAACAACCCGGCCCCGGCCAGCGTGTCGCCGATGACCGGCATCAGTTCCGGCTGCGCGGGCGGCGGCTCGGAGGTCGAGGAGGCGACGGCCTCGCCGGACCACGTGTACGCCGCGTGGATCGGGTGCGGTGGCATCGGGTTCGCCGCCTCCGCCGACTCCGGTCGTCATTTCGGCTCCCCGTCTACCGTCCCTGGGTCGGCCGGCCACAGCTGGGATCCGGCGATCACCACCGCCCCAGACGGCACCGTGTACGTGTCCTACATGCACGCCGACGGTCCGGTCGGCGCGAAGAGCACGGTCATGTACCCGTCCGTGGCGGTCTCGGCGGACAACGGCGCGAGCTTCACCGCCCACCCGGTCCGGCCGCCAGCGCCGGGCAACTGGGGAGACCGGGACTTCATCGCCGCCGGTCCCGGCGGCCAGCTGTACCTCACCTGGGACTACGGCCCGTCCGCCGCCGAAGTGAAGCTGCTGTGCAGCAAGTCCGGCAGCTGCGCGTACTCGGCGGGCGACTTCAACATCGTCTTGCAGACCTCCGCCGACGGCGGGAAGACGTGGAGCCCGATCCGGCAGGTGGAGCCGGGCTTCCCGCTTGGCGGCGGCTACAGCGGGCCGCTGGTACTGGACCGCCAGGGCCGGCTGGACGTGCTGTACGCCGGCCATCCGACCAGCAAGAGCACGCTGGCGGTGAGCCCCGGCTATGAGTACTTCACCTCCTCCGCCGGCGGCACGCACTGGCCGGGCAGCCCGCGGCGCCTGGCGCCGGACAGCGGCAGCCTGTCCCTGCGGGAATGGTGGATCGACGGGGACATCAGCGCCGACGCGGCCGGGAACCTGTACGCGACCTGGGACACCCAGACCGGCACCGCCGACATCGGCTGGCTGAGTTACTCCGCCAACGGCGGCGGCGCCTGGTCCGCACCGATCCGCGTCACCCCGGACACCGGCACCGCGCCGCACATCACCGAGTCGGCCGGCGGTCCGGCCGGCGTCGCCTACGTCGCGTGGCAGACCAGCGCCCCAGCGGCGGGATACACGATCTACCTGCGGCCCTTCTCCATCACGAAAGGCTGGCTCAGCCCGGCGATCACCGTGTCCACCGCCCGCGGCAATCCGGCCATCTGGCCCGGTGACACGTTCGGCATCACCAAGCTGCCAGGGAACGGCACCCGGATCTCGCTCACCTGGGGCAGTGCGGTGCCGCCCAGCAAGCTCTCCGAGATCTACGCGTCGGTGGTCACGCTCAGCACCTGATCCAGGCCGAACGCGGGGAACAGCCCGTCGCCGAACGTGGTGATCTCCGCGATCAGCCCGTCCGCCATCCGCATCACGTCGAGCTTGAACGCGCGATACGCGGTGTCGCCCGGCCGGAGCAGGTAGCTGGCGGCGGCCGGCATGCGGTTGGCGCGCACCGGGACCAGCCGCCAGGTGCCCATCTCGGCCGCCCTGGCTAGCAGCGGCACGATCGACTCAACGCCGTCGAAGCACATCGGCTGCGGCGGCATCGTGACGCGCAGGTCCCTGGCCGCGACCGCCATCGCGGCCGTGGCATCGGCCCGCTCGTGCGCCTCGATGAACTCGGCGACCAGCGCCATCTCCTCGGCAGACGGCGAGGAGATGGCCGTCCACGAGGCCCGCTGCGACGGCAGGTGCTGCTGCATGGTCGCGCGGGCCCGCTGCAATGCGCTGTTCGCGGCGGCCACACTGGTCCCGAGCGTCTCGGCGACCTCGCTGGCCGGCCAGCCGAGGACGTCGCGCGCGATCAGCGCGGCCCGCTGCCGCGGCGGCAGCACCTGGAGCGCGGCCAGGAATGCCAGCGAAATCGTCTCGCGGCGGACCGCGATCTCCTCCGGCTGGTCCTCCTCCGGCCCCGCCAGCACCTCGTCGAGCAGGGCGTCCGGGTACGGCTGGAGCCACGGCACCTCGGCGAACGAGGTCATCTTGGATACGCTCCGCCGGCTGCGGAGCATGTCCAGGCACACGTTCGTCGCGATCCGGTACAACCAGGCACGGAGCTGACCGGAGCCGTCGTAGCGCTCGCGGGCCCGCCACGCGCGCAGCAGCGTCTCCTGTACCGCGTCCTCGGCCTCGTCGAAGGAGGCGAGCATGCGGTAGCAGTGCACATGCAGCTCACGGCGGTGCCGCTGCGCGGACTCCTCGAAGTCAGAGATCATGCCCGTGCCTGGTTCACTTCCTGCAGCAGCCAGAGGTTGCCGTCGGGGTCGGCGATCTCGGCGAACGACATGTAGTCCCCCCGGTCCGGGTGCGGACCGTCCCCCCAGCCGCCCTGGTCGTAGTGCTTGACATCCCCCACCTCGACACCGCGCCCGGCCAGCTCCTCGTGAGCCACCACGATATCGCTGACCACCAGGTGCAGGCCCTGCTGGGATCCGGGCGGCGCCGCGGTCACGCCGGTGCCGAAGCCGATCGAGCAGGCCGAGCCGGGCGGCGTCACCTGCACGATCCGCTTCCCCGGGCCGATCGGGGTGTCGACTAGCAGGTCGAACCCCATCTGGCCGGTGTAGAACTTCTTCGCGCGGTCGACGTCGGTGACCGGGATGAGCACGAGTTCAAGTTTGTATTCCATGCCCGTTAAACGGGGACCACGCGCGAAACTCATCGGTGAACCGGTCAGTAGCCGCCCGCGCCGACCACGTTCAGCAGCGGCTCGCCCGCCGCGTACCGGACGAGCTGGGCTTTCGCGACCGCCATGGCCCGGATCATCGGCTTGCCGCTGGCGCCGCCCACGTGCGGGGTGAGGATCAGCCCGGGTGCGGACCACAGCGGGTGGCCGGGCGGCAGCGGCTCGGGATCGGTCACGTCAAGCGCCGCGGACAGCCGCTCCGAACTCAGCTCGGCGAGCAGCGCGCCGGTGTCCACGATGCCGCCACGGGCGGCGTTGACGACCAGCGCCCCGTCGGGCAACTGGGCGAGGAACTTGGCATCCACCATGCCCTCCGTCGCCGGGGTGACCGGGACGAGCAGCACCACGACGTCGGCCCGCGGCAGCAGCGCCGGAAGCTCGTCGACCCCGCTGACCCCCTCACCGGGGCGCGGGCGCCGGGCGACTGGAAGCACCGTGACGTCGAAGCCCGCCAGCCGCCGGGCGACCGCCTCGCCGATCGAGCCGTAACCGAGGATCAGCACGGTCTTCCCGGACAGCTCGCCGGTCAGCGTGAAGTCCCACCGCTGCTCACGCTGGGCCAGCGTGAACCTGGGCAGGTAGTGATAGTGCGCGAGCAACACGCTCAGCACCCACTCGGCGACCGCCGTGTCGTGCGCACCGCGCGCCGTGGCCAGCGTGACGCCGGGCGGCACGAACGGGATCACCTTCTCCGCGCCGGCCGACTGGAGCTGGACCAGCCGAAGCCGGGGCAACTCGCCGAGCAGCGACAGATCAGGCCGCATGATCGGGAACGGCGGGATGACGACCTCGACCTCGCCGGCCGAGGGCGGCAGCTCCGCCCCGCCCTGCCAGACATCAGCCCGGTAACCAGACGGAACTCCTCCCATCGCCCGTTCGGCCGCGGCGTCGGGCAGCCAGACGACGATGCTCACAGTCCGAACTCCGCCCGCCGCCCGGCCGGTACCAGCTCCGCGTAATCCGGGTGCTTTTCCAGCCAGCTCCGCACGAACGGGCAGGACGGCAGCACCGCGAGGCCGCGCTCCCTGGCCGAGTCAAGGCTGGCCTGGACAAGCCGCCCCCCGACACCCTTCCCGCGGAAACGATCCTCGGTTTCCGTATGGAGAAACGCGATGTCGTTCTGCGAAAGGCGGTAATTGATAAAACCGGCCACTTCGCCGTCCGCCGTTGCCTCATACCGCGATTTGCCCGGGTTATCCGCTACACGAAGCTCCATACTTCGTACGCTATCGCTCAGCTACCGGGCTGGACGACCTCGACGTGCAGGATCGTGATCGCCGTGGATTTGCACGCGGTTGCCGTGTATGGCACGGATGCCGCGACGGTCTGGCCGGGCGGGTAGATGACCATCGTGGTGGCCGGCGCGGGTTCGCAGGTGGCGACCGGATAGTTGCCGGCCTCGGTGACCTGGACGGTGGCGTGGGCGATGCCGCCCGCCAGCAGCGTGACCAGGGCCGGGGCGGC
>Ga0207664_10003179_pt1 | contig 10915 bp, 8 predicted proteins | sample LARL83metaG_FD_184349 | JGI IMG/M metagenome (GOLD analysis project Ga0207664, IMG submission 184349) | Corn, switchgrass and miscanthus rhizosphere microbial communities from Kellogg Biological Station, Michigan, USA - LAR L8-3 metaG... | ecosystem: Host-associated > Plants > Roots >...
GATCGCGTTGGGGAACTCGCCGGCCAGGAAGCTATTCACCGCCTCGATCACCTGGACCACCGTGCCCGGCGCGCACCGGTCGAGGTCGTCGATGAACACGACCAACGGCCGCTCCGGCCGGGCGACCAGGCCGAGCACGTTGCCCAGGTCCTGCTGGAGAGCGGCGAGATAACCGGCGTCCTTGTGGTAATCAGGGGCGCGAACCAGGGATTCCGGTAGTTCGGCGGCCGGCCCGGCCAGGCGGGCCAACGGTCCGCCGATCCTGGCACGCAGGACCGCGAACGCCTGGACACCGGCTGCCAACGCCAACGCGACCGGACTGCCGCCGGTCAGGACCAGCCCGATCCAGCGCGGCACGCCGACCGCCAACAACACCAGGCCGGCGACCAGCACGACGACGGCGGCGACGGCGACGGGCATGACACGGCCGAGGATGATGGCGTAGATCCGGCGGCGCACGGCGTGCTCGTCGATGCGGCGCAGGTTCAGGCGGAACCAGAAGCGTTCCCGTTCCGCCCGGCTCATCCGGTCCGTGATCTGGGTGATGATCTCGTGTGCGAGCCCGGCCCAGACCTGTTGTGTCGTCTGGTATGTCCACGGGTTGAACCAGACGGTCGGTCGCCAGCGCGGCTCGTCGGGATCCGGACCCGCCGTCATCGTCGGCGGCTCTCGATCACGGCGCAGTTGCGCCAGCACGGCGCGGTACGTGAGCCGACGCCATGTGCCTGACCCGAAGCCGATCTTGCGTGGCTCATCGGTGTGGCGGGCGGCCCGGTCACCGCCCGGCCACTCCAGCCGGTCGCGAACCATCCGCATCAGCGATGTCTTGCCGGCGCCCCATGGTGCCTTGATACCGATGGTCAGTGGCGGACGGGTGTCCTTGTACTGGATGCCGCGGGCGATGGCGTCGGCATATGCGGCGTACCCCAGCGAGTCCATCGTCGTCCAGAGATCACTGGCGATCGCCGCCTGCTGGTACCGCTCGAAGGCGACGGCCGGTTCCGGCGATTCCTCCGGTGCGATCCGCTGGCCGCCCTTCGTGGCCAACACCTGTGCCGGCGGGACGGGCAGAAACGCGCTGCCCGAGTCCTGCATCAGCTTCGCCACGTCCGCCAGGCTGATCAACGCGCTGCCGTTGTCGCCCCACGACCGGCCCCAGCTGTTCTTCATCCGGACGAATCCGGTCGTCCCGCCCAGTTCCAGGTCGAGCTCGATACCGTTGAGCTGCAGCACATGCCCGCCGACGATGCCGGAGTCCAGGTCCACCCGGCACACCGTGCGACCGTCGACGACCTCTGGCTTGAACATCGACTGGTGCCACCCCATCGTCAGGATGACCGGCCCGCGTTCCAGTATCGCGAGTTCGACGTCGGTCTGGGTGCCGCAGTACAGGACCGACTCGATCAGGCCGCGGGTTCGCAGTATCTCGAGCGTCGCATCCATCGTCGAGCCGGCCCGCCGGCTTCTCGCGTGCAGTTCGCGGGCGTAGTCCTCGTCGAACGTCGTGCCGGATACCTCGACGCCCCGGTCGGCCAGCCACTGGGTCAGGGAGATCTCGACAGGTGCGCCTTCCGTGCTCATGTCCAGCCAGGCGCCGTCGGCGAACCAGTAGCGCTCCCGCCGTGTCGGAGTGGCGACCGCGTAGGCCGAGTTCCGGAAATGTACGACGAAGTCCGTGCCGCCGCTGGCCGCCATTCCCGCCTCCCGAGATCCACGAGGGATCTCAGGTTAACGTCACTTCTCCAGGGCCGCCGGGTCTGCGTTGAATCCGTCGGCACCGACGACAACGGCCTCGTCCGGTTCGACACGCTCCACCGTTTCCTGTGGTTTACCGTCCAGGTCCAGCACGGTGCTGGCCTCGCGGTACCACGACGGCACGACGGCGTTGCCCCAGAAATCGCGGCGGCGGTTGTCGTGTACGTCCCACCGCAGCGTCGGGTGGTCCGGATCGCCGGTGTAGTAGTCGCTGGTGTAGATCTCCACGCGGTGACCGTCCGGATCACGCAGGTACACGTAGAACGCGTTCGACACGCCGTGCCGGCCGGGACCGCGTTCGATGTGCGACTCCTCGCGCAGCGAGCCGAGCAGGTCGCACGTGCGCAGCACGCTGTGCGCCTCCGGCGTGAAGAACGCGATGTGGTGCAGGCGTGGGCCGGCGCCCACGGTCAATGCCACGTCGTGCACGGTCTGCTTGCGTGCCAACCACGCCGCGTACAGCGTCTTGTCGTCCTCGATCGTCTCCGAGCAGCGGAAGCCCAGCGACGAGTAGAAGCGGTAGCCGGCCGGGATGTCCGGTGTCACGACGTTGAAGTGGTCCAGCCGGGCGATTTCGGCGCCCTTGTAGAGGTCGTACCGCTGGGTCAACCGCTCCACCTGCTCGACACCGTGGAAGAACTCCAACGGGAAGCCGAGCGGGTCGATCACGCGGACCGCCTCGCCGACGCCGAGCGTGTCGCCTGCCGGCACGCGACGGACCGGCTGGCCGAGTTCGGTGAAGAACTCGTCGGCCCGGTCCAGGTCGGCCGGTGTGCGGACGCGGTAGCACAACTTGGCGGCGGCCGGGTCGTCGCCCTTGCGCAGCACCAGGCTGTGGTGCGTGATCTCCTCGAAACCCCGCAGGTACAAGGTGTCCGGCGTCTCGTGCGTGATCACCAGGCCGAGCACGTCGGTCCAGAACCACTTCGCGCGTCCCAGGTCCGTGACCACGAGCTCCGCGTACGCGGCACGGACGATATCCGGTGGTGTGGTCATGTCAGCTCCCGTTCGCTTGCCGACCGCGCGCCGAAGCGCGGGACATGGGTGTCGCCGAGCGCGACGTGCACGATCTGCGGTTCGGTGAAGAAGTCGATGCTGCGCGCGCCACCCTCACGGCCCAGACCGCTGGCCTTGACGCCGCCGAACGGGGTGCGCAGATCCCGGATGTTGTGCGAGTTCAACCAGACCATGCCGGCCTCGATCGACTCGGCCACCCGATGGCCACGGCGGAGGTCACTCGTCCACACGTAACCGGCCAGGCCGTACCGGACGTCGTTGGCCAGGCCGATCGCCTCGTCCTCCGTGTCGAACGGCGTCAGTGCGACCACGGGTCCGAAGATCTCCTCCTGGAAGATCCGCATGTCCCGCGTCACGTCCGCGAACACCGTGGGGCGCAGGAAGTTTCCGCTGGGGAAGGCACGCGTACCACCGGCCACCAGGCGGGCGCCCTCGGCTTTGCCGATCTCGACGTAGCCCAGGACGCGCTCGTAGTGCGTCGGATGCACCAGCGCGCCGACCTCGGTGGCCGGATCGGACGGCAGCCCCACCGCGATGTGGTCCGCGCGCTCGGCGAACCGCCGCACGAACTCGTCGTACACCGGCCGTTCCACGAGGACCCGCGACCCGGCCGTGCAACGCTCGCCGTTGAGGGAGAACACGCCGAAGATCGCCGAGTCGAGCGCCGCGTCGAGATCCGCGTCCGCGAACACGACGACCGGTGACTTCCCGCCGAGTTCCATCGACAGCCCCTTGAGCGCCGTCGCGGACTCACGCATGATCGTCTGTCCGGTCGTGGTCTCACCGGTGAACGAGATCATCGGCACGTCCGGATGCACCACGAGCGCGTGCCCGGCGACCTCACCGATTCCGTGGACCAGGTTGAACACGCCGTCGGGCAGTCCCGCCTCGGCGAAGATGTCCGGCCACAGGCTGGCCGACAGGGGAGTGAACTCGGCCGGTTTCAGCACGACCGGACAGCCCGATGCGATGGCCGGCGCGAGTTTCCAGCTCTCCAGCATGAACGGCGTGTTCCACGGCGTGATCAGGCCGGCGACGCCGGTCGGCTTGCGCACCACGTAGTTGGTCTGGAGGCCGGGGACGCGGAACGCCTCCTCGTGCATGGTGACGATCACGTCGGCGAAGAACCGGAAGTTCTCGGCCGCGCGCTCGGCCTGGCCGCGCGCCTGCGTGATCGGCAGGCCGGTGTCGAACGCCTCCAGCTCGGCCAGCCGGTCACCGCGGGACGCCACGACATCGGCGATCCGGGACAGGATGATGGCGCGATCCCGGTTGCGCATGCGTGGCCACGGGCCGGCGGTGAACGCGGTGCGCGCGGCGGCGACCGCGAGCGCTACGTCCTCCGGGCCACCGGCGGCCGCGTGCGCGTACGTCTGGTTGCTGACCGGGTCGGCAACCTCGAACGTCGCACCGTCCACACTGTCCCGCCACGCGCCGCCGATGTGGTGGCGCAGCTTGGTGGGAAGGTCCGCCGGGACGGCGAGCCGATTTGTCTCTGTCGCTGTCATCGGTTCGCCCCCAACAGTTCCGTGCCCTTCGCCAACAAGTCCTTGATCTTCACGATGCCGTTCTCGGTCGGCGTGATCAACGGCGGTCGCACGTGTGGCGACGCCAGGCGACCCTCCTGGTGCAGCACCCACTTCGCCGGTGCCGGGTTCGTCTCCACGAACAGCAGGTCCACCAACGGATGCAGCGCGTAGTGGAGCTCACGCGCGGCCTCCTGCTCACCGGCCGTCCACAGCTCGTACATCCGGGACACCGCGCGCGGCGCGAGATTGGCCACGGCGCTCACGAAACCCGTGCCGCCCAACGCAAGCAACGGCAGGCACAGCAGCTCGATCCCGGACCACACCAGCAGGTCGCGGCCGGCCGCGTAGAGCACCTTCGAGAAGTGCTCGAAGTCCCGCGTCGTCTCCTTGATACCCACGATGTTGTCGTGGTCCCGGCGCAGCCGCGCCACGGTTTCCGGCGCCACGTCCACGGCCGTGCGCGAGGGCACGTTGTAGATCACGATCGGCAGGTCCGGGAACTCGCCGGCCACCCGGGAGTACCACGCGTACAGGGCTTCCTGCGTCGGCCGCGCGTAGTACGGCGTGATCACGAGAACCGCGTCCGCGCCGAGATCCCGCGCCGCCTCGGTCAGGCGCAACGTCTCGTCCAATTTGGTCGACCCGGTGCCCGGCAGAAACGGCACGCGGTCGGCGATCTCGTCGGCCGCCGCGGTCATCGCGCTGATGCGTTCGTCGATCGTCTGCGCGCTCGGTTCGCCGGTCGAGCCGCCCAGCGAGATCCCGTGCGAACCGGACTCGATCTGCCACCGCACCAGGCCGCGCAGGCTGTCCAGATCGAGCGTGCCGTCATCGGCGAACGGGGTCACCACGGGTGCGATGGAGCCCGTGATCTTGCCCGGATCACTGCGAAACTTCGTCATACCTGAGGAAATACCCCCCGTCCGCTCGCCAGGAATGCGTCCAGAGTGGCCAGTTTGTGGCGACGAGCGCACATCTCGATGTCCTCGGCCGATCCGCCGTCCCGAATCAGCGCCAGCAGTTGCTCGTGTTCGGCCACCGACTGCGCGGCCCGGCCGGGCACCAGACTGAACGTGGTGCGGCGGATCAGCGCCAGCCGGGACCACGCCTTGTGTACGAGATCACGCAACTGTGGATTCGGACAGCGACCGCACAACAACTCGTGGAACTCGTGGTTGCGCGCGGTGAAACTGACCGGGTCGAAGTCGCGCAGGCTCGCCTTCATCCGCTCGTTGATCTCGGTCGCCACGGTCAGCTCGTGTTCGTCGAGGTGCGTCGCGGCCAGCGCGGTCGCGGCACCCTCCAGGATCGCGAGCGTCTGCATGGCGTGCGCGTACTCGCCGGCGTCGATGCCGACGACCTGCGCGCCCACGTTGCGCACGAAGTCGACGTAGCCCTCGGCTTCCAACCGGCGTACCGCTTCGCGTACCGGTACCGCGCTGACGGAGAGCTCCTTGGCCAGCTGTCCGAGCACGATCCGGTGGCCGGGACCGTAGCTGCCGTCCAGGATGCGTGCCTTGAGCACGGAGTACGCCCGCTCGGACTTGCTGACGTCGACCGGTGGAGTCGGAGTTTCAGTCATCGGATTCCCCCCGTGCACACCACTGTTGGTACTGCTCGTGCCACGCCGCGCCCAAGGGGTAGAGCCCGGCGATCGGTTCGCCCGCGGCCACCCGTGCCGCGACGAACCGTTCCTGTCGTTCCTGTTCCGCCGCGTCGGCAGCGACCTCTGCCACCAACTCCGGCGGCAGCACCACGACGCCGTCGGCGTCACCGACCAGGATGTCACCGGGGGCCACGGTTGCCCCGCCGCACGCGATCACCGTGTCCGTCTCCCACGGCACGTGCCGGCGGCCCAGCACACTCGGATGCTCTCCGCCGTGGTAGGTCGGGATGTCCAGCACGGTCACGGCGGCGCTGTCGCGCAGGCCGCCGTCGGTGATGATGCCGGCCGCGCCGCGCACCTGCGCCCGTAGCGCGAGGATGTCGCCGATCGTCCCGGCCGTGGCGTCGCCGCGCGCCTCCATCACGAGCACCTCACCCGGGCCGAGGCCCTCGATCGCCCGCTTCTGCGCGTTCATCCCGCCGCCGACTTGGGCGAACAGGTCCTCGCGCAGCGGCAGGTAGCGCAGTGTGCGGGCGATGCCGAGCAGCCGCAGATCGGGGCGGGTCGGGCGGACGCCGTCGATGGTCATGTTGTGCAGGCCGCGTTTGCGCAACTGCGCGGACAGCGTGGCCGTGCCGACTGTGCGGAGCAGTTCTCGCGTGTGCTCGGTCAGCGGGTGCGGCGGCGTGCCGTAGGCCTCGACCCTGGTCTGCTCGTCCACCTTCGGCGGGGCGCCGAAGCTCGCCAATGGGTGCTCGCCCGCGACGACCTGATTGCGGAGCTTCCCCGTGCTTTGATCACCGTGCGTGACCTCGATCTCGATCACGTCGTCCGGCTCGACGACGGTCGCGCCGGCGGCGTTCCGGTCAGGATCACGTCGCCGGGCTCCAGCGTGATGGTCCGGGCGAGGTCGGCGACGAGCGTGCCGAAGTCGAAGATGAGGGTGTCCGTGGTGTCGTCCTGCGCGAGTTCGCCGTTGACCCACGTGCGCAGCCGCAGCCCCGCGGGGTCGATCGTGCGCGCGTCGAGCAGCGTCGGACCGAGCGGGGTGAAGCCGTCGCCGCCCTTCGACCGGACGTTGGAGCCGCGGTCGGCGTAGCGCAGATCCTGGATGCCCGCGTCGTTGGCCGCCGTGACCCACGCGACGCTGGACCAGCCCTGATCAGGCGTGATGTTCTTGGTGCGGGTGCCGATGACCAACGCGATCTCGCCCTCGAAGGCGAGCAGTTCGCACCCGGGTGGGCGGACGAGCGGGTCGCCGGAGCTGCTCACCGACGATGGTGGTTTGAGGAAGTACGAGGGGTGGGCGGGGACGCGACCTCGCTGGAGTGCCCGGCTCCGGAAGTTCAGGTGCACGGCGACGATCTTGCTGGGCGTGCGGTCCAGCATGTTGGTCACGGATTGTCCTCCCTGCTGGTGGTCTCAGCGATCAAATGATATACGATTTATGATACTGCACGCCACTGCTGGTTAGATCACATGCCACGGGGTGGACGGAGGAGGCACATGTCGACGACGACTGAGCAGGTACGCACGGCACAAGGCCGATTCGACAGTTTTCGCGAGTCCGTGTCCAACACCTTCGTACCGTTGCTCGTGGAACCGACGACATCGACACCGTTCGACGGGCGACTGCGCGGCGTCCAGCTCGGTTCGCTGCGGATCACCGAGGTGAGCGCGACACCGCACCAGGTGCGCCGCACGCCGAAGCTCATCGCGCGGTCGGACCCGGAGTACTACAAGCTCGGCCTGCAACTGGGCGGCTGCTGCCTGCTCACCCAGGACGGCCGCGAGGCGTCGCTGACGCCCGGCGACTTCGCCATCTACGACACCAGCCGGCCGTACGCGATGTCGTTCGACGGGCCCTACCGGCAGCTCGTGCTGATGCTGCCACGCCAGCAGCTTCGCCTGCCGGACAACAAGATCCGCGAGATCACCGCGCGGCGGGTGCTCGGCGACCACGGCGTCGGCGCGCTGTTGTCGGCGTTGCTGCGCCAACTCGCCAACCAACTCGACGAACTGGACGGGCAGGGCTCGGTCCGGCTCGCGGACAACATCGTGGACCTGCTCGCCACGGTGTACGCGGAGGAACTCGACCTGGCGACGTCCGGCGCGCCCACGAGCCGCAAGCCGCTGATGCTGTCGATCATGTCGTACATCGAGCGGCACCTGGCCGAGCCCGACCTGAATCCGACCCGGATCGCGGCCGCGCACTACATCTCGACGCGCTACCTGCACAAGCTGTTCCACGAGGAGTCGACGACGGTGGCCGGCTGGGTGCGCGAGCGGCGCCTGGAGCACTGCCGGCACGACCTGCGCGACCCGCTGCTGGCCGACCGCCCGGTCGGCGTGATCGCGGCCGGGTGGGGTTTCGTCGACCCGGCCCACTTCAGCCGCGTGTTCCGCGCCGCGTACGGCACGACACCCCAGGAATACCGGCACAATCCGGCGTAGCTCAGCGCGCGGTGGCCAGCAGGTGCGGGCCGACGCCGAGCAGTTCGGGGACGCGTTCCATGGCACGGGCGGTCTCCACCACGACCTGACGGTCCCGTGGATCGGACATGCGCGCGGCCAGGTCGTCGAGCATGGACGCGGGACCTTCGACGGACACCAGGTCGACCACCCGAAAGCCGCCCGCGGTCAACTCCGATCGCAGCTGACCGGGGCGATGCGCGTAGCCGCAGAACGCACCCGGGTGCACGGGAGGTATGCGCCCGGTGCGCTCGAGAGCCGGGATCTCCGCTTCGATGTGTGGCAGCCGCTGGTAGAGCCGTTGCCGGAGGATGCCGTTGAGCCGTGGTGCCCAGCGGGTGATCGCGGCGGCGAACACCGGGCCGCCGCGGCGAACCACCCGGCGCGCCTCGGCCAGGGCGCGCAGCCGATCCGGCCGGCGATCCAGGTGGTACAGCGGTCCGAGCAGCAGGGCCGCGTCGGCACACTGATCGTCCAGGTCGAGCTCGCGCGCGTCAGCGACGGCCGAGTTGATACCCGACTCAGCTGCGGCGGCTGCCCGCAGTTGCCGGACGTGCAGCGGCATCAGGTCGCGGTGTAGCACGCGGTAGCCGAGACCGGCCAGCCAGAGCGTGTACCGGCCGGGGCCGCCGCCGATGTCGACGACGACGGCGGGCGCCGGTGGCAGATGCCGGAGGACGATCTCCTTGGTGCGTTCGAACTCCAGTTCCCCGATGCCCGCCGCGAGCCGCTCGCGCTCCTCGCCGCGCTCGTAGTACGCGTGTGTGGCTTCGAGTGTCCGGTCCGCGGGCATTGGCCCAGGATGACGGGATCACCGCGGCCGGCGCATCAGGTTTTCCGTGTCATGGCAATGCCCGCCGGGGCGGGGGACCCGGCGGGCGGCACCGCCATTCCACGTCCGCGGCACGACCCCTGGCCAACGGAGGGATGCAGGCGCCAGGGGCCGTACCGTTGCCCGCCCGCTGGCTCGGGCGGGGCTTATCTGGAATGACTCCAGATTACGCCCGAACTCACTGGTCGACGTTACTCCGATTGAGTGAATACGTCACCCGCTCCGTCCCGCACGCCATGATGGGGTAGGCCGAGATCGTGGGAGGGAACCGACCAGTGACCGATGGTGGCGATCCGGGCACGCCGAACCTGCCGGCCGGCATCGTGGCCTGCCTGTTCGACCTGGACGGCGTGCTGACCGAGACGGCGACGGTGCACGCCGCCGCGTGGCGCCAGATGTTCGACGAGTTCCTGCGTGCCTACGCGGAACGCAACAGCCAACCGTTCGTCCCGTTCGACCCGGTGACCGACTACGACGACTACGTCGACGGCCGGCCGCGCGAGGACGGCACGCGCACGTTCCTGGCCGCACGCGGCATCCACCTGCCCGAAGGCGGCCCGGGCGACCCGCCGGACGCGTGGACCGTGCATGCGTTGTCCGAGCGCAAGAACACGCTGGTCCTGGCGAAGATCCAACAGGACGGCGTGCACGTGTACCCCGGATCGCTGGCGTTCCTGCGCGCGGTCAAGGCCGTCGGCATGCCCACGGCCTGCGTGTCCTCCAGCGCGAACGCCGGCGAGGTGCTCGCGATCACCGGGCTGGACAAGTACATCGACAAACGCATCGACGGCATCGTCGCCGGACACGAGCACATGGCCGGCAAACCCGCGCCGGACACGTATCTGGCCGGCGCCCGCGCGCTGGACCTGCCGCCGAGTGCGGCGGCCGTGTTCGAGGACGCGCTGGCCGGCGGCGAGGCCGGCCGGGCCGGCGGCTTCGGGCTCGTCGTCGGCGTGGACCGGGTCGGGCAGGCCGACGAGTTGCGCCGCCACGGCGCCGACACCGTCGTGACCGACCTGGCCGAACTGTTGGTGGCGCGATGATCCGGCACGCCGCGTTCGACGTGCTGCCATGGGGACTGCGCGAGACGTCGCTCGACGTCGACCTGTTGGCGCAGACCGAATCCGTGTTCGCGCTCGCCAACGGGCACATCGGCTGGCGCGGCAACCTGGACGAGGGCGAACCGCACGGGCTGCCCGGCTCGTACCTCAACGGCGTCTACGAGACGCGCCCGCTGCCCTACGCCGAGGCCGGTTACGGCTATCCGGAGTCCGGCCAGTCCATGATCAACGTGACCGACGGCAAGCTCATCCGCGTACTCGTCGACGACGAGCCCTTCGACGTCCGGTACGGCGAACTCCGTGCGCACCAACGGGAACTGGACTTCCGTACCGGCATACTGACCCGTACGGCCGAATGGGCCGCGCCGACCGGCCGCGCGATCCGGATCCGCTCGCAGCGGCTGGTGTCGTTCTCGCAGCGCGCGATCGCCGCCGTCTGCTACGACGTCGAACCGGTGGGCGGGCCGATTCGCGTTGTCGTGCAGTCGGAACTGGTCGCGAACCAGCCGATGCCGCAGACCAGCAAGGATCCGCGTGGCGGCGCCGGACTGGACCAGCCGCTGGTGCCCGACCGCTCGGCGGTCAGCGGCAACCGCGTGAATATGGTGCACTACACCAAAGGCAGCGGCCTGCGCGTGTCCGT